>VOFC01002117.1_pt1 | contig 31569 bp, 58 predicted proteins | sample 5384161 | NCBI WGS metagenome assembly VOFC01 (sample SAMN12384722, study PRJNA508395) | human gut metagenome | isolation source: healthy gut B | host: Homo sapiens
AAAGATTGCTGTAAAGAAGAAATCCTACGATCCAACCCGAAAAAAATATTATCCGGAGAACAATACAACATTTCAGGTGTATTTGAAATCGAAAGCAAGCAGTTATGAAAATGTGCCGATGATGAAAGAGCAACGATCAAGACAAATGCGGACGGATATGCTGCAACAGGAGATCTGGTCTATGGAAACTATGTGGTACATCAGGTGGATTCCGGAGATGTAGATGCGTATTATGTGGATGATTTTTGAGGCACAGAATCACAGAGAATGGCAAGGTATATGAGTTTGAAAAGGTCAATGAATTATTCAAGGCTTATTTCAAGATTATCAAGAAAGATAAAAAACACTGAGAAAAACCGTATTAAAGCCGGGGAACCAGTTATCAGATCTATCAGGTAGTGGATGGAAAAGAAGAGCTGGTGACACAGGAATATATGGAAGATGGTGAAACCAAGACGGCAGATACCTTTATCTGTGATGAATCGGGTGAAGTAGTAACGGTGGATTCGCTCTGTTCCGGAACCTATCATATTTATGAGGCAGCTGCTGCAGATGGTATGCATATCAATCATCAGTATGTGGAGGTTGTGGTAAACAGCAAGGCAGACAATTACGAGAGCTACATTGACGAGGAAGGATATCACCATGTGACGATCACGCTGGAGTACCTGAATGAAGAGACAAAAGGACGCTTAAATCTCTTAAAGACCGGCGAAGTGTTAAAGGGCTGGGACAACGAGAAGCAGGAGTTCATTTTTGAAGAGATGAAACTGGATGGCGTGGAATTTACACTTTACGCGGATGGAGATATCCTGACACAGGATGGACAGAGCACCGACAATGCCCGCGACACATGGTTCAAGGATGGTGATAAAGTGGCTGTTCTTACAACCGGAAAAAGGTGTGGAATTTACTTCGGAGTGTGGCGGCATTACCGGTTACACGATGGATGAAGATGGAACCATTCATGTATCGCTTCCATTAGGAAAATACAAGCTGAAAGAAAACAAGACACTTCTTATGGTTATGTGTATCCGGACACGAAAAGAGTGGTCATTAGAGTTTCAGTGGAAGGATGGACAGGATGAATATGTCCTTAACAGTACGGATGTGACGGACGAAAAGGGACTGCTCCATATCAAGAATGATTTTGCAGGAACAAAGCTTCAGCTTGTAAAGCAGGATGCAAAGACGAAGGAATCCATTGAAGGAGCACAGTTTGGTTTATATTCTAAGCATGATATTTACAACTATGCCGGAGAGAAGATCGTAGATGCAGGTACACAGCTGGCAACGCTTACCACAACGGAGGACGGAAGCGTGGTTTGCGACAAGAAACTGCCGCTTATGAGTGAGCTTTTATACAGAGACTGCTTCGGCAGAAACAGCAGGAAGTGATGCAGCGGCAACGGCTACACCAGCAGCAACATCCTTACCGTTTACAGAAGGAAAAAGCGGAAGTGATGCCGGGACTGGATCTGGGTGTAACCGCTTCTCCGGCCAACGAATGGTGCTGCAGCCGTAAGGTTAAATTCAGGGATTATTATCTGCAGGAGTTATCTGTATCGGACAGCTACTTTGTAGATACGACACCGATCAATATCCATCTGGAATATAAGGATGCTGAAACCAAGACAATCGAGGCAAAAGCAGTGAAAGAAAATACCCAGACAACCAATGTGGTCAGCAAGGTTGGTGTGACCGGCTCGAAAAGATTGCCGGCTGTAAGCTGGAGATCACAGATGCAACCGGAAAAAAAGATTATCAGCTGGACATCAGGCGATAAGGATTCTGTGAAAGTCTATGTAACAGAGAAAGACGGTTATCAGAATTTTAAGTATTCTTTTGACGAAAAGGAATCTTCTTGTGGGAGGATTATTCCGCGACAAGGACTATACATTGAAAGAAACAAGACCTGCAGATGGTTATGTTACAGCAGATGCGATCACCTACCAGATTAAACCGGTGGCAGCATCATCTACAGCAGCCGATACAGAGAACACGGTGGCAAGCGGAAGTGCTGTTACTATCAAACCGGTAAGCGGTTCTGCTGTGTCAGGTGAAGCTGGAGTGTCTTATACATCCGTTGTGTCAATCAAGAAGAAAGATGGAAGCTATGAAGATCATACCGATGATAAGGTGATCATGATGGATGAGCAGACACATATCCGGCTTTTGAAACTGGACAAGGGAACTGGACAGGCTCTTGGAGGTGCAAAGTTTGCCGTGACAGATTCCAAAGGGAATACGGTGATGAAGTTTGTGACAAAAGATGACGCCTATGACATCACCGGAATACTGGTTGTTGGAGAGACTTATACCTTTACGGAGACTTCTGCTCCGTCCGGTTATCAGTTGGCAAAGCCGGTCAAGATTACCATCAAGGATACCGGAAAAGTGCAGCCCGTGACGGTTAAGGATGCACCAATCCCGGATGTGCCGGATACACCACAGACTGGAGGAACTATGCCGATCATTCCGCTTGCAGTGGGACTTCTGATGGTGGCTGGTGCTGCGGTGCTGGTGTGGAGAAAAACGAGGACTGGTAAAAGAAATAAGATTTTTGTAGAAGCTTGTAAAGCTATTTGATATAATTATAACATAGGAGGGCAATGAAAATTACCCTCCTCAAAATAGAATAGCCTGATCTAATGGAATTAAGGTGTATTTAACGGAAAATAGAACATTGCAGAAATTATGCATGAAACTTGTTTAGAGAGGAGTTAAGTGAATGGAAACATGGAAAAAGATACAAAAAAGAATAAAAGAAATGAGATATTAGGTATTGTCTGTATGGGTGTGTGTTTGACAATTGGCATAATTTGTGATTGGAATGTTCTGGTTCAAAAGAACAATGTGTTAATTCAAATAGAGGATATAGAACATCGTTTTTCATTGACAATTTTACAGATTCAGGCAACGATTGGAACTTTAATCTTTACAATTATTGCATTGATCACAGGTAATAATTCTGATTCTTATATGGGGGTTATCAATAAATGAATTTCTATTTGAACTTAAAACCATGGAAATTAACGCAAAAATGAAACTTATTGTTGTTTCATTGGGATTGTGTTTGGCAGGCGTGATATTTCATTCTCTAGGATTATACAATATTGTTTTTTATTTATTTATAGCGACATTAATTGCAATATTAATATCAATACTAGAGATGTACTCTGCCTTTAAGGGAAGAAATAAACAAAATCAAGAAATAGAAGCATATGTCAATTATATGTTAGAAAGCAAATAGAGTATGAGAAAAAAATTAATCATATATAAGGATTTTGTTTTGGATTGGAAAAAGTTGGTTGATTTACAGGATAAACAAAGTTATGAAAAGTTCCTTGAAATTTTTGAAAAGTGTATGTCAGTGTTATGGGCTTATAGAACTGATGAAGCTTTAGCGTCTATAGAACAACAATGTTATAGCATATCATATTGCCTTTTGGGATCGGAGAAAAAAGCGTTAAAGGAAAAAGGTCTTGAATTTGTGCAGGAAGTATATGACGTATTATGGAGTTTTATTTATAATTGTATTGCAGAAAAAAGACCACTGTTAAATCAATACAAAAGTGAGTTTCCCTTTTTACAGAAATTTGTAGTGAACTGATACGAAGTATTGATGAAATGAATGTTGAAGAGGTAGAAAAGAGACTTAAGTTTGATAACTTAGCTGATTCGGTATTAAGAGCTGCGATATGGCTTAGATACAACAAAGACAACGAGGTTTATGATAAAGAGGACGAAACAAAATTTAAAAAAATATGAATATAATTATCAAAGTGAAATCAGTGAATTAAATTCATTTGCAAAATACATAGGATATTATTTGGAAAAACAGAATAATAAAAATAATATAATTAATCAGCGTGTTTGGGCAAACGTATTAAATAGATGGAGTCTTTTTTTTTCTACCTATAGCATTCCAGAAGAAAGAGCAGAAGACTTTTTAAAGGCTAAAGTTAATACCTACTTTTTGCTATTGCTATGGAATGATAGTAAATGGACAAGAAAACATTGTAAAGATGGGCTTATATCTTAGTGGAATGAGGAACACTGTTAGATTAGACAATAAATATCAGGCTTTATTATATCTGGTTGTTCATTGTTATATCTATTATTTAGCTGAAAGAGAAAGCGATTCCTGTGTTCCAGCGGATATTAGACAATCGGCATTAAATATCTGGGATGACAAAGCAGTGAAGGAGGCTTTTTTTGGAGACTTCCTTAATATGTTGTCAGAAAACTCAGAATGGTTGAATTTAGATATTCTTGATCAAATATGGGAAATAGATAGAATTTGAGTTGTTTCCTCAATATGGAGCGGCAAAATCTATGATTATTGAGCCTGTAACATCAGATTTTTATTTGTTTGTAATTTTATATATGAATCAAAATTTTTCTTGCCGGGTGTATTGGAGAGGAATATTGATGATATGCGTACTTTTAGATATGTTTTCAGAGAAATGAAGGATAAAACCAAAGAAATGCTCAACAAATTATTTATATTATTTTACAGAAAAGAAATTTCAAGAACAGGTAGACCAAGAAGTTGATTTGATGTATGACTGACCTTGAAAAAATGGTTAAGAAAAAGCAAAAGGAAAGATACATCAGATTAGCCAAAAGAAGAACAAGAAAATTATGAGTCAAAATAAATGAAAAAAGAGATATGTGAAAAAATTAGAACTGATACAATTAAGGCAATAAAACAAAAATTTTCATCTATTCTTGTTGAAAAAGGTGAAAAAATAAAATGATAAAGGTTGAGTTGTTGTGCTTACACGATTATACAAAATCCGTAGGCATAAACAGTACAAATGGATATTATTCATATATGAGTGGATGTTTTTGGTGGGTATTGAAAAGTATTTAGAAGATAATAAAGTTATGGAGTTAAAACAGCGATTTGAAGATTTTGCAGATGATATGGAATTTTGCAAAATATCTAGAAGTTAATAATTTGCATTTGCTACTTGGATCTCGGTATATTTTGAAAAATAGGGATTATAGAATTAGTGCTGAGTACAACAAGATTATGGAAGATTACGAAACAGTATACACGGCAGTTTTACATAATGGAATTGCATTGAAACAGAATGCGATTGAAGTATGTATTCACGATATTGATGTTTCGATACATTCGCCAAGTATACAAGAGGAAGTGGTTCATTTGATAATAGTACAGGACAATACCAATATGCTATTCTTGAAGGACTTCCAATAGATTTTGAAGAAGACGAACTTACGGAATTTTTATATAACAATCGCAAGGTAATAAATATAACTGCAAAAATTTCTATACAAATAAATGAAAAACCATGTGGGACTATTTTTACTCGTAAAATAGATAATTGATTAAAAGGAAACAGCAAGAATAATTGAGGTATTATATTAAGGGAAACTATGAAACAAAATAACATTTCAACCCAAAAGGGAAGAAGAGTATTTTCAAGAAGAATACTTTTCTTCCTTTTTTTGATTTTAGCAGTCATTGCTTTGGTTCTCGGTTTGAACCTGAAAAGATACACGGACCGGGAGAGAAAGCAGGACAACATAGAAAAAAGAGATTACCACGGAGAAAGAAAAGCCGGGTGTACGGAAACTCCACAAAAAGTACAAAGATATGATCGGGTGGCTAGAGATCAAAGGCACCGGCTTTTCTTATCCGGTTATGCAGACAGGCATGAAAGGTCATCATCGGATGACTGGCAGTATTATCTCCACCGGGATGTGCATGGCGGGTACAGTTTTTATGGGACGCCGTTTCTGGATGTCCGATGCAGGGCAGACAGTGACAACCGCATCATTTATGGTCACAACATCAATGGCAGGAGATACTTTGGCTATCTGCAGAACTTCCGGGAGGAAGTTTTTTAAAAGCATCCGGTGTTTTTCTTCACGCCGGTGGATGGAAAAGAGGAGAAATACCATATCATATCTGTTCTGGAGACGGATAAATATGCGGATTATTACTCGTTCACGGGTTATGGCAATGAAGAGGATTATTACGGGATGGTGGATAAAATCCTGAGTCACAGCAGATTTGAAAATGAGGCGGCAAAGAAGATGAAAAAAGAGATGGAGGAAAGCGATGCGGAAGCATTCTTTCGGAGATACCGGTTTGTAACGCTTTCAACCTGCCGGACGATGGATGGCAAAGACAAGCGGCTTATGGTGATCGGCTGCAAAAAACGACACAATGATGAAAAAAGAAAGGAAGAAATAGGATGCACAAGGAATTAGAAGTGATGAAACCACGATGCAAAGGACTGTGGGAAAGGTGCAGAGTGGCAGCAATCGTTTTTGTATTACCGGCTGCTTACCAGCACACCGATCCGGGCGTTGGCGGCGGAAAAGGGAAAGAGTGCTGCGACGGACACCGGTGTCAAGGAAGTGACCGATGGAATTGATGTGATCAAGGAGCTGGTGCTTGGCTGTGTTGGCGGTGTCGGTGTGATCTTTCTTGCCTGGGGACTGTTAGACTTTGGTACCGGGTATTCTGCACACGACACAACACAGCAGAGTCAGGCAATCAAAAGGTGATCGGTGGACTGATCATGGTCGCAGTACCGGCAATCTTAAAGTTGCTCGGTGTTTCGTGAGAATAACAGGGATCCTGAAGGGAGGTGATGCAGGTGGGATTGTGGGATTCCGTAACAGGATTTTTTGAAGATCTGGGAGACTTTTTCAGCGGAAAAGATTTCTTTGAGTGTGCCGGTTATGCATGGAATGACATGATGAAACTGGCAACGGATGTTTTAACGAAGGATCCTTCTTCCGGAACTTATCAGGATGTCTGGGATAATATATCAACGATCTATACCACCTTAAATGTGATTGCCGTATCGCTGTTATGCATTTTCTTTTTGTATGGATTTTGCAGAGACAGCTGCGATTTGCATGCGGATCTGACATTTGAACGAACAATAAAAATGTTTATCCGGCTGATCATCACATCAATGTGATGAGTATGGCACTTACCTATATGCCGAAGTTTTTTACATGGGGAAAGAACCTGACATCGGCAATACTGGGAGAAAATAAGCTGTCGATGGTCTATGACTTTGATGGGGCAAAGGTGTATGAGAGGATATCTGGTGCTGATTTTGGAACGATGACCGCATTTTTTTAACCAGTATCCTGTTTTTCTGTTTACTGTGGTGTGTGGATTTATCGTGGTCATGACCGTGCTGAACCGTATTTTGAAGATTTACATGATCGCTCCGTTTGCTGGTGTGGCATTATCAACGCTGGCGGCAGGAGGACAGACAGCAAATGTTGGTTATTCTTATATCCGGACATTTTTCGGCTATGTGTTTTCAGCGCTGCTCATTGCGGTGGTGATTGCCATCAGTGCCAGCTTTATCAATACCGTGGCGATTGATACGGGAAAATGCGATCGTGAGACTGTTAAGTACTGCCTGAAGATGGGTGTGATCTCATCCTCAGTGAAGATGTCGGACAGTGTGATGCAGAAAGCCTTTAATTTGTGATGCCGGAGCAGAAACAGAAGGTAATGAAGTAATCCGTGGCAACAGTTTATAACAGGAAACAAGGAGGTAGAAGCTGCAAGCCATACTTTGTGATCAGAGCTTGCAGACGTTTCGTATATGACAAAGACAATCAATCCGGATGTAGCCGCCTTTAAGGATGACTTTTTCAAAGGCTTATCTTTGAGAGTGAGTGTGTGTTTGGCGGCATTGCATTACTTGCAGGAGCAGGAGGAATCTTACTTCTGCATTTTTATTTTGGTGTGAGGATCAATACAGCCATAACCCTGTGCATGCCGGTGATCGGCATCATTGGCCTGTGTGGCTTTATCAGAAAAATGGAATGACATTGGTTCAGCTCGTGAGGAGCAGCATACGGCTGATCTTTCAAAAACCGTATGTTTATGAAACATGCACAACAAATGAACGATCAGAAATGGAGGACTTAAATGATGGAAGCAAAAGAAAAAAAAAAAAAAGGAAAAAACAGTGGCGTTTGATATTGAAATAAAGACGGACAGTGAAAAAAGACTGATGGGATATGCAGCCGCTGTTTTCACAAAGCTGTAAATGATATTCACAGCCGACACAGCCCACAGACCATAGACCGCCGCAAAACCGGCGGCTTTCGCACATCCACCGGCTGAGGTTGTGGGCAGTGACAGCTTACACACCTTTCACAGAAAAATATCTCACATAAGCGAGCTTATGCGGTCCTTTTCTGTGGAAAGCTGCTGTGAATAGTAACTAGCGTTTGGACAAATTGTCCAGACGCAGCAGGTACAGGAGGAGAACAAGAAATGACGAAATACGAAAAAATCTCTGTTCTGGCGAGAGAGACTGCAAAAAGGATCAGTGCCAACAGGAGGAATGGATCCGATACCTTGATGTTGCGTCAAGGTTGTACAAGTATCCGTTTGAGGATCAGATTCTCATATACGCACAGAGACCAGACGCAACAGCCTGTGCCTCGCTTGAAATGTGGAATGAGAAGATGTTTTTGCTGGGTAAACCGGGGAGCAAAAGGAATCGCTCTTCTGGATGGAGAAAGCGAAAGACCGAGGCTGCGGTATGTCTTTGATGTGACGGATGTGCACAAAGCAAAAAGGATCGGCAGAGATCCTTTTATATGGCATCTGAGGGAGGAACATAAAGAAGCGGTTCTTGCCGGGCTGGAGCATATTTACGGCAGCACCAATGATTCGCTTTCTTTTTTGAAAGCCGTATTTATGAGATTGCGGCAGGAATAGCGGAAGATTTTTATGAGGAAGCCGTAGATGAAGTGATCGATGCAGCGGCAAACAGTTTTCTGGAGGATCTGGATGGGGACGTGGTTTCCGTCCGGTTCCGGGAAATGCTGGTGCAGAGTGTAAGTTATATCGTTTTGAAGCGATGCGGATGTGATATGACAGAGTTTGCCGATGATTTTACCTTTGATTACATTCATGAGTTTAATACACTCAGAACCTTATCGGTGCTTGGCAGTAGTACATCAGAACTTTGCGAACCGATGTTAGTACAGATTGGAAGAACGATCGCAAGGTACAACAGAGAGGCTGCAAGAAAGCAGATACCGTCAAGAGAACCATTACCAACAAACAATCATACAGAAAGGCAGGTGCCGGAACATGAATCTGACATACGAACGGAACGGGGATTATCTCATTCCCAACCTGATATCGGAAGAGGAGAAAGAAACGCTGACGAAATACGGAGTGCTGCGAAAGAATTATCTGAAAAAAACACAGGAGGGGGATTTCGGGACTTCTTCTGAACGGAGAACTGATGAAACATTGTCTGAATATACAGGAACAGGCAGAAGAGAGATTCGAGATATTGACCGAGAGGTTAGCAGATTCACAGGGCGTGACGGAAGCCATGAAGCAGAAAGATCCGTGGAAGTGGACCAAAGAGATGAACATGGTCTATCAGCAGGCGGAGGAGATCATTCTGAAGGAGCTGATCTACCGGTAACCGAAAGTCGGGGGGAGACGGTTTCTTATCAGAGCCATCTGACCGATCCGGTGGAAATACTTTATCCGAAGCAGAATTAGAAACTTATGAACCGCCGGCGGACAGTCCGTACCGGCAGATGGATCTGTTTTCGCTGATGTCAGAGCAGATAGGAAATGTAGCCGTGGCACAGATGGAAAGACCAGCCGAACAATCTTTTCTGGGAACGATTGCGGCGGAGCATATCGAGGAAATCCTTCGTACCGGCGGTGGGAAAAGTAACAGCAGAAAACGTATTTACTTTAAGTATCATGCAGGAAATACGCCCAAAGAAATGGAAGCCTTTCTTAGGAAAGAGTATGGAAAAAACCGGAAAAGGATTTTTATTTGAGAGGAGCAGATCTCTCGTCTGGTTCGATGAGAATGGAATGTATGCAGCACACGGCACCTCAGCATTGGAACATACGGAGGTACATCTATCCTGGAGTGCGGTGGAATCTGTCATCCGGGGACAGATGGATGGAAGGGAACATACATAGACAGTAACGAAGCATATCTGGCAGATTCGTTTGTAAGAAATGAGTTAGCAGATATGCTTTTCTTTTATTACCGGGATTCGGTGGGTTCCTTTCCGGAAGAACTGGGACTTCATGGGTTTGATTATCCAAAGGATCATGCGGAGATCGCTGAAATGCTGTCATATGAAGATGATGTCCGCATGATCGTAGAGCAGATGAACCGGACACTGCAAAAGGAGGCTGCAGGAGAAATACAATACCGGTTTCGTCTGGCAAAGGATCCAAAGGAACTGCGGGATGACATTGCAGAGTTTTTGGAAGATAAGGTGGACTATCCGTTGCCAGACAAAGTCCATGTGCTAACGGGAAGATTTTATTACTGCCGATGAGATTGACTACACGCTGACCAGAGGATCCGGCTTTGAACATGGTGATTTTCACATCTATGATTACTTTCACAAAGAACACACGCTAAAAGATGCTGCAGATTTTCTGAAAAACGAGTATGGAACCGGAGGAACCAGCCAGGCACTGCCGGGTTCTGATAACAGCTTTAAGGATTATGATGCAAAGGGATCAAGTTAAGTAAAGGAGAGATCTTTACGCCGGATGCTAAGATCCTGCTTTCGTGGAATGTGGTGGCAAAGCGGATTGAAAAGCTGATGAAAGAGGACCGTTACCTGACAGCAGAGAAGAAAGAAGAGTATGCCATCTATCAGCAGAAGCAGAAAGAAAATCACTACAGAAAGCAAAGGAAGAGTTAGGACCGGTGGTGGATGAGTCTGCAGTAGTTCATGGGAGGTATTCGATGAACTTGGCGGATCAGATCAGGTGATAGAGACGGCAGAAACAGTTTCGGAAAAGAATCTGTCAGAGGATGCGGCAGAAAAATGGAAAGAACGTTCCAGTTGAAACAGTAGCAGATGGAGCTGCTCACATTCGACAGACAAAGCAAGAAGATGTAGAGTTGGCAAAGCCTGCCAGATATCACAGACATCAGTATGCCGGCAGTTTCGGCAGATTACCGACATGGAGCTTGGTACCGGCACAAGAAAAGTTTTGGCGAAATGTGGAGGCTATTCGTACCCTGAAAATGATCGAATCTGAGGGGCAGGATGGCAACCGCTGACGAGCAGGAGATTTTATCGGGTATGTCGGATGGGGAGGTCTTGCAGATGCTTTTGACGAAACCAGTGCCTGGGTAAAGGGTATGCAGAATTAAAAGATCTGATGTCAGGAAAGTATCTATCCGGAGAGAAGTACCTTAAATGCCCATTACACCAGTCCCGTGATTATCCGGGGATTTACCGGACTTTACAGAGAATGGGATTTACGAAAGGAAATCTGTTAGAGCCTTCGATGGGGATCGTAACTTTTTTTGGAATGCTGTCGGAAACAATGCGGGAGAGTCATCTGTATGGTGTTGAGCTGGATGATCTGACAGTAAGGATTGCCAGACAGTTGTATCCCAAAGCGGATATCACGGTGGATGGATATGAAAAAACAACATTTCGAATGATTTCTTTGATGCTGCTGTTGGCAATGTACCCTTTGGTCAGTATAAGGTGGCAGATAAGAAATACGATAAATATAACTTTTTAATCCATGATTACTTCTTTGGAAAGACATTAGATCAGGTGCGTCCGGGTGGTGTAATTGCTTTTATTACCAGTAAAGGGAACGATGGATAAGGAAAATCCAAAGGTAAGAAAGTACATTGCACAGAGAGCAGAACTATTGGGGGGCGGTACGGCTTCCGAATACCGCATTCAAAGCCAATGCCGGAACGGAAGTGACATCGGATATCATTTTCTTGAAAAAGCGTGACCGTATCATGGATATCGAACCGGACTGGGTGCATCTTTCACAGGATGAGAATGGCATTGCCATGAGCAGCTATTTTGTGGAACATCCGGAGATGGTTGTTGGCTCTATGGAAATGGCCAGCGGACCGTATGGAATGGAGAGTACCTGTGCCGGATGATTCCATTCCTTTCGAGGAGCAGTTGACAAAAGAGTCTGTCTTTATCGAAGGTTCTTATGAAGAAATCGAACTGGAGGAGATGAATGAGGAGCTGACGGCTGAGGTGATCCCTGCCGTACCGGAAGTAAAAAACTTTAGTTATGCACAGATAGAGGATCGGTTGTATTACCGTGAAAACTCGGTGATGCGTCCGGTGGAAGCCTCCGAGGGAATGCTTGAGCGGATCAGGGTATGGCTTCCATAAGGGACTGCACACAGGAACTGATCCGGCTGCAGTTAGAAGATTATCCGGAGGAACAGATACGGTCTGCAGAAGAAGTTAAATGATCTGTATGATGCTTTTGTAAAGGGATTATGGAAGGATTTATTCAAAACCAATAAGCGTGCCTTTCATCAGGACAGCAGCTACTGTCTGCTCTGTTCTTAGAAAAGCAGGACGAGGAAGGCAACTTTATCGGAAAAAGCGGACATGTTTACGAAACGCACGATCAAAGAAAGCAGAAGTGGTGACCAGTGTGGACACGGCAAGCGAAGCACTGGCGGTATCTGGCAGAAAAAGCAGCGATTGATTTTGAATATATGTCGGAACTAAGTGGAAAAGACCGGGATACGCTGATTCGTGAGCTGACCGGGTAATCTTTAAAAACCCGATCAGTGAGGAATGGGAGACAGCGGATGCTTATTTAAGCGGTAATGAGAAACAAACTGGAGACAGCCGAAAACTTTGCAAAGAATGAACCCATGTATGCGGTCAATGTGGAAGCACTCAAACGGGTGCAGCCAAAAGAACTGGATGCCAGTGAGATCGAAGTAAGGCTTGGAGCTACATGGATCCGTCAAAGTACATCGAGGACTTTATGCGGGAGGTGTTTGAGACACCGGAGCATTTACTGGATCGGGATGTGATAAAGATCCAGTATTCCGATGTGACCGGGCAGTGGAATGTAAAAGGGGAAAAATGCAGACTATGGAAATTCTCTTGTCAACATGACCTATGGAACCGGCCGGAGAAATGCGTATCAGATTTTAGAGGATTCTCTGAATCTGAAGGACAGCCGTGTGTATGACATTATAGTGGAGGATGGGAAAGAGAAGCGTGTGCTGAACAAAAAAAAGAAACCACGATCGCTGCACAGAAACAGGATGCCATGCGGGAAGCTTTCAGAGACTGGGTATTTCGTGACAGAGAGCGGCGCGAGGTGCTGGTGGGAAAATACAATGTACTGTTTAACTCCACCAGACCAAGAGAGTATGACGGCTCGCATTTAGTTTTTCCGGGAATGACCCCGGACATCGAGTTAAAGGATTACCAGAAAAATGCCGTGGCACATGTGCTGTATGGAAACAATACCCTGCTTGCCCACTGTGTCGGTGCCGGCAAGACCTTTGAAATGACTGCGGCTGCAATGGAGAGCAAGCGGCTGGGATTATGCCGGAAGAGTCTGTTTGTCGTACCCAATCATCTGACCGAGCAGTGGGCAGGCGATTTTTTGCGATTGTATCCGGGAGCCAATATTTTAGCGGCAACCAAGAAAGACTTCCAGCCTGCCAACCGCAGAAAGTTCTGCTCACGGATCGCTACCGGCGATTATGATGCCGTGATCATCGGGCATTCGCAGTTTGAAAAGATCCCGTTATCCGCAGAAAGGCAGACAGCAATGGTCGAGCGGCAGATCGAAGAAATCACGCAGTCCATTGAAGAGATCAAGGCAGAGAGAGGGGAACGCTACACCATCAAGCAGATGGAAAAGATGAGAAAAACCCTGCAGACCAGACTGGAGAAACTAAACGATACTTCCAGAAAAGATGATGTTGTGACATTTGAACAGTTAGGAGTGGACAGGCTCTTTGTGGATGAAAGTCATTTTTACAAAAATTTGTTCCTTCATACAAAAAAATGCGGAATGTTGCGGGAATCGCACAGAGCGAGCACAGAAATCTTCCGATATGTTTGCCAAAGTGTCAGTATCTGGATGAACTGACCGGCGGAAAGGGAATCACTTTGCAACGGGAACACCAATCTCCAACAGCATGACAGAATTATATACCAACATGCGTTATCTGCAGTATGGTACGCTGCAGCGGATGGGACTGGGACATTTTGATTCCTGGGCATCCTCCTTTGGCGAAACGCAGACAGCCATTGAACTTGCTCCGGAGGAACAGGTTACCGGGCAAAGACACGATTTGCCAAGTTTTACAATCTGCCGGAACTCATCGCACTGTTTAAGGAGTGTGCGGACATTCAGACACCGGATATGTTAAATCTGCCGATTCCAAAGGCGGAGTATGAAAATGTGGTGCTGCAGCCAAGTGAGCATCAAAAGGAGATGGTCGCATCGTTAGCGGAGCGGGCGGAGGCAGTCCGTGACCGGAGAGTGGAACCGCATGAAGATAACATGTTAAAGATAACAAATGATGGAAGGAAGCTGGCACTGGATCAGAGATTGATTAATCCGTTACTGCCGGATGAAGAACATTCCAAAGTCAACGCCCTTGTGCAAAAGGCGTATGAAATATGGGACAGGACAAAAGGAAGACAAATCCGCACAGCTTATCTTTTTGTGACCTTTCGACACCCAAGATCGTTGGAAAACGACCGCAGCCGAAGGAGGTGATATGTTAGAAGCAGAAGTGTTTGATGATGTCTACCATGACATTAAGCGAAAGCTCATGAACCGGGGTGTACCGGGAAGAAATTGCCTTTATTCATGAAGCAAATACGGAATTAAGAAAGACGGAGCTGTTTGGCAAGGTAAAGCGGACAGGTTCGTTTTTGATTGGCTCTACGCAGAAGATGGGAGCCGGAACCAATGTGCAGGATCGTCTGGTTGCCTTGCATCATTTGGACGTACCATGGCGCCCGTCAGACATTGAACAGCAGGAAGGACGCATTCTCAGACAGGGCAACAGAAATGATACCGTGTCTATTTTTCGTTATGTGACAGAAGGCACCTTCGACAGTTATTCGTGGCAGGTGATTGAAAACAAGCAGAAATTCATCAGCCAGATCATGACAAAGTAAATCGCCGGTACGAAGCTGTGAGGATGTGGATGAAGCAGCACTTACTTATGCCGAGGTCAAAGCACTTGCTACCGGAAATCCTTATATCAAGGAAAAGATGGATTTAGATATTCAGGTATCAAGGCTGAAACAGATGAAAGCAAAACCATACCAGTCAGATCTACCGGCTGGAGGATAACATTGCAAAAAATTATCGAAGCAGATCGAAGTTCTGCAGGGAGCGGATTCGGGGATTTCAGACAGATATGGAAACCGTGCGAAAGAATCTTCCGGCGGATAAGGACAACTTTTCCATGAAAGTGGGAAACCGTATCTTTATAGACAAAAAGGAAGCAGGAACAGCTATTCTTGCCATGTGTCAGGAGATGGATTCCCTGCAGCAGATGGTGGAGATTGGTGAGTATGCCGGTATGAGAATGAAAGTCACATTTGATTCCTTTAACCGCAAGTTTGTGATGAGTCTGAAAGGAGAACTAAGCCACAACTTTGAACTTGGTTCGGATGCGTTTGGAAATATCACAAGACTTCATAATGTTTTTAGATGGCATGGCTGGGGAACTTTCAGAAGCAGAGACAAAACTTAACAATGTCACACACCAGTTGGAAACGGCAAAGATGGAGGTGCAGAAACCCTTCCCGGAAGAAGCAGAATTAAAAGGAAGATGGAGCAGTTAGCACAGCTTGATGCACTTCTTAACATGGATGAAAAAGCAGAGACACCGGTGGTTGAAAATGAACCAACGGTCACACCTCGCTTGGTGACTGGCTTACAGAGCACCTTTTACCGGGTTTATGGAGGAATATGAGATATCCGAAGAGAGGGCAAGAGAACTGTTAGCCGATGTCCTGCCGGAAGAGGAGAATGAGATCGTATGCTTTTCATCGGAACAGAATGCGGAGAGTCTTGACAGTGAAGAAATGCAAAAGCAGATGGCAGAGTATATGGATGGTGATTATTATGCCATTCCTCTTTCTGATACGGAATATCTGATCGCTCCCAAAGTGGAACAGGACGCCGTGATCTATCTGCGGACGGTACTCAGCCATAAGTGATTCGGTTCTGTCTTCGACGGCAATGAAAAACATGCGGCTTATGAGTACGATGCCGGGGAAAACCGGATGAAACCGTTTGACCATTTAAGGATTTTAAGAGGACTTTCAGCAGTAGGAGAAGAAAAAGAACGGTTTATCATGTAAGACCAAGAGAGCCGGCCGATACCAGAAGATCACATGGGATGCATTAAACAGCGTTTGGACAATTTGTACAGACAGAAAGAATATGAGGTGAATCGACATGAAGAATTATCAGGAATTTATGGATTATGTAAAAGAAAATGTGGCAGATTATCTGCCGGAGAAATTTGAGCAGGCAGAGATCACGGTGCATCAGATGGTAAAAACAATGATGTTATGTTAGATGGGTTAAATATTCACGATTCAGACAGCAATCTTTCTCCCAATATTTATCTGAATCCACTATATGAGCAGTATGAGAATGGACGAGATCTGGACGAGATCGTTGCAGAGGTAGCCGATACCTATGTGGAAAATATGGGATCGGCACTCACAAGAGATTTTTCAGCTTAATGTAGATGATATCAGAAACTTTGAGGCAGTCAAAGACAATATCTTTCGAAACTGGTGAATCTTGAAAAGAACAGCAGCCGTCTGGAACATGTACCATATACACAGAAGGAAGATCTTGCAGTCACTTATCATATCAAGATGACAGGGATTCAAGGACTCTTGGCTCTTTGATGATCACGGATGCAATGCTGAAAGGGTACGGGGTGAATAAAGAGGAGCTGCATGCGTTGGCAATGGATAACATGGGGCGTTTATTTCCTCCTACATTTCAGTCGCTGCAGGAAATGATGATCGAACTTTTGCCGATGAATTCTCAAGAAGGGAAGGGATGCCGTTAGAAGAAGCGAAAAGAGTGTGCAAAGAGATGGTTCCGACAGGGGGACCGGGTTGTACTGCCTCAGTAATGAATGCAAGATCAATGGAGCAGCCTGCATTATCGATGACAATATCAGAAAATGATAGCGGAAAAGGTGGGCGGAGATTATTTTGTTCTCCGTCATCTGTGCATGAAGTGCTGATCATGCCAAAAAGTGAGGATATGGATCGAAAGAACTTCGGAACATGGTGCAGGATGTCAATGCCACGCAGGTGGCGGAAGGGGAGATCCTTTCGGATCAGGTGTATGGGTATGATGCCAAGACGCACAAGCTAAGCATTTGTGCTCCGGGAAAGGAATTAAAACAGGAGCAGGGAAAGAACATTTTACAAGAACCTGCCATGGGGGTTATGGAGGGAAAGACTGCGTATGAGACAAAAAAACGCAGGAACAGGTTCATGAGCCGATCAAGCACAGTGGAAGAAGCCGGTAACAAAAGAACGGAGGTTTACATGAGTGAGCAAATGAAGAGAGCATCGAGATTCATTCTCTGGAAGAATTGAAAAAAACTTATTATGGAAAAGGATGACAATGAGATACTTACCGTAACAGTGGAGGTGGCTGCCGATGAATCATGAATTAAAGCAGGTGGACGTCCGGCTGAAACTGGTGGATAAAGAGGAGTCTTCAGTATGGAGTCGATCGACACACCGGCAAAAAGCTGTTTCTATCATGGTCCCGATCCTTGCAGAGCTTGACCGGGAGGAGGTCTGTGTGGTCAATCTGGATGGAAAGAACCACCCCATCAATTTTAATATCGTAAGCATTGGGAGTCTCAATGCTTCTTTGGTGACAGGCAGGGAAGTGTATAAATCGGCGGTTTTTTGAGTAATGCTGCCAGAGTGATAATGCTTCACAACCATCCCTCGTCAAGTCTCGCACCGAGCAGGGAAGACCGTGAAGTCACCGGAAAGATGATGTATGCCGGGAGCTTTCTTGATATTGAACTGCAGGACCACATCATTGTTGCCGGAAGAACCGGGGAAACTTTCAGTATGCGGGAACATCTGCCGGAGCTGTTTGACCGAAAAAAATTATATGGAGCCGATGGCACATGTAGCAGATCTGGTAAGAGAGGAGGCACCCGGTTCAGAGGTGTCTCCGGTTACCTATGAAATCCTGCAGATCAAGGATGGAAGTAATGGCGAAGCATACCGGTTTATGGGGACACGGTATATCAGACAACAGAAACTTCCGGTCAATGCAAGTGACTACGAATCAAAATATAGGGGAATTAAAGCCGGGCGAAACACTGGATACATTGTATGAACGGTTCAATATACACCGCCCGGATGATTTTACCGGGCATTCGCTGTCGGTCAGTGATGTGATCGTGCTGGAATCGGAGGGAAAGAAAAACACCATTTTATGTGGATTCTTTTGGATTTCAGAAACTGGAAAATTTCTTTGAGGAAAGGTTTGTGCGAACCGAAGCAGAAAAAAAATAATATCAGATTTCGGGAGAAAACACAAAAATACTTTCGCCCGGTAGATGGGAAAAGGCAGAGGAGATTGAAAACAATGTCAGAGAGTACCTTCATAAAAAGTGCGAGCAGGGTCTGCCGATACAATTCGGTGAAGTGCTGCTGTATGGAAGCCGAAGCCGGGGGACGGAAAAAGCAGACTTCTGATCTGGATGTTTTTAGTCGAATATAAAGGGAACATCCAGAGAAGATGATCTGTTTAACCTGTTTCATGAAGATGATTTTTGTATTGGAGGCTGTAAGGTGGATATCAATCCCATCAAAGAAGAAAAATCAGGAAGTCTGACAGCTTTTTTTACAGCAGGCAGTCTATTTTATGGAAAGCGAAATGGCATTTTCCATCGCAGACCGTTATATTTATATTCAGGATGCAACGGAAGGATATGATTGTACAATCTATGATTCAGATTTCACAGAACTGGACTATGGTGTTTATGATAATCCGGAGATATCCATCTATGAAGCACTGGATGAGATTGTTGGTGATCTGAAAAAGCAGCCGGATACCAACAGGATAAAGGGGAGAGATTACAGAAGAATCGCAACTTATCCCTGTTAATCTGGAGGAATTTGAAGAGGCATTGGAACGAAGTCATTATGTGTCACCGGAAGTGACCTATACGGTTGCTGAATGCGGTGAATTTCATGGTATGGGACGATACCGGGATGATATCAAAGATGTACAGGAAGCAATCGCATTGTGGAAAGAGTTTCAAGACAGCCCGTTAAATGGTATCCCATCTATCGGAATTCTAGTGCATACGCCAGGACAAACAGATTTGGATGATGAGCAGTTAAGATCTGTTATCCGGACAAAAGATCGATCTGGATATGATGCAGTACTATCCGGTGATCTGCAAAGAAGAGGCTGCCATTGAAAAATATGTGAACTGATCGAAAATCTACCGGAAGTCGGAATGATCGGGAAAGTGCCGGAGAGAATATCGACGGAGCTGCTTCTTCGGGAACTGGATCCGGGAAAGAATATCTTTTCGGATGATGAGAAAAGTCTGATCCGGGAGTATGGTTCTCAGATAAAGGATGAGCGGAAAACAAAGGGAACTTGCGGAGCGTATTTGTCATCCGGAAGAGTATGGAGAGCAGGATGTGGCATTGGCGATACAGGAAGCAAGGGAGAAAATAGAAGAAAAAAGATTGACACCAAATACGACACCATATATACTATAAGTAGGAGAAATTATGAATGTCAAAATGGGATAAACTATTAAGAAAAATATGCACTTTATCAAAGATTTACGCTTTGATGAATTGCAGGAAAAGTATTGGAAAGCTACGGATATGAAATGAATGCACCGAGAAGCGGAAGCAGTCATTATACATTTCGAAAAAGCGGCTGTCAGCCGATTACGATAAAACATGAGCCGATTAAAAAGGTATATGTTGAGATGGTAAAAGCAAATTGTGGAAAGTGAGGCGATGAATGATGAGAACGATTGATGATTACATGAGTTTGAATTATCGCATGGGAGATCGTTGAGGACAAAAGGAAGGCGGTTTTGTGGTTTCTTATCCGGAACTTCCGGGATGTATTACCTGTGGGGAAACAATGGAATCTGCCATTGCAAATGCTCAGGACGCAAAGAAAGCCTGGGTGCAGGCTGCACTGGAGGAAGGAATCGAGATTCATGAACCAGACAGTCTGGAAGAATATTCTGGACAGTTTAAGTTAAGAATACCTCGCAGCTTGCATCGATCTCTTGCAGAGCATTCCAAAAGAGAGGAATAAGCATGAACCAGTATTGTGTTTATCTGCTTTCACGGAATGATGCGATACTTTCGAAGTGAAAGATGGTGTGATAAGTTTGTAGGGTTAATAAAAGAACCTATCCCATATACCATGGAGATTGGCAAATGACAGGAAAACTCACGAGAATGTTTTTTGATATGGAATATATCAGACATAGATGGCTGTAAGACGAAAAACATTCATGCGGAATAGATAGTGTTTGAGAATAATAGAAGTGGGTGGCAGCGGATATAATATGTGAAGCTGTTTGAGCAAATGCTAGATGAGGATGAGATACTGAATGGTAAAAAATACAAATAAAGGGATGGAGATACTGATGGATAAATGGATACGCTTACTATTTATGATATTGCTTATCTATAATATGCTTTATGATATAATTTTAACATTAAAGCAGAGTGGACATAGCGAATTCAAAAGGATTCTAAAAGCAGAAATAGTAGGACTATTGCTGATAAAGCAGTTATGCCTCTTGTATTAATAATGTTTATTGCCTTAATTCTTTTTGTGGAATTTAATCGATTGGTTCCTAGAATTATTGTTGTGATAATAATAACAATACCAACCATATTGCAGTTTATTGTTGGGACAATAAAAGCGGCGGATTCCATAAAATTTATAGTTATGGATGATAAGAACAATAAGGAAATAACAATAGCAGAAAAAATGCAGTTTGATATTTTTGTAAGTGGATTACTTATAGTTTATCAGTTTCTGCCTATGGCAAAATTTATAACAATGGTAGAAAATAATGCAAATAGCGTAAATTTTTCTCAAATAATTTTATCGATATATGTTTTAGTATTTGCTTTTTTTGTTTCATTTATTAGTTTTGTGGAGCTGATAGATCCACTTCGACATTTACGGAAATTATTTGAATTTATAGCGAGAAAAATAGGGAGTAAAAAGTAAGCGTTTATCATTGTATTTCTGGACAACATGGGATAATCTTTTTGATAAAGGCGAGATTGACTGATATAATAATTGATTATGTAAAGAAATCAAAAAATTGGTTTGAAAAATTATTCTATCTATTGTCGGAATGCTTACTTTTATTATAGATGCTATATATAATTTGGCCTTTTGCTATATTCTTCTATTGTTTGTTCATGTTTAGGCTCGGTAATAACTTTCGCTCGTATGATAGGGAAAGCGAATTTTACGGGCACTAATATCAATTACAGAAATTCCTGGCTATATGGTGGCTAGAAATGCTTTTAGGTTATCTGGAATAATTGCACTTTTATTATGGTAATTATTAATAGAACAGAAGTATTATATTCAACCGAAGATACATTTTTTTGACTATTACTGAGTTTTTGGCAAGTGCAATAATAATTCCAGTTATATTTGAATGGATTTATTCAAGTAGCAATTCACATTCAGATTCAGAAGTGTGATGTTAGAGATAGTAAAAACATATATTGCAAAAGATAACACATATCTAAGTCCTGTTAATCAAACTAAAAAAACAAATAAGGTATAGTTTATCAGTAAATGGATGAAAGGAATATTTCTATGATGGCAAGAGAGAAAAAGCAGAACTGATTGTAAAAGATATAAAGAAAGAACGGGGAACAAATCCGGTTGTCATTTTTAAGCAGATTGCAGAGAAGGAATATGTCAGTATTCATGGACCGGAACACCATATATTAGATGGTGCAAGTTTGCTTGTTGCTTACGAAAATGTGGGTGGAAAAATAGACATATGAATATATCAGGCTTTGGACAGAGTAATGGTAGAGGGATTTAGAATGCCAAGAACAAAGTGTGACTTATGGGAGATATGTGAATCAGTCACATCTATTGGTGCTACATTTGCATTCCGCGATGGAACAGGTTATCTTTTAATAGATGGGACATAACAACTTAATATCACATGAAATAAGAACTGCTTCGGTGGTTCTTTTTTTCGTAAACAAAAATACAGAACAGGAGGCGAAAACAAATGCTAAATTTATTTAGAAAGGACACGCTTACACCGCAGACGGAACGCATTTACAAAGGTTCCGCTGTGCATTCAGGATACCATTCCCATCTACCGGATTGCTGAAAACGGTATCTTTGAGCTGGAGAGTCCGACTAACAAAGACGGTGGGAAAAAGAAGCTGCATCAATTTGACAAGATGTATCTGTTTGAGGATATCAACTTTTCCACGCAGGATGAAGAAGAAAAGGAAGAAACCGGGAAACGGTTTGAAACGCTGCTTCGTTCCATGAATGTCAGTTACAAGATCATCGTATCCAATCATTATGCCGATAACGGAAAACTGAGGGAGGAGATCCTGCAGAAGGCAGTGAGCAAAGAGCGGGAGCCTTTGGCAAGGGAATACCACCAAATGATCGAAGATCGGCTGCAGGAAGGACGGGGAGGACTTTTTGCAATCCAAGTATTTCATTGTCAGTTGCAGAAAGCCGGATTATGAAAGTGCCAGAAATTATTTTAACACCATAGAGTTTTCTATACAGCAGTTATTTCACCGGTTGGGGAGCTGCCTGATACCACTCGATGCCACGGAACGCTTGCGGGCATTGCACAGTTATTACCGCATGGGTGACGAGGCATCTTTTTCTTTTTAACTGGAATGAATATCTGCATCTGAAACGAGACTGGAGAAATGACATTATCAATACTTCATTGGGGAGCATCCGGAGTATCTGGAGATGGAGGGCGGAAGCTGCGCCTGTGTGATGTTTATCAGAAAATATCCGAATGGACTTACTGACCAGTTTTTTAAATGAGCTTACCAACATGAACTTTCCTCTTATCTATACAATGGATGTGGAGCCGCTCGACAATGATGTGGCATATCAGATGGTGATGAAAAAGTACATGTCAAATGAGCGGAGCATTAACCGGGAACAGGAGCTGAAAAACGAAAATGGTGATTATTCCACCAACATCAACTATGAGAGAAGAAAGCAGCAAAGAGATACGGAGGAGATGTTAGACCGCATTTCTTCCTTTGATGAACGGCTGCTTTATGTGGGGGATCACGATCGTTATCAAAGCATCGTCCAGAGAAAAAAACTGGAGGAGCGGACGGAAAAAGTCCGCATCATGGGAAAACACATAACATGGATATCGTTCTCCATTCACAGGCAGCTGGACGCACTGAATACTTCTCTGCCGACGGGTGCAAGATTTGTGAATACGATGCGGACCATTACATCGGAGGAACTTTCGATCTTTATTCCGTTCAATGTGCAGGAGATCCATGATGATCTGGGATACTGTTATGGATTTAACAAGGTATCGAAAAATCTGATCATTGGAAACCGAAAACTGTTAAAGAATGGAAACGGGATGGTGTTTGGAGTACCCGGTTCCGGAAAATCTTATAATGAGAAATCAGAAATGGGACAGGTACTGTGCTTCTCAAAGGATGACATTATCGTGGTAGATCCAATGGGTGAGTATAAAGGTATTGCTGCAGCATGGGGCGGTCAGTATATCAATCTGACACAGTCAGCGGAAAATGTTTTTTATGTCAATCCGTTTCATGTGCCGGACGAGGTGCCGGATATTGACCGCTTTGTGGCAGAAAAAGCAGAGTTTGCGTATGCTATCTGTGAGCAGGCGCTGAAAACCGGCACCGCTTACCAGCCGTCATATCGCTGTGATCGATAAGGCAGTCAGCAGCATGTATGAGGAATATTTTAGGAAAAGAAAGGATAAACGAAGAAGAAAGAACCGACCGGAATCGCCAACCATTCCTGTGATGCGAAACAGGATCATGGAATTATATGGTGACAACGAAGCGGCAAAGGAAATCGTGGAGCAGCTGGAGGTATTTGCAGATGGTACGCTGGATATTTTCGCAAGAGAGCAGTCCATATCCGATGAGAACCGCTTTACCGTATATGGGTTTTCGGAGCTTGGAAAGCGGATGCGTGCGATGGCAATGCTTTGTGATGATCGAAAGTATTACGGCGAAGATCAAATACAATCAGTCTGACGGAGTTGCCACTTGGGTTTATGTGGATGAAATGCATGAACTCTGGGGAGAGGAATACAGTTTACATGCATTGGAAAAAGATGTGGCGTGAGGTCCGCAAGCGGGGGTGGTATCTGCACCGGCATGAGCCAGAATCTTATAGATGCAAAACGGAAACCGTTCCACGAAAACAATGGTATCAATTCGAGTTTATGCTTTTGCTTGACCAGGGCACAATGGATAAAGAAGCGGTGGAAGATCTGTTTGATATTTCATCGGAGCAGCTTGCCTGTGTCAATGGAGCAGAGCCGGGAATGGGGCTTATCCGGTTTGGAGATAAGATTGTGCCTTTTGACAATACAATGGAAAAAAGGACAGCAGTCTGTACCGGTTATTTAATACGAATTTTCATGAGATGGTGAAAGACAAAAATGTAAAGCAGATAGTGGAAAAATAAGGACAAGTGAATTGACGAAAATCGTTGAATTGTGACAGGAAAAATGATATATTAGTAGCATGGCGAAAGCCATAGGAAAGTACCCATGACAGGGTGGTAGCCTCCCAACACCAATGACCGGCTTGCCGGAATAGGAAGGGAGGTGGCGCCAATGACAGCTTTTGAAATCCTTTCGATTTTCCTGGGCATACTGACATTGTTATGTGCCTTCGGTAGTCTTGTTATGGCGTTGCTTGCCTTTCTCGACAAGAGAAACAAGCGAAAATAAAAATGCCTATCCTGTCGGCCAACAGGATAGGCGGTGTTCGTAAGAACACTTAGTCTCCAACTGGGAGCATCCACTTTGGAGTGGGTGCTTTCCTTTCTAATATCAATATATCACATTTCCCAGACTATTCAACAGAAAATTGAAAATCTCACGAAGTCCTATGATGAGAAATCGGAGGTGGTGATCAATGGATCAGCTCGACAGAGGTCATTGAATCTTGAGTGAGCCGGCAAAAGAGTATTTGGGAGTCTGGATTACCGTTCCAGACAGCGAATGTTAAAAAGAAAGCCAAAGCAATGGCGAAGAAAGAAAAAACAAGAAACCAAAAGAAAAGCCGGGTAAAGAAAAAGGGGATTGAAAAACAGAATAAAGCAAAAAGAAAAGAAAAAGGGCAGTTCATCCAAAAGTGAACGAGTCCTTTTTCTATTTATGAAACAAAAAGATCTTATGGTGCAATCCATGCATCTGATGCTGCTTGGAAGCAGCGTGGCAGACAATGCTTATGAAGAAAGAGACTTTGCTCATACGGATGAGCCGCAAGTTGTCTTTTTATCCAGAGAGACAGTTCAAAAAGAGCAGTCGGTGGCAATGGGAGGTATGCGGACTTTAGTACAACGAAACCGACACAAAAAGCACAGAGAAAGGCTGCAGGGAAATCTACACAGAAATCTGCACAGGCGGTTCAGACAGGTGCAAAAGCGGGAACGCAGGCTGCAAAAACACTTGCTAAGACTATGCAGCGCATCGTGAGATCAGTGGCAGCAAATCCGGTCGTGTGGATCGTGCTGCTTGTCATTATCCTGCTTGCTGTGATTGTCGGGGCAATCGGTACTATTGTTGGTTCCGGTGGAGCTGCTAATGAATCACAGGATGGAACTTATCAGGCACAGGTATCGGAAAAAGACAGAAAGTTACCGGGAAATGGTTTCAGAGTATTGTGGAAAATATGGTATTGATGATTATGTGGATCTGTGTCTTGCCATGATTGAGCAGGAAAGTGGAGGAATTCCGCCGGATGTGATGCAGACAGCGCAGTCATATTATAATGTGAATCCGCCTATTGACAGTGCAGAGAAAGCATAGACTGTGGGACGCATGAACTGTCAGACTGTCTGACAAAGGCGAAGTGCAAAAGATCCCAATGACATCAACGGAATTTCCCTTGCCCTGCAGGGATATAACTTCGGCAATGGCTATATTGACTGGGCACTCAAAAACTATGGCTGTTATACCAAAGAAAATGCACAGATCTTTTCAGTAAAGATGTGTGCCGAGCTTGGTTATGCTTCTTACGGGGATGTGGAGTATGTGCCTCATGTCCTGCGGTACTATGTGATGAATGAAGAAACGAGCGTATCAATGAATCTGCTAAAACAATCTTAGAAGAGTTAAAGAAAAACAATACGGCACCGGCAGAGGCATGGGATGTGATCGAAAGGTGCCTCCCTGATCGGAAGTGTAAAATACAGCATGGAGAAACGGCAGGCAGACGGAAGAGACAAGCCTGAGTTTTTAGACTGCTCTTCTTTTTCGGCATGGGCATTTCATAAGGCAGGAGTGACCAGTGTGCCATATGGCTCCACGACGGCAACCTTTATCGGTTCAAAAAGTTTCACGATATTTCTGCTGATCACTTGCAGCCGGGCGATATCGGACTAAAAAGCAAGACCGGTGAAACCGGTGGAGCAAACCATGTAGGGATTTTACTGTGGGGAAACTGAAAGATGGCAGAGTAGTATGGCTTCACTGTACCAGTTCCAGTGGATCCTCTTTGACAGGGAATACTGAAGGTGCGATGTTTGGGGTATATACGAATTTTACATATTTCAGAAGACTAAAGAAGTGGGACAAGAAGTAGCGTCTGGACAATTTGTCCAAACATGGCGTCAGAGGACAGAAAGCAAGCGTTTAGACAAATTGTCCAGACGCAGAAAGAGAGGAGACTATGCTTAGAAAAATACGGCGATTTTACTGGAAACAACGAGACAGAGGACTTGGTAGGCAGACTGTTATGGCGGCGGTGGGCGCAGCTTTATTTTTGATGATCATTTTGGGAGCAGTGACAAAAATGTGATTATGCCAAAAATGAGAGTCAGAAAAATGTTGCGAGAACCGAGACTGCCAGTGGAACTGCTATCGGAGCCGAGCCAGCATCCGGAGGAGGTGTTGCGATAGAGAATATAGAAACAGGCATTGAGTCGGAGGGTGAAAAAACGGATTCCACGGCAGATGATTCAAATAATGATGTGTCTGTAGACATGACGGATCTGGAACCCTTTTTGGGGTTTATGTCGGAGACAGCCTATGAAGAGTTAAAAACGCAGTTGGTTCAGATATGTCAGGAAAGAAACTGCAGCTCAGTCAGAAAGCTGACTTATCAACAGACACAAGCCTTCGATGTGGCAAGTTTTATCCTGTTGCCCGATGGCAGTGTTTATCAGTGCAATTATAATCTGAAAAGTTGTCAGGTGTCTGTTTCTAAAACGGATTATACGGAAGTCCAGATCAATCAGATGAAAGAAAAGCAGTTGCAGGAGGAACAGCAAAACTGGAACAGGAGCAGAAAGCGGAAAAACAGAAGCTGCAAAAGAAAAAAAAGGTAGAAAAGAAAAAAACGATTAAGAAGAAAAAGCAAAAAAGAAGCCGGTGAAAAGAAGGTTAAGAAGAAAAAAGAACACAGAAGTAATATTATATTCATTATCAGAGGGTATAAAGGGATCCATCCCTTACAAGATAAAAGCATAGATGTGTCCACATTATGCGTATCTTGCAGGGCTTGAATGAGAGAGGAAAAAGGCACATTTTATGTGCCAAAATAAAGCAGATAAAGCTCAGAAAACACTATGTTTGGACAAATTGTCCAGACAAAAGAGACAAAAAAGATAAAAATAGCGTTTAGACAAATTGTCCAAACATAAGAAGGGAGTGACCGCATGAATGACGCAAAAACAGAGATCCTTCGAGTGAGAATGACACCGATGGAAAAAGCCGCCCTGTCAAGACAGGCAAATGATCAGCACAAAACCATGAGTGAATATATCCGCAGTATCGCCAAATGTCCGCCGGAGGTGACAAGGGACGAGTTTGAAGGATCGATTTTGCAGATGATCTATGGGATCAACAAGATCGGTGTGAACATCAATCAGATCGCAAAAAAGTACAATGAACACAATTATGTGGAACCGAGAGCAGATCTGTTAGAAAAGCTGGATGAAGTTTATGGAATGATGAAAAAGCACCATCCGGTTTATGAAAGGGCATAAAGAAACACAAGAAACGGAGGGGAGCGTGATGTCGCTGATCATCAAGATGGATGCCATCAAGACGAAGGAGCATTTAAGAAAGTCCATTCCGTATATCTTCAATGAAAGAAAGACGGATGGTCTGTGCTTCAGCAATGCCGGGGTGACACCAGAGCAGATTTTAGATACCTTCTTTTTGACAAAGCAGCTACGCCCTACGCACGGCACCAGAGAAGGTTATCATTTTAAGTTTTCTTTTTCAAAGGATGAAACGATACCGGCGGAGCAGGCTCTGGAGTTTGTAAAGGAATGGACAGAAGAATATCTTGCCGGGGCGTATGACTATGCCTGCTCGGTTCATAAAGACAGAGACCATATGCACATGCACTTGGTCTTTAATTCTGTCAGCAGAAGTGGTGGAAAGTACCGTTATCAAAAAAGGAGACTGGGAGAAAGTGATACGACCACTGACAAACCGGCTGGCAGAAAAATATCATACCGGATCATTAAAGGAAAAGGATCCGAATTGGATTATTCAACAGATTATGAAAAAAAAGGATGGCAAACGGACCGGAAAAGAGCAGGTGGAACGGGACATTGACCAGTGCATCCTCGAAAGCAGATCCTATGCAGATTTTAAGAGAAGAATGGTGCAGGATCACTATTACCAGTTGTGGGAAGGAGTTTCAAGAGAGCATGGTGTCTACCTTGCCCTTACACCGCCGGGGAGAGGAAAAGCAATCCGCAGCTACCGATTAAGTGAGGGGTATATGCCGGTGGATATCGACAGGCGTATCACATCGCAAAGACAGGAAAGAAAAAGAAGAACTGTCCACAGGCAGAAATAAAAACCTTGATTGGGCAATGAGCAGAAACTATCAGTTTATCCCCTATGGTGAAATGTCAGAGTACCAGAAAATAATGGTGCGTCAGGTGCTGGAGGCAAGAAGATTGTACCGGCGGACAGGTACACCGCTTTATATGCATGAGCGGAGCGTCGGAGTGCTTCAAAAGATGAAGAATGAAACCAGAAAATGCGGTATTTATGTAAAGCGTAAAGAAGCACACAGGGTACAGAGAGAGTTGATACGAGTGATGAAGCAAAGGAGGAATAAAACAAGGTGACGGAAGAACAAATGACATTGATAAAGACATTGATAAAAAGCACGGTATTTCAGCAACAGATGGGGAATGGACTTTAGTATTTCTTGGTGCCTGCTATGGCTTGACGGAAAAACAGATCGCCAGTTATCTGACAGCAGACACATCGGATTTGCTTGCAAAGCATGAAAAATGCTCTGTATTTTATTTGGGATAGAACCGGAATCTAATGGTGAAATTCAAAGAATGGAGAATCCGGCAGAGAGACTGCAGATGCTCCTCGCAGAGTATTTGGCTCACAATCAGTCAAAACAGGGTTATGAAGAAGTGATGGAGTATGTTATCAGGGACACCGGATTGTCGGCGGCACAGATTGAGCAGCTTCGCAAAGCGGTGGAGGCAAAGATGCCTGCAGAGGATGTTCTTGAGATGGCGAAAAAATCGAAAGGATGTGATGGAGATACGACGGTGTATCGAATTTTATGAAATGATGGAGAAAGAACAGGAACCACACGAGAAAGCAAAGAAAACAGGAGGGAACGCAGATGAGTGAAGAATTACAATCTTAGTGCAGATCATTGAATTGTATGGAAGAGGGCTGGGCGGTTTAGGAAAGGCTATCCGCTTTTCAGCGAAAGGAGCAGCAAAAGGGGTGCAGATCGCACAGGTGAAAGCAATGCAGCACCGGATGAAACTTCATTATGCCAGTGAGGGGACACACAATACCATGAAATTGTCTGATCTGGAGAAAATGACAGGTGGAAGATATACGATCTTGAATATTCCTTTGGAAGGGGAAAAAGAGCTGATCCTTTTTATGACCGTTTGAAAAAAGATGAAAGTAACTTTTGCGGAGCTGCCGGACTTAAATCTGGGAGACGGCTATACACAGATCGCATACAATCCGGAGCAGGTGGAGAGCGTGCGGATGGTCATTGAATACTACAAAAAAAGAAATTCAGGGAAGAAGCGAAAGAGAGCGATCTGGACGAATATATGGGAATGGCAAGTCCCGGAGGACTGGAATATCTGGATGAACTTGCTGCCAAAGGATATGAAGGCAGGATGCATGAGGAGCAGCTTGAGGAGCTTCAGCAACGGATACAGGATAAAGAGTATCTTCCAATCAGTATCAATGTGGAATCCCTTCTTTTGCGTGAAGAAAAGGATGCTTATCTGTTTCGTATTCCCCGTGGCAGATTGGGAGAAAATCTTTCCAGTGCCATACGGATCAAAAAGTCAGACTGTATTCTTTTGGATGAGGGACAGACTGTGATCACCTGCCTGAAACGAGAGGGAGACATCTGGGGATATGCACTGGATCAAAGGCAGAATATTCATGAGAAAGAAAAAGTGAAACTGGATATTGCAAAATTGGAAAAAGCATTTGCCCCGGTGGAAAATGACCGTGTGAAAATGATCGAAAACTGAAACCGGAGTATGCAGCGATCTTTCCCTCTTTTAATCAGGGACAGGAGATGAAAAAAAAAATCTTCTGTCCCTGAACCGGTTCCAGAGCAAACAGTGGGAAAAGTATTGTCTCTGGAAAAATGAAAAGAGCGTTATCAAAGTCCGGAATACATCCCGGTAACCTTTGACATGGAAACACAGATGGTGGCAGAATCACCGAATCTCTATATTGCCAATCTTCCAAAGGAGCCACAGGAATCCAAAGACTTTATCCGGTGTATTTCTTTGGATAAGACAGCGGTAAGTATTTCGGAGGATGGAAAACGGCTGCAGGCATACCTGAAGCAAAGCGAAACTTGAGGTTCAGGGGAAATTGATTTGGAGGGAAAAGAACTGCAAAAAATACAGCAAAAAGAATGAAGACATTGCGGCAGAGTGTCTGAAGTATCAGAGAAGCAGAGGGAGAGAGAGGCAGCCGGTACCGGAAGAGATATTGCGGCACAAACCGGATGTAAATCTTAAGAAACGATAGGAAAGCAGTGTGAAATAAATGATCAGCGTTTTTACACGGCGAATTTATAGTTTTGGCTCAAATTTTGTGGGCTGAGAAAGGAATATGGGATTCATATGAAACGAAAGAAAGAACGCTCCCGTGCAACGCATGTTGCCGATGATAACAGAAAAAGAAGATTACACCTATTATTCAAAGTGTGTGCGGTTTTGTTACTGCCCACGCTTTTATTTGTTTTACAGTCTGAGCGGATTGTATCTTGTGGATGTGGAAATATCAAACTTGAAAGAACAGATCATCTGGTGTCTGCTGCATCCGCTGAAAGTTTATAATGACAAAAGTTACAGTATGGTTTTGGTGGGAGGTTTGCTGTGGATGATCTGCAGTTTTCAGGCATACAGTAAAAGCGACCATAACCGGATGCCCGGCAATGAGTTTGGTTCTGCCAAAT
>VOFC01004846.1_pt1 | contig 31560 bp, 43 predicted proteins | sample 5384161 | NCBI WGS metagenome assembly VOFC01 (sample SAMN12384722, study PRJNA508395) | human gut metagenome | isolation source: healthy gut B | host: Homo sapiens
GATGATATCCGTGCCGAACGCGCACATCATCGCGCAGACCGGCAGGATGAAAAGCAGCGTATTTTCCGTCACGTTCCAGATGTAGCCGAGGTACCTCGAGTCCTCCCCGTGAACTCGCGGCTGAAGCGCGGAACATGACCGCGCTGATGCTGTAGAGCATCGCTCGTCGAAAGGGTGAAGAGCTTGTCGGCGTAGTATCGCGCGCTGATAAGTCGTTGAGCGCCGTGGAAGTCGCCGTGTCGATGAGATAGCAGAACAGGAAGATCGATGTCGTCAGCACCGACGAGCGCGGTCTTGAAAGTACGGTACCGACGTAGTCCGCCTTGCGGTCGAGCATCGGTCGGTAGACATAATGTTCCTTCTTCATATGGGATGCTCATGGCAAGCTGTAAGAGCCACGCGCACGAGCTCGCGATGACGGCATATGATGCCACTTTGCGCCCAGCGTCACAAGGAAGATCGCAAAGGAAAGCGTTGTAACGGGATGCTCATGCTGCCCTAGCAGCGTGATGGTCAACAGGTTGTTGGCCGCTTTCTCGCCGCGCTTGCGGTCGGCAACAAAATTCCTTCGTCAAAATCGGCACCGCCGCGATGCACTGTACGTAGCACATCGTCGGCGGAATGAGAGCGTCGAGTTATACGACGCGGTGTAGAGTCACGTCGTGCGGTGCCGGGTGGCCTGCATCATTTCGCGCACCACGCCGGGCAACCGACAGCGTCAGCAGAAAGAACTGGCTGATCGCGCCCGCCGTGCGGACACCCGATTTATCCTTCTTTTCCGTATTGTTTTGAGGGTCTTGCATGGTATGTTTCCTCGATTTCTCCATGATCGCGCAGATCATTTTTCTCGTTCGTGTCGAGCTTGCGCGAAAGCTTGACCATATGCGCTTCGACGCACTGCACCTGCTCCTTGCCCGTTTCCGAGCACACGCTCGGCCTCGGGCAGGAAGAGCTCCGCCGTGAAGTTCTCCTTCGTGCTCAGCTTGTCGAGCCCCACGGAGTTTCAAAAACGCCGTGCACTTGGGGTCATACGAAATGCCGATGAGCGGCACGCCCATGATGGCGGCATAGATGAGCGAATGCAGGCGCACGCCGACGAGCAGGTCCATGTTGCCGATGATGGAGAGCATATCCCTCGGAGAGGTACTTTTCATTCAGGCACACACCGCCGTGTCATCGGGCAGCTGCGCCGCGATATGGCGGCAGACCTCGCCGTCCTTCATAGTGGAACAGGGATGAGCACGGACTGCGCGTTGTACTTGTCCTTCATCATCTGGATGGAGCGCAAAAGCTCTTTGACAAAGCGGCTGTCTGTGTCCTGCTCACGGATGGCCCAGCCGACAGTTGGGGACGGCCATCCAGCGAGACACCTGCCTTTTCGCAGGATCTCCGCGCCGACATCGCCATCGGGCTTTTTCATGCGGATGACGGGGTCCGCCGTGATGACGACCTTTGTTGTCGCGCGCGATGCCGATTTCCTCCAAAAGCGATGCCGACCGCTCGTCGCGCACGACGATACCGTCCGCCCGCTTGAGCGCCGCCGCCGGCGCGGCGGTTGCCGGGGCGGTCGATGGGGCCGATGCCCTGGGAATAGATGAAGACTTTTTTATGGAAGAATTCCGCGCAGCGGATGATGGAGAGGTAATAGTGTAAGCTCTTGCTGCTCGTCACATCCTGCAAAGGCTGCCGCCGCCGGAAATGAGCATGTCGCACTTTTTCACCTGCGCGCAGGATCGCCACGGCGACATGCGGTCCACCGCCTCAACGCCGTATTTTTCGCGCGTGGAGGAGGGATTGTGCGAGAGCACCGTGAGCGAGCAGTCGGGAATGTGCTCGCGCAGCTGACGAGGACGAGCGTGCAGGATGGACTCGTCGCCGATGTTGTCGAAGCCGTAATGGCGAGATCGAAAATGTTAACCATTCGTCACCCCGCAGATCCTGCGCACAAGGCGGTAAATGAGCTCCGCCACAATGACCACGGCTGTGCCGATGAGAAGTCGAGAGGATGCCCCAGAAGATCATCGGCAGGAATCTCATTCTGCGGCGCAGCGACCAGATGAAAAGCATCAGCATCGGCCAGCCGACGATCATTTCCTTCGTGCGCGGGCGGGCGATGAGCGTATTTTCCAGGAAGTTGCGGAAGGCAAGCTCCCTTGCCGACGTCGTGGTCGAGTTGCCGGTGCGGTACATATAGTAGGCGAACACCAGCAGCATGAACACCGCCGCCACCGCGACGACGACGATTGCAAGGAACCAGCCGAGTTTCATCGGCGTCTGCATCAGCTCGCCGAAATAGGCGTTGAAGCGCTTGACGCGGTTCTTCTCCCCGCGCTGTCCTGCGTGGGCGAGGACGGCCTCGCGCGCGCCGGTCTCCTCATAGGCGTAGACCAGAAGATAGGCGAGCATGAAGAGCGCGATGGGGATAAGCTGCATGAGCTTGACGCCGCGGTACAGGTCGATCTCGAGAATATACGAGAGCTGCGAGAGCGCGGACGATGCGAGAAGCGACCCGCAGAATGCCGTCAGAATGGTCGCGATGGCTGTGCCAAGCGTAAAAGCCAAGCAGCTTGCCGAACTTGATCTGCGGCTCGCTGCGTCTCTTTTTCCAGCAGCACGCGGCACAGGCCGACCGCCGCGAGCGACGGCATCACGATACCGCCGGACATCGAAAGGATCAGGCGGAACATCGAGGGCTTCAGCACCGCGAGGCCGGCAAGGCCGAGCGCGCCGACGGCAAACAGGATCGTGCGCCAGCGCTTGCCGATAAAGAAGAATAGATCAAGCAGGATCACGATGAGCGCCGCCGTGCCGATGCCCTGCAGCACCTTGAGCGCCATGGACGGCGCTTTCAGCTCCATCGCGGGCACGGTCGCGTGCGTGTAGCCGAGAGGCTCCAAGCGCGCGTCGAGGTCCGTGAGCATCTGCTCATAGTCGGCAGGGTCGGTGATGTAGACCCACTTCTTCTCGTCAGCGTCCCAGCTGACATCGGTATCCGGCTCTAAGATCATCTTGAGGAAGATGATCTTGCAATTACGCTCGGCGATGGCTCTAAAGAACGTGTTCGTGATCTCCTCGGGGCCTTCGTAGCCGCAGTACTGATAGCGGTTCTGGATGTAGGCCCACTCGTTGAAAACGCGCACACCACGATAGCCCGTGTTGTCGAGCAGTTCTTCAACGCCGGGCCAGACAAGGTTCTGGCTCTGGTCGTTCTGCTCCATCATGGCGACGCTCGCGCCGCTCTCGTCGAGATACTGCGTCAGAAGCTCCAGGCTCTCGTCATCCTCATAGCCGACGAGCTCGTCGCCGTTATTCATAAAGTACGGCGCGTTGAAGTGCTTGAGCACTTCGATATAGGCCTCGGCAAATTTCGTGCCGTTCATGTCCTTTTCCGTCACAGAGCGCGGGATGATCTGGTAACCGTGGCGCTCAAACAGCTCCACCGTGTCCGGCCAGATGCCGAGGCGCAGGTCGAGCAGCTTTTTCGCCCTTCATGCCGTTTTTCTGCTGCTGGATGAAGATGAAGCCGTGCTCGCCCTCCAGATACGTCTTGGCCTCAAAGTCCTCAAAACGGGCCTCGAAAGCGTTCAGGATCCACTCATAGCTCGCGGCGGTCTCCGTCCAGATGATCGCGTCGCTCACATCGGTGCTCTCACGCAGCCATTGCGCGACCTCGGCGGGGTACTGATCTTCCCAGCCGTAGCTCTCCGCCGCCTTTTTCACGGTCATTGCGTGGACGGGGATGGCCGCGTTATCGTGCAGGTTGAGGGCGCTCGCCTCGCTGAGCGCGACCTTGTCGACGCCGAGCGACTTGAAGAGATCGAGCCACTCGTCCTCTGACTGCGAGGATTGGCGCGCCATCGAGCGCATGCTGTTGTAGTCGAGGACGATGTCGTAATACTTTGTTGCTCTCCTCGGTCTGCACACGGTTTACGATTGGCACAAGTGAGGCGAGCAGCCCCAGCAGTGCCAGAAGCACGAGGAGCTTGTCTTTTTTCAGGAAGCTTTTCATTGGCAGTTCTCCTTCTGCGCTCATGCGCAGGGTGTTTTTTAGAGTGTATCGAGTGTCACCGGCGTGCCGATGGACTTGGCATACGTGTAAATTCTGGCGACATCTTCGATGTATTCCGCGCGCAGATATGCCTGCGCAAGGTCCTCCCCCACGGCGAGCACGCCGTGATTGGCAAGCGTGCAGCCGCCGCGGTCCTTGAGCGCGGGGATTGCGTTCGTGCCGACGGCCTCAGTCCCCGGCGCGGCGTAGTCCGCGCAGCGGATGTCGCCGCCCAAAAGATGCACGATTCGATCAACACCGCGGGGATGCTCTTCCGCACGACGGCAAAACGCCGTGGCATAGGGTGAGTGCGTGTGGAAGACGGCGTTCGTCTCGCCATACGCCTCGTAGACCGCCGCGTGCATGCGCCACTCGCTCGAGGGCTGCAATTCCCCTTCGAGCACCGTGCCGTCGAGCTTCATGCGCACGATGTCCTGCGCGCACAATACGTCATAGCGCACGGACGTCGGCGTGATGAGCATTTCATCAGGGGCGACGCGGCAGCTCATGTTGCCGCTCGTGCCGGAAAAGAGGCCCTCGCGGAACGCCTCAAGCGATTTGTCCACGATCTCCTGACGAAGAATGTCCAGATTTTGTTCCATTTAGATCACCAGATTGTCCCTGCCGATGCTGCCGTCCGTAAAATAGCGGTGCAGATCGTAGGGAGAATAAATACCAAGGTCGGTCACGACGCCCGAGACGAGATGCGGCGGCGTGATATCGAAGGCGGGATAGTAGCCCTTCACACCCTCCATCGCCGTGCGCACGCCCCATGGCTTGAGCGTGAAGTTCGGGTCGCGCATTTCGATGTGAATGCTGTCCACCGTCTCGTGTCCCTGATCGGGCGCGCCGGTGACAAAGTACGGGATGCCCATGTACTTGGCGACGATGGCGTTCTGGAACGTGCCCACTTTATTGACGACATGGCCGTCACAGCAGATGGCGTCCGCCGCGGTGGTGAAAACGTCGACCTTTTCGTTCTGCATGACGAACGCTGGCATATTGTCGGAGATGACCGTCACGTCAAAGCCCATGTCGTGGCAGACGGACGCCGTCAGGCGCGCGCCCTGAAAATACGGGCGCGTTTCGGGGCAGAACAGCCGGATGTTTTTTGCCGCGGCTGCGGCACTCACGAAGCATCATACCGACGATGGTCTCGGCAAAGCAATGCGTCATCACCGTGCCGTTCTCGGGGAACAGATCGACCAGGTACGAGCCGATCTTCGCCATTCTGTTATAGCGCACGTTGTTGAGCTCGATGGTCTTATTCTTGATGGCCTCGGCCACATTCTCCCCCCGCTGAAAGCGCGCGCTCGGCCTCTTTCAGGCAGATGTCGCACAAAAGCGCCATGCGCTTTTGCGTTGTGGGGCGGGCATGGGAGATGGTGTAAAGCCGCTTTCTTGAGGTATTCCATCTGCTCACTCGCCGTTTTGTCGCGGCATTCCCATGCCGCGAGCGCCATGCCCATCGGCGCCGTCGTGTAGGGGCCCGCGCTCTGCGTCACCATGTCGGTGATGGCCTGCGCGACCTCCTGCCGTGCGTGCGGCAGGTGACAAATTCGACCTTTGCAGGATAGACGCGCCGGTCTAAAATACGCACCTCGCCGTTTTCGAACCACGCGACGTTTTCGTAGCGCAGCAAAAAGGCGAGGTCTTTGTCCGCTCTCTCCATGTTTCTTCTCTCTCACTTTCTATAAAGGCGCTCGACGGCACGCTCCATGTCGGCGCGCACCTTGTTCTCGTCCAGCGTCTTAAATTCACCGTTTTCATATAAAATATTGCCGTCCACCATCGTCATGCACACGTCGCCCGCCTGCGCCGAGCAGGTCAGGAGCGCGGGCGTGTCAGGAAATTGGGATAGAGGTGGGGCTTGCTCAGATCAATGGCAATGATGTCTGCCTTTTGCCGACAGCCAGCACGCCGGTGTCGTCGCGGCCCTGCAATTTTGCGCCGTTGACCGTCGCCATATCGAGCACCTCCTGCGTGGAGATCAGCGTCGGGTCGTTTGATAGCCGTCGTGCATGATCTCAGCGAGTGCATCTCCTCGAACATATTTAAATTGTTGTTGCTGGCCGTGCCGTCGGTGCCGAGCGTCACGTTGATGCCCTTGTCCATCATCTGGCGGATGGGGGGCAAAGCCGCTGCCGAGCTTTAAGTTCGACGTTGGGTTGTGGATGACGCTGACGCCGTGGGCCTTCAGAATGTCCATGTCGCGCTCCGTCACCGCGACGCAGTGCGCCGCCGCCGTGGGCGAATCGAACGTGCCGAGCGATTCGAACCACTCCCGTCGGCGTTTTGCCGTAGCGCTCGATGCACTCGCGCTGCTCGCGCGCGCGCGGTCTCGGCGAGGTGGATGTGCATGCGCCCGCCCTTTTCGCGGCAGAGGTCGCTGTACGCCTTGACGATATGGTCTTGCAGGTATACTCCGCGTGGATTGAAAAGTCAATGTAAATGCGCCCGTCCGCCGCGCCGTGGTACTTTTCAAAAAGCGCGAGCGATTCGGGGATCTGCGTGTTCTGCTCCACGGTCTGGTTTTCATCAAAGCACTGCACGCAGCGGTTCAGGTTCGCCTTGATCCCCGCCTCTTCGACCGCCCAGACGGTCTCCTCGGGGAAAAAAAGTACATATCGGAAAAGCTCGTTGTGCCGCCCGCGATCATCTCGATCAGGGCAAAGCGGCTCGCTGCGGCGATATCCTCGCGCACGAGCTTGTCCTCGATTGGGAAAATGGCCTTGAAGAGCCAGTCCTGCAAAGGCAGTCCGCTGCCGATGCCGCGCATCAGCGTCATGGCGATATGGCTGTGGCAGTTGATGAGTCCCGGGGCAAGGAGCCTGCCGCTCATGTCCTTTTTCAAGGTCATAGGCCTTTTCGGGTTTTTTCTCACCGATGTAGTCGATCTTCGTTCCATCGATGCCGAGGCAGGCGCCGCGCAGCGTTTCATATCCGTTTTCCTTGCGCAGCAGAATGTCCGCGCCTTTCAAGAGTGTTCTCACAAAAGAGCCTCCTATCTGCATTTTATCTCATTATGCAGTCTATCACGCGTGCTTTCAGATTGCAACGGGCAAAAGGATTAAGTTTTTCCATATCGCTGTCCATGTCGACAAAAAATTCTCATTTTGCAAGCTCAACTACTTAAAATTTCACTATTGTATTTCTTAATATGACTGATTATAATGAACGCATACTTTTTTTGTAAGGAGTGAAACCGGTATGAGCAAAGTCTATATCCCGCAGGACTACCACACCCCGCTGTCTGTCTATGAAATGCAGCGCGCCATCGAATTCATCAAGAGCAATTTTCAGGTCAATCTGAGCAATGCCCTCAATCTCCGCCGGGTTTCTGCTCCGCTGTTCGTGGATGAAAATTCTGGTCTGAACGACAACCTCAACGGCGTCGAGCGTCCCGTCTCCTTTGACATTCCCGACGTCGGCACCAATGCCCAGGTCGTTCATTCGCTGGCCAAGTGGAAGCGTCTTGCGCTCAAGCGCTACGACTTCAAGGTCGGCAAGGGCCTGTTCACCGACATGAACGCCATCCGCCGCGACGAAGAGGTGGACAACCTCCACTCCATCTACGTTGATCAGTGGGACTGGGAAAAGGTCATCGACGCCGGCGACCGCAACGTCTCCTACCTCAAGCGCACCGTGCGCGATATCGTCTCCGCCGTCAGCGAGACGAGCAGCGCGCTGAATGTCGCTTTCCCCTCCCTGCACACCAAGCTCCCCAGTGAGGTCTTCTTCATCACCACGCAGGAGCTCGAAGACCTCTATCCCGACCTGACACCCAAGCAGCGCGAGGATGAGATCTGCAAGAAGAAGGGTGTCGTCTTCCTGATGCAGATCGGCAAGATCTTAAAGTCCGGCATCAAGCACGACGGCCGCGCCCCCCGACTATGACGATTGGGAGCTCAACGGCGATATCCTCTACTGGAACGAAGTGCTCGGCCATGCGTTCGAGATCTCTTCCATGGGTATCCGCGTCGACCCCAAGTCCTCGACTCCCCAGCTGACGATCGCCGGCTGCGACGACCGCCGCGCTCCCCTTCCACAAGATGCTGCTGAATGGCGAGTTGCCCCCTGACCATGGGCGGCGGCATCGGCCAGAGCCGCCTGTGCATGCTGCTCATCGGCACCGCGCACATCGGCGAGGTACAGGTCTCCCCTGTGGGACGAAGCCACGCGCAAGACCTGCGAGGATGCGGGCGTCATGCTGCTGTAAAGCATATTTTAATTTGTCACCCATTTTTTTTCTCTTTTTTCAATGTAGCACAAAAAGCCGGCAGGTCCTCCTCCCCGTCGGCTTTTGTGCCTCTTTTCTGCCGCTTTTCCATCCACTATCCATCGGCGCAAAGCAAAAAGCAGCACAAAAGAGGGCGCTTCCCCAGCTTGGGAAGCGCCCTCTTCTTATTTTTCACAGCGCAGGCGGTAAACGTCACAGCTGTCCGCGCGGCCCTCATATGAAAAAAGCCGTGCCTGCGCGCGATGTGCGCTCGCGGTCTGTTCCGGGGACGCATTCGATCACGGCATCCTTCCCCTCCCGCCGCGCAAGCGCGGTCAGAAGGTCCCTCATTTCGTCCGCATAGCCCTTTTGTGCCAAAAGGCAGGCTTGAGCACCCAGCCGAGCTCCCGGCTGTACTCATCATAGTCGTGGTAGATGGCGTAGCCGAGAAATTCTCCCGCCATATTCTCCGCGGCATAGATGAGCGGCGGCTCGGAAAGTCCCGCCTGCTCCAAAAGCGCTCGGCCTGCGCGCGGTTAAACGGCGGCTCCAGCCAGCGCATCACCGCTTCATCCGAGAGCAGGGCGTACAATTCGTCCGCGTCCTCCCGCCGCATCATCCGCAGGCGGACGCGCGCCCCTCCGTCAGGATCATCCCCTGTGGTGCTTGCCGCGGAACGTCATCTCCGGATTTTTGACGCTCACGACCGTGTTGGGCGCGACCGACGAGGTCAGAAACGCGTTGCCGCCGACGATGACATTGTCACCGATCTCCGTCGCGCCGCCGAGCAGCGTGGAGTTTGCGTAGATGACGACGTTGTTGCCGACCTTCGGGTGGCGGCGCACATTCAGGATTCGTCGCCATACCCGCGGGCGAGAGCGCGCCGAGCGTCGCGCCCCTGATAGAGCTTGACGTTGTCGCCGATGATCGTCGTCGCCGACGACGACGCCCGTACCGTGGTCGATGAAGAAGTATTCGCCGATCTTCGCGCCGGGATTGATGTCGATGCCCGTCTGAGAGTGGGCGTACTCCGTCATGATGCGCGGGATCATCGGCACCTTTTTCTCATACAGCTCGTGCGCGATGCGGTAGATGAAGATGGCGAACATGCCGGGGTACGAGAGCAGGACCTCCTCCTTGCTGTAAGCCGCAGGATCGCCCTCAAAGTTCGCCGACAGGTCCTTGAGCAGCAACTCCTGAATGGCAGGGATGCGCTCGATGAATGCCGTGCTGATCGCATAGGCCACTTCGCAGTTCTCGTCGCACTCCGGCATCGTCAGCGTGATCTGGCGCGTCAGTTTTTCGTGGATGTGCTCCATCAAAAGCGCGCTGTATTGCTCCGGCGGCAGCTTTAAGAGGTCGCGGTCGCCGTAGTAAACCGGGAAAATGAGCTTCTGACAGTCGCGGATGATCTCGATGACCGCATTACGGTTGGGCATGCGCAGCGCATCGCCGTACATGGGGATCTGAGAGCTCTTGTAGTTCGCCGCCATGCGGTCAGCCGCCGCATGGATGACGGTGTTCTTTTTTGCTTTGTCCATAGCTAATCCTCGCAATCTATCAGAAACAGTCATATCGCAATTAGAAAATAATTATAGTATCTCCTCGCGTCAAAATCAAGTATTTCCTCTGCAAACGCCTCAGAAAATATACACCTCCGCGCGGGAATTCAAAAAAAACGTGTCCATTCATTTTTTCATTTGCATCCCGCGCACTTTTGCTTTATGCTGTTTTTATAGGGACACTTCGCATTAGATGTGCCCCAAGCAGTAAACAATCCACCGCAGGAGGATCAAAATATGAAAGCAAAGGTTTATTTTTCCAAGCAGATCACGCCGGAAAAGGTCATTGGAGCTCTACAAGGCCGTGGGTCTCGAGCTGCCCGGTAAAAGGTCGCCGTCAAGGTGCACTCCGGCGAACCGGGCAACCAGAACTTTCTGACGCCCGAGTTCTGGCAGCCGATGGTCGAGACCGTACACGGCACCATCGTTGAGTGCAACACCGCCTATCCCGGCGAGCGCGCACACGACCGACGCCCACCGCCGCACGATGATCAAACACGGCTGGAGCAAGCTCTTCGATGTCGACATTCTCGATGCCGAGGGTCCCGATCTTGAGCTCCCCATCCCGAACGGCAAAAGCGCATCCAGAAGAATCTGGTCGGCAAGGATATCAAAAATTATGATTCCATGCTCGTTCTTTCCCACTTCAAGGGGCCACCCGATGGGCGGCTTCGGCGGCGCGCTCAAACAGCTCTCCATCGGATGCGCGTCCAGCGCAGGCAAGGCGAACATCCACGGCGGGCAAGCCCGAAGAGATGTGGACGACCGAGCAGAATGCCTTCCTTGAGTCCATGGCCGACGCGGCGGAGTCCGTCGTCAAGCTTTTTCGACGGCAAGATCGTCTACATCAACGTGATGAAGAACATGTCCGTCGACTGCGACTGCTGCGCCGTGGCGGAGGACCCGTGTATGAAAGATATCGGCATTCTTGCCTCCCTTGACCCCATCGCCATCGACCGAGGCGTGCCTCGACCTCGTCTACGCGTCCGACGATTCGGGCCGCGACCACCTCGTTGAGCGCGTCGAGAGCCGCAACGGCGTCCACACCGTGGAGGCCGCCGCCGAACTCGGCTTCGGTTCGAGAGAGTATGAGCTGATCGAACTCTAAGAAAAATCGCAATGAAAAAGGCGATGGCCGTACGGCCATCGCCTTTTCTTTTGCTTCTTTACTTGATGAACCAGATGTCCATATCGACGTTGCCCTTGATGCCGTCCACACTGCCCTTGGAGGAATACTGCCACATGGCAAAATCGTAGTAGAACGAGGGCGCGTCCACATCGTAGCGCGCGTACCACAGCGGGTAATCCATGACCTCGCTGAGGTCATACTTGACATAACCCGCGTAGTCGGTGATGTAGATCATGGCATCGTAGCCCGCGTCCTCGATGATCTCGCAGAAGGCGTTCGCCGCGGCACAGAGCACGCCGGTCTCAATGCCGTAGGTGCGCGCCTCGCTCTTACCGATGACCTCCCAGTCTAAGACGACGGGACCGGTAATGTTGTGTCCGCGCAGCTTGTCGAGCACGTGATAGGCCTCCTCCTGCGCCTCTGCCACGCTCACAGCACGGGAGAAAAGTAAGCGCCCACCTGAAGGCCCGCTCTCGCCGCGCCGTCGGCATACTCGTCAAACTTCGTGTCGTCATAGATCGCGCCCACAGTGTAGCCGCGGCCGCCCACGCGGGCGATGACAAAGTCGACCTCCGTGCGCGCTACCGCTTTCCAGTCCACATCGCCCTGATACTGCGACACGTCGATCCCCACACGTGTGCGCACGCTGGGATCATTGTAGGTCATGATACTGCCGTTCTTAACGAATGCGGACTGATTGTAGGCATTCGTCGGCACACCCTCGAGCACATCAAGCGTATAGTCCTATAATGGATCTTCTGCTTCTGGTCGAGCGAGCTGAGCTGATAGATGCGGTAAACGATCGTTGCCACCTCCGCGCGCGTGATGCTGCTGTTGGGGTAGAAATACGTCAGGTCGCCGATCTTCGTGCCGATGAACACGCCCGCTTCATAGAGCGCCGTCACATAGCCGTCGTTCACGTCGGCAAAAGGGAGAAGTTACCGTGTTGGATGCGCCATAGCTCAGCGCCTTGGCCGCAAAGCGCGCTACATCGAGGCGACTGATGCCGTTGTCAAGCTGATAGTCGCTGTAATTCTGCGCGGCAAAGCCCATGGAATAGGCGTAGGTCGCGTAGCCCGCTTGCCCAGTGCGCCGTGCTGGGCTTCTGCTCTTGTGGCCGGTCGAGAGCAGCACGAGGCTTGAGCATTTCGCCCGTGCTCGTGGGACGGTTGGGGGGCAAACGTGCCGTCGCCGTTGCCGCCGACGATGCCCTGCTCGCTCAGCTCCATGACATAGTTATAGAACCAGTCGGACTTGTTGACGTCGGTATAGGTCTTGCCGGTGTAGCTCGTCGCCGTCCACTGCGCCGTGACGACCGCGTTGCCGTTCACGATGCTGTTTTCCGTGATGGTCTTGCCGTCGCTCGTCTGGAAGCCGGCAAAGCCGTAGCCGAAGCTTTTCCGCTTTTGGGGAAGCTACCGTAGGTCTTGCCGATCTCGTAGACGGCAAAGTCCGTCTCGTAGGACGTACCGCTTTCCATATTGATGATGAGATACGCAAACTCGTTCTCCGCCGCGCGGGTAACTGTCATCTAAATAAATGGCAGCCTCCTGCAGTCGGCGGTCGGCAAGGCGCCCGCCTGGTCCGTCCGCCGGAATGGCACCATTCGCCGAACATGCGCCACTTCAAGGCGCGTCGCGTCCTTTTCGCCGCAGGCGATCTTGACCAAATCGCTCGTGCCGCTCATCCAACCGGTGCCGAAATTGTAGCTGAAGCAGATCAGCGCGTCGAACTGCCCTGCGTGGGCGTGACGTCGTAGCGGTCAAAAAGACGTTGAGCTTGGCCTCATACGCCTCGACCTTGCTCATCAGAAGAAGCTCCGCCTCTTCGCGCGTGATACCCTCGGGATAGTCCTCGGCACTGCACTCCGTGCCGTAACCGATGTACCACTTGCCGCCGGAGGAATACTTCTCCGCGCGGAAGCCCTCTTCCTCCTCGATCTGCTCGATGGCCGCGTCGCCCGCGCGCATCAGCCGATTACTCGCCATCGCGGCGGGCACGCAGAGCTGCATGGCAAGGCACAGCGCCAGAAGCATGGCCAGTGGCGATCTCTTTCTCATGTTCTGCTTCATCTCGTTCTCTCCTTTTGCCGGGATCGGGCGAAAACGCCCACTCTCTAAAATGTTTTTCCATGATACCACAGGTTTACATAAGAATCAACCAAAAAAGCGCAAAAAATGCCGCCCCCGTGTCGAACCGGGCGGCATTTTTTGTTACAGCAGTGCGTCGAAGAGCGCATCCATGTTGTCGTCGGAATACTCGACTTCCGCGCTGTACAGCCGGCAGAGCTCGATCTGGTTCTCCACCGTGAACTCGCCGTGCAGCAAAATTACAGCGCACCAAGCGAGAAAAAGCAGCCGGACAGAACAGCACGGCGAACGCCGCCTGCTGCTCACGTCCCCGTCGTCGAGCGCCGTCGACACGTGGCGGTAGAGAAAATATATGAGCAGCTGCTCGCCTCCGTCTCGCGTCCTTTCATGTGCGCGGCAAAATCGTCGAGCGGCAACTCATCTGCGTGCTCGCGCAGCTCTTCCAAAAATGCCTGTCCAAGCCTCGTCCATGCGCTCGAGCGAGAGATAAACTCTGCCCAATGTACAAGCGGGACGTCCGGCACGTGCGCACCGCAGGCCCGACAAAATCTGCTCTATTCGCTGATTGATCGGTTCCTCGCGGTTCTGTGCGATGGCGAAAAGATGGTCGCGCAGCGTGAGCAGCGCCGTTTCCTTTTCGTCGAGCTCCCCCTCGCCCGTCACGACGAGCGTTGTCTTCTCCGGCCTGGTCAAAATGAGGCGCGCGGCCTCCTCGCAGCAGAGGCCAACACCAATCTCCGTGCGCTCCGAAAAAAAAGCTGCGGTAGCGCGGGTGGTCGGTGCAGATCTGGCAGAGCATACCCTCCCCGCCGTATAAAATGAGATCGCAGAGGTTTTGCCGTTCAAAAACGGGCAGCGCTCCTGCTCGCCGAGGAGAAAGTGCGGCATCTCGCCGCTGCGGTCGCCCCATTTATGCAGGCGCTCGCCCATCTCGCCGCCGATCTGATCGTAGGCGGCGAGGGAATCCCCGTCCACGTCGATCTCCCAGCCGATGCAGCAGTTGTGTCGGCAGCGGTCGGCGATGCAATGGAAAAGCGGATAATAGTCCGGATAAGCGTTCTGCACGGCCGGAGTCCTCCTATAGTCGGTGCTGCGAGGTCATCAATCGCGCGCTGCTTCATTATAAATCTCGCAGGCGCGCATTGCAAGGCGCGCATTGCAACGAATTTTCTCCTTGCCGCCGTGAAAGAGATATGATATAGTAAAATATATGCGGGCATGATGGAATTGGCAGACATGCGAGATTTAGGTTCTCGTGCCGCAAGGCGTTGGGGTTCAAGTCCCCATGCCCGCACCATTTCCCAAATTTCAGAGCGCATCGCTCCGCGATGCGCCTCGTTTTTTATTCCGGCACTTTGGTCTAACATTTTTAGTTTTAAATCAGCTCTTCACAAAGGAGGTGCCATGCAGAAGGTCACGCTCGGCATTCTCGCCCATGTCGACGCGGGCAAAACGACCCTCTCCGAGGGCCTTTTATACGCCTCCGGCGCACTGCGGAAGCTCGGCCGCGTCGACCACGGCGACGCCTTCCCTCGACACCGACGCGCTCGAGCGCGAGCGCGGCATCACGATCTTTTCCAAGCAGGCAATGCTGTTTGCGGGCGATAAAGGAGTTCACGCTGCTCGATACGCCGGGCCACGTCGATTTCTCCGCCGAGATGGAGCGCACGCTGTCGGTGCTCGACTACGCAGTGCTCGTCATCAGCGGCAGCGACGGCGTGCAGAGCCACACGCGAACGCTCTGGCGCCTGCTCACGCGCTACGAGGTGCCGACGTTTCTTTTCATCAACAAGATGGACTTGGCGGGCGCGGACAAGGACGCGCTTCTGCGCCAGCTCACGGCGACACTGAGCGCGGAATGCGTCGATTTCTCCGCATCGCAGGAAACGCGCGACGAAGCGCTCGCCCTCTGCGACGAGGCGGCGCTCGAGCAGCTTTGGAGCGTGGAAAATCGACGACGCTCTGATTGCTGAGATGGTCAAAAACCGCAAGGTCTTCCCCTGCTTTTTCGGTTCGGCGCTCAAGCTGGACGGCGTGGAGGCCTTTCTCACCGCGCTCGCGTTCTTCACGCGCGAGCCGGTCTATCCGAAGGAATTCGGCGCAAAGGTCTTCAAGATCTCGCGCGACGCGCAGGGCGCGCGGCTCACGTGGCTCAAGGTCACAGGCGGCGCGCTGCGCGTGAAGGCATCTCACCTATCGCGCGCAGAATCAGGACTACAATGAAAAGGCCGATCAGCTGCGGCTTTACTCCGGCGTCAAATTCCGCGCGCTCGAAGAGGCGGGCGCGGGCAGCGTCGTCGCCGTCACGGGCCTCAGCCACAGCTATGTTGGTCTCGGCCTCGGCGCGGAGGCGGAGGCGTCCGCCCCGCTTTTGCAGCCGGTTTTGACCTATCAGCTCATCCTACCCGACGGCGCGGACGCGCACAGCGCGCTTATAAAGCTCCGCGAGCTTGAAGAAGAGGACCCGATGCTGCGCATCGTCTTGGACGAGCGCTACGGGCAGATCCACGTGCAGCTCATGGGCAAAATTCAGCGCGAAATTCTGCGCCGCCGCATCCTCGACCGCTTCGGCCTCGACGTGACCTTCGGCGAGGGCAGCATCGTCTATCGCGAGACCATCGCATCCCCGGTGCTCGGCATGGGACATTTCGAGCCCCTGCGCCACTATGCGGAAGTACAGCTTCTAATAGAGCCGCTTCCGCGCGGGGCGGGCATCCAGCTTTGCGTCAAACGTGCCGACGGACGCGCTCGACCTCAACTGGCAGCGGCTGATTTTCACCATCTTTTAGAGCGCGAGCACGCGGGCGTGCTGACCGGCTCACCGTTGACGGATGTGAAGTTCACACTTTGTCGCGGGCCGCGCGCATCTGAAGCATACCGAAGGCGGCGACTTCCGCCAAGCGACGTACCGCGCCGTGCGGCAGGGCCTGATGCAGGCGGAAAATGTGCTGCTCGAGCCGTATTACGACTTCCGTCTCGAGGTGCCCGCCGAGTGCGTCGGCCGCGCGATGACCGACCTCCAGAACATGGGCGGCACCGTCGAACCGCCGCAGAACGAGGGGAAAACGGCGTACTCACGGGCTATGCGCCGGTGCGCACGCTGCGCGACTACTTTGCCGACGTCGCGGCCTACACCCGCGGCCGCGGACAGCTCTCCTGTACCGTGCGCGGGTATGAGGCCTGCCAAAATCAGGACGAGATCGTCGCGTCCCTTGGCTACGACGCCGAGCGCGACACGGATAATCCCGCGTCCTCCGTCTTCTGCGACCACGGCGGCAGCATCACGGTCCCATGGAATGAAGTTCCCGCGCATGTCCACTGCGACAGCGGCATCCGCCTTGGTGAAGAGTCCATTGAAGAAGCCCCCGCTCCGCTCCCCCGCCGCGGCATCGGTGCAGGCGGCGCATATGCCGAGGACAAGGAATTGCAGGACATTTTCGAGCGCACATACGGCAAGGGTCGAGCGCCGCGCGTTTGAACCGAGCAAAAAAAGCCCGCGCGCACCTCGCTTGCCGACCACTACGACGTGACGATCCACTCCGAGGACACGGAATATCTGCTCGTTGACGGCTACAACATTATTTTTGCCTGGGACGAGCTGCAGCGCCTTGCCGCGCAGGACATTGCCGCGCGCGCGGTGCGCTCATCGACATTCTCGCCAACTATCAGGGCTTTTTCGCAGTGCCGCGTCATCGTCGTGTTCGACGCCTATAAGGTCAAGGGCAACCCCGGCAGTGTGCAGACGGTGCACGGCGTCAAGGTCGTTCATCATCAACGACGCGGCATACCTGAACACGGGCGGGCCGCCGCCCAGCGCCGTGGTATATGCAGCACCTGTTCCCGGTGGTGTATGCCATCGCCCTGGGCCTGGCGTATCTGCTGGCTTTTTACAGGTGCAGTCCCGGCGGAAGGAGCTGCGCACCATGCGCAGCGTAGGCGCGGACAGCCGCACCGCCTATTGGAGCCTGTTTGGGAGCAGCTGATGCTGGCGGCCCTGGGGGCCGTGCTGGGGGCGGGCCTGTGCCTGGCTCTGGGCTGGGGCACCGCCCTGGGCCTGGGCCTTACTGCCGCCTTCGCCGTGCTGTGGCTGCTGGGGGGCCCATGGCCCTGTGCCAGGCCAACAGCCGCCATATTCTGAAAAACCGCAGGAGGTTGAATGATATGTCCATTCTGGAACTGAAAGACGTGCGCTACAGCTACAGTCCGAGAAGGTGGGTGCTGCGGGGTGTGAACTGCGTCTTCGAGTGCGGCACCCTGTACGCCCTGGTGGGCAAATCCGGCGCAAGAGCACACTGCTGAGCCTGATGGCGGGGCTGGACCTGCCGGACAGCGGCCAGGTGCTGTTTGAGGGCACCCCACCGGCGACATGGACCTGGACGAGTACCGCCGCCGGAAGGCTGCGGTGATCTATCAGGATTTCGCCCTGTTCCCGCTGCTGACGGCCCTGGAAAACATCGAGTACCCCATGGAGCTGTGCCGCGGAGGCCCAGAGGGAGCGCCAGGCCGGGAGCTGGCCCGGCGGGTGTCCTGCCGGACGAGCTGCTGGACCGGTATCCCACCCACATCAGCGGCGGTGAGCAGCAGCGTGTGGCCATCGCCCGGGGCCTGACCATGGACCGGCGCGACTGCTGCTGGCGGACCTCGTCATAGGCGTCGCACAGCACCGCCAGGACGCTGCGCTCCACGCCCAGGGACGGCTCCACCACATAGGGGATGTAGCGCTGGTTGGTCTCGGGGTCAAAGTAGGTCAGATCCTTGCCGGAGGTATTCTGATGCTGGGTCAGGTCATAGTCGGTGCGGTCCGCCACGCCCCACAGCTCGCCCCAGCCGAAGGGGAAGAGGAACTCAAAGTCCGTGGTAGCCTTGGAATAGAAGCACAGCTCCTCGGGTCGTGATCACGCAGGCGCAGGTTCTCATCCTTCAGGCCGATGGAAAGCAGCCAGTTATGGCAGAAGCTGCGCCAATACTGGAACCACTCCAGATCGGTGCCGGGCTTGCAGAAGAACTCCAGCTCCATCTGCTCAAACTCCCGGACACGGAAAATGAAGTTGCCCGGGGGTAATCTCATTGCGGAAGGACTTACCGATCTGGCAGACGCCGAAGGGCAGCTTGCGGCGGGTGGTGCGCTGGGTGTTCACAAAGTTGGTGAAGATGCCCTGGGCCGTCTCAGGCCGGAGATAGACGGTGTTCTTGGCATCCTCGGTGACACCCTGGAACGTTTTGAACATCAGGTTAAACTGGCGGATATCGGTGAAATTGTGCTTGCCGCAGGAGGGGCAGGGGATGTTGTGCTCCTCAATGAACTCCTTCATCTCCTGCCTGGGTGAAGGCGTCGATGGGCTTTTCCAGCTCCACGCTCTCCTGCCCGGCCCAGTCCTCGATGAGCTTATCGGCACGGAAGCGCTCCTTGCACTCCTTGCAGTCCATAAGGGGATCGGAAAAGCCCGCCAAATGGCCGCTGGCTACCCAGGTCTGGGGATTCATGAGAATGGCGGCATCCTGCCCCACGTTGTAGGGGTTCTCCTGGACAAATTTCTTCCACCAGGCCTTCTTGATATTGTTCTTCAGCTCCACGCCCAGGGGGCCGTAGTCCCAGGTGTTGGCCAGGCCGCCGTAAATTTCGCTGCCTGCGAAAATAATGCCGCGGTTTTTACAGAGGGCGACGATCTTGTCCATCGGTCTTTCTCGGTGTTTTTCATAGTGATTCTCCCTTATGGTTAGATGGATTTTCAGTTCAGTAAAAAAAAAACGCCCTGAACTGCCGACGCGCTCAGGGCGAACTAATTTCCTCCCGCGGCTCCGGGCTGCCGAATAGTCCGTGGTTCCACCTGAATTCGGAAAGCCAATGTTGTTCAGCTTCAGCGTCAGCGCGCTCTTCTTGTGCGCCGCGTTGTTCTTGTGCATCAGACCCTTTGCAGCAGCCTTGTCGATCCTCTTCACTGCGACCTTGTAAGCGCCCTCGGCCTCGGTGCGATTGCCTTCCACGGCAGCAGCCTCGAACTTCTTGATAGCGGTCTTCAGTGCGGACTTATTGGCCTTGTTGCGAGCATTACGAGCCTCGGACACCAGCACACGCTTCTTAGCAGACTTGATATTCGGCAAACCAAACACCTCCCCGGCGATAAATTTTCGTGCACGGGCACCTAAATACCCAGGCAGGATAGTATTTTACCAGCTTTGTCCGAAAATTGCAAGCACTTTTTGAAATTTCTCTGTACTTTTTCACATAATTTCTTCTCTCCCGGGGAAACTGGGCCCATAGCCACAATATTTGTGTTTTCTGGGGGGCGATGACCATAGATATGAGCATGACACGAACGGACCTGGCCCTGGAGTCGGTTCAGGCCGCGCGTTAAAGGATGACCGGTTCCCGGGGTCCGCAGCCGAGGAGAACCGGCGGGAAGGCTATGCCTAACACGGCACATCCGGATCGACAGCGACTCGGGGCCCAGGCCCTGGGGCAAGCCTGTGGGGCGGTACGTTACCGTGGACCTGGGGCCCATATTTCCGCCGGGAGGCGGACTATTTCGACCGGGGGGTCCGGTGCCTGGCCGAGGAGCTGCGGGGATGCTGCCGGAGGGACCGGTGCTGGCGGCGGGCCTGGGGAACCGGGCCATGACCTGCGACGCCGTGGGCCCGGCGTCCATGGACAATCTGTTGGTGACCCGGCACATGATCCGGGCCATGCCCCGGCAGTTTGCGGATTTCCGGCCGGTGGCGGCGGTGTGTCCCGGGGTGCTGGCCCGCGACGGGCATGGAGGCCCTGGAGCTGGTGCTGGGGAGCTCGTGGAGCGGGTGCGCCCGGCGGCGGTGATCGCCGTGGACGCTCTGGCTGCCCGGGACAGCGCTCGCCTGTGCGCCACGGTGCAGCTGTCGGACACCGGGCTGGTGCCCGGCTCCGGCGTGGGCAACCGCCGCAGCGCCCTGGATCCAGGGTACGCCTGGGGGTGCCGGTCCTTGCCGTGGGCGGCAGACATCCTGCGGTGGTGGATGTGGACGGAGGCAGGGTTGTTTCTGACGCCCGGGACAGTGAGCATCCGATTTCGAGGCCGCCAGCTAGGGTTGATGGGGGCTCTCAGCCGTTCGTGACCCCGGGGGACAATGCGGGATGTTGCCCATCTCATAGCCGGTGCGGGTATCTCTTGGCAGGGAGTGTAGGGCATGAATACATAGGAACGGATCTGGCTGCCCCACTCGATCTTCATCTGCACGCCCTTCAGATCGCTGATCTTCTCCGCGTGCTGCTGCAGCTTCAGCTCCGCCAGCTTGGCCCGCAGCATCTTCATGGCGTTGTCCCGGTTCTGGAACTGGCTGCGTTCTGTCTGGCAGAATACCACGATGCCCGTGGGAAGGTGGGTCAGACGCACGGCGGAGGACGTCTTGTTGATGTGCTGACCGCCTGCGCCGGAGCTGCGGCAGGCCTGCATTTCGATGTCCTCCGGCCGGATCTCGATCTCGCTGTCGTCGTCCAGTTCCGGCATGACCTCCAGCGCAGCAAAGCTGGTCTGGCGTCGGGCGTTGGCGTCAAAGGGGCTCACGCGCACCAGCCGGTGCACGCCGTTCTCGCTCTTCAGATAGCCATAGGCGTTCTCACCCTCGATGAGGATAGTGGCGGACTTGATGCCTGCCTCGTCGCCCCTCCTGGTAGTCCATGAGCTGGTAGGTGTACCCGTGGCGCTCAGCCCAGCGGGTGTACATGCGGTACAGCATCTCCGTCCAGTCCTGGGCCTCGGTGCCGCCGGCGCCGGCGTGGAAGGTCAGGATGGCGTTGTTGGCATCGTATTCACCGCTGAGCAGCGCCGCCAGCCGGCGCTCGCTGATCTCCTTCTCCAGCGTCTCGTATCCGCTGGTGACTTCCGGCAGCAGGGGAGGCGTCGTCCTCCTCCTGGGCCATTTCGCACAGGGTCACGGTGTCCTCCCACTCAGACACCAGCCGGTCATACTTTCTTGATGCGGTGCTCCAGACGCTTGATCTGCTGGGACACCTTCGCTGTGATCTGTTGTTCCAGGCCACCTTCTGGCTGAATTCTTCAGCTCCTGGCGATCCTTGGGGAATTCAATGACTGCCATAGATGGTCGTCTCCTTATCGAAAAAATTCCTTAGCCTATCCATTATAGCCGGATATGGCCATTCTGTAAGGAAAATATACCATTACCAGGAATTTTCTTTACAGGATGAAGCCGCCGTCGCAGGTGAGGACCTGGCCGGTGATGAAGGATGCCTGCTCCCCCGGCCAGGAAGGCCACGGCGTGGGCAATGTCCTCCGGTGTGCCCCTGGAAGGCGGCCCAGGGGCGTTTCTGAGCCAGCTGCGGCAGTACACGCCTCCGGCGGGGGCATCCAGCATATCCGTGCGGATAACGCCGGGTGCCACGCAGATTGACCCGGATGTGGGAGGGGCCCGCTCCATGGCCAGGGAGCAGGTCAGGCCGATCAGCGCCGCCTTTGGTGCAGGGAGTATGTCACCTCACAGCTGGCGCCCCGCTGACCCCAGATGGACGAGGTGTTGATGATGCAGCCTTCTTTTTCATGGATCATGTTGGGCAGCACTGCCTGGATGGTGTGGAACGCGCCGTCCACATTGACGGAGAAGTACCGGTGCCACAGCTCCGGGGTGATGTCCTGGAACAGGGCTTGACCCGCCACACCGGCGTTGTTCACCAGCAGAGATACTGGGCCGAAGGTTTCCTCCACCTGCCGCACCATGGCCGTCACCTGGTCCTGTTGGATACGTCGGCCTGGACCATCATGGCCCGGCAGCCCTCTGCCGTCAGCTGCTCCAGCAGCGACCGGGCGCAGTCCTCCCGGAGCCGATAGTTGATACATACGGCCCAGCCCTGCCGGGTCAGTTCCGTGGCCACAGCCCGGCCGATGCCCCGGGATGAGCCCGTTACCAGCGCGATTTTTTTCCATGATGTTTGTCCTCCTGGGTGGTTTTGAGGAGAGTATAGCAAAAAAAAACAAGAAAACTGTTGACAAATACGGGCAAACCGTGTAAAATACATACTGTTCCGCGCGGTTGACAAATACGCGGTGCATGGGGTCAAGGTTCGACCTGTGTACCATAAAATAAATCACTACGATTTCGGGGCTTTCGTTAACCGCAAAGACAACCCCGGCTCTGCCGGGGGGAAAAAATAGCCTATGGCGAGGCAAAGTAGACAAGAAAAAAAGTCTCCGAGTTAGAGTAGACTAATTAAAGAAAGAAGTAGTAGTTTAGAACATACCAGTTGGCGATGTCAATACCATGTGGTGTTTGCGCCGAAATATAGACAGATGGAGATATATGGAAAGATAAAAAGAGGACATAGGGATTATACTGCGGAAGTTGTGCCAGCAAAAGAGCGTGAAATCATAGAACACAAGCATGCCAGACCACATCCACATGTTGATAAGCATCCCGCCGAAGTACAGCGTATCCCAGATTATGGGCTACCTGAAAGGAAAGAGCAGCCTGATGATATTTGACCGACATGCCAACCTGAAGTATAAGTACGGGGAACAGGCACTTTTGGGCAAGAGAGTATTTTGTGGATACAGTAGGCCGAAACAAGAAAGCGATAAAGGCCGTACATACAGAACCAGTTGGAGGAGGACAAAATGTCTGACCAAATTAGCATAAAGGAATTTATAGACCCGTTTACGGGTAGTAAAGAATCCCAAGGCATAGATAAAAACCCTTAAGGGGAATTTGGCCCGAGAAAGCGGAATGCGGCCTCGGGCCCTTAAGGGCTTTTTATGTTAAAAGGCCCTTATAGGGCCTGGTCAATTACCTCCTTAGCCGGAGGTTTTTGATTTTGAAGCACGCAGGGTCTATCCTCTGAAACGGGTATGGACAGCTTTTGGCCTGCGTGGTATAATCCGGAGAATTTAAGGCTTTCACTTTTGAAGGAGGATGCTCTATGAATTGTCTTGTTTTGCTTTTCGGGCTGCGGCGTAAGGACGGATCCTGCCCTGAGGAGGTGGCACTGACCTACACCGCTCTGGAAAAATATGGGTGCGCCTATCAGCCTGTGGCGGATGATATCCCGGTGCTCACCGTGGATCATCTGACGGGCCAGCCTGATCCAGGAACGCCAGATCCTGAAAGAATCTGCTGCCTGGGCCGCGGGATGCTGCAGGAAAATTCGGGATGTTTGCTGGGAGGATTACGACGCACTGGTGATACCCGGCGGACTGGGTCTGCTGACCAATTACCAGCACTCCCAGGCTGTGGCTGACTGTTCCGGTATTTGCTGCCGCCAGCAAAGCCTATTGCAGCCATGTGCGCCGGTATCGACTTCCTTCGGGGGCCTGTTGGGCGGCGATCTGCTGCTGGAAGAGGTGCCGCCGCTGAAGGCGACGGAATACTGCTGCGACCGGCAGAAGAAGATTCTCTACACCCCTGCCTTCAAAAGACCAACTCCTGCTATGAGATCATGCGGGGCATCGATGCCATGATCGCGGACTTTGCGCAAAGACTTCCGCCTGAAAAAAAAACCGCTGCCATATCGGACAGGGGGTCATAAAAAATATCGTATTTTCTCGGGAACGGCGTGGCTTCCGGTCACGCCGTTCCCTGTTTCAGCAGTTCATTCAGGGGAATAAAGCCCAGCCCGTCGTACTTGATGTGGATGTGCTGGCTGCCGGCGCCGCTGGAGCGGCAGGCCTTCAGGCCGGATCTTGATCTCACTGTCGTCGTCCAGCTCGGCATTACATTCCTCAATGGTCTGCGGCAGTTTTTTCTTTGTCATGGGTAGTCACTCCTTTCTTGATTTTAGGCAATAAAAATCCCGCTGGCTTTGCACATACGGCATAGTCAGCGGGCAGAATCTAGATGTTATTCTGTTCAATAATTAAACCTACAAAACAGACTTCATCGTAACGTTTGTGCCTGTTTCAACGCATAAATCATAGAATCGACGCCTAATAGCGCCGCATAGCTATTGTTGATTTTTTTCTGAAAGCGGGCGTGTAATAAACATTGTTTTCAGCATCAAAACAGAATTTTTCAGCAGTTCGTTCTTTCATCTCACGCGCCAATAGACTACTTCCATAGAAACGGCGGAGAAGTCGATTCCCACACATGGCAGCGACAGGTTTCTTTTCGCTAATAAAATGTGTGACGCACGTTTTTATCACATTGGAGTCTCTATAATTGTTCAATAAACCAATTCCACCGGGTATGATCAGTGCATCGTATTCTGCAAAATCAACCTCATGGATATCTTTAATGCGGCCCCTACCGATGCGGGCTGCTTCTATAAGAATATTCCGCTTTTCTGCTATCTGCTCTGTCAGGTGGTTAACTGACTGAATGGAAACATCTTCTGCGACAGGGTGTAATCACACCCATATTTATCAAGCGCTACATACGTCAGAATTACTTCTTCTATACATGAACCATCACCGAGGCCACAGCCTGCTAATAGAACTAAATACTTCATTTGTTTTCACCTCCACAGCTCACAGTTTGCCAACGACTTCTCACTGATAAGCATAGCATATAAAGCGACTTACATCAACGCCATCTTCATGGTAAATCAGCGACCTTTTTTATGAACGTCGTTTGCTTTGCCGCTTCGCTTGCCGCCCTGCGGCGTTCCTCGCTATATGGGGCGGTCAGCCGAAAAGCTCAGCCGCCCTTTCTCGATCTCAAAGGTCAGCCCGCCTTGCTCATCATCGTCGGTCTGGCGGCAGCATTGCGGGTGCTTTGCCGTGCAGTTCTTGCACTTGCTGGTGTAGTCGATGACGGCCACGTTGTTTACCACGTGGATAGCGTCGAACTTACAGGTACGCTCACACATACCGCAGCCGATGCAGCTGTTGGCGCAGACCTTGGTAACGGCGGGACCCTTGTCCTTGTTGGAGCAGTTGACGAACACCTTCTGCTTGTAGGGCACCTCCACGATCAGGTGGTGGGGGCAGGCAGCGCGGCAGGCGCCGCAGTTGGTGCATTTCTCCTTGTCCACCATGGCAACGCCGTTTTCCACATGGATGGCATCGAACTTGCAGGCCGCCACACAGGAGCCGAAGCCGAAGCAGCCGTAGCGGCAGGCCTTGGAGTTACCGCCGCAGACCTTAGTAGCGGCCAGACAGTCATGGACGCCCCGATACTCGAAGTTGTCCTTGGCGTTGCAGCCGCCGTTGCAGAGCACGTGGGCCACCATCTTGTCGCCGGAGGGAGCCTCCATGCCCATGATGGCAGCGATCTTCGCAGCGCCCTCGGCGCCTGCGGGAGCGCAGGCGTTAACGGGGGCCTTACCGGCCAGGATGGCCTCAGCGCAGCCGCCGCAGCCGGGATAGCCGCAGCCGCCGCAGTTGGCGCCGGCCAGACAGGCCTGGATCTCAGGCAGACGGGGGTCTACCTCCACCTCAAAGACCTTAGCGGCCACAGCCAGGATCAGACCGAACACAATGGCGAGTACGCCCAGAACGGCGATCGCGTATACAATAGTCATAGTTCCTTACCTCCTTACCAGACCTTCAGGCCGCTGAAGCCCATGAAGGCCAGAGCCATCAGGCCGGCGGTGACCAGCGCGATGGGGAAGCCGTCAAAGGCCTTGGGGTTGTCGCCGGAGACCTCCAGCTGCTCACGGACAGCGGCAAACAGGAAGATGGCCAGCAGGAAGCCCAGACCACCGGTGATACCGTACACCACGGAGCCGATGAAGTTGTAGTCATTCTGCACGTTCAGCAGAGCCACGCCCAGCACGGCGCAGTTGGTGGTGATCAGGGGCAGGTACACGCCCAGGGCAGTGTACAGGGTGGGGATGTTCTTCTTCAGGAACATTTCCACGAACTGCACAAGGCCCGCGATGACCAGAATGTAGGCCACGGTCTGCATGAACTCCAGATGCAGGGACACCAGCACCATGTTGATCAGGTAGCAGAATGCGGAGGCCAGACCCATAACGAAGGTCACGGCGGCGCCCATACCGATGGCCGTGTCGATCTTCTTGGACACGCCCAGGAAGGGGCAGCAGCCCAGGAACTGGGCAAAGATAAAGTTATTGGTCAGGATAGCGCCAAGAGAGATGGCGAGCAGAGTCGTAACAGACATAGCTTACTTGGCCTCCTTTTTCTTTTCGCTCTTGGCCAGGGCCCACTGCATCACAGCGATGAGGCAGCCCAGCGTCAGGAAGCCGCCCACGGGCAGCGTCAACACGCTGACACCGTAGTCTGCGGGGAATATGACAACGCCGGGAGCTTTGCCCAGAGCACCGCCGCCCAGCAGGCCGCCGCCGAACGTGCCTGCGCCGAAGAACTCACGGAACACGCACATGATGATCAGGACGAGAGTATAGCCGATGCCCTGGCAGATGCCGTCCACCGCGGAGGCACCCACGCCGTTCTTGGAGGCGAAGCCCTCCGCACGGCCGAGGATGATGCAGTTCACGACGATCAGGGGGATGAACACGCCCAGAGAGCTGGACAGGGCGGGAACGAACGCCTTGAGCAGCAGATCCACGCAGGTGACGAAGCCGGCGATGACCACGATATAGCAGGCGATACGCACTTCGTTGGGAATGATCTTGCGCAGCAGGGAGATGAAGATGTTGGAGAGGGTCAGAATGATCAGAACGGACACGCCCATGCCCAGGCCGTTGAAGAACGACGTGGTGATGGCCATGGTGGAGCACATACCCAGCAGCTGCACCAGCACAGGGTTCTGGGTGATGAGGCCCTCCTTGCAGTTGCTTACCGAAATTCATAAATGCAGCTCCTCCTTTCTTAGCCCAGAGCTTCCACGGCAGCCAGAGCGGCATTAGCGCCCATGTTGATGCCCTTGGTGGAGACGGTAGCACCGGAGAGGGGGTCACGGTCTTGCCCACCACCAGGGAACCCGCGCCGCTCATACCGATGAACTGATCCAGGACGCGGCTCGCCGGCGGCGTTGGGCTCGTTGCCCACGACCTTGGTGCCGATGCCGGACGTCTCGGAGTGGCTGACCACGGAGATGCCGGTGATGGCCTTGTTGGCGTCCACGCCCACCATCATCACGATGGTGCCCTGGGAGCCGGAGGCGGAGACCTTCATAACATAGCCGTTGTCGGCGCCGCCGTTGGTCATGGGATACAGCTCCACCAGCTTGCCGCCCTGGCGTAGCCGCGGCGGCGGTCATGTCGTCGGTGATGTCCAGCTTGTCGCCAAACTCGCTGCCTTCGGGGGCCACGGCGCTCATGGCGATCCGGGTGTTCTCGGCCTCAATGGCCGCGATCTTGTCGTTGGTGACGCCGTTGACCAGGCCCAGCAGCAAGGCCACCATCAGGGAGATAACAGTCAAGGTGCCGGCGACCTTGAGAATAAACTTACCGGAGATCTTCATTACTTCGCCGCCTCCTTCTTTTCTTTCTTGGGCGCACCATAAATGACGGGCCGGATGTACTTATCCAGCAGCCAGGTGGTGCAGTTCATGATCAGGATGGAATAGCAGACGCCCTCGGGATAAGAGCCGAAGCGGCGGATGAAGCAGGTCAGCAGGCCGCAGCCGATGCCGAAGATGATCTGGCCGGGCTTGGTGACGGGGAGGTGACGTAGTCGGTAGCCATAAAGATGGCACCCAGCATCAGGCCGCCGCCGAACACGTTGTACAGCATGTACTGCACGTTGTCGATACCGGCGGGCGCGCGCGATCAGGGTCAGGATGGCCACCGTGCCGATGTACGCAACGGGGATCTGCCAGGAGATGACCTTGCGGATGAGCAGGTACGACACCGCCCACCAGCAGCCACAGCGCGGAGACCTCGCCCAGGGAGCCGCCGATGCTGGCCCAGGAACATGTCCACCACGGAGTAGTTGCTGGTCAGGGTGGTGAACGCCTCGTTCGCCGCCCTCCTTCATCATGGCCAGGGGGGTGGCGGCGGAGGCGTCAGCGCCGCCGAAGGCGGGCTTCTGGGGCACGGGCCCAGGTGGTCATGGCCGTGGCATAGCTGGCCAGCAGAACGGCACGGCCCGCCAGAGCGGGGTTGATGAAGTTGCAGCCGATGCCGCCGTACAGCTGCTTGACCACCACAATGGCGAAGAACGCGCCGATGATGACTCACCCAATAGGGCAGCGTGGGGGGCACACGAAGCGTCAGCAGGATACCGGTGACCACAGCGGACAGATCGCCCACCATGCAGGACTTCTTCATGACCTTGCGGTAGGCCCACTCAAAGAACACGCAGGACACCACGGAAACAGCGGTCAGCAGCCAGAGCCTTCCAGCCGAAGCAGTACACGCTCATCCAGGCCAGCGCGGGCAGCAGTGCGATGATCACGTCCATCATGATGCTCCGGGTGCTCTCGTTGGACCGGATGTGGGGGGAGGAGGACGCGATCAGCTTGAGATTCTTGTAATCAGTCATAGTTTACGCCTCCTTCTTTTCGGCAGCGGCCTTTGCTTCGGCCTCCGCCTTGGCCTTGGCGGCCATTCTCGCGTTGTTGACCTCCTGCTTGCCCATGCGGAAGGCGTGGGTCAGCGGCAGACGGGCGGGACAGGTGTAGGTGCAGGCGCCGCACTCGATGCAGTCCATGCCGTGCAGCGTGTTCTGCCAGGTGTCCACGTCGCCCTTCATCAAATACTATGTACATGAAAATGGGCTCCAGACGGATGGGGCACACGCCCACGCACTTGCCGCAGCGGATACACTGGGGATTCTCCTCGTACTGCTCCTCGTCATCGGCGAAGGCCAGCATGGCGCCGGTGCCCTTGCCCACGGAGACGTCCAGTTATAGGCCTGGGCAAGGCCCATCATCGGGCCGCCCATGATGAGCTTGTAGGTCTCGTCCTTCAGGCCGCCGCAGGCGTCAAACAGCTTGGTAATGGGGGTGCCGATGGGGCACTCGATGTTCTTGGGCTCGATGACGCCGGAACCGGAGACGGTGACAATCTTGTTCACCACGGGCATACCGTGTAACACCGCACGGTAGATGGCGCAGGTGGTATTCAGGTTGAAGATGCAGCAGCCTGCGTCGGCAGGCAGCTTGCCGCAGGGCACCTGACGGCCGGAGACGGCCTGGACCAGCTGCTTCTCAGCGCCCTGGGGATAGCGGGTGTGCAGGACCTCCACCACCACGGGAGCGTTCAGCTCCGCGATCTTGGCGTTCAGGACGTCAGCCGCGTTCTGCTTGTTGGCCTCGATGCCGATGTACACCTTATCCACGCCGAAGCACTTGGCCAGCAGGGTCGCGCCCTTGATGACCTGCTCCGGACGCTCCAGACAGGTGCGGTGGTCGCCGGTGATGTACGGCTCGCACTCCGCGGCATTGATGATGACGTAGTCCACCTTGCCCAGACCGGAAGAGATCTCCACATGGGTGGGGAACGTCGCGCCGCCCTGGCCGACGATGCCGGCGTTCTTGACGATCTCCACCAGCTGCTCGGGCGTCAGGCTGTCGGGATCCGCCACGGGGCTTGACTTCCTCGGGACCTCGGTATCCTGGAAATCGTTTTCAATGACCACGGACATGACGGTCCCGCCCATAGAATAGGGACGGGGTTCCACGGCCTTGACCGTGCCGGAGACGCTGGCGTGGATGGGGGCGGACACGAAATCCGCCGGGTTCGCCGATCCTCTGTCCAATTTTAACCTTGTCGCCTACCGCTACAATCAGGCTTGCAAGGCGCACCGATGTGCATAGACATGGGAATGACCACCTCAGCCGGGGCGCCGCCAGCTTTCGATGGCCTTTTCATTGGTTGCGGCACTCCTCCAGGTCTTGCTCTGAAGTCCCGGATGGTGTCGGCAAAGCCCATGCCCAGGGCCAGATGGCAGCAGGCGTTCTCGTCGAACAGCGTGTTGTAGAACAGCAGGCCGGACTGGTTGATGGGGGTCAAAAGGGCACCAGCGCACACTCACCCAGATAGCAGCTGCCCTCGTCCATGGTGATGAGCTTGGTCAGCAGGTCGTTGTTGACCTCGGCGTGCCACTCACCGCCTTACCCTCGTGGAAGCGGATCCAGAAGTTGTCGATGAGCTGGCCCTGGTAGCTCAGGGGCTTGGTGGAGTAAACGATGCCCCTCGGCCTGACCCTTCATGGGAGAGGTGAAGCACTCCTCCGTGGGGATGTTGGGGTTGAAGAAGATGCCCTGGAGGCTGGTCTCGCCGCCGCCGCAGAACTGCCCTCCGGAATGATGGCCCACGGTGAAGTCCGTGCCGTTGGCGCTCTTTATACTTCAGCTCCCGGAGGTGCAGGCTGTTGAGATATGAAAGGAGGACGCAGCAATAAACTTAATACAACGAAAGCCCCTGTCATGTACTGCTACATGGAGCATCAAGCTCGAAGCAGAACCATGACAGGGGCTTTTTCTATTTCAAGAACATGGAGGGAAAAATGAATCCATCAAAAATACTATCAGGCGTTTGGACTTCTCATGAGGGAGGCTCCAAACCAAGATCACTATGACAGCGGTTGCGATGGCATTTGTCCGGAGTGCCGCACTTGCCGTTATCATCGCCCTTTCTGGCGGCACCAGACGTGCGTGTTTGAATACTGCCCATACTCCCCAATCTCGCTTCCCACCCGTCGGGATCGTCAGCCTTCAGAAAAGGAGCGATGATATGGGTGTCTTTCGCGTCAACAAAAACAAGAACTACACCGTCATGTCAAATGTCCATCTCCGTGATAAGGCTCTTCCGTTAAAAGCAAAAGGGTTGCTCTCTTTGATGCTGAGTCTCCCGGAGGATTGGGACTACTCCATGCGCGGCTTGGCGAAACTCAGTGCCGACGGACTGGACTCCACGAGAGCAGCCGTCAAAGCTCTTGAGCGAAGCGGGTATGTTGTCCGCCGTCAGCTCTATGACTCCCGTGGGCGTTTTTCTAACAACGAGTACACAGTATTTGAGATTCCGCCAGTTCTCCGTCATCGGACTTACCGTTGACGGGAAAGCCGTCAACGGAGAAATCGCCATCGGATGCCCCGTTATCGGAAACGCCGTCCCAAATAAATACTGATCAAGTAATTACTCAAAAAAAGAAATACTGACTTGAACAACTATCAATCCATCAATCTTGATGGGATGGACAGGATGGATGAGCGAAGCGAGTATGAAGAGATTATCAAAGAGAATCTTGATTACGACATTCTCTGTCAGGATCCGAAGTTCGATAAAGACCGCTTCCGGGAGATCATGGACATCATGCTGGATGCCGTCTGTTCCACTGCGCCGACCATCCGCATCAACGGTGAGGATATGCCGCAGCAAGTGGTCAAGTCCCGCTTTCTCAAGCTGAATAGCAGCCACATAGAGTACGTTCTGGAAGCAATGAACAAGAACCCGTCAGACATCCGTAATATCCGGGCGTACCTGTTGACCGCTCTGTATAACGCCTCTCTGACGATAGACAATTACTACTCCGCGCTCGTCAATCATGATTTCTACGGGCAGGACAGATCGGCAGGGTCAAAGAAGCCGAAGACCTACGATTATAGCCTCTGTGAAGACACTCTTTAATGAATACCGTCGTGAGCATTGCTCGGAAAGGAGGACAGTGTAAATGAAAATCATCTATCGCCGGATTGTGCCGCCTTAGCTTCGGCAGCAGTCC
>VOFC01003165.1_pt1 | contig 31555 bp, 44 predicted proteins | sample 5384161 | NCBI WGS metagenome assembly VOFC01 (sample SAMN12384722, study PRJNA508395) | human gut metagenome | isolation source: healthy gut B | host: Homo sapiens
CCAACTGAGCTACAAGTCCGATGCATCCTTGCTTGGATAGCGGGGACAAAAGTAGCATTTTCTATTGAAATATGCAAGACTTTTGGATAAAATTCCTTATAACCTTTGTCCTTAGAACTTATAAGTTCGTTTTGGATTCTTGGGAAACCAGCCTTTTTTCACTCGTTCTTCCTGCTCGAATATCTCCTTGATGGTCCAGAACGAGGAAAATGCAAAGACGCCCAAAAGGGAGGCTATCATGATGTTCTCCGTATAAAGGGAGGCAATGATGCCGCCGATGCCGAGTAAAAGGAAAATCCACCAGCACTTGGTGCCCCAATAATATTCGGCTTTTACTACTATGGGGTGAAACAAGCCGATGATAAGGAAAGTACAGATACCGATTACAAGTCCCGACAGATGATATTCGTTTAAGAAATCCATTGTTGTTCGTTATTTCTCGGGGCAAATAGGAATCTCCTTCTTGATGCTCTGTTCCAGGGAAATCAAGGTCTCGGTAGCGGTTACGCCAGGAATCTCCTGCATCTTGTTGTTCAGCAAATCCATCAGATGCTCGTTGTCGCGGGCATATACCTTGGTCAGCATGGTGTACGGACCAGTGGTGAAGTGGCATTCTACGATTTCGGGAATCTTGCCCAGCTCGGCAACTACCGTCTTATACATGGAGCCCTTTTCCAGCTTGATTCCTACGTAAGTGCAGGTTCTGTATCCAAGGGACTTGGGATTTACATGATAGCCTGAGCCAACAATAACGCCAAGGTCAATCAGGCGCTGTACACGTTGATGGATGGCAGCACGTGACACGCCACATTCAGCAGCTACGTCCTTGAAAGGGATACGGGCATTTTGGGAAATGATTTCCAGAATCTGCCGGTCAAGATTGTCTATTTTTTCCATAATAGTAAATAAGTAAAGTTCTTGTTGTTATCAAATAGTAAGCAAATATAGGACTTTATTTTAATTTATCTATAAAAAGGGACGGAAAAATGAATAAAAGTGAGGGGTAACGATAAGGCGCGGATTACGCGGATTTCACGGATTTAGTTTACCAAATCCGCGTTATTCCTCGTAATCCGCGCCTAAAAGAAGTATCAAGAGGGTTTTGCCCCTCCCTTCGGATTGTTACATTACTTCTCGATACCCAGCAGTTCCACTTCGAATATCAAAGTAGAGAACGGCTTGATTTGGCTACCGGTTTCTCTTGAACCGTATGCCAGGTCGTAGGGGATATAGAGTTCCCACTTAGAGCCGACGGGCATCATGGTGAGGGCCTCTGTCCAGCCTTTGATTACCTGGTTGGCACGGAAAGTAGCAGGTTCGTTGCGCTTGTAAGAGCTATCGAATTCTGTTCCGTCAATCAGCGTACCTTTGTAGTTTACTTTCACCTTGCTGCTGTCGGCAGGAACGGCACCGTTACCCTTGGTGATGATTTTGTATTGCAGACCGCTCGGGGTAGTTACTACACCTTCTTTAGCCTTGTTCTCAGCCAGGAATTTTTCACCGGCAGCTTTGTTGTCAGCATACTTTTCTGCAGTTGCTTTTTCTTTGATGGCATCCATCTGAGTACGCATGTACTCTTGAGCTTTCATCATATCCATAGCACCACCCTTGCCGATGACACCTGCTACGAAACCTGCCAGCAGATTTTCGCGGCTGATGCTCTGTGTGGAGTCGTTGCCGAAGATTTGTTGGTTGAAGCCTTCCACCCATTGCTTGCTTACCATCTGGCCTACTTGCAGACCGGCCATGTAAGCAACGTCTTTCTTATCGATTTTGGCTGCGCCTTCGTTGAAACCTTTCAGGAATTCTGACATCTGGGTTGAGTCAATGCCTTGTTGTGCAAGATACTGGTCCAAACCTTCTGTACGTGCCATACCGATGGCGTAAGATAATGAGTCGATGTCCGTCTTCAAATCAGCTTTCGGACTTTGTGCAGTACAAGATGCCAAACCGGCAGCTGCTGCAAGAGCCATGATAAATGTTACTTTTTTCATTTTGCTTTTACTTGTTTGTTTATTTAGATAAAATTTTCTGTAATTCGACTTCGAATACGAGCGTGCTGTGGGGAGGAATCATCTCGCCGGCACCCTGCGCTCCGTAAGCCAGCTCGCTGGGGATGTAGAGTTTCCACTTGGCACCTTCGGGCATAAGCTGAAGGGCTTCCACCCAACCGGGTATCACTTGGTTTACACCGAATGTGGCAGGCTGGCCGCGCTTGATGGAGCTGTCGAACAGCGTTCCGTCAATCAGTGTGCCTTCGTAGTGGCATTGTACCTGGTCGGTTGCTTTGGCATAGTGACCGACGTTTCCTTCTGTGATAACTTCGTATTGAAGTCCGCTGGGAAGCGTAACAACTCCCTCGCGTTTTTTGTTCTCTTCCAGGAACTTTTTGCCGGCTTCTATGTTTGCTGCGTTCATCTTCTCCTCCAGTTCGGCGAAGTACTTGTTGACGATGTCACGGGCTTCTGTGTGGCTGATTGCCGTCTGGTTGCCCTCCAAAACGTCTTTGATAGGCCGGCGACGGCACTCAATTGCGACCTTTTATCGTATGGTTTGGAGAAGCTGTGCCGGAAATTGAGACAGCTATTCAATATGTGGAGAAAGCGGACATTTTTGTAATTATCGGCACTTCGCTTAACGTGTATCCTTCAGCGGGATTACTTCATTATGTACCGAGAGGAGCAGAGGTGTATCTGATTGATCCGAAACCGGTAGATACGCATACTTCCCGTTCGATACATGTAATTCAGAAGGGAGCTTCTGAAGGAGTGGCTGAATTGAAACAGTTGTTGGGAGTTTGAGAGGTTTTCTTTTCCCGGTTTTATTCCAGTTCAGAGGTAAAAATATGATTATTCCGGAGCACTTCCGAAATTTCGAGTGCGGTGATGCCACTGCACTCGATTCTTAATATTTTCTCCCAGTCCTCAAAGTCCACATTCCATTTGTCTATTTGGGGAACTCTGCCAAAAGCTCTCCTATGCGCTTGATGTCACGCCTTTGGGTGATAGAAGTTCGAAAAATCAGAATCTTATTTTCTTTTTCCATATTTTTAGGGTTTTATTTTAATGAACGGAACTCCCGGATCGTCATACTGAAATGCAACCTGAAGTTGCGACTTAAAAGTGAAAGGCTGCTAAAGCCGCAAAGACGGGCGATTTCGGTGGCGGAAAGTTCCTTGTTTCGTTTTAATAATAGGGCTGCTTTTTCAATCCGAGTGCGTTTGATATAATCCGTGGGAGTTTCTCCTGTCAGAATAGTAAATACGCGATGGAAGTGGAAAGGTGAAAAACAGGCGATGCCTGCCATTTTCTGTAATGGTAGTGGCTGGTCTATGTGATTGTGAATATATTCGGTCACTTTGTCGATCCGTAATTTATATTCCTGCCTATTTATTTCTTTCGTCTCCATGTTTTTTGCAAAGTAAAGGATAATAATAGCCGGAGAGTTGTCCTATCTTGCTAACTTCTCCGGCAGATAATCATTATTTTTTTTGTCCTATATAGAATACATAACCATAATAATCTTTATACTTGTCATACAGGCTCTGCTCATGCCGTTGCCCGGCAATGAGGTCTGCGGCTGCGTCATTTCCTGCATATTCCTTCAAAAAAGCTTCCTGAACAGGGAACTGGGGAGCGTAAAAATGCTCAAGCCAGCAATTTTCCGGTAAAATGAAATGGGCTGTCGGGATATAGCCTGCTTTCTCCATTTGTGCTATCTTTCTCTGGAATAGTATCAATTTCCGGGTAATTGGCGAGCCAGAAGCCTTCTATTTCGGAGGGACGTTCCGGGGTAAACCAGGAGGCTTCTGTTACGGCGATGAATCCGTCTTTTTCAGGAATCTGTTCCATTCGTTCATGCCGCGTTCGAATCCTATGTTATAGATAGCGCCTTCGGACCAGATCAGATCGAGTTCTTCCTCTTGAAATGGCAGAGCGTCCATGGAACCGACGATACCTTTTACTCTGTTTTCGCAATGGGCTTCTATTGCATTTCTGTTGAAGAACTCTATAAAATCGGGGAAAAGGTCGATGCCTGTAATCTGTCCTTTTGTATAGTTAGCTAATACCATTGTCTGACCGCCTGTGCCACAGCCAATGTCGGCTATTGTGCCTTTGTCGGACAGTTCGTTGATGAAGCTTACGGCTTTTTGTGTGACTTCAGGACTTCCGGGACCTTGACGTTTTAATGCCTTGAAGTAATTACATATCAGTGTAAAATCGAATTCGTGGATTGATTTAAAATCGTTACTCATTGTTTTTTAATGTTTTAGGTGTACGTCAAATGGAGGCATACAATGATGCTTGACAACCATTTGACCATACAAATAGTTTGAAAATTTCAGATAATAGAAAATAACTCTGACAAGAGTATGTCAGAGAAAACATAAGGGATAATCTGTAATGAGAGGAAAAAGGCTTACAGATTATTTACAGAACGGAATCGTCTTATTTTTTGGAATGAAAAATGAGTAGGTTTGTATATTTTCAATTTATCAAGATGAGTTGGGTGCAGTATGGTTAGGCACTTCGGAGGGATTAAACAGATATAATGGTAAAGATGTAAAAATATTCCGTCCTTCGCAGGGAAATGAAGGTCTGACGAATAATGAGATCAATAAACTGTGTGGAGATAAAAAGGAAGAATATATATTCGTTCGGGTAATGACTTGATAAAATTTGAACTTTATAAAGAACGGTTTACCTGTTTACTTCGGAATGATGTAAGAAATCTTTTTCTGTAAAGAAGATACGTTGTGGGTTAGTTGCAAATCTGGTATCTATTATTATACAGCTGAAAGTTCAGAATTGACTTTTTTCACGAAATTACAGGAGGAGTAGGTGCGGAAGGTATGATATATGTCGATAACGATTTTATATGGGTTGCTACCAATCATCTAGTTGCTATTTCGCGCAAAAATCCAAAGCAACAAAAAGATACTAGCTTCATTCGACATTCAGGAGATAGTGCGGGTAATATGGGTAGGTACCTGGAACGGTTTGTATAAAATCTCGCCAATAGGGAAATGACACGTTATATAAATTCTTCAGACAAAGGAGAATTGTCGGATAATCAGATTCGATGTGTATTGGAAGATGACTTCAAACATATATGGGTAGGTACTTTTCGCGGACTTGATTGTTATGATCCTACAATTGATAAATGGGAGCATTATACACGTTATGGTGATTCTCCAAACACCTTGAGCCACCACTCCGTTTATCTCTCCACAAAGATATGCAAGGTAATATTTGGGTCGGGACTTATTATGGAGGTGTAAATGTCTTTAATCCGAGTAAGACTAGTAATCATTTTTACTATGCAGAGCCGTTGCAGGAAGACTGTTTGAGTTTTCCTGTCGTTGGAAAGATGGCGGAGGATAGTAGTGGAAGTTGTGGATTTGTACAGAGGAGGAGGATTGAATTGTTATAATGCAGATACTGGGATATTTACTCGGTATCAACATCGGAAAGGTGATGCAGTAGTGTGGGTAGTAATAATCTCAAGTCAATATTCTATCGAAAAGAAAATGAACGGCTATATGTTGGGGTGCTCATCTTGGGGTGATATTTGTGTTGGATCTGAAATCGAATAAAGGACATACGCTTCATAATATAGTAGGTGATCCCACATCATTACCGCATGAGATAGTGAACGATATTCAAGAGTATAGGATGAGGCTTGCTTTATTAACACAGGGAGGGGTTGCTTTTATGGATCCGGTGACTGAGAAATTTTCACCACTCTCGAATGATGTAAATGTCCGGAAGCTATTGAATAAAAGATATGCTTTTTGAAACGTTCCTGATTGATAGTCGACAACGTATGTGGTTGGCATCCGGTTAATGGAGGTGTTATTTGCGTGGATTTGCCTTCATCAAAAATAACTGAGTATGCAATGGATACTAATAATCCTTCTTCAATAGGACGATTTAAAGTTGTCCATTATTTTTGAGGACAGTAGAGGAAGTGTATTCTTTTGTACGATAGGATCGGGTATATATGAATATCAAGAAGGAGCAATCATTTAAGTCATACAGTACCTCGAATCAATGTCTGCCAGTGATTATTGTTATTATATCTGTGAATCTGTTGAAGATCATCGTTTATTTATTCTTCATGGAAAAGGACTTTCTATTTTTTAATAGAGAAAAAGAGAAGTTGAAAATACCTATCACCTGTTTAATCAGACTTATAGTCAGGGATCTGCTTTGTATATAGATAAGAATGGAACTCTTTTTAGTGGTACTAATGGCTTATATTTTATTCAGAAGCAATCTTTATAACTTTACCTTCAAGAATCTTTTGAATTTTGATAAATTGTTTATTTTCAATGAAGAAATTTGTCCTAATGACCAGTCTGGTATTTTGACTGATATACTGGCGAAGACATCGGATATTTATTTAAGCTATAAACAAAATAATATAACTGTTGAATTTGCATCCTTTAATTATAATAATGATCGTAACCGTTTATTTGAGTATCGTTTAGAAGGATTTGATAAGGCTTTGGACTCAAAACCACTGGTACAACAATAACTTATACAATTTACCTCCTGGTGAATATATACTTAGAGCCCGTCCATTAGCTGGTAAAGAAAATCTGGATGAGGAAGTTCATTTGAATATACATGTTTCTGCTCCTTTTTATGCCACTGTCTGGGCCTATTTTTTTCTATCTTCTATGTTTGCTAGGGGTGATGATTGCATTTATTCGTTTCAAAACTCGTCAGGCTGCTTTAAAGTCCTCTTTGGAGTTTGAGCGAAAGAAAAAGAGAGGATTGAAGAACTCAATCAAGTAAAATTACGTTTTTTACGAATATCCTCTCTCATGAATTCCGTACCCCATTAACACTCATTCTTGGACAGATTGAGGTATTGATGCAAATGGATTTGGGCACAACTATTTATAACCGTATCCTTCGCATTTATAAAAATGCATGGTATATGCGAATCTGATATCAGAGTTGCTCGATTTTCGCAAACAGGAGCAGGGTTATTTGAAACTCAGAGTTGAAGAACAGAATTTGGTTACTTTTACTCGTCAGATTTATATGTGTTTCTATGGTATGCACAAAAAAAGAGATTACGTATCGTTTGATAATGTAGAAGAAACAATTTCTGTCTGGTTTGATTCAAAACAATTACAGAAAGTTATTTTTAATTTATTGTCGAATGCTTTTTAAATACACGCAATAAAAGGAAGTATAAGGGGTAGAGGTAAGAATGCTTGCTTCTCAAGCGATTGTGTCGGTATGTGATACAGGAGTCGGCATTCCGGAAGAACATATTTCAAAAGATTTTTGAGAGATTTTATCAAACAGATAATTCTTCTTCGTTCACATTAGGAACGGGCATAGGATTGGCATTGGCTAAAGGAATAATGAATATGCATCATGGAAAGATTGAGGTAGAAAGTACTGTGGGGAAAAGGTACTAAATTCGTTATCTCTTCCTTTGGGAAATCGTCATTTTAGTGATGAAGAAATGGCTACTGTAGAAAGTAGAGAGTCAGTAATTATTTCCGAGGCGGTTCCTATGCTTCCCTTTGAACAAATAATGGATGTGGAAGAAAAAAACGAAAGTACAAGAGAATATTAAGGAAGAAGATAAACCCATTATTCTTTTGGTAGATGATAATGAAGAATTGTTGTCTATGCTGGAAGATCTGTTTTTGCCGATATATAAGGTATATATTGCACATGATGGACGTGAAGGATTGGAAATGGCACGACAAATTCAGCCGGACTTGATTATAAGTGATGTGATTATGCCTGAGATGTCAGGTAAGGACTTGTGCTATAAAATCAAGACCAATGTAGAACTTTCTCATATTTCTGTGATTTTATTAACGGCTCAGACTTCTGTTGAGTATGTTGTGGAGGGGTTAATGTTTGGTGCAGATGATTATGTAACGAAACCATTTAATGTAAAAGTATTGATTGCTCGTTGTAATAATCTGATTAAAAATAAAAACGTTTGATAGCACATTATGCAGGTAAGACCATTACGGAGTCTCCGGTGACAGAAGCTATAAATGAAAGAGATAAGGAATTATTAGCGAAATGTGTGAATATTATTAAGGAGAACTTTGAAAATCCTGCTTTTGATGTTACTGCTCTTGCTTCCGAACTCTGTGTGGGACGTAGTAAACTATATATGCAATTCAAACAAATGACCGGATTGACTCCGAATGAGTTTATTCTAAAAAAAAATAAAGTTGGATGAGGCAATGTCTTTATTGAAGAACCATCCGAATTAAATATCTCGGAGATTTCTATACGGTTAGGGTTTTCTTCTCCACGTTATTTCAGTAAATCTTTCAAAGCATTTTTTGGGGTCGCTCCGCAAACTGTAAGAAGTAGGAAGAAAGAATAATGTGTTTTTCATCTACTATCAAATTATACATGACATCCACTAATATTGTACACAAGGAGTCCTATTAATTATGGAAAGAGGCTAAAATGTGACCAAATCTTCCATTTTAGGTGTTCATTTTTTCCATGTGGATTCATGCGTCTGTTTTTTGCAATATTTGTATTTATAGGTATTGTGTTTCTCCTCTACTTTTACATCGCTTTAATTTAGTTTTAGTACATAAAATCAAAAAGTTAATTAAACAAGTATGAAGGGCACAAAAAAATATGGAAATAAAATTTTATAATTACTGAAAATCAGACCAATGCATTAAGAGAAGAAATTAATATGGCTGATTATAAAAAAACGGTAATAGATGTGGCGGCTATGACCGATGAAATATGAGAAGATTTCAAGCAATCAAAGACTTCTAATTATACTCATTATCATATAACTTATCACATGAAAAGCAAATTAATAACATTATTCTTACTATTAGTTACTATTGGTTCGATAACCTCCGCTCAGGGAATTAAAGAAGAAATCTCTTTAAAATATGGAGCAACGAATGAGGGGAAGCGACAGGATCCTGCAATGCAAAAAATTCAGGATAATCGTTTGGGAGCCTTTATTCATTGGGGATTGTATGCCATTCCTGGGGGTGAATGGAACGGAAAAGTATATGGCGGAGCTGCCGAATGGTTGAAAAGCTGGGCAAAAGTACCTGCCGATGAATGGCTGAAACTGATGGACCAATGGAACCCTACGAAATTCGATGCGAAGAAATGGGCAAAGATGGCCAAAGAAATGGGTACTAAGTATGTCAAGATTACAACGAAACATCATGAAGGTTTCTGTCTGTGGCCGAGTAAAATATACTCAATATACGGTAGCGAATACTCCTTATAAAAAGACTTGTTGGGCGAAATGGTAAAAGCCTACAACGATGAAGGTATTGATATACATTTCTATTTTTCAGTGATGGATTGGAGCCATCCGATTATCGTTACAGTATAAAATCTGAAGAAGATAGTATTGCGTTCAGCCGTTTTCTGGAGTTTACAGACAATCAATTGAAAGAACTGGCCACACGTTATCCTACAGTGAAAGATTTCTGGTTTGATGGTACATGGGATACAAGTAAGAAAGAATGGTTGGTGGACAGCTCATGTGGAACAAATGCTGAAGGAGATGCTTCGGGGGTTACTATTAATAGCCGTCTGCGTGCCTGATGATAAAGGAAAACGTCATTTCGATGGTAATGGTCGTTTGATGGGGAGATTATGAATCAGGTTACGAACGTCGTTTACCTGATCCAGTAAAAGACCTTAAGGTTACCCAATGGGATTGGGAGGCTTGTATGACTGTACCCGAAAACCAATGGGGATATCATAAAGACTGGTCATTGAGTTATGTCAAAACTCCGATTGAAGTACTTGATCGTATTGTACATGCTGTTTCTATGGGAGGAAATATGGTTGTAAACTTTGGTCCTCAAGCAGATGGAGATTTTCGTCCGGAAGAAAAAGCTTTGGCGACTGCTATCGGCAAATGGATGAATCGTTATGGAAAGGCCGTTTATGCCTGTGATTATGCCGGATTCGACAAGCAGGATTGGGGATATTACACACGCGGTAAAAATGGTGAAGTGTATATGGTGGTATTCAATCAACCATATAGTGAACGTTTGATAGTAAAAACCCCGAAAGGAATTTCAGTTGAAAAAGCTTCTTTATTAGATACTAACGAAGATATCAAAGTTGTTGAAACAGCTCGTAACGAATATAACGTATCTGTTCCTAAAAAGAATCCGGGTGAACCTTATGTAATTCAGCTTAAAGTTCGTGCAGCTAAAGGAACAAAAGGTATTTATCGGGATGCTTTAACATAAATCAAAAAGAGGATTGTAATATGAAGTTCAAATTTACATTCATTTTGTTAGTATTGATCGGGCAGTTTTTCTCTCACTGCCCGGGAAGTGACCTCTTTCAATGAAGGATGGCTATTCAAACGCGGGCCTTTTCGGAAGACCCAGTAAAAGTTGTTGCTCAATGGGAGGGGAAATGGGAAACTGTAAGTCTGCCTCACACATGGAATGCTAAAGATATGCAGGTAAAGGCTGCTTCTTTTTTATGAAGGAGTTTGTTATTACAGGAAAACACAATTCTTTAATGAAGAGTTGAAAGGGAAGCGTGTATTTCTTCGCTTTGAAGGTGTGGGCGCCAACACCGAGGTATATGTTAACAGTAAGCTTGTAGGAACCCATAAAAAGGAGGTTATAGTGCTTTTGCTTTTGAGATAGGAACAGCTTTTGAAATTTGGAGCTGAGAATGAGATCATGGTAAAAGCTGATAATACCGCACGACCGGATGTTATTCCGGTGAATCATAGCCTTTTTCGGAGTGTATGGAGGTATTTATCGCCCGGTATGGCTAATTATTACTGAACAAAATAATATAACAGTTACCGATTGTGCTTCTCCAGGTGTTTATATTACTCAGAAAAATGTTTCGAAACGTTCTGCAGATATTACTGTAAAAGTAAAATTAGACAATGGCAGCCTTACTCCTGCGAATTTAGTACTTGAAAATACTCTCTATACCCAAGAAGGAAAGAGAGTTGCTTCACATCGCCTTCCTTTGGAATTAACTCCTCAAGGAACGCAAACTTATTTTTTCAACTTTTAAATTAAACAAACCTCATCTTTGGCAGGGACGTAAAGATCCTTATTTGTATAAGGTCGTTTCACGTTTGGTATCAGAAGGAAAGGTTATTGATGAAGTTATCCAGCCTTTGGGTGTTCGTAAGTTTGAGGTTGTTGCTGGTAAAGGATTTTATCTGAATGATGAGAAATATCCGATGTATGGTGTAACTCGTCATCAGGATTGGTGGGGATTAGGAAGTGCTTTAACTAATAAAGAACATGATTTTGATTTAGCACAGATAATGGACGTAGGGGCCACAACTGTCCGTTTCGCCCATTATCAACAATCAGATTATCTCTATTCTCGTTGTGATTCTTTTGGGATTGGTCATCTGGGCAGAGATTCCTTTTGTGAATCGGGTGACAGGATATGAAGCCGAAAATGCACAGTCTCAGCTTCGTGAACTGATTCGTCAAAGTTTCAATCACCCTTCCATTTATGTATGGGGATTGCACAATGAAGTATACCAGCCCCACGAATATACAGCCGGGCTGACGCAGGCACTTCATAATCTTGCCAAGACAGAGGAACCGGATCGTTATACTGTAGCTGTCAATGGTTTCGGACATGCTGAACATGCAGTGAATCAGAATACAGATATTCAGGGGATGAACCGCTATTTCGATGGTATGAGAAGAAGCTACAAGATATTGAACCATGGGTGAAAGGATTGGAAGAAAAGTACCCGTGGCAAAAGCTGATGTTGACAGAATATGGTGCGGATGCCAATTTGGAACATCAGACTGAATATCTCGGTGATGCATTGGGTGGGGAAAACCTTTTATCCGGAAACATTCCAGACTAAAACGCATGAATATCAATGGAGTGTTATTTCGAAACATCCTTATATCATTGCTTCTTATCTATGGAATATGTTTGATTTTGCGTGCCGATGTGGAGTCGGGGTGGTGTACCTGCTCGTAACTTGAAAGGCTTGATGACTTTGACCGGAAAATCAAGAAGGATTCTTATTATTGGTATAAAGCCAACTGGAGCAAGGAGCCTGTATTGTATTTGACGCAGCGCCGAAATGCGGATCGTGAGCGGAAACAGACCTCTGTGACAGTTTATTCTAATATTGGTACTCCTATAGTATATCTTAATGGTAAAAGAATTGACAGGCATTCGCAAAGGGATATACTGATGTGCATTATGTTTTTGATAATGTAACACTGGAACAAGGTAAAAATGTAATAAGAACCGTTGCAACACATAACGGAAAAAGAATACACGGACGAAATTGAATGGAATTATACAGGAGAAAAGAAACGCAATGCTGACTCGCGTGAGAATAAGAACGAACATGCTGGTTGGTAATTGCTTGTTTAGAATATATAAAACAATATTGTTGAATCTTTAAATGAAAGCCTATGTGAAACTATGATCTTACATCAATTCGAAAAACACTTAGAATTAAAAATGTTATGGAAAAAAAACATCTAAATTACTTATGGAATACAAGAAATTTTATTTATTAATTATCGTATGCCTCTTTTCTATAGGAATATTCGCTCAGAGCGGTACGGAGAAGATTAGCATTTCGTTTAGTAAAATACCTTTAAAAGAAGCTATGGCAAGAGTAGAGAAGGCTTCGGGAGTATTTGTTCTCTTATGATGCGACTGAAATAAATGCAGAACAATTGGTAAGTCTGAACTGCAAAGAATGAAGAAGTGCGTCTGGCGCTTGTAAAATGTTTGAACCGACTAATATTACATTCAAATTTCAGAATAAACAAATCGTGTTGGCTCTCTTTCTTCTAAAGACGCGTTGACTTCTAAAAAGGAACTACTAAAACTGTTACAGGTACCGTTTCCGATGGAGCAGGGGAGCCTATTATCGGTGCCACAGTAATAGTAAAAGGTACTATTAACGGTGTATTAACCGATATGGATGGTAAATACACTATTAAAGCAAGAGAAGGGGAAGTTTTGGAATTCCGTTATATTGGTTATAATAGTGTTGAACAGAAAGTAAAGGATAAAAGTGTTATCAACATTGCTATGGCGGAATCGAATGTAAATTTGGATGACGTTGTTGTCATTGGTTACGGTTCACAGAAGAAAGAAAGTGTAGTATCTTCTGTGAATACAATGAAAACCTGCAGAGATTGCTATACCAACGCGTAGTTTATCAAATACGATTGCTGGGCAGGTTGCTGGTGTGATTGCTATTCAGCGTTCTGGAGAACCGGGAAATGATGATGCCGATTTTTGGATTCGTGGTCAAAGTTCGTACGCTGGTGGTACGAGTCCATTGGTGTTGGTGGATGGTGTTCCTCGTAGCATGAATGATCTTGATACAGATGAAATTGAGACATTTACTGTCTTGAAAGATGCCGCTGCCACTGCTGTATATGGTTCTGAAGGTGCTAATGGTGTAGTTTTGATTACAACAAAACGTGGGCGTGCACAAAAAACTATTATTACTTTCAACGCACAATATAGTATTGCTACTCCTACCCGTATGCCGGAGTTGATGAACTCTTGGGATTATTTATCAATGTGGAATGAAGCGTCTTGGAATGATGCTGGTAATCCTAATTGGGATAGTTATATGCAAAATAGTGCTCCATACAGTGCCGAAGCATTGGCAAGGTATCGGGATGGAGTTGATCCGGATTTATACCCGAATTCTATTTGGACCGACTTATTATCTAATAACACGCAGAATCAACGTTATACAGTAAATCTGCGAGGAGGTTCGGAAAAACTAAGTTCTTTGTATCAGGAGCTTATTATAAGGAAAATGGTATGTTTAAATCGAATCCATTGGATGACTACAATGCCAATATCGGATTGGAACGTTATAATTTGCGCTCCAATGTAGATATGGATATTACTCCGACGACCAAACTTTCCGTTGATATGAGTGGACAATACAGAACTCAAAAATAACCCCGGAAATTCTTCTGACCAGATTTTTAAACATATCATACTTTTCCCGACTCATTTGGTACCTTTTACATGGTCGGACGGGACTGCTGCAGTTTGTGATACAGATGCAGACGGACGTTATAATCCTTATAACTTGCTTAACTACTCCGGTTATTCTAAGAAATGGTCTGTAGCAATGCAAACCAAGGCAACTTTAAGACAAAAGCTCGATTTCATTACGAAAGGACTGTCTGTTCAAGGTAGTATAAGTTTCGATGCAGATTTCAGTTCTACTCTAGCCCGTTCGACGAGTCCGGATAAATATACAGTTAAAGGTAGAGATGAAAACGGTCAGCTTATAAAGACATTATTTGCAGAAGGTAGTCCTCTTGGAGAAGCATCTGTAAAGTACAAGCAGTGGTACAAAGAAGATCTATATTGAAGCGCAGTTGAATTACGAACGAACTTTTGCCAAGAAGCATGCTGTTACGGGAACTTTTTGTGTACAATCAAAAAGAAACTCAATACCAAGGTTCCAGAAATTCGAGTGGAGCACAAACTGTCGGTGGCTTGCAACTGTTGCCTTACCGCAAGCAGAATATTGTAATGCGTGGTACCTATGCATACGACGGTCGGTATATACTGGAAGCCAGTTTTGGTGCGACAGGTAGTGAAAATTTTGCTCCGGGTAATCGTTGGGGTGTGTTCCCTGCAGTAGGTGCTGCTTGGAATGTTCATGCTGAGAAATTTATGCAGAAGGAAAACGTCTTGGATATTCTTAGTAAATTGCGTTTAAAGAGCTTCTTATGGTCTTACAGGAAATGACAACACAGGAAGTTCCCGTTTTGTATATAGAGAACTATTGACTAATAGCGGTAGCCAGAATATCGGTCTGAATCCGGGAACAAACGGCGGTCCTACAACTTCTATAGGTCGAATTTATGAAAATACATTTGCTGCTCCATACATTAGCTGGGAAATAGAGAAGAAAAGTAATTTCGGTATTGATATGGGATTATTCCGTGGTCGTGTTGATATCACTGCTGATTATTTCTATAATCGACGTGAAGATATTTTAATTCAGCGTGTAACTATTCCTACGGCTACCGGTTTCCGTGTAAATCCATGGCAGAATTTTGGTGTCACGACTAATGAAGGTTTTGATGCTAGTATTACAGTTAAGCATAACATCGGAAAAGATTGGGTTCTTTCAGCCAGAGGTAATGTAACATACGCTGTTAACAAGATTGTCGAAAAAGGATGAGATTTCCGCAGGCTTATCCATGGCTTGCTCAAACGGGCACTTCTATCGGAACAAATAAAATATATGTCGCAGAAGGGTTATTTACGAATCAAGGATTTTATTATTACTGAAAAGTCTGATGGTAGCTACAATTATAAGCTGAAAGACGGAATAGCCACTTATGCTGCCGACGTGAAACCCGGTGATATCAAATACAAAGACTTGAACGGTGATGGTGTTATTAACGATAATGACCAAACTTATTATAGTGGTATCTATCCAAATAACCCGCAGCTTGTTTACGGTTTCGGACTTAATGTGCAATATAAAGGTATCTATGCTGGTGTATTCTTCCAGGAGTAGATAAAACATCTGTCAACTTGAAAGCTAATACAAGTTACTTTGTTCCGTTTGCTAATGGAAAAGACCAGTCTTCTGCACGTGTGCAAGCTGCCGATCACTGGAGGGCAAGTGATCCCAACAATATGAATGTATTATATCCTCGTTTGCATACCAATGAATATAGTAATAATACGCTGAATAGTACATGGTGGTATAGAAACGGAAGTTTCCTTCGCCTGAAGAATGTGGAACTTGGTTATCAGTTTGATAAGAAATTGGTTCAGAGATGGAAAAATGCAGAACCTTCGTGTATATGTGCAGGGAAGCAATCTTGCCGTATGGGATCACGTGAAAATGTGGGATCCGGAAATTGGAAACAGTGGTGCACGATATCCGATTAACGCTACTTGGACTTTCGGTCTTGATGTGACTTTTTAACCAATAATCAATTATAAGAATAATTATGAATATTATAAAAAACAATATGTACAGCAACCGCCGTTTTATTGGCAGGTATGTTGACCTCTTGCTCAGATTATCTGGATGTTTCTAAAGAACTTGCTAAGAATCTGGACAAAGAAGAAGTTTTTTCCAAAGCTAAATATATCAAACAATGGTATGCGGAACTTTATCAAACCTGTCCGAATTATTCGGAAACAGGTTTGATGTGCAAGGTTCAAATGGAACTGTTAATGCGCAAGCTATCTATTCTGGAGAAATTGTTTGTGCTCATCCTAATGTACTGAAATTCGGACAGAATACTTTTACCCCTAGTAGTACCACTCACAAACCGTTGGTGGAATTGCTATAAACAAATTCGCCAGGCAATGATCTTTTTGGATATGGCGCCTGAAAGCATAGGTGATCCGATCAATGCTGACGGTTATATTTCAGTGGAAGAAATGCGGCGTTATAAAGCGGATGTTACTTACTTACTTGCTTATAATTATTTCTTGCTGTTTGAATTTTATGGACCTACGCCTATTATTCCCGAGACTGCTGATCCTTCGGATGAAAACCTTGATTATGCACGTGCATCTGGGGATGAAATGGTAGGGCACATTGATCAATTATTGGAATCTCTCATAAGCGGTGAATATAGAGATGACCTGCCTGAAACGATTAAGACAGGAACAGGGGATGATTCCAGCCATGACAATAGTATGTATAATCTTCGCGAAATCCTGCGTCCTACAAAAGCGGCAGCTTTAGCATTACGTGCACGTTTGTGGGTATATGCAGCTTCTCCTCTGTTTAATGGAGGTTATCAGGAGGCGTTAACTCTGACAAATCATGATGGAAAGCGTTTGTTTCCCGATCGCGATGCCAACAAATGGCAAACTGCCAAAACGCATCTTGAAGCTCTGTTGAGATTTGCAGACTCAAAAAAGGTATGGGCCTGTATTATTCCAAAGATAAAAGATCCTCATGCATCAATCTATGAATTGTTCCAATATTATAACGATGAGATTCTTTGGGCTGGAAATAACGATTATAATGATGGTACGTCACCGCTAAAATGGAAGCTCGTACGATTCCCGGAGACATCCCTAGCGGTATGGGTAATGTGTTTTTACCAGAATATTGTAGACTTGTTCTTTACAAACAGTGGGTTGGATATCAATGAAGACCCTGATTATAATGAAAACGGATTCACGGACTGGGCAAATATTTGTAATGAAAAAACATGTCGACAAGCATATCTTCAATATGTACATTAGTCGCGAACCCCGTTTCTATGCGGATGTTACATACGAAGGAAAGAGTTGGAATATACAAAGAAGCGGTTATGCGGATTGGGGAGCCTATTTCAGTAAGGGTGGTGCAGCCTATAGAGATAATACAATGCATGCACGCGCCGGTTATCTGCTCTATAAATTTAATAACCGCTCGTTGCTGAAAGAAGGATCAAATCCTACGGACTGGGGACGCTCGTGGATTTATTTCCGTCTGGCAGACTTCTATTTGTACTATGCAGAAGTATGTAATGAGATAAATCCGAATGATGCAAAATATTATCAAATATTTGGATTTGGTACGTGAACGTGCCGGCATTCCCGGATATAAGGATTCTGGCTACGAAGGCTGCGCCTTATGGAAAGAACATTATAGGAAATCAAGAATTACAACGTGAGGCTATCTACCGTGAGCGTATTATTGAAATGTTGGGAGAAGGAAACTATTATTTTGACATGCATAGATGGATGCGTGCTGGATGGTCGCAAGATGAGACTACCGGTAAATGGATCAAAGATAATGAAGATAAATTATTGATACGTTACGGTATGGACATCGATAAAGCATCAGTGAAAACGTACAATAGTGCTAAAAACACTGGCATTGAATTTTATGATAAAATCGGTGAAGGTTCATTTTATAACCGTATTGTAGTGGACAGATATCCATGGTCAAAAGCTATGTTACTTTATCCTGTACCTTACAATGAAAATGCAGAAGAGTGAATTGACGGTTCAAAACCCGTTGTGGAATTAATCGTAATGACAATTTGATAAACAAAGGCAGAGACCGGTCTCTTTTTGTACCGACTTTGCCTTTGCTTTACACATTATCCATAGTGGACTACCTTTAATATAAGTTCTAACATAAATAAGTTAACGTAAAATATCGAAATAAGGTCATGAAAAAATACAAAAATACGTATCATAAAAAAGGCCAATGGTATAAGTTGAAGGTAATCTTATTATCTTTACTTTACCCTTGTTTGTTACTCATGTAGTAGTGACAGCGCAAGTCCGGCTATTCCTGATGATTGGCTTTACTATTTCTACAGAGTCCGTGAGTTTCTCTTATGAGGGAGGGACAGAAAATCATGAAAAAGTTCGTATTGGGGCAAGGATTGGATATGAACCAGATAACCTCTACTTTAAGTAATAAAGGGAGACGACTGGTTGACTGCCCTTGTTGAAAATGGTAAAATGACGATTATATGCGAACGTTCTTTCACAGAGAGAGTCAGAAGTTCTGTGTTGACATTGATGTATGATGACAATCATAAATGTAATATCACACTTTCTCAAGAAGCTCCCAGTTCTGCTGACAAATTGATAAAAGTAATTGGGCGAGGCCACTTCTGAGGAAACGCAAGGTAAAGATACAGACAAAAAAATCCGTTGACCTTAGAGATGTCCTATGATGGAAATAAAGAAAACATATTTTAATTCCGCTTTCGGACAGGTTTCTGTATCCGTTTTCTATCAGATATGAATTGGAGAAGGGGCATACACTGAACAGCATCGTCTATACTCCACGCACTGACTCTGGAAACAAATGGGGCTCATTCGATCAATTTACAGTGGAAGTTTCGACAGCCGACAAGCCGGATGATTTTGTGAAAATAGGTGATTATGCAAGAGGTAATGGGGGTGCATACGCCATTTTACCATAAAGTTGTCATCACCTGTGGAAGATGCTAAATTTGTTCGTTTTATCATAACTAAAGCCTATGAGGATAGAGTAAGTTGTGCTGAGATGGAATTTTATGAAGCTAGTAGTAATAAATTTGATCCAGCTGCAATTTTTGCTGATAATATGGGTTTACAGCTTAAAGCTGGCGTGACAGAAAAGCAGATTAAGCAAATCCCCTAATGAATATTTGAAAGAATTGGGACTTGCTTTGCTGAGTGGAAACTATGAGTCTGCTTTATCGACTGGCGGATTATCGTCCTTATCAGAATCCTGCAGTAATGGCTACAAGGAATAAGACATCCAAATATAGCTTGAGAGATAATCCGACTGGAATTTATGCAAAAGCTGATGAAACTTTGGCTGTATTTGTCGGTGACATTTATGAAGGTGGTAAAGTTTCAATGCTTATTCAAGATCTGAACGGCGGTTACAACAATTGAAAACCTATGAGTTATCAGAAGGATATAATGAGATAACAGTAGAGGTAGGCGGTTTGATTTATATTTTGAATCATGTAAATGATGACATTCCTCTCCGGCTTGAAGATGCTGATAATGACCAGAAAAGGAATATTGAGGCAAAGACGGTAAAAGTACATTTTGCGAATGGAAAAGTAAACGGTTATTTTGATATTCAGAAAAACAAGGAAAGTGATTGGGCTCAGATTCGCGACAATGCAAAGTATCAGGAGATAGATGTCCTGGGAGAATACTCACATTTGACGTGGAGAATATCTGACTTCAAAAAGTACAATACAGAGATAACGAAGACTATTGAAAATTTGGATCGTCTAGTATATTTGGAGGAAGAGTTTATGGGACTTGTTAAATATGATAAGATGTTCAATAACCGGATGCATTTTTCTATTGACTACAAGGCAAAGAGTCCGAACGCATCAGATTATCGTACAGTTTATAATGCCGGTGATTATTATGCGGAACCGTTCTGTAAACCAGAAAATTTTCCTACCCGTTGTTGGGGACCTGCGAATGAAGTAGGTCATTGCAATCAGACACGTCCGGGGCTGAAATGGTCCGGTTTGACTGAAGTTTCCAATAACATTATGTCGCTTTTTATACAGACATCATTCGGCCGTCCTTGCAAGTTGTTGGTTGACGGATGTAACGTTGAAAGATGAGAAGGATCAGACATTGGGAACGTATAATAATATTTATCAAGGCGCTACGTCATTGATAGTGGATGGTAAACGTCCTCATTGTCTTCCTTCCTGGTATTGCAAATATTACTGTGAAACTCAACTTGTACCATTTTGGCAGCTCAAACTGTACATGATAGATGTATTGGAAAAACTGATTTTTATCATAGGTTGTATGAGTACTTCCGTACTCATGAGAGCCCGAGTGACAAGGGTGAGAATCAAGGTATGAACCAGCTGGATTTTGTACGTCAGGTATGTGATATTTCAGGATTGAATATGCTCGATTTCTTTGAGAAGTGGGGATTCTTATATCCGGTTAAAACAACACTGAATGATTATGGAAATAAAGCATTCGAAATCACGGAAGAACAGATTAGACTGTTGAAGGAGGAAATTAATGGAAAGGGCTATCGAATGCCACGGGCAAATGTTCATCAGATAACAGAAAGTAATTTGAATGATTATAAATAATGAAATTATAAATGATCTATAATAATAAAAATTAAGAATATGAAGAATATAACGAATATATTAGCAGTGATACTATTGTTGTTTGCAGGATTTTTTATTACTGCCTGTGATGACGAAGAAACGGTTGTCGTACCGGGATAACTGGGTAACTGTGTCAACAGATCCAATGACTATTGGTTATGAAGGAGGAAGTTTGTCATGTGACTATGTGTTGGCCAATGGACTTGATGCAAGTGTGGTATATGTTATAAATCATGAAAATTGGTGCTCCGGCTATGTCAAGGATGGTAAGATACTGATAAATGTAGATTTATCGGAGAATATAAACGGACGTACCGCTAAGATGTCCCTTATTTATGATGAAAGCCATAAAGTAGAACTTGTGGTGGAACAAGGGAAAGCTCCGATAGTATTGGTTCAAGGGATTGATAAGAGTGCCATACCGGAATCTATCAATATAGAAGAGACGTTGGATTTGAATACGGTAGTGAAAGTATTACCGGCTAATGCAAGTTTCCAGAATATGACCTTTACTCTCGCTGAAGGCAGTGACGCATTTGTTGAACTGTCAGATGCTGGCGTGGTTAAAGGAATTAATACAGGTACAGCGAAAATTAATGTTGCTACAACTGATGAGAGTGGTGTGACGGATGTTATCACATTGAATGTCAGTGGTAATATTAGACTAAATCGTGATTCTTGGACAGCTTCTACTTCTATTACCTATGCTAACGGAAATAATTATTCAGCAGATGGAAGTACCGGTAAACCGGAGCATCTTTTTGATAATAGTTCGACAACTTTTCTCTCGTTGGTGAAACCAGGTAAGAGTTATAGCGGTTGTACAGCTGGAGGTAAGGACGAACCTATTTATTTTGTAGTTGACATGCAGACGCAGCAAACTTTTAATTATTTTACATGGAGTCATAGATCTAACAACTCGTCCAATTATTTGCGAGTATGGGAATATCTATGTTTGGAAGCAATGACAGTCAGAACTTTACTGAGATAAAATCCAATATTGCTATACCTTATGAAAGTAATGCGGATGAGATTTTGATCGATATTCCGGAATCTACTTATAGATATGTTAAGGTGCAGTACACGAACTGGAGTGATCTAAACGGTGTAACTGGCGGTTCAACAATGCAAGTTGCCGAATTTGGACTTGGTCTTAAACTCTAATCCGACAGTTTGAAATAGGTTCTTATACACAGAGGGCACTTTCTAAAGTAGTTGCTTAACAGGCTTCATACTTTTTGAAGTGCTCTCTTTTTATTTCTTTATAAGAGTAAAGTAATAATATCATTAATTATTCTATGTAGAAAATAAATTGTTGATATATGATGTTTTAATACAAGACTGTATGAGAAAAAGTTTATTAAATCCATTCTTATTGTATTTGTATTGATAACCCAGTTATCTTTATTGAAGGCACAGACGCAAGAAATAGATCTGTCTGGTCAATGGGGATTTCAAACTGACCTGATGGATTTTCGACGCGGTTCTTTGGATATTCGTTATATGCATCGCTTGCAGGAGAGCATCCTTCTACCAGGGATTACGGATGACTATAAAATTGGTTATAAATCTCCTTATCGTCACATTGACCGTTTGACTCGTGTGTATGAGTATATGGGGCCGGCTTGGTATCAACGTGAAATAACTATTCCAAAAAGAGTGGAAAGGCAAACGTATTTTTATATCTTTCGAACGCGTACACTGGTTGAGTTCTATTTATGTAGACACAAAGGAAGTCAGTGAAATAGACTATATCAGTGTTCCCCACAATCACGAACTGACAGATTTCGTGAAACCGGGTAAGACGCATCTTATTACTGTATGCGTTGATAATCGTTATCAATACAATACCCATAAATGGGATCATGCTCATTCGGAATATACTCAAATAAACTGGAATGGGATTTTGGGGAAATGAAACTGGTAGCTCTTGATCCTGTATATATTGAGGATATGCAACTGTATCCGAATGTATCGGAGCATTCAGTCAAAGTCAGGATGAAGATATTGAATCACACTCATAAACTCGTTACAGGGAAGGCATTTTTTACAATTTCCGGCGAACAATATAAGCAGACTAGAGAGACAATGGTTTCTGGGAATGATTCAGTATTTTACGTAGAAGATATCATAGCGTTAGGTAAAGATATTCGGTTGTGGGATGAGTTTACTCCTAATCTCTATACGTTGCAATGTGATCTGGCAACGACTACGGGTAGTACAAACTATCAACATACACAGTCCGCTACCTTCGGAATGCGTGAAATAAAGGCAGATAGAGACAATATTCTGATTAATGGTCATCGGGTACATTTGCGTGGAACAGTAGAAAATGCAGTATTTCCTAAAACAGGTTATGCTCCAGTGGATGATGCTTCGTGGGAACGTATATTAACGATTCTGAAAGATTATGGGATGAACCATATGCGTTTCCATTCCTGGTGTCCACCTGCTGCGGCATTTCGGACAGCGGATAAACTAGGAATTTATCTGGAAGTGGAAATGCCGATGTGGGGAAAGGATGCCGAACCGGATGAGAAACGTTATGACTTTTTCCGTCGTGAACAAAAAGCTATCTTGAAAGAATATGGTAATCACCCCTCTTTTGTTCTTTACTGTAATGGTAATGAGATAACCGGTAATTTTGATTTTATAGAAGAACTAACCCATTATGGGAGGGTCAGTGACAAACGCAGGCTATTTAGTGGTTCGACAGCCCGTACACGTGTGAAGTCTGACCAATTTTACATCACTCATCAAACGCCTAAAGGACATATGGCTATATACGAAGGACGGCCATATACTGATTGGGATAAAAATAAAGAATTGGGCATTGATGTGCCTGTGATCTCTCATGAGTCGGGACAGCGTTGTATATATCCCAACTTCAAGGAGATTCCAAATTTTACCGGTCCGGTTCAAGCTCGAAACTTTGAAGTTTTCCGTGAATCATTGGCGGCAAACGGTATGTTGGATCAAGCAGATGATTTCTTCCGTGTATCAGGGGCTCAGACTGTACTGGAATATAAAGATGTTATTGAAGCTGAACTTCGTACTTCTCTTAAATCCGGTTTTCAACTTCTGGCCTTGAATGATTTTACAGGACAGGGATATGCTCCGGTTGGTATTCTCGACCCGTTTTGGGAGTCTAAAGGTTTGATTACTTCCTGAAAAGTTCCGTGAGTTTTGTGCAGCACCCACTGTTGCTTTTACTACGTTTTCCTAAACGAGCCTATTATTGTGATGAAACTTTTGAAGGGAAGGCAGAAGTGTATAATTATAGTCCCTCTATCTTGAAAAAGTGCAAAAGCTAAGTGGTGGATTACCGATGCTTCCGGCAGAGTTCTGAAATCCGGCAGACTGAAGACACAAAGAATAGGAAACTATGGTGTCTTTCCACTTGGAACGTTTCAGTATATGTTGAATTCGGTGACTGCTCCGCAGAAATTAACCATACATCTGTCCGTTGGTGACAAAGTTCATAATAGTTGGGATATATGGGTCTATCCCCTCATCATAAAGATTTGATGCAGACAACGCCTGATGTGTATTATATACAACAACCTATGATGCGAAAGCGAAACAATATCTCCAAGAAGGGAAAAGTTGTTCTTTGTCCGAAGCCGAACAAAGTGAAAGGGCGTAAGTCTGTATTTCACAATCATTTTTGGAATCCGATTATGTTCAAATGGGCACCAACGACACTGGGTTGTCTTATTCATGCCGATCAGCCCATGTTTGCAGACTTCATCACTGAAAAGCATCTTTGATTGGCAGTGGTGGATATTCTGACGAATGCAAAAGTGATTGATATGACGGATACCCGCAAGAACTTCGTCCGTTTATCCAGGTAATAGATAGCTATGAAACCAATCAGAAAACTAGGATTGGCTTTGAGGCTAGGTAAACAATGGTAAACTGTTGGTATTGGCTGTTGATACTGGAAAGATCTGGATAAACGTCCTGCTACTCAACAATTGCTGAAGAGTATTGATCAATATGTGAAGAGTGGCCAATTTGTTCCTCGAGCAACTGTAAAAGAAGAGTTTTTATTCAACCTTTTTAATAAAATAGTTATGCAAAGAGAATTATTTATATGTTGTTTATTTTGCCTGTCCTTACTGACTTTATCTGCACAGGAGATTCCGATGCAGGAAGTCGCGGCTTTAGAGCAAGTGTATGGTGATGTTCAGGAATCAGAGGGATTGCTGCCGATGAATGAATTGGGCATTGAGTTCGGCTATGCTTTATATGAGGCGGAGATTACTGTGGAGGATGGGATCCAATATTGGCGGTAGAGAATATTCGGGACTATGCCTCAGTCTATGTTGATGGAAGATTACAAGGCTGATCACTGATAATCAGAAGAATATTAAGCTGACTGTTTCTACGGGTACATCATCTGCAACTTTATGCAGAGAATATAGGGGCGTATTACTTTATGGACCTGAGATATTGGACAATTCCAAGGACTTTTCGGGGAGTATCACTTAGAAGATGTTGAAATAGAGAACTGGAAATGACACCTCTCCTGATACGTGACTGTGACGTGGAAGAACTCCAGCGTTTACCCCTTGTCAAACAAAAAACAGTCTCCCTTGCTTCTATCGCGGTACTTTTGAGATAGAAACCCGACAGACATCTTTTTAGATACTTCTGGGCTGGGGAATGGGAGAAGTCTGGATAAACGGGCAGTATATAGGTTCTTTTTGGGAGAATATTTCTCAGCGGACTATTCCGGTACCAGCTGCTATACTAGCTAAAGGTATTAACCGGTAGTCGTATTTGAATTGAAGAATAATTGTAGGCAGGTGGTATGTCTATCTGAGAAAGCTATATTTGATTAATAAAATAAGAGTATAATAGAAAGAAAATTTAATTATTAGGTTTGTGACTGTTGTTAGTTGCATATAGCAGCTGATTTTTAGCAACTGATTCACATTATTCATTAATTTGTAAAATATATGAGAAATCTAACTACAACAAGTAGATGGAAGAAATCACTTTTGTTTATATTGGGGCTATCTGTGATGTTACCTCCTTCATTAATACAGGCTAGGTTATATAATAATGCGATAGAGACAGAAGTGTTGTCTCCCATTGTCGGTGCCAAAAGATAAACCCCACCACCGTTGAAATACTATTCCCCAATAGCCAGCGTATGACACTGGACTTCTACGGGGGAAAATATCTTTCGTGTATTTTCAGGACAACTCAGGAAGCGTGATCCGGGATCCTCAAGCAAAGCCGGCGGCGCAGATATTAGTCGACAATCCCAGAAAGGCGGTTTCAAAGCTGGATTTGGAAGAGAATACAGATTTTGTTTTTCTCACTACCGGAAAGATAAAAGTCCGGCTGGATATATCAACTGACGGGTAATCCGGTCTTGTTGCCGAAATTCGGTTTCTACGAAGGTCACTTGAATGCTTATAACCGTGACTACTGGAAAGAAGACGAGAAGGGATTCCTGTTCGAAGACGGAAAGAAATATAAGGAAAGCCAGAAGGACAATGGAGGTACCAAAGAGTCTCTGAATGGAGAAAAGAATAACTATCAGTTCTCTGCCCGTGCGGTGATTGACCGTTACAATGCGCATGATATGCCGTTGGGATGGTTGCTTCCGAATGACGGTTACGGCGCTGGATACGGACAGACCGGTACACTGGACGGCAATATTCAGAACCTGAAGGAGCTGGGTGATTACGCTCGTGAACGTGGAGTTGAGATCGGTTTGTGGACTCAGTCAGACTTGCATCCGAAAGAAGACGTAGAAGCATTGTTGCAGCGTGATATCGTGAAGGAAGTGCGTGATGCCGGTGTGCGTGTGCTGAAGACTGATGTTGCGTGGGTAGGTGCCGGATATTCATTCGGACTGAACGGCGTGGCTGATGTCGGACAGATCATGCCTTATTACGGAAATAATGCACGTCCGTTCATTATTTCACTGGACGGATGGGCCGGTACTCAGCGTTATGCCGGAATCTGGTCGGGTGACCAGACTGGTGGAGAATGGGAATATATCCGTTTCCACATCCCGACTTATATCGGTTCCGGATTGTCCGGACAGCCGAATATTTCATCGGATATGGATGGTATCTTCGGCGGAAAGAATGTTCCGGTCAATGTCCGTGACTTCCAGTGGAAGACTTTCACTCCGATGCAGTTGAATATGGACGGATGGGGATCGAATCCTAAGTATCCGCATATTCTGGGTGAACCGGCTGCTTCTATTAACCGCTGGTATCTGAAGATGAAATCGGAATTTATGCCTTATACTTACACGATGGCTCATGAAGCACTGGATGGCAAGCCGATGATTCGCGCCATGTTCCTTGATTATCCGAACGACTATACACTGGGTACGGCTACCCGCTACCAGTTCCTGTATGGTCCGTATGTGCTGGTTGCTCCGGTTTATCAGGAAACGAAGGCAGATGATAAGGGCAATGATGTGCGTAATGGTATCTATCTGCCGGAAGGTAACTGGATTGATTATTTCACCGGTGACCTGTATCAGGGCGGACGTGTCATTAATAATTATGAGGCTCCTTTGTGGAAACTTCCGTTCTTTATCAAGCAGGGTGCTATCCTGCCGATGGCTGAGGCTCACAACAATGTCAGCCAGATGGATAAGAAGATTCGTATCTATGAACTGTATCCGGCCGGAACTACTGAATTCACGGAATATGATGATGACGGTGTAACGGAAGCTTATCGTAACGGACAGTTTGCCACTACGAGAATCGTTTCTGCTCTGGAAGGAGATGAATTGAATGTGACCATAGATCCGACACAGGGAGGATTTGCCGGCATGGTCAATGAAAAGGTAACAGAGTTCCGTATCAATGTGACAGCACAGCCGAAGAAGCTGGAAGCTCGTATCGGTAAGAACAAGGTCAAACTGACAGCTGTCAGCTCTATGGAGGCATACAAGAACGGTACGAATGTTTATTTCTATGAAGAAGCACCTGAATTGAATCGTTTTGCTACTCCGGGCAGTGAATTTGCTTCAGTGAAAGTGATTAAGAATCCAGTAGTGCATGTGAAACTGGCTTCTGCTGATATCACATCCGATGCGGTTGCCCTGAAGATGAAAGGATTTGTATTTGCTCCTGCTGAGAAGTTGCTGGTAAGTACCGGTTCGCTGGAAGCTCCGAAACCTCAGGTTACTGATGAAAATACGACTGCTTATACCTTGACTCCTTCCTGGAACAAGGTTACTGGAGCTGATTATTATGAAATTGAGTTCAACAACATGCTCTACAGTACGATCCGTGATACACAGCTGCTGTTCGAAGATTTGCGTCCGGAAACAACCTGTTCGTTCAAAGTTCGTGCAGTCAATGCATCCGGAACTTCTGATTGGGCAAGTGTTCAGGTAACGACCAAGTCTGATCCGCTGGAATTTGCTATTCAACTATACAGGACTGAGAAAGGGCGATTCCGATTTTGAAGGATACATCAGCAATGGTGATATCAATAAGAACGGTCTGATTGACGCTTATGATATTTCGGTGGTCGCCACGCAGCTTGAAGGCGGTGTTGATAACCGTGGTACGGAAAAGGTGGACGGTACGATTGAGATAAGCACCTCGAAACAAGTATATGACAAAGATGAGATTATTGAAATTCAGGTAAAAGGTGTTGATCTGCGTGCAGTCAACGCATTCAGTTTTGCTTTACCTTACAATCAACAGGATTATGAGTTTGTCGGCGTGGAGTTGCAACACATGAATGCAATGGAGAATCTGACTTACGACCGTCTCCATTCCAATGGTTCAAAAGCCTTGTATCCTACCTTTGTCAATGTAGGAAATAAGAAGACGCTTGAAGGAACCGTTGACTTATTTCTTTTGAAGTTTAAGGCAAAACGTCAAGTGAAATTCGGGTTGAAGATCATTGACGGCTTGTTAGTAGATAAGAGATTGAATACTCGTAGATCAGGTGTTCAGTAATTGGGTTAGTTAGTAGAGTTGTTCAAAAAGCTGCTTTTTTCTTTCTTTATGGAAGATAAGAGCAGCTTAAACGGAAAATATGACTCTATTAAGTCCATAAAGCCCGGTATCTTTGTCTTAAATAAAATTATAGTATTATGAAGAAATTACTTTTAACCCTTGCCCTATGCATGGGCTATTTGTGTACTACAGTTGCGCAGACATTTGTTAAAAAACAGAAGTGAAGCAATCGATGCGTAGGGTAGCCGATTGGCAGATCGGTCATTACAACAGAGCTGTTTATGGTGATCTCAATTGGGTGAATGCCACTTTCTATTTGGGACTTGTCCACTGGGCTGCAATAGCCGAACAGACGGATAAAGATGATTCATACTACAAATGGCTGTTGCGGCTGGGGAACCGCAATTACTGGCAGGTAAATCAACGGATGTATCATGCTGACGATATCTGTGTCTCGCAGATGTATTTGTATATGTATGAAAAGTACAAAAGAAAAAAGTATGCATTTGTCCCGACACAGGCACGTGCCGAATGGGTGATTGCCAATCCTCCTTCCGGTTCGTTCGAGTTGGACTATGGCGATGCAAAACCACCTTGGAACACTGGACTTGGTGTGACGCACTGTTCATGGCACCTCCTGTTTACATGAAACTCTACAATATCACGGGTGACAAGAAGTTCATCCGTTTCATGGATAAGGAATATAAAGCTACTTACAATTATCTGTTTGATAAAGAAGACAATCTTTTCTATCGTGACCACCGTTACTTTACGATGAAGGAGGCGAATGGCGCGAAAGTGTTCTGGGGGCGTGGCAATGGCTGGGTACTCGGAGGGCTCGTTGAGCTTTTACGTGAACTTCCTGCCAAGAGCAAATACCGTCCGTTCTATCAGGACTTGTTCCAAAAAGCTATGCCGCCGGATTGCTCCTTTGCAGAATAAGGACGGCTTCTGGCATGCGAGTCTGCTTGACCCGGCTTCTTATCCGTCGCCCGAAACGAGGTTGCAGCGGTTTCTTCGTGTATGCGCTGGCTTATGGGATAAACGAAGGACTTTTGCCAAAAGAAGAATTCATGCCTGTGGTGGAGAAAGGCTGGCAAGCATTAGTGTCGGCTGTGGGAGAAGACGGTAAACTGGGATATGTGCAACCTATCGGCGCTGATCCGAAAAAGGTGACTCCCGATATGACAGAAGTCTACGGTCCGGGAGCTTTCCTGATGGCAGGGGACGGAAGTTTACCGTATGGCACAGGACACTTCGAGGCAGCATGCGAATATTTCCCAAAGCCGTATCCGTGAGATTGCTGCAATGTTGCCCGATAAACCGGAAGGAATAGGCGTTTCTTATAAAGACCGCACCTTCTGGAACAAAGTAAAAAGAGAGTAGCAAGGCAGAAAAACTGCTGACAGAAGAAGCACCTGCATTGCTGAAAAAGGGGATGCCTCCTTTTGTTGACTCCTTGTATCTGCATCTGAACAAAACCAATGTCCGCCTGCCGGGCGAAAATATGATAAATGCCCGTTACCATTATCTGTTTCGGTTGACATTGGCTGAATGTATGGAGAATAAAGACGTTACATTCCTGCTATTGAAAAGGCTCTGGTTGCTCTCTGCAACCAGAACTCCTGGTCGATTCCGGCTCACGACCGCAATCTGAATAATTATCATGGAACAGATTATTATGTCGATTTGGTAGTTGCCACTGCCGGAAACGGAATTGCGCAGTGTGTTGCTATGCTCGACGACCGTTTGTCACCGGAAGTAAAGGCCCGCGTGCAGTGTGCTTTCCGCGAGAAAGTATTTCGTCCTGTATACCGTTGCCTGGAAGAGACAAAGCCTTTCTGGTGGTTTACGGTTACAAATAACTGGAACTCGGTTTTGTCTGGCAGGTGTTACGGGTGCTGCCCTCACTTTGCTGGCGGATAAGGAGGAACGCGCTTATTTTGTTGCCGCAGCCGAGAAATATAATGTATACGGTATGAAAGGATATGCCGATGACGGTTATTGCAGCGAAGGGGTCGGCTACTATAATTATGGTTTCCGTGCATATATCTTGCTGCGTGAGGAAGTATGCCGTGCCACGCAAGGCAAGATAGATTTCTTCCGTGAACCTAAATTTGTGCATATTGCTCAATATGGCAGGAAGATACAGATGAATGAAGGCGTATGTCCTGCTTATTCCGACTGCCGTATCGGTTTATCGCCTGATAAGTTCATCCTCGATTACTGTGACCGTGCGCTTGGTATCACCTCTGCGGAAGAAAATATATTCTCCTTCCGGCAATAATTTCTCTTTTATCTCATAGAGTTGTTCCCTCATCAGGTATGGAAAATGGAAATGACAGACGGCATTCGTCAGGCATTGCAGGAAGGTTCCGATTCTTTGCGGGCGTATTATGAAAAGGCAGGAATCTTGGTTGCACGTCCTGCTGGCGCGGCAGCTCGTGTACGTTGGCTGTTCGGCCAAAGGGGTAATAATGCCGAAAATCATAACCATAATGACATCGGCTCTTATGCCGTCGCTCTAGGAAAGTGCAATTATGGTCGGCGATCAAGGCGGTCCTTTTTCTCTTATCCGGGTGATTATTTTAGTGCGGAAGCTCCCGAGTAGTATAAGATCAAGGTTCTTTCGGTCATCCAGTTCCGGCAGTAGACGGAAAAACACAGTCCTCCGGTGCCAAAGCGAGCGCCATTGTACTCAAGAAAGAATTTACGGACGTAAAAGATTTTGCTTAGTATTGACTATACTTCGACTTTATTCCACCCCCAGTCTGGATAAGTTGGTTCGCACTTTCGTCTATGACCGTCAAGAGAAAGGTAGCTTTACTGTGGGTGACGAATTTACGGCCAATGCACCCTATCCGGTTCGAAACAGCCATAACAACACAAGCCAACTGGAAAATTATTGATGACACATCTCTTTGCTTACTACCGGCACAGAACAGATGACCGTTACGATTGAAGCCGTCTGGCAAAGTCGCGTTTACTTCTGAAACGATTG
>VOFC01004004.1_pt1 | contig 31533 bp, 54 predicted proteins | sample 5384161 | NCBI WGS metagenome assembly VOFC01 (sample SAMN12384722, study PRJNA508395) | human gut metagenome | isolation source: healthy gut B | host: Homo sapiens
AATAAGCCACTCAAAGATAGTGTTGTCAAGATATCGCCGTTTTTGTTCTGTACTGCACCCCATAACAATTACCTCCGTATCTTTTTCGACTCCATTATAACATAAGTGTCGCTGCCTGTCAACACCTAAAATATATTTTTTATTCAAATCGCTGATTTCGTTTGCCTTAAACGGAATATCAATATCTACGGGAACCAACGAAGATAGCAGAAAATCGGTTTCATTCTGACAACTCCTGATACCTGATACGAAGCCTGACTGTTTTTTATATTGGTGTTTTGAATAATCAGCTTATACTTCACTTTTTCCGTCCTCAACACGCTCATTCGATGAATTGAGCTTCATTTCATTATGCAGATAGCTTTCAAATTCAGCCGTTGCAGTCGGAATATATCATAGGATATATGCTCCATACGATACTCGTCAAGCATTGCATAATCCGTCGCAATATTAAGTGCCCTCGAAAGCTCCTGTATCAATATACTCTTTTCACGGTGAATATATGTAGGCTCAATCAGCTTAATGTCAATTGTATCATGAACCGTCAGCGTAAACTTCTGCCGCAGTTGAATTTTATTCGTACCGGAAATATATGCTGCGTTCCATGTTATTGTCGGATTTACACCCATTTCCGATTTCAGCTCATTTGCAAAGCGCAGTGATATTACTATCTATTCTGCCGTTTGCTTCAACCGCCCTTACAAGAGTTTTCGCCATATAGTCCATATTCTGCTTATATATAAAAGGTTTCCACAAAGCCACAAAACAAAATATAAGGCTCATTGCAACAGCAAATTGAAAAAGGACATCCAAGAAAGCCTCCGACCGCTTGCGTCTAAATTTCAATTTCTTCATCATCTTCGGATTCCTCCGTGCTTTCCGTTTTTTCACGCTCTGCAAAAAGCCTCTATGTGTTTTCTTACTTCATCAGGCAGTTCCTCATAATATTTTATTGTCTTTCCTTCATCGCTTATATGAGCAATGGTTTTATAGTCGTTATCGACTTCTTCAAGCCTGTTCCAGACGGTAGTTCCGTTACCCAGATAACCAAAGCCCAAATCATATTCTTTTTCTGACATTTAAAATACCTCCTCTCGTAACATTGTTCCAAAACGAAACAAGATTACAAATTAGTATGCTTAAATCGTAAACACTGATTTGATTTTGTTTATTATATCATTGAACAGTTCGGGAATTGCCACACGCATCAGCGCCAGCAGTGCTGCACCGATAATTACGGTAATCAGAATTTTTATCAGCACATCAAGATACCCTTCGCCGCTTTTACCGCCGTGACGCTTATCATTTTTACCCTGTTCGCCGCCTTACCTCTTACAATCAGTTTTCTCATAACAAAAATCTCCTTCCTGTTTTTAATTAAAAATGCCCAATCCGTTTTTCAAATCAATGAAAATCGGATAGAGATATAAAAGAAACAGCATAACGCCGACCGCAATCGTTGCCTTTTTAATCTTTCCGGGGCGTTTTGCAATCTCGCGCTTGATGTTTTCTCTTGCTAATATTTTCATGTCCTGTTCCATAAGATAAAAAAAGAATGTTTCCTGATCAATTCCCTTACTTGTTCCGATTACACCGCTTATGAATGTTGAAAGCTGCGGAATATTGACTCTCTCATCAAACCTTTGCAATGCATCCTCTGTATTTCCTGTCTTTAAGTCGGTTATCAGAATATCAAGGTCATACTTAAAATCATCTCCCGCAATCTTTCGGTATCGCTCCATAAACTTCAAAATGTCCTTGCTGCTTTTTAAGGAATTGTTATACGTCCTCACAAATCTCGGCAGCTCGTCAAAATTTTGCCGTTAATCTTCTTCAGCTTTTCTCGGGCAGCTTGCCGTTCTTTGAAAAACAGCATAATTCCGAGCAGCATAACGCACATTGTAATTACGGTAAGTCCAAGCGGAATAAAGATAAATGATGACAAAATAACAAGCCCTGCCGTCACATACGCTTTTGCGTAATACTCGGCAGGACTTAAATTTATCCCGGCTCTCGCCAAATCCTTTTCAAGCTTTCGCTTTTGATAATTTTCCGGACGAATGAATTTTGAAATGATTTTGGTGAGAGGATATGTTACCGCAGTATAGAATCTTTCTCCTGTGCCTTGCTTTCGCCTAAAAAGGCTGACATTGCCTTTTCTGTCCGTTTCGTCGGGAAATCTATAAAATTTTCCGACTAATATATAAATGCCAAATGCAAGTAAAAAGACGGTTAGTATATAGTACAAATCGCACCACCTCCGTAAAAAGAAAAAGGAGCAGCTAAGCTGTTACACTTAATTGCTCCTGTTTATTTGCTTGATTTATAACAACCATTTATAGTCTTGTCTGCAATCCGGAACATAACCAACATAAACCGTTTTATCCTTAATTTGATAGATTAAAAGATACTTTTTGTTACTATAATTATACCATGTATTTCTATCATAAGATAATTAAACTTTACAGCACCGAAACAGGCTTATTTACCTTTATCACATATGCCGTCGCAGCAAAAAATCACTGCAAATGTCAAAGCAACTATAATCTGTCCCGCAAGCGTTCCTGTGAGAAGTCTGTACCACTCGGCATTCAGGAATCTCATCAGCGGAATATTGGCAGCAACCACAAGCGTTACACTGATATGGTCTTTATATATATTATACATCTGCGTATTGAGTTCCTCCTGTATTTTGCTTAATATCCGACATTTTTTCAACAATGGTCGGCAGCACATACATAAGCTCACGATCCTGCTGACAAAGAATAAGCGTATCGCACCATTCCGAGAAAAAAGCTGTTATCCACTTTGCTTTTCAGTTTTCGTATATTTCTGCTTATATTACTGTCAACAAAGGTTTTCTCTGCTATAAACTCGGCAAACAGGTTATAAAACGGCGGTTCGATTCGGTGCAGATTTTCTTTTACTGCTTTTATTATATCGCCCGACTGCAAATAACTGTTGGTTATAAGCGACAGCGCCGTTTCCATCTGCTCGTTTATCATCTGCGTATATGCGGATTGCCGCACCGCAAGATATTCAAGCGGTACAAATAGCATACCGACAGCCAGAACAGCCGACAGTAATATATTGTTCATAAGCAAGCCGATAATCACACCGCCCAGAGAAACAAAAGCGACAGCCTGATATATTTTGACAAATGTCATGTCGGAATTACTGCTTTTTAGCATTTCCTCCGATACAATTCTGAACCGTTCAAATACACCGGGTTTTCTATCGACCAATTTTCGCCGCTTTTTTAAGCATTGTGTTTTTCCTGTTTTTCCGCAATACTTTGTTTTTTCAAAACAAGCGTATCATTTTGTCGGTTTCTTATCAATGCGGCAAATCCGATACAAAGCAGTATAAATATTATAACTCTGTAAATCATAATTAACCCTCCGTATCGGCTTCGGGACTCCAATTTTCTCCGGCGAACCTATGAATAGTCTGCAAATCAGCGCCGTTTTCAAGCAAAATATTTGCAAGCCGTGATGAGATATTGCTGACCTTTTTATGATAGCCGACCATTTTATCTATCTGTGTTCCGTCCTTATTCATTATTCTGTCTGTTATCACATACTTATACAATGTCCGATAGATAATCTCGCCGTCACGATAGTCCTCCGCCTCAATGATTTTCATATACTTTCTTGATTTGTCCGGCAGCTGCATTTTAAATGCCATAATCGGATATGCCTCAATTATCAGCTTCAGCATAAGCTCCTCCGACAGCTTTGTACCCGACATCATACACATTGTAAGGATTCGTGTATATGCCGCAAGTGCAGTGGAGGCGTGAAGTGATGTAATAATCGTGTGTCCTGTTCGTCCTGCCTCCTGTGCCGTCATTGCTTCCTCGCCGCGCATTTCGGCAGGGACTATAATCTGAGGATCAAAACGCAGTGATTTTTTTCAAGAGAACATCAGCGGAAACATTTTGTGCCGTGTTTTGTGACGGTCTTGTTTTTGTATGAATGACACGGTTTAAAATTTTTCCGTTTTCGTCTTTCACTTGCAGATTTAATTCTCTTGAGTCCTCGATGCTGTAAATACGCTTATCGTAAGGAATACTCTAAGAATAAAGCCTATATCGGTTGTTTTTCCGCTGCCCGTTGAACCGGCAATGCCGATACTGACACCATGCGAAATGCAGAGCGTAAGCAAATCAATTCTTCCTCCGTTGCGGTATCCCAATCAATAAGCTGCTGTTTGGTAATAACATTGTTTTCTGTTTTCTGATTGAAAACACCGCCCCGACCGCCTCATCAATACACGGCGGTATAATTGCGGATATTCTCACACCCTGTGTAATAAAGCTGTCCTGTGTAGGCTGCGAACCATCAATAATGACACCGCCAAGCTGACACATCTTCTTTGTCATATCAATACATTGTAGCGGCGTTAAAAAATGCTCGTCAATTTTGCTCCAACCGTTAGAGGTAATAATCTCAATATCATTCCAGCTGTTACAGTTGATTTCTTCAACCTCGTCATCATAAATATATTTTGTCAAGAATCGAACCCTAGCCATATCCTCATAGCATTTATCCACAGTTCATTCAGACTGTCATATTCAAGACAGGCAATGTGCTTTTGATAAATATACTTTGAAAAGCAGATTTTTAAGCGCTGCGCCCTGCGGCTTTGATATGACATTTGCAAGCTCACCCGAATGATTTTTGCTTATCTCGGCTCTGACAATTTCCAGAACCTCCCTCATAAGGCTTTGCGTCTGTTTTATTTCTTTTTTACAGTCTTTTCGTGCTGTGAAACCTCATAAATCGCCTGATATACGCTGAATTTACTCATCCGAAACACTCTCCCTTATGCAGTCCGCAAGCTTTTTGTATGTCGAAATAAAATCCGTTTTTTGTAAGGCACGCAAGCTGACCTTTATTTTCTGCCTGTTCCACATTTTTATAATGCGGAATTGTATGAAACATTTTAACCCCGACAGTTTTCTCAACATTTTAATACCGACATAGTTTTTTATCATTGTTTGCGATATGAATGAATTTTACCGGGCGGTATTTCAAGTGCAGAATACAGCGTTCGGTAAAAGCTGTTATAAAAGGCTGTGCCTGTAATCGTAGGCTTTATAAGGTTTACAATCTTATCCGCATAAATGATACTGTAAACGGAAAGCGGGTTGTTTATTTCAGGTTCACAGTCAACTATGAGATACCCGAACATCTCTTTCATATCGGACAGCATTTCTTTTTGCTCTGTCACCGTTAATTCCGTTTTCCTCATCGGCAAGCATAAGACAATCGTGGTTATTTGCAAGCGACATCAAAAACAGATTTTTTTATTATTCGGGCAAGGCACAAAAAGGCTTTGCATTATCGTATTTTGATAAAGAGATTTCATACAAACCGCGGCAATCTTCAATAACTGCTCGAACAAATGCTGAATTATGCCGCAGACCATATTTGTTGACAATATCCCCACAAGAGAGTTTTGTGCCAGCATATATCCGAGATTTGCGGCAACGGTAGTTTTTCCGCTGCCGTGACCTCCGCATACCGTTATTATTTTTCCCATTATCAAGCTCCTTTCCGTAACCTTATTCCGATTTGGAACAAGGTTATCACATTTTTGTTTTTATCAGGCTTTCCCGTATATCCATACCGTCAATTTCATTCCCAAGACAATACCAGCCGGGGCTTTCCTCTCTTGCAAAAAGCTCCGCACGAGGAATATCGCCGACAAGCCGTACAATCCTTTTTCTTACCTCATCAGGCTTTTTGCTGTGTTGCCTCAATCGGTGTATCAACCACTGTATGTACGCCTTTTTGAAATGCGTTTCTGGGTGTCCTCTTGTTGCTATAATACAGATTTCGGGGATTTGCTCTCGTCCAGAAACCCAAACCCCAGAACCATTTATCTGTTTGCTTTTTTTGCACCGTTTAACCCAACAAAAACCGAGCGTTTTATATTCAAAGCCCCAGCGTTTTTATCGTTTCAAGACCTTCAAGCAAACAGGGGAATGTAACCCAAAGAAATAAAATGCAATCATCATCCGCAATATCGGCAACGGGCAGTGAATATATATCTTCTTTACTCATAGTTTGATAATGATTTTCGGCACTTCGCCCCTGACCTTTCTTTGAATATACCTTATAAGCCCATGGCGGATCGGCATATATACACTTAAACTTCATTTTTCGTACCTCGCTCAAATTCCGCAATTTCCTTTATTTTAAGCGCGATTGCATAAACAACCGATACCGTAACGCTGTTTCCTGCTTGCTTATAAAGCTGTGCGTCCGAATTTACGGCTGCCGCCTTATCAAAAAAATATTTATCCTCAACCGCTTGCAGCCGCCAAGCCTCACGAGGCGTAAGTCTGCGTATTCTGATACAACACCTGAATGTATCCATATCCATGTTATAGATACACTTTTTCACAGCTGCATATCGCAATGCCATGTCTGTCCTGCGTGGTAAGGCAAAACATAGGCTCGCCGTTTTCTTTCATTCGCCGTCCGTTCTGCCTTTTATTTTCTCTCTCAGGCGTTATAAAGGCTCTCACACAGACACAAAGAACGCCGGAATTATCTCCCCGTGCGGTTGGTAATGCCGGCGTTTATTCTTGCTTTGACACATCTTGAAATATTCGTTATAACGCTTTTCTTGTTTAAGTCCATAAAACTGAAATTTGTTAAGTAAAGTCCTGTCCTGCCGCCCATACCTCCGCCGTTTGCGGTAAGCGTTACCGAGCAGCCTTTCGGGAATATACACGCTCGCCCTGTGTTCCGCCTATAAGCTCAATAAGATTTTTTTCGTCTGTTGCGGTGATAGGAAATACTTTTCGTCCGGTTCGGCTTCCAGTATATCTTCGAGCGACAATAAAAACTCGTTCTCTGTTTTGAGGAACGCCGAAGAATTTTGAATTAAGCAGTCCGTACTCAGTATCATAGCCGAGTGCGGCCAGCGAATACAAAACCTCGGTAAAGTCCCATCCTCCGTTAACGGATAAGAGATTTTTAACATTTTCAATGATAAGCCAATCGGGGCGATCTTCGGCAGTTTTGCCTTTGAGCAGCCTAACAAGTTCAAAAAATAAACCGCTTCGCTCTCCGTTAATTCCTCTTTGCTTGCCGCTGACTGAAATGTCCTGACAAGGGAAGCCCGCTGTCCAGATGTCAGCGTTTGGAACGCTTTCGGGTTTAATTGTTCTAATATCCTTTTTCATACCAGCAATCGCCCTCCTTTATATCATGTATGGCGTTAAAACTCTTAACCGCAAATGTATCTATTTCGCAGTAGCCGACTCTTTCAAATCCCGCTTTTTCAAGTGCAAGCGAAAAGCAGCCGATCCCTGCAAAAAAATCAATGTATTTCAAAAGCTTTCACTCCTTTTGCGGACCGTAAAAGTCCGCAGTTAGTTGTTCTGTAATAGCTTTCGACTTATTTTCACCTCTGCCCACAAATACTATATGAATACTGCTTGTGTTTTCCAAAACAACAAGCTCCTGTGCCTGATTTCTGTTTACCGATAAAGTGACTGTGGCAGGGTACGACCTTATCGCTTGAGTCCGTTTCACTGTCCGAATTTCTTGTTGACAAATTCCTCCGCACTGCTGTTTGACACACCGATAACCTCTATGTGTACTGTAAATCAGTGTAGTCGGCAAGCTGTTTTGTTTCAGTTTATAAATCCATAGACCGAAAACAACATCATCGGGCTGTATTTTGCCCGACGCTCGATGCAAAGATTCGGCAAGCGTTACGGATAGTTGCTTAAGCCTGAATTATCCATTTCATATAAAAAGCTTTATCCTGCCGACCAGTAACACCTTGCATTAAGGTTGTTATTCCGGCAGCAGCGAACATTGGAAACCTTTACCGACAATCTGTTTTTTACCGGTGTTGTTTTGTTAACCAGCCTGCTTTGGCATTTGCTTTATTTCAAGCATATCCCGGTAATCTGCGTATTTTTTCTCAATTTGTTTCGCGTTACCTTCTTACCACATCAACCGATTCTGCCATATTTTTTATTGCTTTTTCGAACGATAACAAATGCTATCACTCCTGCAAGTATCAGGCACAATGCAAATATGACATATCCGGTTTTAATATATTTCATCATTTCTAAAGCCTCCCAAAAATCGTTTTTTCATCTTTGAAAGATTTGAGTTGTGTTTCCTTTACGCTTATACAAAAATCGTGACGTATGCTCTCATAGATATGATAATTTGTTTCATCTTCAAAGAATATCCGGGGCATATTCGGCATAATATGTCTGTTCCTCATATTCATCAAGAAAGAGCATAGACTGCTGTTTCGGAACGGAGAAATTCATAATGGTATAATTCGGGAATCAGCCCGATGCTGCTTATAACCTTGTTATAGTTATAGAACTTCCCACGGCTTGCCGCCCGGAAACAAAATCTTTTTTATATCATTTGCCGCAAATTCCCGTGAAGTGATGTCGCGGCAAGCGCCGTGTCATAGATATAAAATTGATAACCCTGCCGAGGAACATCAGAAACGAATAATTGTGATATGGTAATGCCCTTCCACAAAAATACTTCTGTCCTCACGCACGGAATTTTTTTTTGCTCCCGGCATAAATATCGCTACATTTCTGAATATCGCCGTGTATATTGCTTTCAAGATAACAAACCTTTTTACCCTGTCTTGTCAAAAATGCCGTTATTGCCATTTGCGTGATGCGTCGTACCGATGAGGTTCAATTCCGCAGACGCCTATTGTTATCATTGATTTTGGACGCTGCCGAATTACTTTTTCACGCTTTCTACGATTCTCGGCTTTACGGGCGGCGCTATCGGATTTATCGTTTTTTCCGCAAATACTTTTTGCGGCGCAGCCTTTGTTTCCGTACCGAAAGACAGCTTTCGATTTCCTTTGTACCTGTTCCTCGTCCTTTGACAAAAAGCTTGCAGACATTTTCTCTCGCACCAAAGGCATTTACAAGGCTGTCGCCTGTGGTTCTGGCCAAGCGCTACAATCAAGATTTTTGCTTTTGTCATATCGCGCATACCGCGCAAAATGCTGCCATAGACTTCTTTATCGTGTTATCAAGGCAATCAAGGTCTATTACAAAAAACTTTGCTATGTTCAAGCTTTTTTTTATCTCCGTATTTTATTATCTTATATCCCTTGATATTGATAATTACAAAATTCAGGGTATCTTTTCGTTCTTCATATTTTTCTGCATTAACCCCAACCTGGGTGGTGATATAGGTTCCGATGGGTGGGCCTCCCTCTCCTTCCGAAAATCTTTAGTTTCGGCTCATTTTTCTTTCACTGCACTCTCTCCGTATTCTGCGGCATTTCCACCGCCGGAATATTTTGTTCGGTGTTATCGTCTTTTTTTGAACTTTCCGACAATCGAATATGAGAATAAATTTCAACTACAGATTTCAACTACATTCATTTTTTTTGTTCATCTTAATACGCCTCCCGTCCGGGGTTTAGAAAACGCCCATGCGCCCGCTTTGCTCATCACTCACTATAATCGACACGCTCCATTCCTTATTGCTTTTTTCACGGCTGTTAGGATCGTTTACAAGTATTTTTCCGTTTTCCGTTATACCGCGCAGCACTATGAAATGCCCGTTATTAGTGAAATGACCTTTACCCATACTTGTAATTACCACCTTTCCCTCACGCAGCTTTTTTGCGAAATCTGCGACGCTGATACAGACAATTTCCTCACAGCGGATATCCCATTTTCTTGCTCCTGCCGGAAACAAACTCCACGCAGTACCAATGCTCTCAACTCTGTGTCCGTTTGCATAGCTCCAATCCGCGACGACCTTCGGATTGACAGTTGTATCACCCGTAAGCCCTACCACAACCATTGCAAGAGATGTGGGGCCGCAGCCGCTTGAGCCGATCGTTCCGCTTTTTCCGTAGGAATAGTTTCCCCAGCGTTTATCCCATTGAATAAACAACGGGGTTTGACTTTCGGTGTATTCGCCGGATATGTCAATTACCGCATCGCTGCCTATATACCCGTAATTATCCTGCAAAGGCTTGTGCATACGAGGTGCTGATAGAATCTCCGCCGAACAGACTGCTTAAAAAATCAATCGGATTTGTCAATATGTAATACGCCATTGAAAGTATAAGCACAACGCTGATAATAGGCGTTAAGGCTATTGCAAGGACTTTTTTCTTGTTTCCTCATCGGTTATAACCTGAATGGCAAGCTGTATTAAGACTTTTGTTGCTGCCGCACTGATTGTTATCACCTCCCGGTATAAAAAAGAACAGACCTCACATTTTCAGTGAAATCTGTTCTGAAAAATATTATTAAGTATTACTGTTTGAAAATATCGTCGAATATACTGTCTCCGTATTTCTGATACAGTTTAATCGCCGCCTCATAGCAATACTCGTCATTTCTTTTTGAAATAACAAGGATGTTCATAACCTGCTCCGAACGAACAAGCGTATAAACAACCCGTATGCCTATGCCTCTGTATTTTATCTTAAAAAATCCTGTCAGATTGTTTCTTGCTTGTTTCCGAGCGGCTTTCCATAGCCGTCCGGACGGGGCAGGGGATTCTTTCTGACCTTCGCAATTCCTTTAAGCACCTGCTTTGCAAAGGCTTTATCCAGCCTTTTAAGGTCTGCTTTTGCGTCAGGTGCGAATTTTGCATCCCACACTATTCAATCTCCACACTTTCACATTCAGACTCAATTTTGCCCGCATCAAATCCAAGCTCTTTGCAAACCTCATCAAAACTCTCATACCTTGCGGCGTCTGTTCTGTTCGCTACATCAATAGCCTTCGCAAGCAGTCTGTTTTCGATTCTGTCAAGAAGCTGTTCCATTTTTGCAGCCTTTTCCACAAGCGTTTTATACATATCCAGAGATATAACCATTGCCGTCGGCTGATTGTTCTTTAAAACGACATACTCTGTATTATTGTTTTTCACATCATCGAAAAGCTGTGCCGTTTTACCTCGGCTGAAGTCGGAAATAGGCACCAAATGCTGTGTAAAATTCAACAAACCGTAATCAATATCCATACCTTTTACACTCGCTTTCATAATACTTTCACTCCTATCTAACATATGCTGATTACAATATTATTATACACCGCATTTTTGAAAAATGTCAACTATTTTCATAAATATTTTCGTGAAAATTATTATGTTTTTATCTTCCGCCTCCGCTTATATATTTTTAGTTTGTGCTGCAAGTCAAATTTTACGCTTAACCTTTTAGCGCCGCAGCAGAACAGGGCAACAGCCCTCTTTTTTTGCAAGCAGGAGTTCTTTTTTTTTTCCGCTTCCGTGAGATTATATAAATCCGCAAGCTCCTTTAAGTTCTGACCGTCTGCACCGAACAGAATTTTATAGCACGGAATATCCAAAAGCGCCTGTCCGTACATCTTTATTGACGGATCAAGAAAGTCAACAACGCTATGAGATATAATCATCAACCCTGCCTCATATTTTTCTTGCTCTCTTTGCACAGTTACGCAGAAACACAAGGCTTTGCGGCACTTTATTATCAATCATCAGATAAGCCTCATCGCATACAAGCAAAACTCGCTCCGTTCTGTCAATGCTCATCTGCTCCCAAGCCCATGTCAGGATATTAAAATACTGCGTCTTTATAACCTTATCGCTGCTGTTTTGCAGAGAGTGCGTGTCAAGACAAATCCACTTTGAATGAGGTTTAATACTTGTCTGACTGTTCCACAAAAAGCTGTCCTGACCGATAGCGGCGTTTTCCAAAAGACACGCAAGATGTCTGTAATTTTCGGTTTCATCTTCGGCAGCTCTTTATCGCCGGATTTCTCCCGGAGATAATCATACAAGTCCTTTATAATCGGAAATTTATCAATTTTCTTATCCTTCAGCCGCATTGTCAGCGTAATACCGTATTTTGCGTAAAGCTCACGGAGCGCTTTATTCAAATATGCCTTTTCATAATCGCTGATTTCGGGAAGATACAGACTGAAAAAATATTTCAAGAGTTTTTAAGTGCAGAGCCAAATCGCCCATACCCTTATTTTCTTTGCCGTTTAATCTCAGGCTGTCATTTTCCTCATATTCGCCCGTTTCGTCATCATCATCTTCGGGCATAGGCCGTATTTGCAAAGCGGATTTACCATACCGCCTGCACCGCCGCCGACATCGAGCCAATCACCGCCCATATCCTTAGTCAGCTTTTTATATTCCCGTTCGGGGTCAATTAAGATAATCTTTGTTCCCCTTTGCATATTCCTCTGTGATAATATGCTTTGTGGTCGCAGACTTACCTTGTCCGGCAACGCCCATAATAACCCAATTTGAGTTTGTTCTGTCACCGTGTCGCAGCCACGGATCAATGGCAACCATACCGCCCGATACATCTTTTTTGCCAAATAATAGCCTCGCCCGTCCGAATATGAGGACGAAGCAAACGGAAACCCCGGCATAGGTCGAAATCGGCATAAGCTTTTTGCAGACATTTTCAATTTTATCATCAGGCACATGATAAGGCGAAATTGCTTTATATGCGTTTTTTGCAGATTTGCCAAGCCTCTTGCCTTGCATTTACACTTGCAATCGTTGTTTCCGCCTGTCTGCACCTCTGCCGGAACTGCTCTCGTCACTGCTTGTAACCATAATAATATTTGAAACATATCCGACCGTTTCACCGTTTTGGTCTATCTGTTTAATAATATTTTCGCCCTGCTCAACGGCTTTCATAGCACGCTGTCTTACAAGCGGATCTCGCGCACTTTCGGCCTCTCCCGTTTTCTGCCGTATGGTTGAGGATATGTTTTGTATCAGTTCGCTGTTGTCTGTCGGTGTAAAGGTCTGACACACAATCGTTCCCGGCATATTATTTATTTTGAAAGCCAGCCGATATTAACCTCCGGCGGATATTTTATAACGCCGTACAGCTTGCCGATATTTTCTCCTGCATACATACTGTTTCTTTTAAACTCCAAGCCCATAGGCGTTATAATATTTAATATTGCCTCATTCGCCTCTATGGGCAGAGTATCGTATTTTTTTTTTCTTCATCAGCCGTTACCTCCCAGAATAGGAATTGACGGGAATTATGTTCCTGTCCTCAAAATGTGAGGATGCGGGGTTTGCAAACAAATTACAAAGCTGTACGGTGATTTCGTTGTCTGCCAAAGCTCAATATCCTTTTGCACCGAATTTAATCTTGCGCACAGCTCCTCCGCACGCTTTATAAGATAGTCCTGCACTCCGTCATAGTATTTTTCCCAAATTATAAAAGTAAAAACTGTCTTTCAACCACATCGCCGCTCAATGCAAAATTACTGATTGTATCAATATTCTGTTTAACAATTTCCTTTTTGCTGCGGTGTATCCCAGATATGCGTCCGTCAAATCGTCAATTAAGCCTGAAATATTAACAGGTCTTGAAATTGAAAAATGCTTAAACGGCTTGTTTTCAGCCGACAGCTCTACCGCAAGATTGCGGATAATCACTTCCTGCTCCGCAATGCTCATAAGCTCAAGGGCGAGGGGAGGTACACGAATATATGCGAATACATAATGATCTTTTGAATAAAGCAGACCGTTCTTTATATCAAGAACATTTACATAATCGTTTTGCCGTCTGCTCACGCAGGTTTATTTCCGGTTTTCCTTTTTTACCGAATATACTCATTTGAAAAGCTCCTCTCTGCACTGATAAGCTGTATTTTTTTCTGCGTTTTTGAAAATGCAATCATATTTTTTGCATAATCAACCACGCTCTGATTTGTTGAATCCTTTGTAAGTTAACGGTTACTGTTGCCGCACATACAATAAGAATTGATGTGATTAAAACGGCAGATTTTTCATGAACGGAATATGCGGCAAAGGAAAACAGCCCCTGCTATTGCCGTAACCACAGCAGTCTGAATAAACTGCGTTACGCCGAATCCGTTAAATATCTCCGATTTTGTTTCACTCCTTCGGGAATGTATAATTTTATCATAGCTGTTCATCACACTCCTTAAAAAAAATAACCTTGTTCCGAGTTGGAATAAGGTTAAAAAATATGAAATAACCAAGTCCTTAATAACCCATACAAGCTCATTGATAGCAACGGCAATAAGCGAATTTCTTATTCTTCGTTTATATGTTCCTTGCTCCTCATCCGCACTCATAAGCCGTATGCAGCAATATATAACCCGAAAAAGCCCAATCCTGCACGGATTATATTTATAAGCAATGCGGATATATCGTTAATTGTTTGCATTAAATCACCTACTTCTTCACAACCGTTTTTGCCATTTGCACCAGACGGGTTGTAATGATAAACGGTATTCATCGGGTTTCCGCCCGCACCTGCCGTAATCATAAATTCCTGTAAAAATCTTGGTGTTTTCAAAGCAAGCATCATAGCGGCAATACCCCCAAAATACATGAGCGTTAAGCATCAGCCCAACGGACATTTTCGCAAGTGCAATCTGTACAGCCACCGTCAATGTACTTTGAAAAAATTTCTTTACATATGTACCGAATACGCCCTTGTCATTTTTCCATAAGTCCGGTACACGCAATCGGCATACCCATTCGTAGTATCAGTATTTCCATGCCTCGCATAAGGAATTGAATATACAGGAAGAAAAAGCATATAAAGAACACCAGAGAAATAACAGCATTAAATAAATTCAGTGACGCCATAGCCATAACACTGCTTGCAAAACTATCCGACAAGCTGCCGGACAGCGAATTCAGTATCTGATTTGTCATATATCCTCTGTTGCCGCCGCAAGCCAGTCATACAGCGTTGGGAACGATACCGCCACAACAACCGCCCGTAAAAACTTTGTTACAAGATTTATCGGATCGGCGTCGGGATCGCCGTCCTGCCAAAGTATATACGAATCAAACATACGCTTTAAGAACTTTAGCACAATCAACGATATTCCGAAATTAAATATGACATCAAATGTCTGCTGAAAACCCGGAACCGCCGAGCAGAGTTGTCATATACCGTTCAGCGTGCGGGGCTATCGGCACAATGGAATTAAGTATATTATTTACATAGTTTAAAGCGGCGCTAAGCAACGCTGATATTAAAGCAATCAATATGACTTCCATTTATGCCACCTCACAATTCCTCACCTTCGTCTGCCTCGTCCTCCGGTTCGTCAAAGCGATAGACCTGAGCAAGCTCCCTGTCCTGTTCCATAATCAACGCCCGCAAAGTTTCCCGTTCATCTTCACGGCGATTTGGTTCGGCATTGTGCCATAGTCCGAGAAGTTCATAAAACAAATGATCGGAGCACTGCATATTATATGCAAATGCGTTCGGCAGCTCCTCTGCGTCATCATCTATCAAATCAGTTATTTTCTTTACAAAGGCTATATCCTCCGCTTTGTCGATAATCTCACGCTTTGAGCGTCCGAGCAAAACGGTCATATAATTTTGATACAACTCATTTATTCTGTTGCGAAGCTTTTCTGTTATATCCATTCTGCATTTCCCTCCGTATCAGTTGTAGTATCCCACCAGCACATTGATTAAGACAGAAGCAACAACAGCGCCGATACACGAAACAATGGTTACCACAATACGGCTGTTCCATTTTTTATGCTCCATCTCATCACTCATACCCTTGCGTATAAGGTAATAGATTATAAGCAGCACCGATACCGATGGTGCGATTACCAAAAGCCAAGAGGTAGCGTCCGATACAAGTTTTACTGTCCCTGTTGCTATTTTACTTCCGGCAATATCCGCATAAGCGGTAGTAGTGAGCGCCGAAACAGCCCGCCATTGCCGCCGCTGCTATACCCTTAATCTTTCTTTTGAATGAATTGGTTAATTTCATCGTCAATACCTACCTTTCTGTTTTTAATATATCCGGCGGAATCGTCTGCGTTCCGTGAATATTGTTTCTTATACTTGTTCGTGGCGCCGGGGCTGCGTTTGTATATTTGTTCCACACGCCCCACAGCTTGATTTTACCGTCACAAGTGCGTACCCGTCTGCGGTTTTCCTGTTCAAACCTGACCTTTCTATTATGCTCGATCTCGAGTCCGAACATTTTGTTAAAATACCATTTTGACAAATCCGGTGCATTTAACATTGAATTACTGCCGTTTGTGATAACAAGGCTGAACGGTCTTTTTTATTCTCCCGATTTCGTCAGGGGTTAAAAGCGGTCTGCCTGTTAAATTACTGCTTGCCGTCATACTTCCGGGACTGATACCGCTGCCCGAATACTGCGTGCTTTGCGAACTTGAAGCGACCGTATAATTGCCCATCTTTTCACTTATAATTTTTGTGTTTCGGGGCCGTCGGAACGCAGATAAATCCATATATGACAGTTGCCTGTGATGATAGGATATATCTCTGCCGTACTTTTTCTTCAAGCTGTGCAAAGTCCTGAAGATACAGATTAAACCGTATCCCGCGACCACCGCCGACTGTCAGCTTTGTATGAAATGCCGGATAGGCATAAAATTACCGAACTCATCAAGATTAAAAATTTACCCTGTCCTTGAGTCTGCCGCCCTGTCATCCGCAACCTTGACAATCCTTTCATATGCCTGATTAACAAACAGTGACGCAAGGTTGTAATATGTCGGCTTTTCATCGGGGAAGAATAATAAACAAAGCTGTTTTTCGCATACCTTCCGCTTTTAAAAATCACATACAGATGTCATCACATATACGGATTTGTAAAAGCCTTAGTGTTGTAAGCGCCGCAGTAAAAAACTGCCTCTTGTTTTCGACGGTGCAACCTGAGATATGCCGAGCAATGCTCTTGCAGGATGTGTTTCTCCCAGCTCCTTGATATACCGATTAAGCGGCAGTTCACCATCGCCCGACTTGCACATTTCGGATATGAAATAATATACATTCGTCAGGTTTTGACATTCGGGATTATTTTTATTTTCATAAACAACCGCCATAATTGCTGCCGCAATGATGGACGCTTCACCGTCAGACCATATCCTTTCTCCGTGTGCGTCCTCCGACAAGATGCCGCAGTTATATCCCAACCGCATCGGTCGCTTTTGCTATATCACCGGTATTAACCTGTTCAATGACAGGTCTGAGGAAGTTATATCGTGAGCTTTTCAGTGGGTTTTTAAAATCGAGAGTCCGCACTTATATCCCAATCTTTCAAGAAAAGGATATGTGTATTGATACAGTTCACCTTTGGGATCGCTGCATACAATATTCTCGCCCGATAATCCTTGAAGCCCGATGCTCTCAAGCACAACGGTTCTTGTTTTACCTGAACGGGTTGCTCCGATACAAAGAGTGTGCATATCGTCGCCAACATAAACTATATCTTCATAATCTTTGTGTTTATACATTCCGATTACCGTGCCGCCTTGACTTAAAACATTCTCTTTCGGTGCAAAATGTTCTTTTAGTTTCTTTGATATATTCAAATAAAAATCAACTCCTTTGCAAGCAGCAATACAATCAAATATCCCATATACAAATACGGGAATAAAAGGTACGCTGTAAGATTTCAGATTTTTATGTTTTCAAAATTATATTTAGACTGAAAAGTAAAGAAAGCAGACAGGCAATTACAAAAAAAACATACCTGCGGGACCGATGCTTAAACAGATTATGCAGGCAATATCAAAATCGCCGCTTCCGATTCTGTTCTTTAAAGCTTTTGACAAAATATTAAGTACGATAAATATAATTATGCTTTCAATCATAAATGCAGGAACTCTGTTCACTGCCAAGCTGCACATCATACAGAATCGAAGTAAAAACACAATAACCATCGCAATATATATCAGCCAATGCCCGATACTGTTTTTTGTCTTTATATCGCTTATTGAAAACAGCCAAATAAATATGGCTATTTCGTTGCAACAATACTTATCCAATGATTTTTTGTATTTGAATACGTTTTTATCTCTGTAAAAACCTGCTTCTTTCAAAGCAGCAATGAGTTGATCAGATGTGTAAATCTTCATACCATCAATCAACTTTGTCCATTTTTTCATCTGCGTCATTCGTTCCGTCAGATTCGTTACAAATCAGGAATGTCCCTCCGTTTTTCAGAACTCGATTTACCTCAAAAAAACATTTTTCAATCCCGGCCAGAAGTAAACTGTCTCAAAAGCAGAAACATAATCAAAAACCGCATCAGGAAAAGGGATAGCAGGTACATCACCTTGAACCACGCAACATTTCCCTTGTTTAATGGCGGCGGCGTTCAGTTTTTGAGATTCTGCCACACTGACCTTCGAATAATCCATTCCTGTCACATGTCCATTTCCGCATTTACCCAACCAGGCTACAATATTTGCACCGCCTCCGCAACCAACATCCAGTACCGCAGCGTCGGATTCACTGAGATATTTGAGAATCCCCATTGCGATAACTTGGCGTGACCGATGTTCATCATCTTCGTCATCAATTTTCCGCCGAAGCCTTGTGGCTTACGAGTATCTTCAAAAAGAAGTTCATTGCATTATTCCTCCTCTTTAAAGTTTCGGTATCGTTTGAGGAATTTGCAATGTGGGTGTTGCTCGCTTCCTCGATTGCATAAAATGCCCAATGCAAATTATTTTTAAGGTCCAGTAAATTTGTTCAGCGATGAAAGATTTTTTGTTGATATATCCCCTCGTCAGCAATTCTGCCCGTTGCCTTATTTACAACCGTTACCACTTCCGCACGGGTGATAGCGTTATCGCCTTTGAATGTTCCGTCAGCGTATCCGTTGAGCCAGCCTGCGTGTTTTGCGTATGCAATATCGTTGAATATGCCCAATAATTTGTTGCAACATCGGTGTATTTTACGGTGTAGCTGCCTTTCTTAACATCATTAAAAAGTGCGTTAAATCGTAACCGTCATAGCCACAAATTCGGCTCTTGTTACGCTTTCGTTCCGGCTTGAAAGTATTATCGGAATAGCCTTTTATGATACCATACTTTGCAAGATAACCGACCTCTTTTTGCAAACCAATCTTTGATGAAACATCCTTAATGTTCGCTTTGCCGCTGATATTTTCGTCCTTTTTTCTCGGAAATCAGCCTTGCGAATATTGCCGCAGCTTCGGCACGGCTCATATTGTTATCGGGACGGAATGTTCCGTCATCATATCCGAAAATATATGCCGTATGCGTTTCTGCCGGAAGTATGAGCATACCGTTTTTGTCGGTTGTGCCGTTAGCGGAATTGTTCTTTTTATCCTTTAATATAATGGTAACATCAGCTTTTGCGTTACCTTTATTGTCGGTTACCTTAATGGTGTAGTAGTTATCGCATTCAAGTCTGCACCATTCGGAAGTGTCAGGTGTGATTTTGCCGTCCTTGTCGGTTGATTTTGAAACAGATACATTTTTTCCGTTTTATCGGTTACGGTGATGTTTGTAATATTGGTGCTGAATATATCCACCGCCGCCGCCACGACTGCCGCCGCCACCGGAGGAAGATCCACCGCCGGACGATTTCACCGGAAGTGCAACCTTGCCGTTTGCATCGGTAGTTTTGCTGTCTTTTCTGTTGTTTTGTCCTTTAATTGTAACCGATACACCTTTGCAACAGCCTTTATTTTCTTTGTCGGTAACTGTAACGGTTGTCTGATTTGAGGTAGTCAAAGAGCTTATCATCGGGAAGCGTAACGGTAATTTTGCCGTCCTTTAATTTCGATAAACGCATTTTCGATTTTGCCCTTTGTATCCTTCAACGGTAATGTTGTATTCCGTTTTTGATTCTTCGGTATCGTCTTTACCGTCACCATCGGTATCCTTGCCGGGGATAGTTTCGAAATATCCGTTTTTCCGTCTTTGTCGGTTACACCTTCGCTTGCGGAGGGAGAATAATAACTCCGTCTTTATCGGTAACACCTGTCAAAGACTTTGTTTCCGTACCCTCAACGGCTTTTTTCGGAAACAATAACACTCATATCCTTTACAGCCGTATTATCTGCCTTGTTTGATACGGTTACGATAATTCTGTTCGCATAATCAAACTTTACATCTTCGGGTAATTCAACAGAAATGTTTTCTGCCGATTTAACGCTGCCGTCCTCATTTTTACTTCGGCATTATGTGTGATATGTGCCTTTTTCAATAGCTCCGACAGCATTTTTCACGATTACAATATATCTGTCAACTTCGCCGTAACCGTTGAAATCGGTAACATCAATGTTTGTCGGCGGTACGGTCGCTCTGCCGTTTTCGTCTGTAACATCAACCGCTGCTTTTTGCTTCACCCTCGGCTGCGGTTTCAGAGATTACAACGGTCATACCCTTAACAGGCTTATCCTCGCTGTCGGTAATTGTAGCCGTTATGCGATTATCAATGTCAATCAATGCTCCTTCGGGAAGCATAACATTTATCTGTCCCTCTCCGATAGTAATAAAAGCATTTTCGATAGGCTTTGTTTCGTCTGTAATTAAAACATTGTAGCCGTTGACTTTTTGCTTTACCCTCGCTGTCGGTAATATCCTCCGAAAGTGGCGGCACAATCATTTTACCGTTTTCGTCTGTTTTGCCGTATATGTTTTTCTGATACATCATTCGAAACGGTAACGGAAATATCAGCCATAGGTTTTCCGTCTTTGTCGGTTACGGTTACTGTAATGCGGTTTGCATAGTCCAATACTTTTTCCGTCCGGTAGCGTTACAAAAATAGAGCCGTCCTCATTATGCTTTACATAAGCATTTTCAATAGCTCCGCTCTCGTCATTGACAAACACATACATTCCGTCAACATTACTTTACCCGTATTCGTCCGTAAATCCGTCCTTTGCTGTTGGCAATGTAATTTTTCCGAACATATCTGTTACGCCTTTTTCTATGTAGTCCGCATCTCCGATAATTATAACCGTAACACCCTGCTGTGGTTGTCCGTGCTGGTCGGTAACAGTTATAATAACGGGATATTCGCTTGTCGGCTTAATGCCGTCCGGCAAGTCAACAACGATATTGTTGCTTTCGCCGATATACACTTCACAGTTTGGAATAACGACATTCATTTTGTCGGTAGCCTTTACGACAAATGTGTTTTTCTTATCCTCATCATCTTTGCCGACCGTACCGCTGTTATCACCGGTAGATGTCTTGCTGTTCGGAACTTTCAGCTGACCGTTTTCGTCAGTTTTTCCCGTTGCTGCGTTATTGTTTTCATCATAGATAAAAATCTGCAACTCCGATTTCGGTGTCTGCGAGTCTGTGTTAATTGCAGTTATAATGGTTTGGTCTGCATAATCAAGCAGTCTGCCGCTTGGCAGTTTGATAGTTACATTATCATTTATGTCAATGCTGATTTCACTGTCAAAAATCGGTTTGCCGTCCTTATTGGTTACAAGAATAGAGAAATCACCGACTGTGGAATTGCTGTCCTGGTGCGTGCGGTCTTTTTCAACTAACTGCGGAATTGCTGCTCTTGATAAAACTTCACCACAAGTTATGCACTCAATATGCTTTTTCGCCTGCCTGCTCAATAGTTGCAGGGGTATCAATTATCCAATCGGACGGATTATGTCCCGTCATATCCTTGTAATCTGCCGTATAGGTTTTACCGCAGTTCTCGCAAGTGTATACGGTATAACCCGATGCCGTACAAGTCGGCTCGGTTACATCAGCAATATAGCTATGGCTGATCTTATCGGTGTAATCGCTGATATATTTATAATCACAGTTTTTGCACTCGTATGTTGTATAACCAAGGGCTGTGCAAGTCGGAGCAGTTACGGTCTTTTTGTAGTCGTGAGCAGCTTTGTCAACATAGTCAGCCTTGTAGCTATCGCCGCAGCTTTCACAGGTGTAAATTGTATATCCCATTTCTGTGCAAGTGGGTGGAACTACGGTTTTCTTGTAGGTGTGCTTTTCACAGTCGGTTAAATCGCCGATATACTCTTTTCCGCAGTCGGGGCAAGTGTAAACGGTATAACCGTGTTCGGTACAAAGGTCGGCGGAATAACCTTTTGTCATAATTGTGTTCCGTCTTATCGGTATAATCCGCAACATAGCTATCACCGCAGTCGGCACAAGTGTAGGTTGTAAACCCAAATTCCGTACAAGTCGGTATTTGTGATTACTGCTTTATAATTATGAGAGAGCTTGTCTGTATAATCTGAAATAAATTCATCATCACAGTTTTTACAAGTGTATGTTGTGTATCCCATAGCCGTACAGCTCGGAGCAGTTACGGACTTTTTGTAATCGTGTTCTGACTTTATCGGTGTAATCGCCAATATAGTTGTCATCGCAGTTTCGCATTTGTATTCCGTATAACCCATAGCGGTGCAAGTAGGAACAACTATCTTTTTCGGAATAGTGATGTCCTTTCGGAAGTTCAAAACCGTTACCGCACTTTTCGGTACAAGTTTGCGGTTCTGTGCAAGTAGCAGCTTTGCCCGGTGTATGTCCCGTTGCGGATTCCGCTTTAATCATTTTTTTTTGCAATTCTTGTTTTTGCAGTGATATTCAATAACACCCTCAGAGCCGTGCAAGAAAAGATGTGACGGTGTGTCCCTCGTCCCATTATGACCTGTCGGCTCTGTGTAATCCGAAACATAATGTTGTCCGCACATGGTACAAGTCGATGTTGTATAGCCTTTATCGGTACAAGTCGGCTCTTTGGTAATACGCTCATAGGAATGAGAAATAATCGGCGTCATATCGGTTATATATGAATTACCGCAAATTTCGCAAATATGATTTTAATATAACCTACATTTCTGCAAGTCGGCTGCACATTTTCGGTCTTGTATTTGTGTTCACCTGAGGGTGTTGTTTCCTCATAAAACTGCCGCACTTATCACAAAGGTTTAATTTCAAACCGCCCTGTTTTGCAAGTAGCTTCTCTTATGGTGATTGCCTTGTAATTATGCCCGGTTGCCTTTGTGTAATTTCTCTTTGTCAAGATTACCACAGCCGTCGCATTGCCAGCGTTCATATCCCGAGGTTATCACAGGAGGGAGCAACAGTTTCAAGGTAGCGATAATCGTGTTCGTGCTTTTCGGGCGGAATAACAATAATTGTATCGCCGTTGTTATCGTCCTTTTTTGTCCTCAACAGCCACACATACGATACGCCGTTTTCAACCATTGTTTCACCGCCCGATATTTATTGATTTCATAATATACGGGGGTAATATCCGACTTTGGTATAATTTGGTGCGGAAGTCATATAGCAGTCGGAAGCTGATGATGTGCCGTAACGGATTTTTTATGCACACCGCTATCGGATAAATCGGATACGCTTACCGTATGTGCGTCACCGTCTGCCGTTCCGTAATAGGACGATACAACCGACTTTGCCGCAACATATTCGCTTGGTATAGCCACCGCAGTCATCGCATTTTTCCGTGAGGTAAAAGCGATTATTGCCGACTTGTCCGTCAACCGTACTTGAAAGGTCGTGCGACTCTTTTTTAATAGTTGCTCTTGCATAAGTTCCTTTGCAAAATTGGCAGTATTCGCCCTTCTTTAATACGGTTGTATGCTGATGTTCGTCATACGGATCATAAAGTTGTGTTATCAAAGTCGATAAAAAAGTTATGATCGCAGGAGTTCAAGCCATAAACATTATTATTAAAGTTATATGGTGGAACCGTCAACAAGTTGATAGTGCCGCAAGTCTGACACACAGACTTTGGTGTAATGATACCCCTGTGTAGCTTGCATCCACTCCCGGAGTGCCGCTGTCCGTGTTACCTTTTTCTTGCCGTCAAGGTCATATAACCGTCCGACCATTTTACACCGTGATTCAATGCAGTCTGTCCCGATTTGGTGTATTCGGGTACACGGTAGGTTAAAACGGTTGTGTGCTTATTGCATACCGGACACCACTGCGTTTCGTAGGTTACGGTTGCATTCATATCAATTCGTTTGTGCGGTTATTTGTTTTGAGCCAATTATCCGCAGGGTCTTCGTAATCGCTTTTCTGTGCCGCAAATACCGACACCGGGAGTGTGCCTGCAACAAGAATAACTGCAAGCAGCATTGAAATAACCGATTTCATAGAAAAATGTTTGGTTTTCATAGAATAAAATTCTCCTTTACAAATTTATAGTTTGGTTTATACATTACGAAAAGCCGCCATATTTACGGCGGCTCTCGGTAGCGTGGATACATAATGTTCATTTACTCTCTGCCTTTCCGTTTTTTCTTTTTGCGTTTTTTCTGCTGCGGCTGCTTGTGTTGTATAGCCTTTTCCTTTTTCGGGAGCAGGCTTTTTCTTTTCTTCTGTTCAGCCTTTATGTCCTCAATTTTCTTTCTGACCGAGGGTTTAGTACCGCTGTCCGTTTTTGCCGTATCCTCGAATGAGATAGATTTGCTCCCGTGCGGATTTTCGTTTGCTTCTCTCCGCACGGGACGGTCGGTTTTCGCATAAGCCGTTGTCGTTTGTCTTGTCCGCAACAGGGCGGTACATTATGCCGTAGTTTTGCGCTTCGGTATTGAATTTCTTCAAATCGGATTCTTAATCTGCATAATACAAAGCTGCTTGCCTGTTTTAAGCATTTGCTTGAGCTTTGCAACGCCCTCGGTCTTTCCGTCGTCCTTTACCAGCGCCATAACAATGGCGGCAAGATTTTTTGCACCAAGTGCTGTCAGCTTTACCGCCGACTCGGTAATCTGTATGCCTTCCTTTACCATTAAATCAGCGACTTCGCCGCTTGTGTTCATCTTTCATCAGCTCCTTATCTGCCTGTTCCTGCAAAGCCATAGCCTGCCGTTTTTCTCAGCAATTTTATATGAGTCTTTAAAAATGGCTTTGCACATTCTGATTTCCTTCCGAGTTCGTTAAGCTCCGTATTGATTGCTTTCGCTTTTTCTTTGACCTCATCACAATTTTCGGAAGTCTTATCATCGTACAGCTTTTTACGCTGCGTAATTAAAATATCAATTTCAGCCTCTTTGCTTTGCTGATATTTTTTGCAGCTGTTCGCCCGTTTCAATATCGTGTGAAAACAAAAATTTGAACTGCTTCTGATAGCGGTCGAACTTTTTTATCATCTCCTCACGCATAAAAATGACACCCTCTGCGGTGTCTGCTTACGCTGTTTTTTTTGAACAGATATAAGTAGTGGAAGTAGAGTGCCATAAATCCTTTTAATTTTTACCCTTGACATTTTTTAATACTGCCTCGGAATTTATATTGCTTTTTTCGGCATCTCGGACGGTGCAGCCATAATGATACCGTTACGGGTTGCGATAATTCTTTCCAAAATCTCTGCTTCGCTGTAACCCTCACCGAGATTATCAAGGCGCATCGGGCGTTTTGCGTTCGGTGCGATAATTGAGGTGTATTTGATATTCGGTCCCTTGCGGTGTACGACAAACCCACGCTTTTTAAGTTCTGCCAAAACTGATCCATTGTGTAAGAGCATTTGATAATCTCGTCAATATCTCTGCGGATACTGCCACGGATGGTCGGTCTGCCTTGCTTTAATGCCAGCCATTCGCCGTAGTGCATACCGCGCCTTTGTGGGTGGTCTATTACCGACAGACAGTTTTCACGGCAGATTGCGTCTGATATTCCTCGAATGTCTATAAAGTAGTCCTTGAAATTATTTCGGTATTTGCTTCCGTCAACATAGGAAACAGCGTTTATGAGCAAGTGATTATGCAAATGCTTGTGGTCAAGATGTGTTGCAACAACAACCTCATATTTATCCGCAAACAAACGCTCCGCAAGTTCAAGTCCGCATTTATGAGCAATCTCCGGTGTTGTTTCAAAGTCCTTGAAGGACTGTACCAAGTGATAGGCAAGAACGGAATTTTTGCGTCCGGCTTTTCCGAAAAACTCTTGCGTTTCCATCATTTCCGAGAATGCTTTGTCTATTGTGCAGTTGTACGCTTTCACATACTTGCACTGTTCCGTCTTGTCATTGTTCTTGATATATTTGATTACGCCCTCGACTGCTTCAATGTCAGGCTGCAAAGTCGTCTTGTCGGGATTTGCAATGTATTTAAGGCTTGTGTCAAGTCTTGATTTGACTGACCATATTTTTGTAATTGCCATCAGCGTACACTCCTTACAAGCCGCATAATTTCATCTTGCATTTTGAGGACTTCCTCAATTTTATCTGCTGAAATATGCCTTTCGGCATTTGCGATATGCGCTATCTGATTTATGTTGTTGCCAACAGCATTTATCTCACGCAGCAGCTTTACATATTCATCAGGCGGACGGGGACGAATTTCTTTTCCCATAATCAGCTTGCGGATAAAAGCGCCTACACTAAGTCCTGCAACAGCGGTCTGCTTTACAAGGTGCTGTTTCTCCGCATCCGATAAATATACAAGAACTCCATTTTGTCTGTTTCTCAAAAAATCACCTCTTTTCATAGTGCCGACAGGCGGGGTATTAGGGGGCATAAGCCACTAACAAGCGGGCTTTTGTATAGACAAATGCCGTGCTTGCTAATACAAATGCTCACGCATTTGTCCCGTCCGCCTGCGGCGTTCTGCTTTCCGTCGGGAAAGCCACATTTTAGAGTGTGCAGTTGTCCTTATACGGACAATCATCACATTCATCACCGATGCACTCATCATCGTCCTCATCAAAGTCATTGTCATAATCATCAATATCGGCAATGCTTTTTCGTATCCGGATATGATTTCATCATATTCGCACTCATCGCATTTATTATCGCACTCCGTATTACAACAAAGCTCTTTGGCGATATTATATTCGATTTTTCCTAAGAATGCATCTTCCTCAAAATCATACCCGAATTTATATAAGCCGTTCTTCATAAAATATCGGTATGTTACAGCTTCAAATTTGTCTTTGGAACGGACTTTCATATTGTAGAAATATGTAACAGCAAGCGTCATATCGTCAAGCAGCCATAATTCGTAACCCTCCGTTATGTCGCTTAAGTTTGATGTAAGTCCCGTGAAATTCACATCAAGCATATATGCGTTTTTATCAAATATGGGATTTGTGTCATACCGACCGTTAAGATGCTCGTTGCTGTTTCCGTATACTTCAAATGTGTAAACGGGTTTGAACGTAAAAGTACATAAGCGGATCAAAGCCTTCGGGGACTGCTTTTTCACATCGTATGTAACATCTTCGGAAAAAGCGAAGATTCCCCGGTGCAATAAGCACAGTTTTTCAAGTGAGCGAACAAACGCCCTCTGTTGTAATTTGTTGACATAGTTTTTACCTCATCTTTCTTAAAATTTTGTATATCAAAAAGCCTGCCGTATTGGGCAGACTGATTTGCGGTTGTTATCGTTCCGGCTGATTTCGTTTTTTCTTTTTAGCCTGTTCATTTTCCTTTACAAGCTCCTTTGAAAAATCATCAACCGTATCCTGAAGCATATCCATATATGAACAGTCATTTTTCAGCCACTCATTGTAGCAAGCGGAAAGAGGATATTCAAGCCGCAAAAAGTTCCTTTATTTGCTTTACATCAAGAAAATCACTTTCAAAAAAGCATTAGAATATCATCACGCATAACCATTTTCATACGATGCTGAAATGATTTCCTCCGGCGTAGAATGTTTCAGCTTTTCAATAAAATTTCTTGTTCATTACACATTTTCTCATAGAGTAAATCACGCAGTTCCTGTTCGTTTTGCATTAAAATCAGCCTTCCTTCTTTTTATAAGTTCCGCAGGCATTTTGTATATACACATAATCCTCATATGTTATTTCACCTTTAATCAAAGCCTGCCGTGCTTCATACACCTTTTTCAGATAACGGTTTATTGTAGTGCAGTCATCGGGAAACGAGAGCGACACCGTGTCACCGTTTTTATTCCAATTAAGACCGTAAAGCATATCAATCTTAAATAGGGTGTGGAGTGTTTCAAGCTCGGAATCTATTGAGAGCTTTGATATGCGGGCAAACTTGTGTATGCCGAGCTGCTTTGCTAATTTTGTTGCAATCCGGGCTTTTGCGATGCTTCTCTCGTTTTTTCATACTGTCTATGCGTATTCCGGCACTGTTTTTCGGGAAACCGACCTTTTCGCCGAGTTCCGTTTGTGAAAAGCCGTTATACTGCCGGGCACAGCCGTATTGTCCTCCCGATAGGTTTGCTTTTTCGTGTTCATAATTTCATCATTCCTTTCATATTTTCGGGCATAAAAAAACCGACAAGATTTTCTCCTGTCGGTTATGCCTGTTATTAAATTTTATAAAATATCCGGTTTTTCTATTCTTAAATATTTACATCTCAAATACCAAGCCTGTTCGCTTGAAATAAGGTTTTCAACCTCTGCGGAATTTATATCGGCATTGCTCGCACCAGCATATATCCCAATGTATATCTTTTTTGCCACTGTCTATGATTTTCCAAGATTTTTTCATATTTTCAAGCGACTCGGCAAGATATTCCGGAAGTCCGTATTCAAAATGCGTTTCATCTGTCGGCAAGCCCGTGTCAGAGTTATACTCGCTCTTATCAATTCCATTTATTTTTCTTGATGTATCCAATATGTGCACCTCATTTCTATTTGTGATTTATTATATGTAACCATTATATTGCCCAACAGATTACTTGTCAAAATTTTCGGATTTTATCTTGCCATAGCATATTCACGCCGTTTTTGCGGTGCTTCCACATCCGAAACATCTGTGTCGATTACACCCTCCTCCTTCTTATCCATTTTAAGCAGCGCTTCAACGGCGGCAAGGCGTTTTGTTTTCTCCTGAAGTTCCTGCTCCTGCGGAAACGGTCGCTTTGCTTTTCGACCTTTGCGGTTTCATACTGCGTATTTATGTTTTCAAGCTCTGCCTTTGCCGTTTCAAGCCTTTTTCAAGACCTTCAAGGGCATTGTCAATACGCTGAATATTACCGAAAACATCAGTTCCAAGCTCCACCTTTGTACGACCTTGCACCCACAAGACTTACATAGAAATTCTTTTGAAAGCTGTCAAAGGACAGCTCCATAGAAAACCTCGGTAGTCACCGATTAAAACCGGCTCCTCCGAGGTCATTTTCTTGCAGCGTTCAATGAGCGCATTTCCCGCTTTTTTTCCCTTTTCAAAATACCCGAATCCGTCAATGGTCATTGTATTGAATTTATCCTCTATCTTAGGGTGCTTTTTAACTGTCTGAATATCGGTTTCCAATCCTTTAATCCTTGCGGTAGTTTCCGCAATCTGTTTCGGATAGAACTTTTACCACCTTATCCTCAAGGTCATAAATCTGCGACATAAAGGACGATTTTATCAGCTTCAGCTTTGATACCTCCGGTGTCAAGCTCCATTTTTCCTTGATGTACGGGTTGCCCGTTGACAACGCCTTTATCTCGGCATAGGAAAGAGCGGTCGGATCTATATCATCTGCCACCTGACAGGGGATTTTGAGGTAAATATCTGCGAGATAAATTTCTGCTTCTGCTCAACCGTCTGCCACATATATGTATCAAAGGTACCTTTGGTAACATAGCGGTAAATATGTACCTTTTCGTTTGTATTTCCCTGCCTTATAATTCTTCCGGGCGCTGTTCGAGGTCAGCCGGACGCCAAGGACAATCAAGGTCATGCGAGGCATAGAGCAGAGTTTGCACATTCGTTCCGGCACCCATTTTTGAGGTAGAGCCGAGAAGTATCCGCACATCGCCCTTTGCGTACCTTTTTGGAAAACAAGTCCTTTTTCTTAACCTCCGTGTCTGCGTTATGAATAAAGGCTATTTCATTTTCGGGTATGCCTTTTTCAAGCAGCTTATCCCGTATGCTGTTATATACCGAGAATGGCTACCGTCATTCTTCGGCGTTGACAAGTCGCAGAAAACCAACTGCGTACCGTGAATATCCGTTGTTTCTTCCCTATATATCAAACACCCGGTCGGCACACACAGAAACCTTTGATGCTTCATCATCGGGGAGCATAGATTTATCATTCTTTGGTCAAGTGCCAGCTTTCTGCCGTCATTTGTTATCTTGAGCATATTATCAATGCTCGGATCAACCGCTCTGTTTCGCACCGATTCGGCTCTCTCGCCGAGTTCTTCAACCATATCCTTTTGAAACTCTCGGTAGGCTCGGCAATTTCGTTGTGGTACACCACCTCCGGCACAGGCAGCTTTAACATATCCGCCGTCTGAATATCCGCTGTTTCCTTAAACATAGATATAAGTTCGGGCAGATTAAAAAACTTTGCAAAGCGTGTTTTCATACGGTAGCCTGGCCCTCAGGAGCAAGCTCCATTGCCGATACAGTTTCACCAAAGGTAGACGCCCACGCATCAAAATGCTGTAAACCGTTATTTTCAAGCGTTTTATACTGTAAATATCTCTGCATTGTATAGAGTTCTACCATACTGTTTGAAACAGGAGTTCCCGTTGCAAAATCACACCTTTACCGCCTGTAATTTCATCAAGATACTGCGTTTTCATAAACAGGTCGCTTGATCTTTTGTGCTTCGGTCTGTGCGATACCGCCACATTTCGCATTTTTGTGTAAAGGAAAAGGTTTTTGTAATAATGTGCCTTCATCCACAAACACTCTGTCAACGCCGATTTCTTCAAAGGTAACAACATCGTCCTTGCGTTCTTGGTCGTTGAGTTTTTTTATCTTTGCTTCAAGTCCACGCTTTGTCTTTTCCATTTGCTTTACAGTATAGCGTTCGGCATTTTCGGTTTTTTGCACCGGCAATACCGTCAAGTATTTCATCAAGCTGTTTTTGAAGTATCGCTTTTTGCCGTTCTGCCGACATCGGTATTTTTTCAAACTGTGAGTGTCCGATGATTACTGCGTCATAATCGCCTGTTGCAATTCTGCCGCAGAATTTTTCGGTTTTTCATCTCAAAGTCCTTTTTGTTGCAACAAGAATATTTGCTGCCGGATATAACTGCAAAAACTCGCTTGCCCATTGCTCTGTCAGATGATTGGGGACTACAAAAAGGGACTTGTTACAAAGTCCGAGCCGCTTCATTTCCATAGCTGCGGCAAACCATAGTCCAAGTCTTTCCGGCGCCCCACGACGTGTCCTACAAAAGAGAATTACCGCCGTACATAATCCTTGCTACGGCATTTTTTTCTGATGCTGCCGAAGCTGTATTTTCGGGGATTTATGCCGTTGAAGGTGATATGACTGCCGTCATACTCCCGGGGGACGGTTGGAATTAAACCGTTCATTATACATCCTGCAAAGGGTATCCCTCCGTGACGGCTCTTTCCATATCCAATCCTCAAAGGCTTGCTTGATTACAGTCTGCTTTTGCTGGGCTATCGTTGTTTCCTTGACATTCAGCTTTGCAACCTTGTTTTCCGTTTTCGTCATACACATAGTCAAAAGATACGCACATCACGCAAGTTTAGTGAATCCTCAATGATTTTGTATGCACTTATGCGATTTGTGCCGTATGTATTGGTCGCTTTTACGCCTTTGTCGGCACTCTTGTTTTGATATTCCATTCTCCGTAAGATTTGAATATTTAACATCGATTTTATCACGGGCATAGTAATTGGGAGAGAGCAGCTCAAACACAAATTCCTTTGATGTATTCGGGTGGTATCCAAGTTGTTCTGAGTTTTACGGAAATCTCGCCTGCGGTCAAGTCCTTCGGCTGTACCTTTTGCAGATATTCTGCGTTTATTTTGTATTCGGGGTTTGCCTTCTGCCATTTGCTCCGCTTTCCGCAGCTTTTCACGGACATTGCCGGAAAGATATTCATCG
>VOFC01004907.1_pt1 | contig 31496 bp, 45 predicted proteins | sample 5384161 | NCBI WGS metagenome assembly VOFC01 (sample SAMN12384722, study PRJNA508395) | human gut metagenome | isolation source: healthy gut B | host: Homo sapiens
GCGGCTCCGCATCGAGCTGCCGCCGCCTCTGGAAATCACCATTTTGTGCTTCATTTTCGCGGCGGAGAATCCTGGGGGAGGTCAACGCCTTCTACGTCAACGGGTGCCCAACTGGGACACCATGCTCCACACCATCAACGGGTTTCTGGCCGCCGCCGTGGGCTTTTCCATGGTCTTGCTGCTGAATGACAACGAAAACCTCACCTTTGACCTCTCGCCGTTTTCTTTCTGGCTATGGTGGCCTTTTGCTTCTCCATGACCATCGGCGTGCTGTGGGAGTTTTTCGAGTTTGGGATGGACTGGTTTTCCATTCGGATATGCAGCGGGACACGGTGGTAAACGCCATCTACTCCGCCAGTCTGGATCCCACCCGCAGCAACAGGGTCGTGGCGGTACAGGATCTACGACGTGGTCATCAATGGGGAATCGCTGGGGATGGGCGGCTATCTGGATATTGGCCTCATCGATACCATGGAAGGATCTGCTGGTCCAGCTTTGTAGGAGCGGTGGTATTCTCATTCCCGCCCCGCAAAGACACCTGACAGACTTTGCGGTTTGGTAGAGTCATGATGCGTGGGCAGGTCAACTCTTTCCCGCCTCACGGACGCCACATCAACGACGCCTTCCCCGGCCTGTGGCCTCTCCGGTTCAGACGGCTGCTTTAATTAAGCAGCAATAGCAACAGTAGAGTTGTTATTTAATTTATAAAATTGCCCGTTTTATGGCGGTCAGGCGCCGCCGCCCGCTTGTCCCGCTTCCCCATCCCCGTCGAAACCTTTACGGCCCCCTATCGTCGAAGCAAAGTCCGCGTACTCCGTTTCCGCCTGCGGTGAAAACTGCGTTTGCTCCCTTGCTTCTCCTCTTTCGTTTCGCAAACGCTCCGCTGGTTTACGAAACGAGTTGGACGTGAGTTGCGCTTTTGAGCAAAGTCCTCATTCCGTTTCCGCCTTCCGGCGAAAACTTCATCCGTTCCATTGCTCCTCCTCTTTCGTTCCACAAACGCTCCGCTGGTTTGTGAAACGAGTTGGACGTGAGTTGCACGCTTTGAAGCAAAGTCCGCGTACTCCGTTTCCGCCTGCGGTGAAAACTGCGTTTGCTCCCTTGCTTCTCCTCTTTCGTTTCGCAAACGCTCCGCTGGTTTACGAAACGAGTTGGACGTGGATTATGGTTTTGGGAAATTAGATTTTGCTACATGGAATTGTAACACATTCCCACATCGGAATGTGTTACAATTCCGTGACAGTTTTAGGTTTTGGTCAGCTTGACCATCAGTTTGGCCGGCGTGACTTTCGCCAGCAGGCGATAGAACTTGTAAAACAGCCGGGGCGTGTAAATTGTGCGTCCCTCTCTGGCTGCCCGGAGAGCAGCGCCTGCCACCTGCACCTGATCGCAGTAGGGCAGCCGTTCAAACATTCTGGAATTGCCCGTGATCCTGCCCACGCTCAAAAATTCCGTGGCCATGGGGCCGGGGCAGACGGCGGTAACGGTGATCGCCTTTCGTCTTCAGTTCCTCCGCCGCGCCGATGGTGTAGGCGGAAACATAAGGCTTTCGTGGCGGAATACACCGTCATCCGGGGGGTAGGGCAGAAGGAGGCGATGGAGCTGACGTTCAAGATCCGGCTCCCGGCTTCCATATAGGGCACCGACAAATTGGTGATGGCAGTCAGCGCCCGGAGGTTCAGATCGATCATCCGGGTCTGGGAAACGGTGTCGATCTTCACCGATGTTCCCCCAGATACCCGCATCCGGCGTTGTTCACCAGCAGGGCGATCTCCGGCTGTTCCTCCACCAGATGCTCCTGATAGGCGGTAAAGCTCATGGTGTCGCACAGGTCCAGTGGCAGCGTCAGGGTGCTGATCCCCTTTTCCTCCAGCTGCTCTGCCAGTTCCTGAAGGCGGTCCATCCGGCGGGCAATGAGCCACACCCGTTCAATTTCCGGGAATACGGAATAGAACTGCCGGACAAATTCCCGGCCAAGGCCGGAGGACGCGCCGGTAATAACTGCTGTTTTCATGGTCAGATCTCCTTTCGGAGTATTTTGTGGGTCTCGGGAGCGGGATACTCGACGCCCTGGGTATCCACCCGGACGGTTGCCATGACCACGGGCTTCTTGGGCATATCGTTCATCATGTTCCGCTGGACACGGGAAATGTCAATGGCCACATCCTGACCCTCGGTGATCTTGCCGAAGGCGGCGTACTGGCCGTCCAGATGAGGAGCAGGAGCCACCATCACAAAGAACTGGCTGCCGGCGGAGTTGGGTGCCATGGTGCGGGCCATGGACAGCACGCCGGTCTCGTGAATCAGGTCATTCTGGCGGAAGCCGTTGCCGGCGAACTCGCCGTTGATCTCATAGCCGGGGCCGCCCATGCCGTTGCCGTTGGGGCAGCCGCCCTGAATCATGAAGCCGGGGATGACCCGGTGGAAGATCAGGCCGTCATAAAAGCCCTTGTTGGCCAGAGAGATGAAGTTGTTGACGGTGTTGGGAGCCTTCTCGGGATACAGCTCGCCGCGCATAATGCGGCCGTCCTCCATAGTGATGGTTACGATGGGATTGCTCATATTCATTCGTTCCTTTCTGATCTGTTATCTGCGGGCCTTCATGGCCCGGTCCATTTCACGGGCGGCGTCCCGCTTGGCGGTGGCATCCCGCTTGTCGTAGTTCTTCTTGCCCCGGCACAGGCCGATCTCCACCTTCACCTTGGCGTTCTTGAAATAGACGCTCAGGGGCACCAACGTGTAGCCGTCCTGCTTGACGAGAGCGTAGAGCTTGCGGATCTCCCGCTTGTGCATCAGCAGCCGCCGGTCCCGCACCGGGCTGCGGTTAAAAATATTGCCCTTTTCATAGGGGGAGATATGCATACCGTGGACAAACAGCTCCCCGTCCTTGACGGTGCAGTAGGAGTCCTTCAGGTTCAGCGTGCCCGCACGGATGGATTTAACCTCCGTGCCGCACAGTTCGATGCCTGCCTCGTACTGATCCTCCACGAAGTAATCGTGGTAGGCTTTGCGGTTCTGGGCCGCGATTTTGATTCCCTTTTTCTCCGTGGGGATCACCTCGTTTCTGTTGAGCCAGTATACCATAGTTTTCCCATGACTTCAAGAAAAACAAGCCCTTTGCAATTCAACACGCCTATGCTATAATAAACTGAATATAGTATAGGCAGGGTCTCTGCCCTTTAAACGAGGTGGATAGTATGGAAATGCCCATGGATCTAACGGAGGTCAAGCTCCGGCGCAAGGACGTATTTGAGGGTAAAATCATGACAGTGCACGTGGACGACGTGCGCCTGCCCAACGGCGAGGAAGCCACCCGGGAAGTGGTGGACCATGTGGACGGCGCGGCAGTCCTGGCCCTGGATGAAGCCAACCGGGTGCTGGTGGTCCGCCAGTACCGGTATGTATTTGGCAAGGTGCTGGATGAGCTGCCCGCAGGTAAGCTGGACCCCGGCGAGGACCCGGTGACGGGCGCTCTGCGGGAATTGAAGGAGGAGACCGGCGCGGAGCCGGAGACCTTCCTGCCCCTCGGCAAGCTCCTGCCCGCCCCCGGCTGCTACGGGGAAACACTGCACCTGTTTTTGGCCAAGGGGCTGAAATTCAGCCAGCAGCAGCTGGACCCCGATGAATTTCTCAACGTGGAGCGGGTACCCTTTGATGAAATGGTGCACCGCTGCGTCAACGGTGAGATCGATGACGCCAAGACCGTGGCCGCAGTCCTGCGGGCCAAGGTCCCTGCTAAACCTAAAAAGTAATAGGAGGGTACGTTTCCTTGGAACAGAAAAACGGACGCCCAGAAAACCGTTCTTATTGTGGAGGACGAAAAAAATATCGTAGACATTCTGCGCTTTAACCTCCAGCGGGAGGGCTACCGGACCGTGGAGGCCTATGACGGAGCCGACGGTCTGGAAAAGGCCCGGAAGGAAAACCCCGACCTGATCCTGCTGGACGTGATGCTGCCGAAAATGATCGGCTTCGACGTGTGCCGCACCCTCCGGGGGAGGGCAACAACGTGCCCGTCATCATCCTCACCGCCCGGGAGGAGGAGGCCGACAAGGTGTCCGGTCTTGAGATCGGCGCCGACGATTACATTACCAAGCCCTTTTCCATGCGGGAGCTCATCGCCCGGGTGGGAGCCAACATCCGCCGCACGGCTATGAACGCCGCCGCCGCGGCCACCGCTGCGGCCACAGCCATGCCGGTGGCAGGGGACCTCTCCATCGACACGGACAGCCATCAGGTCTTCCGGGACGGCAAGCCTCTGGAACTGACCACGCGGGAATATGAGCTGTTGACCTTCCTGGCCAGCCATCCCAATAAGGTCTACTCCCGCATCGACCTGATGGAGCAGGTCTGGAACTACGGCTACGTGGGCGACGATCAGCGGACGGTGGACGTGACCGTCCGGCGTCTGCGGGAAAAGATCGAGGAAAACCCCGCCAGCCCCAAATACATCCTCACCCGCCGAGGCGTGGGGTACTATTTCGCGGTGTAATCCCCCCACCGGCTCCGGTGACGTTCCTTGCGTTCTTCTCATGTTTTGAAGAGGACACAGGGATCTTCTCCGGGACGTGCCCGCCCCGCACACGGCGGGCCGTACAGTTTTCAGATCCTTTGAACACCATAAAGGCGGTGATTTTTTGTTCCGCAGCTTACATATGAAGCTGACGCTGATCCTCCTGCTGCTGATCACATCCCTGATGGCGGTGGTAGGCGCGTTCCTGACCACCAGCGTCTCCAGTTTCTATATCGACAGCTTTTATCAGCAGATGAGCAGTGCCTTCGGCGCGGACCGTCGGGAGTTTGTGGCAGACCTCCGCAGCGCCGCCGCTCAGCCGGACGGCGCTGAGCGTATTCAGGAGATCATGGAGGTCAATGCCGGTATGCTGGGCATCGACTACCGCACCCGGAACTACTATGTGCTGGACGGCACCGCAGGCAGCTTTCTGGCTGGCAGTGCCGAGTCCTCCGACCTGCCCCGGGAGCAGTCTGCTAATCTTCTGACCGCCCGGAACGCGGTTTGCACGAAAGGACGCCTCTACCGTAGGCGATGAAAGCGATATCTCTGCCGACTACATGGATGTGGCCATCCCCATCTTCGGCGGTGACAACGCCTTCATCATCTACATTCTGGATAACAAGGACACGGTATCCGATCTGAATAACCAGCTTTTCCAGATCATCATGCAGGCCCTTATCATCGGCCTGCTCATCTCCGTGCTGCTGAGCTTCCTGCTCTCCAAGACCATGGTGGGCCCCATTGAAAAGCTGACCATCGGCGCAGAGCGGGTGGCCGCTGGTGATTTTGACAGCGAGCTGCCGGTGGAATCCACCGACGAGATCGGTATCCTCACCGGAACGTTTAACGAGATGGCCTCGGTGCTGCAGCAGACCCTGGCCGCCGTGGAGAACGAGCGCACCAAGCTGGACACCCTCTTCCTCCACATGACGGACGGCGTGGTGGCCTTTGACCACGAGGGCAAGCTCATCCACTGTAACCCCGCCGCCACGGAGCTTTTGGCGGCGATCCATCGATCCCAGCTGCACCTACGAGGAATTGCTGGGCGACCTGCATCCCTTCCAGAACGTGCTGGCCCTCCAGAAACCCAACTACATTGAAGATGAGTTGGTGGTGGGAGACCGGACCCTGGCCCTCTACCTCACGCCCTTCTCCGACAAGGCCCAGGGCGGCGTTCTGATCCTGCTCCATGACGTGACGGAACAGCACCGGAATGAGGAACGGCGCAAGGAATTCGTGGCCAACGTGTCTCACGAGCTGCGGACCCCCCTGACCAACGTCCGCAGCTACGCCGAAACCATCCGGGATGCCGGAGATGACATTCCCGGGAGATGGAGAACAATTTTCTGGATATTATCATTACGGAAACGGACCGCATGACCCACATCGTTCAGGATCTGCTGACCCTCAGCCGGTTAGACGCCGGCAGCACCGAAATGGTGTTCACCCGGTTCCCCTTCCACGACGCCATTGAAAGCGTGGTCCGCTCCAACAGCCTCAACGCCAAGCAGCGGGGCCATGAGCTGACCTATGTGCCGGAGGGAGAGCTGCCCCTCATCACCGGCGACCGGAGCCGTCTGGAGCAGGTGATGATGAACATTCTCGGCAACGCCATCAAGTACACTCCGGACGGCGGACACATTCGCGTCACCGCCGGAGCCAGCCCCGACACCGCCTGGATGGAGGTCCGGGATGACGGCATCGGCATCCCGGAAAAGGACAGGGAGCGTATTTTCGACCGCTTCTACCGGGTGGATAAGGCCCGTTCCCGGGAATCCGGCGGCACAGGCCTTGGACTATCCATCGCCAGAGAGATCGTCCAGCGGCACCACGGCACCATTTCCCTGGTCCCCCATGAGGGACCGGGCACCACGGTCCGTCTGGAGCTGCCCATCACCCAGCCCGCCCCCGGCGCACCGGAGGATACGGCAGAAAACACGTCGGCTCAGCAGTAATTTCAGCTTTTATCAGAAAGGAGGGACCGGCCATGCGCTACCGGGATTTTATCCAAAATATCACCATCACGTTTCTGGCGCTGCTGTCCCTGTTCCTCTTTTCCAGAACGCAGTTTTTCCAGTTGGGCTGCCGCCGGCAGCGGCACCTGGCAGCGGCTCACCGCTCCTGTCAGCGACCAGATCTCCGATGCCCCCGCCTCCGATACCCTGTCCGCCCCGGTGCGGGCGGCCGTCACCGGAGAATACGGCCGGTATGGCAGCATCTCCCTCACCACGGACAGCGAGAGCTTCACCCCCATCAAAACACTGCTGCGGGAGGTTCTTGGGTCTGCCCGCAGCCGGATGGATTCCAGTGCTGCCGCCTTCCGGTCGGCTTTGGGAAAACCGTCAGTCTACTGTGACTTTTTAGAGTCCCTGCCGGTGTCCTATCTGGCGGACCTCATGGGTATCACCGCAGAAAGTGAGCTTTCCGTCCGCGCTCTGGCCGCAGCGGAGCAGAACGGTCAGGTGGTCCTGCTGCTGTGGGACGGCGGATCCCGCTATTACCAGTGCGTCACTGCCGTGCAGCCCTCTACCCTGACGGAGGTACTGGATCACTTTGAGCTGGGCGTTACCGCCTTTGCTTTTGAGGATCTCAGCGGATACGGCCAGCATCTGGCCCCTCTCTCCCTGTTTCCGGACCCTCTCCCTGAGCTGCCCCAACTGACGGTGACGGAAAGCACCGTTTCCACAGAGACGCTGCTCTCCGTTCTGGGCTTCAACCCCCACACCAATTCCCGCTACACCGACGCCGGCGGCGCGGAGGTAGTGGTGGAGGGAGACCGGGTCATCCGCATCAGTGGCAGCGGCACCTTCTCCTACACCAGCGGCGGTGAAACGGTCCTCTCCGTAGAAAGTGCCGGGGGCCTTCCCATGCCTCGGGAAGCTGTCTTCGGTGTTCTGGAGCTGTTGGATCAGTTGATCCCGGAGGGCGATGCCCGGCTGTATCTACAGAAGTGGCAGCAGTCAGAAACCGAGACTTTCTTAACCTTCGGCTACCAGTCCGGCGGCGTTCCCATCCGCTTCGCGGACGGCTCCGCTGCCGCTGAGGTAACGCTTTCCGACAATACGATCTCCGCTCTGTCCCTGCGTCCCCGGCAATACAGCGCTGCCAGCTCCGCCTCGCCTCTGCTGCCGCTGCGGCAGGCTATGGCCATCGCCGGGAGGACAGAGGGGGCCGAGCTTTCCATCGGCTATGCCGATACCGGCGTCTATCCGCTCTCTGCCGTCTGGCTGACGGATTGACATCATACTTCTGAAAGGAGCTGAGCAGCTACGGAACGCTATCGCCTGAAAAACATCATCATTCTGATTCTGGCGCTGCTCAACGCCTTTTTACTGACGTCTCTGGCCATTCGGGGCAACGAGGAGCGGGTGGCCCGCCGCACCCAGCAGCAGGAACTGGTCTCTCTGTTCGCGGCGGACGGCATGACGCTGGACCCCGCTCTGATCCCCACGGACACCGCCGTTTCCACCTATGCGTTGATCCGGGATGAGACAGCGGAGCGAAAGGCCGCCACCTTTCTTCTGGGAGATAATCTGGAGCGCACCACTCAGGGCGGCGGCATTTACACCTACACCAGCCAGCAGGGCGCCGCTGCCTTCCGGGACACCGGCAGCTTTGACGCCGCCGGTTCTCTGTCACAGGAGAACGCGGAAGCATTTTGTCGGGATTTCTGCAAGGCATTTTCTTACGATACGCCGATATTTACACTGGATGAAACGGGCAGCGGCACTGCAACGGCTGTCCGCCTGTGGAACGGTACGCCGGTGTTCAACGCCGCCGTCACCTTTACCATCGATCAGGGCCGCGTCCTGTCCGCCAGCGGCGCTCTGCTGCCGGAGACCGGCGCGGAGACCTCCTCCGGGCAAAAGCCCCTCTCCGCCTTCGCCGCCCTGACTGCCTTTCAGCAGATGCGCCACGCCTCCAGCTCCGTGGTGTCCTCCATCACGGAGGTCAGTCTCTGCTACGAGCTGCAAAGCACCACCGCCGCTCCCATGGCGCTGGTTCCCCTCCTGGCGGATCGTCACGGATACGGCAACTTTTATGTAAACTGCATTTCCGGTACCGTCCGCCGGGCATAAAATTGTTTGAATTTCATATTTTGTCAGGAATCGTTTGCTTTTTTCAGGCAAAGTATGCTATACTGACGCCGATCATAATGAGTGGCACTGTCCACTTTTTTCTCAGGGTGCATGAAGTGCCGGCCCGACGGACAAACTAATCCCGGCGCAAGGCTTTCTCCCCGCAAAAGAATACCTGAAACGAGGTCAGAACGTTGACAAAATATATCGTTCACGGCGGTAAGCCCCTGTTCGGCGAGGTGGAGATCAGCGGCGCGAAGAATGCCGCCGTTGCCATCATCCCCGCCGCCCTGATGGTGGACGGGGTCTGCCGCATTGAAAATATCCCCCAGATCTCCGACGTTACCGCGATTTTGAAGATTTTGGAGCAGCTTGGCGCGTCCATCCGCTCCATCAACCGCCACACGGTGGAGATCGACAGCCGCCATATCCACACCACCCGGACCTCTTATGAGCTTTCCCGGAAGCTCCGGGCTTCCTACTATCTCATCGGCGCTCTGCTGGGCCGTTTCGGCCGGGCAGAGGTTGCCATGCCCGGCGGCTGCAATTTCGGCGTCCGCCCCATCGACCAGCATGTAAAGGGCTTTTCCGCTCTGGGCGCCGGTGTTACCACTGAGGGCGGCTATATCAATGCCATTGTGGAGTCCGGCCGTCTCACCGGAGCCAACATCTACCTGGACGTGGTGTCCGTAGGCGCTACCATGAACATCATGATGGCCGCTGTTCTGGCTCAGGGGGACACGGTGATCGAAAATTGCGCCAAGGAACCTCACATCGTGGATCTGGCCAACTTCCTGAACTCCATGGGCGCCGACATCCGGGGCGCCGGTACGGATACTATCAAGATCCGGGGCGTGGAGCGGCTGTCCGGCGGCTCTTATGCCATCATTCCCGATCAGATCGAAGCCGGTACCTATATGGCTGCCGTGGCCGCCACCGGCGGTCAGATCCTGGTGAAAAATATCATTCCTAAGCACATGGACTGCATCACCGCCAAGCTGCAGGAGTGCGGTGTAGAGGTGGAGGAGCAGGATGATACCCTGCTGGTACGCCGTACCGCCCGCTTGAAAAAGGCCAACGTCAAGACCCTGCCCTATCCCGGATTTCCTACGGATATGCAGCCCCAGATGACCACCGTCCTCACCCTTGCTCAAGGGACCAGTCTGGTGACCGAGGGTGTCTGGAGCAGCCGCTACCGCTATGTGGATGAACTCAAACGCATGGGTGCCCGTATTCAGGTGGATGACAAGACCGCCGTGGTAGAGGGCGTGGAAAAGCTCACCGGCGCACCGATCCAGGCTTATGACCTGCGGGCCGGCGCGGCTCTGGTCATCGCCGCTTTGGCGGCAGAGGGCGAGAGCGAGATCTCCAACGTGCAGTATATCGAGCGGGGCTATGAGGACATCATCGGCAAGCTCCGGGCTCTGGGCGCGGACATCCGCGCCGTGGAGGAGCCGGACGAGGATGCCCTTTCCACTGCGCAAATCAGCTGAACTTCACGTCCGTCAGGGAGTGTGTCGGCCTTGACCGGCCCGTTCCCCGGCGGACGTTTTTCAAAGAGAGGTATTTTCTTGACCACCGTACATACGCTTGCCAGCGGCTCCTCCGGAAACGCCGCTGTACTCTCCTGCGGAGACACCCATCTGCTGATCGACGCCGGGATCTCCTGCCGCCGGATCACTGCGGCCTTGAAAGAACTGGGGACTGATTCCGGCAGACCTGACGGCTATTCTGTTCACCCACACCCATTCCGACCATATCTCCGGGTTGAATACCCTTCTGAAAAAGACAGCCTGCCCCGCTTGCCACCCCCCGGACCTGCCGGGAGCTCAGCTGCCGGGTAGATGGGATTGCCCCCCGGCTCATGGGACTGGAGAGTCCCATCACCTTGGGAGAGATCGATATGCAGCCCATCCCCACCTCCCATGACGCCCCCGGCTCCTGCGGCTGGCGGTTCGACACAGAGAGCGGCAGCGTGGGCTTTCTCACAGACACCGGCTACATCACCGATGAGGCGCTGGATCTGCTGCCCGGCGTGGACCTTGTCATTTTAGAGTCCAACCACGATGTAGAGGCCCTTTGCTCCGGCCCATATCCCTATTACCTGAAGCAGCGCATTTTGGGTCTTCAGGGTCACCTGTGCAACGAGGACGCCGCCCACTTCGCCGTCACGCTGGCGGAAAACGGCGCCAGCGATATCGTTCTGGCCCACCTGAGCCGTGATAACAACACCCCCCCGCTATGGCGCTGAACGCCGTAGCCGCCGCGCTGGACGGTGCCGGACTGGCTCCGGAACTGTCCGTAGCGCCCCGGGACATCGTCGGCCCGTGCCATATCGTCAGAAGGAGGGCCTTATGCAAAAGGTGACCATTCTCTGCACCGGCAAGCTGAAAGGAGAAATTCTATCTGGACGCCGCAGCGGAATACGTCAAGCGGCTGAGCCGGTTCTGTAAATTAGAGATCATCGAGCTGCCGGAGGAACGGCTGCCGGAGGATCCCTCCCCCGCCCAGATCGAGGCGGCCCTCTCCAGGAGGCCGACGCTGTCCGGGCCAAGCTGCCCAACGGCTGTCTGGTGATCGCCATGTGTGTGGAGGGGCGGGAGCGCTCCAGCGAGGAGCTGGCCCGCTATCTGGCGGACAGCGCCGCCCAAGGCGCCAGCCACATCGTCTTTCTCATCGGCAGCTCCTTCGGAATGCACGAATCCTTGAAGCGGCAAGCCGCTCTGCGGCTGTCTATGTCCCCCATGACCTTTCCCCACCACCTGCTGCGGGTGATGCTTTTGGAACAGATCTACCGGGCCTACCAGATCAACGCCGGAAGCAGATACCATAAGTAAAATTTCAAGCGGACACACAGAACACTGTTGATACGATATAAGGAGGTACTTGCAAATGGATTTCATGCAGGAATACGAGAAGTGGTTCCACAGCCCCGCCCTCTCACCGGAGGAACACGCCGAGCTGGAGTCTATTAAGGACGATCCCAAGGAGATCGAAAGCCGATTCTTCGGCCCGCTGGAGTTTGGCACCGCCGGTCTCCGGGGCACTATGTACACCGGCTTACATAACATGAATATTCATGTGATCCGCTGGGCCACTCAGGGCTTTGCCGACGTCATCGCCGCCGAGGGTGAGGAGGGCAAGCGCCGTGGCGTCGCTATCTGCATGGACTGCCGCAATCACTCTATGGAGTTCGCCCGGGCCGCCGCCGAGGTCTGCGCCGCCAATGGCATCCACGTCCGCATTTTTGATTCTCTGCGCCCCACCCCGGAACTGAGCTTCGCCGTCGGGAATACGGCTGTCAGGCGGGCATCAATGTCACCGCCAGCCACAACCCCAAGGAGTACAACGGCTACAAGGTGTACTGGTCCGACGGTGCGCAGCCCCCCCACCACGCCGACGCCATCGCCAAGCGGTTGGAGGAGATTGACATTTTGACGGTGTGAAGCGGATGGACTTTGATGAAGCCGTAAAGAGCGGTCTCATTGAGACCATGGGTGGCGAAACGGACCGGAAGTTCATGGCCAATGTCACCGCCATGATCAATGACCAAGAGACCGTCGCCAAAGTAGCGGATACCTTCAAGCTGGTCTACACGCCCTTCCATGGCTGCGGCTACAAGCTGGTGCCGGAGGCGCTGACTGCGCTGGGCATCAAGCACCTGATCCCGTGCCGGAGCAGATGGTCATCGACGGCAATTTCCCCACGGTGGTCTCCCCAACCCGGAAAACCCGGAGGGGTTCTATCTGGCCATCGATCTGGCCAAAAAGAATGACGTGGACTTCATCCTAGGCACCGACCCGGACAGCGACCGGGTGGGCATCATGGTGCGGAACCATGAGGGGGCGTTCCAGCCCGTCACCGGCAACCAGACCGGCGTGCTGCTGCTGGATTACCTGATCGGCGCCATGAAGCGCTCCGGCAGGCTGCCGGAAAACCCGGTGGCCCTCAAGACCATCGTCACCACGGAAATGGCCCGGAAGGTGGCCGAGAGCAACGGCGTCCAGTGCTTCGACACCTTCACTGGCTTCAAGTTCATGGCGGAAGAAAAAGAACGCCCTGGAAGCCTCCGGCGAGGGTAAGGTCATCTTCTCCTACGAGGAGTCCTACGGCTACATGCTGGGCGATTACGTCCGGGACAAGGACGCCGTCACCGCCTCCATGATGCTTACGGAGATGGCCGCCTGGTATGCCGCGCAGAATATGACGCTGTTTGACGCCCTCAACGCCTTGTATGAAAAGTACGGCTGGTACGCAGAAAAAGACCCACAACCTGGTGATGCCCGGTCTGGACGGTCTCCGGGATATGGCGAAGCTGATGAAGGATCTCCGGGAAAATCCCCCAACGGAGATCAGCGGCGTCAAGGTCATTGTCCGGAAGGATTATACCGACGGCAGCGTGATCGACTGCGTCACCGGCGCTAAGAGCCGCATGGAGCTGTCCGGCTCCAACGTGCTGCGGTATGAGTTGGAAGACGGCACCGTCATTCTGGTGCGTCCCTCCGGCACGGAGCCGAAGATCAAGGTCTACATCCTGACTCAGGGAGCCGATGCTGCCGCGTCCAACGCCAATCTGGAAAAGTACGGCCGGTGGGTGGCCGCTCTGAAGCCTTAATCAATTACACAAACTTAATTATGCCGGTGCCCGGAAACATAGTTTCCGGGCACTTTTTTGCGTTTTCTAAGGTATTCTCCGCAATTCGCAGGTCTTTCCAGATTCTTTGAAGCTGTGTTTGCGTTTTTCGCCGCAATTTGGTTCGGCACTTAAAGCGCTGCGGCTCTCCGCGTATAGGAAAGCGTCCGCCGAACGGCGGACGCTTAAGACTGTCGATAAAGTGGTAAATTCTCCGCGACGGTAGGTAGGGCAGCCGTTAGCGGCTGTGCCGCTTACGGATGCGGATGTGTGCGCGGAAACCCAGGAAGGGATACACCGTGCCATTGCGAAGGGTGTCCTGTGCCATTGAAATCCTTAGTTTTCAGAACTTTTATAAAGTTCTGAAAACTTGCTCATCGGGGTGAAAAGTCTTTTCACCCCGATGAAGCGTCCGCCGAACGGCGGACGCTTTTATGGTTTTCCAAACTCAGACGTTGGCAGTCTCCCGCGCCGCGTCTGCTTCAGTTTCCGATTCCGCAGCAAGCTTTGTCGAATCGGCTGCCTCCGCAGGCTCCGTGGTCTCGGTCTGCTCCGTTCCCTTTTCCGGCAGCGCCGCTTTTTCTTTGCGGGCAGGCAGCTTTTCAGAAGCTGCTTTCAAAGCCTTGGCGGCTTTGGACTCCTTCTTAGGCTGCTCGGTCCGCCAGTGGAGGTGGTCTTGCTGAACACCGGCTCGCAGACGTACAGCACGGCGGGCATCACAAACAGGCAGATGCAGGCGGAGATCAACGCGCCCCGGGCCAGCATGATGCAGATGGCGCCGATGAGGTCGATCGAGGACACAAAAGACACACCCAGGGTGGCGCAGAACATCACCAGCGCGCTGGTGATGATGGAAGCGTCCGCCGAATCCGCCGCGATGCGGATAGCCTCCTTCCGGTTCCTGCCGCTTTGCAGTTCTTCCTGGAACCGAGAGGTCATCAAAATGGCGTAGTCCACCGTAGCGCCCAGTTGCACGCAGCTGATGATGGTAGGTGCGATGAAAGGCGTGGAAGCGCCGGAGAAGTAGGAGAAGCCCTGATTCAGGAAGATTGCCAACTCAATGGTGGCCACCAGCACCGCCGGAATGGTAATGGACTTGAAAGCCCAGGCCACGATGATGAAAATGCAGATGATGGACAGGTAGTTGGCCACCACAAAGTCCACGGCGGTGGTGTCGATCAGGTCCCGGTACATGGCACCCTCGCCGGTGATCATGGCATTTTCATCATACTGCTTCAAAATGGCGGTCATCTCGTCCAGTTGGGCCGACACTGCGTCGGTGGCCGGAGAATAGCTGGAATTCACCATCATCAGCTGATAGCCCCCTGCTTGAGCATATCCTTTACCTCATTTGGAATGAAGAAGTCAGGAATGCCGGTACCCAGCATCTTATGGTAGGACACCACGGAGGTAACGCCCTTGACCTCCTCCATGCGGTTTTCGATGTCGCTCATCTCCGCCGGATTCAAATCGTCCCGCAGGACGATGAAGTGAGAGGTAGCCATATCGAAGTCGTTTTTCAGCTTTTCGTTGGAGACAATGGAGGGCAGGTCCCGGGGCAGGGACTCGTCCAGCTTGTAGTAGATTCCGGCGTGGGACTGGGCGTAGTAGGCCGGGATGAACAGGAGCACAAAAATCACCATAATGACCTTGTTATGCCGTAGGATAAAGCTGTTCACCTTGTCAAAGCTGGGCATCAGACTCTTATGCTTGTGCTTAGTGATCTGCTTATCGAAAATCAGCACCAGAGAGGGCAGCACCAGAATAACGGTAGCCACGCCCAGTACCACGCCCTTGGCCATAACGATGCCGATATCCCGGCCCAGCGTCAGCCGCATGACGCACAGGGCCAGAAAGCCCGCTACCGTGGTGAGGCTGGAGGAGGACAGGGACCGGAAAGCCGCCACAACCGCCTGCGCCATGGCGTCCCGCTCGTCATCGTAATTGGGCCGCTCCTCCTCGTACCGGCGGTAGAGAAAGATGGAGTAATCCATGGTGACGCCCAACTGCAAAACAGCGGCGATAGCCTTGGTGATATACGAGATCTCCCCCAGGAATATGTTGCTGCCGAAGTTGTAGATGACGGCAAAGCCGATGCTGGCCAGGAAGATAAAGGGCAGCACCGTGGATTCCAGCGTCAGCATCATGGCGAACAGAGCCAGCAATACTGCCAGGCCCACGAAGATGGGCAGCTCGCTGTCCATCAGGTCCCGGGTGTCCTTGATTACCACGGAGAAGCCCGCCAGGAAGCACTTTTCGTTGCAGACCTTCCGGACCTGCTCAATGGCGGCCATGGTCTCCTCCGAGGCGCCGGGGTGGCTGTACTGGATGATCATCATGGTCCCTTCGCCGGAGAAGAACATCTCCCGGAAGTCCGCCGGGATCATGTCCGTGGGGATCTGGATGCCCATGAGGTTGCTGATCCAGATGGCGTTGGAAACGCCGTCAATGGCCTTGATGTCATTGATAAGGCTGTTAGTATAGCCTGCGGGCATACCCTCCACCACCAGCATGCTGGTGGCCGCCATTTTAAAGGGCTCCTCCAGCAGCTTTTCGCCATGAGAGGATTCCAGGTCCTCCGGCAGGTAGGACAGAATGTCGTAGTTGATGCGGGTGGAAATATAGCCGATGGCGGCGGGAATCAGCATCAGTACCGCCATCATGGCCACCAGCTTCGGCTTGCGGGTCAACCATTTTGCGATTTTTTCCAGCATGGCCGATCAATCCTTTCCGCCGAACAGGCCGGTAATGGCCGCCCAGAAGTCCTTGAACATCTGCGCGACACGCCCCCAGAAGGTAGTCTGCACCTCCGCAGCGGCCTCAGCCTCCGTTTCATCCTCGTCCGGCATGGTGATCTCCTGAGTGCGGATCAAGATCTGAATGCTCTCAGGAGAGGGGTTGCGGCTGTCGGTGAGAGACACGGCCTCGGCGGTGGCATCCATCAGCAGAAGGTTGTTCACGTCGCCGGTATACTCATCCCAGGTGTCCTCGATGATGTCGCAGATGCTGGACTTGGCGTCCTTGATCTGTCCGGCGGTGCCCATGGTCTTGGCAGTGCTCCGCAGGACGGCCGCCAGACCCTCCAGAGTCTGCTTGGTGCCGTCATCCAGCGTAGCGCCGGTGGATTTCATGAGAGCCTCTGTGTCGCTGATGAGGCCCTGCGTATCCCGGATGGTCTTGATGGCACTGGTGCTGAGGCTGCTGACAGTTTTAGAGTATCCCGCAAAACCGGCTCGTAATCATCCAGGATGTCCTGCAGATCCTCCACATCATCCAAGATATCCCGGAGGTCCGCAGAGGAATGGCGGATGGCGGCAGACAGGTCCTCGGCACTGTTGAGCAAAGAGGACAGGTTTTCGATCCGGCCACACAGAGCGCTGAGGTCGCTGATCACCTGACTGGTGGGATCCTTCAATCGATTCATCACATCTGCCAGTGACTTCTGAAGCTTGGCGATCTCCGCCATGGCGCTGTCCAGACCGCCTGAGATCAGGTCCACCACCGCACCGCCGACACTCTCACTGGGGGCAGCGGCGCATCCGGTTCCGTTTCAGTTCCCGGGTTTTCAGGGGCAGGCGGGTTTGGGGCGTCTGTGGAATCCTTTTGGGATCCGCCGCCGTTGTTCTCTCCGCTGTTCTCTCCGCTGCCGGTATTTTGCGGAACCGTTTTCTTCTGTGTTGGAGGAATCAGGCGGATTCTGTGCACCACTGTCGCCAGTTCGCTCCGCTTCCGGCGGCCGTGGAAGATCCTTCCATAGTTCCGCCTGTGCTTTCAGAACCGCTGCCGCCGGGTGTCTTTCGGACGAACCTGTCGGAATGATTGTCGGAGGACGCACTGTCTCCGCCAGAGGTGTCCTTCTCAGGACTGTCCTCGGAATCGTTGTGCAGCAGCTCACCGGAAAGGGTCCCTCTCCGCCGCTTGGCGGGAGTATCGCCGCCTTTCACCTTGCCGCTGGCATACACCAGCCACAGGTCGTTCATCTGCTTGGCAACGGCGGCACTCTGTCCCAGAACCTGCTGACAAAACTGCTGGAAGGTCATCTGAGACTTTGCCTGATAAGCGGTTTCCAGAGCAATTACGCCTTCCAGGCTGGCAATGCCGGTTTCCAGCCGGGCAATGCCCTGGGTCAAAGGCCACAACGTTGGGGCCGTTATCATCCACATCGGCAGTTTTTCAGCGCCGCCAGTTTGGCCTCACATTCCTTCTTTTTGCGTCACAAGGCCGTCCCGGGCGGTTTTGACACCCTCCAGGGTACCGCCGTAAGTATTCAACGCCGTGACAGCCGCAGAAGCCGTGGCCGTGGCTTCCGCATCACTCTTACCCTGCTTTTTCAGGGCAATCACATAGTAGGTCTGCCGGTCGGCAACGTAGGCGCTGTGAGCCTCCTTCACCTGGGCCACGGTCACGGAGCCGATATTTTGATTCTTGCCAATACTCTCGCCAATTTTGTCGGTGGTGTCCTTTACGGTGCCGCCCAGAGCCTCCTGCAGCGCCTTCAGGCTTTTGCGTAGGCTGCCCAGCGCACTGAACACCTTGCGCACATCGCCGGTGCCGTCTTCCAGATCTCTCAGCGCACTCTCCACATCCTTCAGATCACCCTTCAGGTCGGAGACTGTGTTGGTCATGCTGCGCAGGGTGGACTTGGAATCAGAAATTGTCTTGCTGAGGGCTTCGATCTGCCCCTCCACCGGCTCCAGCACATCCGCCAGATTGGAAAGATCCTCCCGCAGAGCGTCCGTTCCGGAATAGATCACGCCCTTGCCGTCGGAGAAAATACCCCGGGCCTTATTCAGCTGCTCCAGACCGTTGGCAGAGGCGTTCAGGCTGCCGGTCATGGCTGTCATGGCGTCCAGCAGGGAATCCATGCTGCCGGAGAGCTTGTTATAATTGTCCTCCAGATCGTCCTTCCGCTCAGAGAGCTTGGCGATCTCCTCCAGCTGGCTCAGAGTAGCCGGAACCATCAGGAAGGTCATGCCGCCAAAGGCGAAGTCCTCGCTGCCTACCCGGATCGTATAGTGGCATTCCTCACCGGGCAAACCGAGGAACAGTACCGCCCGCAGGTTGCCGATCAGCTGCACCTGGGCGCCGGGGGCTTCCAGGGACAGGATGTCATCCTGATTGAAGATCGCCATGGCTTCCAGGGTGTAATTGTTTCCTGGCGTACTCGCTGGCCCGTTCATTGGGTACGATATCCAGATGGATCTCCACCACGCCGGCCTGTCCCGCCAGATCCTCTGCCTTGGTAGGCACACCGTTGAGGGTATAGCTCATAGAGATCGTCCAAGGAAGCTGCTGGAAGGGCTTTGTGGTTTTGCCCTCAAAATAGAAGGTCCCGGGCAGGGTCTTTTCGTCCAGCCGGAAGGTGGTCATGCCGCCGTTCCGGGCAGGCATCGTGCCGTCGGTCAGGTTGATGATCTCATCGTAATCGCCGTAGTCCGTCAAGGTAGCGATGCCGTTGGTGCGGTAGCTCTTCACCACACTGCCGTCGGTGAGATTGCCGTAGTAGTCCGTCATGGCGTAGTAGGCCTCGTCATAGGTGGCGGTCACGCCATCCCCCGATGGCGGCCGCCGGGATGGAGCCCAGCACCATCAGGGCGGACAGTGCGCAGCTTCCCACACGCAGAAGCTGTCTTTTCGCGGTTTTCACTGGATTTCGCATCTTACTTTCTTCCTTCTATTTAAATTTTGCAGAATACAGGTCAAAACTGCGCCGGGAAGCGCAGATCCGTCCGCTCCCACGGCATCCCCCGGCCGTTTTCGCCGAAGGGGCCGTAAGCGGCCAGTCCCCGGTAAATTGGCCGGGTCAGCCCGAACCGTCGGATCACCACGCCGGGCCGCATATCCACATGGTTCTCCAGCCAGATTGCCAGCGTCTCATCGCGGATCATGCCTGTGCCGAAGGTGTTCACCGACACGCTGACGGGGTCCGCAAGGCCGATGGCGTAGGCCAGCTGCACCTCGCAGCGATCCGCCAAGCCTGCCGCCACCACGTTTTTCGCCAGATACCGGACCAGATAGGCCCCGGTGCGGTCCATTTTTGTGGGGTCCTTTCCTGCCAGAGAACCACCCCCATGGTGGGCTGCGCCATAAGCGTCCGACACGGCTTTCCGCCCGGTGAGGCCGGCGTCCCCAGCGGGGCCGCCGATGACGAACCGGCCCGTGGGGTTGATATAAAGTAGCGGCTCCTCGTCCGTCAGCGCCGGGGGCAGCACCGGCAGGATCACCTCCCGCCGCAGCACCTCCCGCAAGGCATCCGTGCGAACGTTGGGCGTATGCTGGGCGGAAAGGACCACTGTGGTGATCCGGGCGGGCCGTCCATCCTCATAGGCCACGCTGACCTGAGCTTTGCCGTCCGGCAGCAGCCAGGGCATCTCCCCGGAGCGCCGCATGTGATCCAGCCGCTTCACCAGCGCCCCTGCCAAGGTGACCGGCAAGGGCATCAGTTCCGGGGTCTCCCGGCAGGCGTAGCCGGTCATGATCCCCTGATCCCCGGCGCCGGTATCCTCCGCCGAGCGGTGGCTGACGCCCTGAGCAATATCCGGCGACTGCGGATGAAAGCGGATCTGAATGTCACAGTGATCCGCATTCAAGCCCAGTCCGGGGCGGTCATAGCCGATGTCCCGCAGTACCTCCCGGGCCACTGCCTCGTAATCCGGTTCCTGCCGGGCGCTGATCTCTCCGAACAAAAGCAGATGGTTTTCCCACACAGCCGCCTCGCAGGCAGCTCTTGCCTCCGGGTCCTCCGTCAGCAAGGCATCCAGCACCCCATCGGCCACCTGATCGCACAGCTTATCCGGGTGACCTCTGGTCACAGCTTCCGATGTCAGAACGTGCCTCATATTGCACCTCTTCTCCCTCAAAGCGCCCAATGCGCCCTTTTTTTCTCCATACTGAAAGTGTAACATGTTTCCTATGGCGCCACTATGGGCATATCTGCCGCCTGTGCCTAATGGTATGAGAAAATGCCCCGCAAAAGTTCAGGCAAAATTGTCTCCGTGCCTAAAGCCCTAAAGATTTCGTTAAAAACTCGTACTTGAGACTGGTCCGGCTTCCGTGTATAATGGATATGAAAAGGAAATTTATTTCAAAAGGAGCGGACTATGGCACAACAGACAAAAAAACGCCATCCGGCGGGCCTTTATCCAACTGCTGAACGAACGCCCTCTGGATAAAATTTCCATTAAAGACATTGCGGAAAAGGGCGCTGTGAACCGCAACACCTTCTATTACTATTATGCGGATATCTACGCCCTGGTGGAGGATATCCTTCAACTGGAAATTGAGGATTTCCAGTCCAAGCTGCGCCGGTACGACAGCTGGCAGGAGGCGTTCCGGGACGCTACGGCCTTTGCCTCCCAGAACAAGCGGGCCGTGTATCATCTCTACAATTCGGGCAATCAGGAAACGCTTCGGCGCTACTACCATAAGGTGACATTAGCCGCCATGACCTCCTATATCCGGGATCAGGCCGAGGGCCTCCCGGTGGATGACGAGGATATCCGTGTCCTGTCGGAATTCTATGCCGCCGCTCTGTCCGGGCTGACCGCCCTGTGGCTGCAAAACGGCATGAAATATGACACCGATGCCTACATCGACCATCTGGGGCACTTGCTGGACGGCAATATCCGCCGTGCTCTGGAACGGAGCTGCCAGGATTCCGGCCAAGCATAAAAGCATCCACCCGTCAATAACGGGTGGATGCTTTTTATGTCTGAAGCCGATTGCTTTTTCCGCTGTCGGCATAAGCGGACGTTCCGCTTGGAACATCTGCGGTTGTTTATCCCTTCTTCCCGGCGGATCTCTCCGCCTTTTTTCCCGTTCCGCAGAAGGCTCTTCTCCGTTTCTTCCTGAATGCCCTCCAGCGTCATCCGCAGGTTGCTCATAAAGAGGATGCTCATAAATTTCAGCAGAGCCTCCCGGGTCTCCTTGTCCAGATCCTTCAAGGCCCGGACCATAGGCCGCACCGCTTTGAAGCTGTCCGCCTTCAGGTCCGTCAGGGTCTGGGCACCGGAGGCCTCCAGCACCTGAAAGGCGCTGTCCACAAATTTTTCCCTCTGCTCAACGGTCAGCCCCTGGACCCAGCCCCGCAGTTCCTGATCCGTCAACTGAGCCTGCCGGGTAACACTGTGAAGCCGAACAAATCGGTTCCCCAGCACCGCCCAGGAAAAGCCGTCATGCTGCATGAGGCCCTGCTGGCTGCTGTCTACCACGGTGTAGTCCTCCTCGTGCTCCAGCAGCATCCCTACCACGGAGGATTTGGGTACGATGGTGTGGATACGCTCCGCCAGCCGGATATGCCGGGGCTGAGACAGAATATCCTCGTGAAAGCCGGGGCCGTCATTGGACCAGACGGCGGCGATCCGCCGCTGCACCGCCGTGGGGCAGAACACCCCCGCCCACACTGCCAGATTGCCGCCCTTGGAATGGCCGCCCAGCCGCAGCTTGATCCGGGGTACTGATGGGCCATGGCCTCCGTGTATGCCACTGCCATTTTCTGAGCAGGGACCTCCCGCATACAACTCAGATAGAAATCCTCTTTCCACCCTGCCAGCGTATCGTCGGTGCCCCGGAAGGAGAGGTAGACGGTACCATCCCCGCACTCTGCCGCCAGCGCCGCGAATTGCTCCGCCTTCACCGTGTCCAGATGGTCCACAAAGCCGTTGAGCTTCATGTCCCGGAACCGGGGCGAGGCTGCCGTCCGGCGCAGCAGCTCTGGGATCTGATTGGGCACCAGAACGCCCATGTCGATGGGCCGGCCTTCCGTTTTGGCAAAATACGCCTCTGCCGCCTTCCACAGGGGCACGGCCCTCCCCTCGCCGGGGCCGGGGACGATGCCGCCGAAGTCCACGAAGGACAGCTCCGCCAAGATCAGGTTATCCACTTCGTTAAACGGATCCTGCGCCAGCGTCAGATCCTCCCGCCAGTCCAGATAATCCAGAATATTCGCCATAGCCGTCCCCCCGTTTTCGTTTTGATGAGGGTATTATATCCGCTTGCACTGCGACTTACAAGGCGATATTTGTAAACTTCGCTCAGCATGTCGAAAAAGTCTTTTCGCCCCGCTGAGCAAGTTTTCAGAATCTCATAAAAGTTCTGAAAACTTAGGATTTTAATAGCGCAGGACACCCTTCTTGGGTTTCCCGCGCACACCCTTCCTTACCGCCGCAGAGAATTTACCACTTTATTGACAGTCTCAACTTCGTTCTAAGGCCCGCCGCCCCTCATAGGATGGAGCATCACAACCGAGAGGTGGACGAGATGACAAATCAGACCCGAAACGAAGTGCTTTTTTGGAGGGGATCCCCGTGGGTGCTCCGGAGCCATCCCATGAAAATCACGGCCAGCTTTTTTACCGTCAAATCCTGGAGGTCCCCCGGCTGTCCGGCACGGCGGACCGTCTGCCCCTGCTGGTGCGGCAGACACAGCTGCCGCTGCTGAAAGAGGGCGTTCCCCTCCGGGTAGAGGGACAGCTCCGCTCCTTTAACAACCGGTCCGGCCCCGGACGGCGTCTCGTGTTGACGGTGTACGCCCGGTCCCTTCAGCCGGGGCTGGGAGAGCCGGTCAACCGCATCCTGCTGGCCGGGACATTGTGCAAGCCGCCTATCTACCGGCGGACGCCGCTGGGCCGCAGCATCAGCGATCTGATCTTAGCCGTGCCCCGGAGCTACGGCCGGGCGGATTACCTGCCGGTGATCGCGTGGGGACAGGTGGCGTCACAGGTGCCGCTGCCTTGGAGGCGGGAGCGCCCTTGTCCCTTGAGGGGCGGATCCAGAGCCGGGTATATCGAAAGGTGACAGAAACCGGCCCGGAGGAGCGGACAGCTTACGAGGTATCCGTCATGCGGCTGCTGTCCCCGGAGGACGAACCATAAAAAACAGACGCCGCTTCATGCAGAAGCGGCGTCTGTTTTTCGCTGTTTTCTCAGTCGTTGGTGTAGTTGTCGAAATAGCCCTGAATGTAGACGATGGGGGTGCCCTTGTCGCCGGAGCCGGAGGTCAGGTCGCACAGGGAACCGATCAGATCCGTCAGGCGGCGGGGGCGTAGTGCCCTCGGAGACCATGTTGCCCACCAGAGAGCTGCCGTCCTTAGCGGCGATGCGGCCCTTGATGGCCTGCCGCAGCTCCTCGCCGTTCAGACCGGCGAAGTCGTTGTCCGCCAGGTACTTCAGCTTCAGCTCGTTGGGGGTGCCCTCCAGGCCCGCGGTGTAGGCGGGGGACACCACAGGGTCCGCCAGCTCCCAGATCTTGCCCACGGGATCCTTGAAGGCGCCGTCGCCATAGACCATGACCTCCACGTGCTTGCCGGTGGCGTCGTACAGCTTCTTCTGAATGGCTTCCACCAGGCCCTGGCAGTCCCGGGGGAACAGCTTCACAGTATCCTCAGTGGCCTTGTTGGTACCCAGCAGGCCGTAATTCTCATTGTAGCCGCTGCCGTTGACAGGGGCGGTGAGGATCTCGTCCAGAGAGAATAGACCTTCTCCGCACCGGCGGCCAGCAGGCGGCGCTTGGTGCGCTTGCGGGTGTGGATGTCGCAGTTGATGACGTTCTTGGTATAGGGCAGGATGGCCTTGGCGTCGTTGGCAAAGATCACCTCCGTCTCCGCGCCGCTCTCCCGGATCAGGTCCATGTAGTAGGCCACATAGTCCACGCCAGTGAAGGGGTGCACGGTGTAGCCGAACAGCTCCCGGTATTTTTCCAGAGTCAGCACGTCCCGGTAGGGGTCCACGCCCTTTTCGTCCAGCACGTCCGCGTCGATGAGGTGGTTGCCCACTTCGTCGGAGGGATAGCTCAGCATGAGGACGATCTTCTTCGCACCCCTTGGCAATGCCCCGCAGGCAGACGGCGAAACGGTTGCGGCTGAGGATGGGGAAAATAACGCCCACCGTTTCGCCGCCCAGCTTTTCCTTCACGTCGGCGGCAATGTCGCCCACCTTGGCGTAGTTGCCCTGGGCCCGGGCCACGATGGCCTCGGTCATAGCCACTACGTCCCGATCCCGGATGGCAAAGCCATCCTCCGGCTGGGCGGCAGCCTCCAAAACGGACTTGGTGACGATCTCCACCAGATCGTCGCCGCTGCGGATAATAGGCGCCCGGACGCCCCGGGAAACAGTACCGACCATACGGCTCATAAATAACTCCAATCCGCCGCCATATGGCGGCACACATGATTTTAGCTTCAAACACAGGGCCTTTTGCCCCAGCCTATTTATTTTAACAGATAGGTTGACCTTTGTAAAATTAAAAAAATACACTTTTAGATATCAATTCTACTTATATTTTTACCTATCGTATCTGTTGGTTTTATGATTCGCTATCCAAAAACATGGTTCGGCCGTCGATCCGGTCGCCCTCTACCGTTAATATACCGTAGGTAGGCCGCAGGCCCTGCCCACAGTTCCCGGATTCAGGAACAGCGTTCTGCCCCGCTTGTCCACCAAAGGCTTGTGGGTGTGGCCAAACAGAAAGGCATCTAAATGGTCCTGCTCTGCCTTCAAGCCCGCTGTCAGCAGGGAGGTTTTCACGCCGCAGGTGTGGCCGTGGCAGATCAACACACGGCAGTCCCCTAAAAAACAGCAGTTTTTCCGCCGGCTCCTCCGGACGGCAGTCACAATTTCCGGGAACGTGCTCCATGGGAATGTCCGGATACCGTTCCGCCAGCCGTTCCGCATCCCGCCAGCAGTCCCCCAGATGGAGGATCATGTCGGGCTTTTCCCGTTCAACCGCCTCCTCCATATTGGATATATTTCCTGGGAACCGAAAGCACCAGAATGTTCATGGCAGTCTCCTTTTATGTGGCATATTTATAACCATAAACAGTATACCCTGTTTTTTCGCCGGTGCAAGGGCCGTTGCGGAACCCGGTGAAGTATGCTATACTGCTGAGGAAAAAATCAGGACGCCGCAGAGCGGGAAAACGAGGTAATCATGGGACATTTCGATCATCTGAATGTGGCCTTCTTCACCAAGGCCGCCATTTACCCCGGCAGCATCGGCACCTTCCGCTACCGCTTCCAGCGGGAGGGCTGGACGGACGGAAAGGGAACTCTCACTGTCTGGGTCTATGAGAACACCAGCTTCGAGCTGGCCAAGGATGTGGAATCCCAGACCTTCCCGTGGACAGAGGAGGGCGTGGAGCAGGTGAAGGCGTGGCTGGAGGAAAAGTTGGCGGAACGGGGCAGCCAGCCCTATTCCATCCCCCTACCCCGCCCCCCAAGCGGAATGATATGTACTGGAATGACCTGAACTCCCGGCTAAAGGCGGAATACGGCTGCAAGTCTACAAGCTGGCCCTATCCTCCGGGTGTTCCTGCCCCAACCGGGACGGGACGCTGGACACGCGCGGCTGCATTTTCTGCGACGGCGCGGGGGCCTTCGCGGAGGCCGGAGCCATCCCGGATCAACTGGCAGCCGCCAGACTGCGGGTAGCCGCCAAGGCCGGGACCGATGCGAAATACATCGCCTACTTCCAGTCCTTCACCAACACATACGGGGACGCGGATCGCCTGCGGGCCTTGTATCAGGCGGCCATGGCACCGGAGGATGTGGTGATCTTATCTATCGCCACCAGGCCGGACTGTCTGGGGCCGGACATTCTGGGCCTATTGGAGGAGCTGAATCGCATCAAGCCGGTATGGGTGGAACTGGGCTTGCAGACGATCCACCCGGAAAGCGCCCGGTATCTCCGCCGGGGCTATGACCTGCCGGTGTTCGACCGGGCGGTGAAGGACCTGAAAGCCATCGGTGTGACGGTGATCGTCCATCAGATTTTGGGTCTTCCCGGCGAAACACCGGAAATGATGGCGGAGACCGCCCGCTATATCGGTCAAAGCGGAGCGGAGGGCATAAGTTCCACCTGCTTCATGTCCTCCGGAACACGGATCTGGCGGCGGAGTGGCAGGCAGGCCGGGTGCAGACGCTGGAATTGGAGGAATATATTTCCATTCTGGAGCTGTGTCTGCGGATTCTTCCACCGGAGGCAGTCATCCACCGCCTCACCGGGGACGGCGCGAAGCGGGACCTGCTGGCTCCCCTGTGGAGCGGAGATAAAAAGCGGGTACTGAACGCCATTCATCAGGCATTTCTGAGAGACAATCTGATTCAGGGAAGCACCCTATAAAACGTTCGCCGTATGGACCTCCATACGGCGAACGTTTTCATCATTTACTTTGCTTCTTCTGTGCAGACCTTGACGCCGGCGATGGCCATGGCGAAGGTGAACCAGAAAATGACCAGCACGCGGGGATAGTTCCACAGGAAATCCGCCAGACCGCAGACCATGGCGCCGCACATGGCGGAAGCGGCGGCGGCAGCCACCGTCCGGCCTACAGAGGGACCGCTGTGCCGGGCGGCCCGGGCAGCGTTTTTGATGTTCCACAGCATGGAACCTACAAAACCGGTGACGCCCAGCAGACCCATCTGGATCCAGACTTCTAAATAGAAATTGTGGGAGTGGACAAAGGGAGCCTTGTCGTGATACAGGTTGAACTCCCGGATGTATGTCTGGGTGGCGGCGGTGCCGAGGCCCGCTCCGGTGAGGGGGGAACGGTTAATGACCTCAATGGCCGCCCGGTAAAGGACACCCGGCTGGAGGTGGAGGAGTCCGCCGTATTGGTGATGGTGAGGATGCGGTTCAGCACCGTGGCGGGCAGAAGGGGCACCGCCAGTACGCACAGCAGAATAAAGGCTGGGATCAGCTTCGGTTTCCAGAGGAAAACACGAATACCGCCATAGCGACAGGCCAGCCCACCCAGCTTGCCCGGGAATAGGTCATGGCCATGGCCATGCCGCCCACGCAGAAGATACCGGCGCAGATGGCCTTCCACTGCCAGCGCTTTGCCGTAAGGAACAGGGCCAGCACCAGCGGCAGCAGCAGCAAAAGCACCTGTGCGAAGGTGTTTGGATTGTCGAAAATGGAAAAAAGACCCGCCCGGCATACCGGCGTTGACCTTCAGATCCACATAGGAGGGGATTTACCTTCACGCCCTGAATCCGCTGGACGATGCCGTAAGCGCCTGTTGCGCCCACGCAGACAGCCGCCCCGGCGCACAGCCGCTTCAGATCCTCCCCATTCCGCACGGCGCTGACGGTAATGACCACCAGCAGCGCAGCAGACACATGGTAGATCAAAAACGGGCGGACAGCCCCCGGCGCATAGGGAGAGAAGGTCACGGCCAGCGTCACGGCAGCCAGCATCAGCGCCGGATAGAAGCCGATCCGGGCCACATCCAGACGGCGGCCCGTCCGCATAGCCCCGGCGTAAAAAACAGCAGCAGCAACAAAACGCCGGTCATAAAGCTATATGCGTTGTTCCAGCGCTCGTAGGGGATGCACCACAGCGCCGCGATGCACCAGAACTGGGCAATGGAGGCACTGTCTCCCATGTCAAAGGCCAGTCGTGCGAAAAAGCTGTCCTCAAAGGTCAGGTTCCACGCCTTGTACCAGGCGTGAAGCAGCGTCCCCGGCAGGTTCACCAGAGCGCTGAGCATCCGGCACAGGAAGCTATCCCGCCAGGACCGGGCCGCAATCCCCTCCCGGCACAGCGGCCGCAGAATGCGGCTCTCCTCGACCTGCCCACTGCACCAGCGGCCGGCTGCCGCCAGAAAACGGTGGAGGGTACTGTCCTCATAGACATCGCAAAGCCAGACCCATATCTGATAGGTCAGGCTGGTTTGCCAAAGTGTCATATCTACTCCTTACATATGATTTTTCAGGCGGTACAGCGCCGTCAGTGTACCAAACCGGCCGCTGCCGATGAGATCCGCCACGATCTGCTTATTGCGGCCCAAGTCCCTTGGGGCGCAGTTCCCGGATGGCTTTCGCAAACCCCGGCTGGGCGCAGAGGGCTTCCACGGCCTTCCGCTTTTCCCGGACGGGTCTTCGGATTGCTCTTTTCACATACCGTTGCCCACGGCAATCAGCAGTCCGGCCCATACCGTGTTGGCCCGCCACTGGGGCCGGGCGGCGGAAAGACCGTATTTTTCCACGATCTCCGCCTTCCGTTCTAAAAACCGGGCGAATACCGCCGGATAGTCCCGCATATAGCGGTGGGTGGCGGAGGCGGGGTTTTCCAGATAGCGGTACAGGGGCTTGTCCGTCACCGCGAGACGGTGCACATATGGCGAAATATTCCATCAGGAACAGCTCATCCTCCAGATAGGCCCCCTCAAAGGTAATTTATGTCCATGTGGACGTGATGGACGGCGTGTTCGTGCCCAATATCTCCATCGGCATCCCGGTGCTGAAGTCTATCCGGAAGGTCACGGATATGTTCCTGGATGTTCACCTGATGATCACGCAGCCGGTGCGGTACGTGGAGGAATTCTGCGATGCCGGCGCCGATCTGGTAACGGTCCATGTGGAAGCGGACTTCCCGGAAAACATTCAGGCCGCCATCGACAAAATTCACGCCAAGGGCAAAAAGGCCGGCATCGTTCTGAAGCCCAAGACCACCTGGGAGGCCGTTCTGCCCTATATCGATCAGGTGGAGCTGATTCTGGTCATGACCGTGGAGCCCGGCTTCGGCGGTCAGAAATTCATGGCGGACCAGATGCCCAAGGTGGCCGCCATCCGCAAGCTCATCAATGAGCGGAACCCCGCCTGCGAACTGGAGGTAGACGGCGGCGTGGCCCCCGACACCTGCCAGACCTGCATCGACGCTGGCGCCAACGTGCTGGTGGCGGGCAGCGCCGTCTACAAGGCGGAGGACATCCCCGCCCGCATCAAATTACTTCGAGGAGAATAATCGACCATGAGCAACTGGAACACCCTTCCCAAAATCAAACTGGGCGTGTATCCTACGCCTTTTACCGGCTGGAAAATATCAGCCGGATCTACAACAAGAACATCTGGATCAAGCGGGATGACCTGTGCGGCGTCGCTTTGGGCGGCAACAAGGTCCGCAAGCTGGAATATCTGCTGGCGGACGCCCAGAAGCAGGGCTGCGACACCGTGTTCACCACCGGCGGGGCCCAGTCCAACCACGCCATGCTCACCGCCGCCTGCGCCGCCCGTCTGGGGATGCGCTGCACCCTGATCCTGAAAAAGCGGGGCGTCACGGAGCATAAGGGCAACCTGGTTCTGGACGATATTTTCGGCGCACAGGTGGAATTTATGGACACCGACAGCTATGAGGACATCTACGCCGAGATGCGTGAGCGCTGCGAGGTGTTGGCCAGCCAGGGACACAAGGGCTACATCATCCCTGTCGGCGGCTCCACGGCACTGGGCTCTGTCGGCTACGCCGAGTGCGTCCGGGAACTGGCGGAGCAGGCCAAGGAGGCCGGAATCGAGATCAGCCATGTGGCCTCCGCCACCGGCTCCGGCGGCACCACCGCCGGTCTGGTGCTGGGTACCTCCCTGTTTCTCCCGCAGGCCAAGGCCACAGGTCTGGGCGTGGATACCGACCCCTTTGAGGACATTGTGCCGGAGCTGGTGAAGGAGGCTTCCGATCTGGTCAGCCAGCCCGTCCCCACAGACATGGACAGCCGTTTCCGGATGATCTACCATGTGGGCGCCGGCTACGCCATCCCCAACGCCGAGGACACCCCCTACATCGAGGAACTGGCCCGGCAGGAGGGGATCCTGCTGGACCCCGTTTACACCGGCAAGGCTTGGGCCAAATTCCTGACGCTGGTGAAGGAGGGCTACTTCGATGGGCAGGAGCACATCGCCTTCGTCCACACCGGCGGCGCGGCGGCGCTGTTCGCCATGGATCTGGGTTAAAGAGGGGATTTCATCCCCCCTTTAGAACTCCCCGCCAGTCCATGGACTGGTGAACGCGCCCAAGGCGCTTAGGTCAAAGTATTTTTGTCAGGCACATGTCCTGACAAAAATGATTGGAATCTCATGCCGCCAAGGATACGGTGCCTCGCTTGCGTGGGATGCTCGCACACTTGCGGGGTGCAGAGTATCCTTCGTCAGGCACATGTCCTGACGAAGGATGGATTTAAATGATTTTCTGCCGCCCATGGCGCGTAGGTCGTGGTATTTTTGCCAGGCGCAGAGGGTGATTGCCCCGCAGGGGCAAAGTGATTCAAATACCGCATAACACAACCGCTGCGGGGCAGGGCGGTGAGCCTTGCCCCGCAGATAATGAAGGAGCGTATCATGGAGTATTTTCCCGCGCCGCTGGAAGCGCTGGTTGAACAGTTTGCCCGCCTGCCGGGCATCGGCGGAAAGACCGCCCAGCGGCTGGCCTTTCATGTTCTGAGCCTGCCGGAAGAGGACGCTCAGGCCTTTGCGGACGCCATCGTTGCCGCAAGCGCACCGTCACCTACTGCCCCGTATGCCGCAACTTTACCGCCGGGGGGCTGTGTCCCATCTGCTCCTCCTCCCAAGAGGGATAACTCTGTGATCTGCGTGGTGGCAGACCCACGGGATGTGGCGGCCATGGAGCGGGGCCGGGAGTTCAACGGCAAATACCATGTGCTCCACGGCGTCATCAGTCCCATGAACCACGTTGGCCCGGACGATATCGCCATCAAGCCCCTGCTGGAGCGGGTGGCCCAGGGCGGTGTGGAGGAGGTCATCATGGCCACCAACCCGGATACGGAGGGGGAGGCCACCGCCATGTATATCGCCCGGCTTCTCAAGCCCTTTGAGGTCAAAGTGACCCGGCTGGCCTACGGCATCCCCGTGGGCGGACATCTGGAATTTGCCGATGACGCCACGCTGGCCCGTGCGCTGGAAGGCAGGCAGGAGCTGTAAATGCCCCGCGAAGGCCGTTCATTCCCCTTTCACAGCCCGTTTTTCCGGGATTTTCCCGTTATTTTGCCCGGTTTGCCGTGATTTTGCCGAATCGGCTCTGGTTTTCCCGCCGCAAACTATCTATTTTTTTCGCCGAAGTTTGTTGACATCATCGCTTTGATGTGCTACAGTGTAACCATCCTAAGAAACTTTCATCAATCAGGAGATATTCACCATGACTTCTTCCATGTTCTACGCATATTACTACTTTACTATGTGTGCATAGTAAGGGTAATTTGTGTTGCAACGGGAAGCTTCCCCGGTGATTTTCACGCCGCACAGGTTACGCCTGTGGGGCGTTTTTTCATTCCTTTGACAACCATTTGAATCTCTATATTTTTCAGGAGGAATATATCATGATCGTTGCACTGAAGCCCGGCGTTACCAAGGAAAACCGCGCGCAGCTGATGGACTGGCTGCAGAATCTCGGCCTGCATATCCACGTTTCCGAAGGCGAATACCAGACCATTCTGGGTCTGGTGGGCGACACCAGCAAGGTGGACATGGATCTGGTGGCAAGCGTTC
>VOFC01004285.1_pt1 | contig 31478 bp, 42 predicted proteins | sample 5384161 | NCBI WGS metagenome assembly VOFC01 (sample SAMN12384722, study PRJNA508395) | human gut metagenome | isolation source: healthy gut B | host: Homo sapiens
TCTTCCTTTGCAACTAACAGACTTCGACCGTTTACATTCTTTTTGATTTCTGCTTTCATCTTCTTCATGGCTTTCCCCTGCTCAGGTACTGATAAGTTTCTTTATACAATTGTCCTTTGCTTGTTTTCGTTATATTCTTCTGTGTAGTGCATTCAAAGTCAAATCCCTCTTTTCCGTCCCACATACTGACAATCTTTTGTTTTTTACTGGGTGTAGCTTTAAAATCCAGTTTTGCCATGATGTACTGCAATAAGTTCAAATTGCGTTTGCATTTTCTTTTTCTTGCAAATGATGACTGTATCATCTGCGTATACCTTACAAAAGGAAATACCGTGAAATGAGTCCATACTTTTCCACAGTCTGTCAGTGTATTTAAGTAGATGTTTGCCAATAACGGAGATATAACTGAACCTTGGCTTGTTCCCAGTTCAGGAAATTGTCAGTACATTTCAAGTATAATACTCTGATACTAACCATCTTATCAGCTTCAATATCCTACGGTCTGATATTTCTCTGCTCTGCCAGTTTCATCAGTTTATCTTGGTTTACGTTATCAAAAAACTTCTCAATATCTGCGTCTACTACATAATAGCCCCTTGTTTTACGCTTTCGCCCCACCACTTCCAGTGCTTGCGGCACTTCTTTTCGGTCGGAATCCATAGGAACAATCTCTAAAAAAGCTTCGAATACTGGCTCTGCCCTTTATCTTGGTAGCCATCTGCACAATTCTGTCCTTGACTGTTGGTATTCCAAGGGTCTTTCACTTCCGTCTGGTTTTGGTATCATAACTCGCTTTACTGGGGATGGTTTATACTTTCCATCCATCAGTTCCGATTTGATTCTGGTATTGGTATTTTTCAATTCCATCTCTTCAATATCTTGATTCCGATACCATCTACACCACTGGAACCCTTTAGCTTTACCGTTTCCATGCTTCAAAAAGTACATCATCACGATATACCTTGTCGTAAAGTGCATGAAATCTTCGGCTATCACATTTTTGGCTGTCGGATATGGTTGTTTTTGAAGTTGTCGAACTTTTTCCTTGGAGTTGTTAGTCTGCATGACATTCTCTCCTCTTACCCTCTCTACAAGCATAGATGAAGAAGGAGAACCTTCCCATAGACTGCGTTTTCTTGCACAGTCATTATTAGTACTATGTTCTCTCCGACTCCTCCCATCAAAATACGATTTCGCTTATATACGCTTTCTTTTTTACCTTTCGGTGATGGGTGAGGTCTCTCCAGTTCGAACCACACTTTTCATACATACCGTTTTCCTATATATACCGAGGTTTCCCGTGCTGCTCAGTTTCTTTGGCATTCATAGCTTTTCACCCATACAGAGGTTCCGCTTCCCTTTTGCTCTCTTTTCAGGGGAACCTTTCTAACGATACGACAGAATTTACTTTATGTTGATCTGCATAATTGCTCGCCCCTCTTGCAGGGTTACTTTATCCCTCGCTTAGTACCCTGCAGCACCGAGTTTACGGCTCACCTGGCGATTAAATGTGACCGGACTTACCCGGCCATGGAATGGAACAGCTTAGGGCTTAAATGAATGAAAAAGAAATTGGTACAGACAAATATGATTTCGCTTTGGCAGGCCATGGAGATGAAGACTCTTTAGAGGCTTTATCGGAATGCCGGACGAACATTATTTCGTCTTTTCTTTTCCATAAACCTGTAAAAATCACGACTTGTGAGAGGACGCTTATATCGCCACAACCTATAAAGCACATAAAATCTGCTGCTCCACGGTAAGTGAAACTCCGGTTATGCAATCGAAATTTTTCCTTCATGGATGAGCTCCACAAATTTTTTGACAAGCACAGGATCAAATTGCGTACCGCTGTTTTTTTCAAGCTCATTGACAGCGTATTCCATAGAGAGCGCCTGCTTATAAGGACGTTTGGCGGTCATTGCATCAAAACAGTCTGCAATCGTGAGAATCCTTGCCATATAAGGAATATTCTGGCCGGCAAGTCCGCGGGGATAACCGGTGCCGTCATAACGCTCATGGTGGCCGACAACGGCAGGAATCACGTAATCCATGTCAGGCAGATAGCGGATCATCTTTGTGGAATTTTCCACATGTGTTTTCATAATAGCATATTCCTCGTCAGTAAGCTTTGAAGTTTTCTGCAGGATGCGTTCCGGGATACTGATTTTTCCGATGTCGTGTAAAAGACCGGCATCGCGGATGATCTCAATGTCGTTGGAATTCATTCCGAGTGCTTCTGCAAGTATAACGGCATATTTGGAAACATTCATGGAGTGGATGAAGGTGTAACTGTCCTTGGCATCAATGGCGGCCGTGAGTGCATAAATGGTTGGGGCAACACGCTCATATGCGGCACGGATATCCGGATCGTGGGAGCGTTCATCTATTCCAGGGCGGTAAACTTCAATATTTCCTTTTCCAGCCTGCTTTCCATAATAGATGGCCTGTTCTGCGTTGTGCAGAAAGGAAGCAGCATCAGTGGAAATATCAGGGAATACAGATATTCCGCAGGTGATCGTGATATCCCAGACGGTGTTGGCAGGAGTGGCATCCGTGATGGCGTCCACTATACGTTTGCAGCAGCTGCAGGCTTCATCTATATCCGTTCCCGCTTTTAAAATCAGAAATTCATCCGCACCAAAACGGAAACCGATGTCTTTTGATGAAATTTCCTGAAGAATGACCTGCGCAAAGCGGTGGATCAGGTTATCGCTTTCCCTGTGCACCATACAATTCGTTATACAGTTTGAAATCATCAATATCGAGCACGATCAGTGTGGATGGCTTCTGATGCTGGCATACATGGTCAATACATTCAAATGCGTGTTTGCGGTTGTACAAAGAAGTAAGGTCCTCGGTAATAGATGCGCGGTATGCATTCTGATACAGGTTGGCATTGCGCAGCGCATAGGAGGAATAGTAACATATTTTTTCCAGATATCTGAGTTCCTCCGGGGCAAAGTCCTGTCCGTCATGGGCTGCAATATAGAGAAAGCCGATAATGACCTGATTGTATTTGAGCGTATAAATGGCGGTGATGTGTTCTGCATTCAGCCAGTTGCGCTGTCTTGGAGTCAAAAGGTCGAGGATGTGTTTTCCGGTATCGTTGAGCATGATCAGATTCGGGGAATCCTTTAGCTCCTGAAGCATGGAATCAGTGGGAACACTGTATGATTTTGTGCAGGCAATACTGCCACATTTACGGATGACGGAAAAAACGTGGTGTGTGTTCTGGTTCATCATCAGTAAAAGTCCGTCCGGCTGCAGGATATCCTGCAATGCTTCAATTGCGGCATCGTAAATCTCATCTGCGTTTAAGGTGTTAATGACTGCAGTGATAAAGTGGTCGAAAACTTCTTCTCTTTCTCTCATAAGGCTCCTTGTGTGCGTAAGTATTTTATGTAAATTAATCCTTTTAACTTGTGAATGTTCTTTTTATTATACTATAATATTATATGAATGACACGTAAAAATTTTGTGTCTGTTGGAGGCAGGGCATGAGGCAGGAAGAATTTAAAATGGAACGCACAGGTCTGGTAGAAATAGGGACAGTGATCCCGATCACAGAGGAAAACTGCCAAACTCTTATTATTACACATTGGGAAAAGCATATGCGATGTCTGCAAATTATCCTGTTGGAAAGCAGGATCAGATCCGGAGAGGGAAAAGTTGTAGATGTAAAAAGAAACGGAAAAGGGATATTTTGTAACAGTTGAATTTGATGAATAAATGAGTTAATATAGAAATATTCTTTTTTAAAATTGAAAGGAAACATATATGCGTTATTTACCAACGAGTAAACTGACGCCTGGAATGGCACTTGGTCAGGATATTTACGATGGAGCGGGAAGACTGTTACTTGCAAAACACCTGCTTCTCTCGGAAGAATATATTTCCAATCTTGAATTTTTAGGTTTTCCAGGGATATACATTGATGATGAATTTACGCAGGGCATAGAGATCCAGCAGGTTTTAAATCCGCAGGTGAGGAGTCAGGCACTGAAAGTAGTGCATGACATGTTTGCATTTGATGCGGCCTCAGATGCAGAAGAAGATATGCCGGTCAGTGAAATTAAAAAATACAAAAGACGATCGAGCGCATTGTGGAGAACATTTTGAGCAATGGAGACATTATGTGCAATGTGTTAGATATCAAGAATTATGATGATTACATTTATTACCATTCCATTAATGTCGCCATGATGTCAGTGCTGCTCGGAGCGAATTACGGAATGAATGAAGAATCATTGTATCAGCTTACGACGGCGGCGATTCTTCATGATATAGGAAAGAGGTTCCTTGATATAGGGATCATCAATGCAGATCATGCATTGACAGAAGAGGAGACACAGCTTTTGCGGAAACATCCGGAGCTGGGAGCAGATTATTTAAAAAGGTAACTATCATTTTTCTACACTCGTATATGCGGGTGTCATGCAGCATCATGAAAATTACGATGGAACCGGCTACCCGCTGGGAAAGAGTGGAGAGCATATTCCGTTGTATGCAAGGATCATCCGGCTTGTGGAACAATATGACGATATGGTATCACTTCATCGCGGAAGGGAAAATCTGTCACCTTCAGATGCAATGGAATACCTGATGGCAGGATCAGGCACCTTATTTGATCCGAAGCTTGTAGAATTGTTTGTAGAGAAAATCGCAGTGTACCCGGTAGGATGTGAAGTTGAATTGTCCAATGGGATGCATGGCGTGGTTGCGAAGAATTTTGAACGGTTTTTCTTAAGACCGGTTGTCAAGGTAGGAGAAACAAAGGCGAGATGCTGAATCTTCGCGATGATCCGGATACAAGAAGCATTATTATTACAAAAAATGGTAATACATTAGGCATGAGGTAATTATGACGGACGAAGGGAAAGTGTGCAATTGATACACTCTTGGCGGAAAGCTTTTAAGGAACTTGCCAAGAAGCATCCAATTGAGAAGATTACAATTAAAGAGATCACTGATCTGGCGGGTGTTATCCGGCCGACATTTTATAATCATTTTCAGGATAAGTATGAATTACTGGAGTGGATCATTACGACAGATTTACTTGATCCGATCGAACCGCTGATCCAGAATGGGATGATCAATGAGGGGCTGGTTCTTCTTTTTACCAATATCGAGAAAGACAGCGAATTTTATTCACGTGCAATAAAGCTGGAGGGACAGAACTCGTTCGGAGAGATTGCGCAGAGCTGTGTGGAGAAGATTCTTTTGAAGGTGATAGACGGTGTCCATACGGTAAGAAACAGAAGTATTCGTGGCTGACGCCAAAGCGGATCGCAGAGTATTATGCACAGTCCATGTGCTATGTTGTAATTACATGGATCCAATCGGGAATGACGATTTCTCCAAAGGAGCTTGCAGAGATTTATGATTATATCATCAAACGTTCTATGGATGATATTATCGCAGAGATGTAGGAGATGAAGAAAGTATACGTGCTGCACATGATGTGCGGCACTTTTTAGGATTATGCAGTATTTTTCCATGAAAAAAAAAGAAACATATCTTTGTTTTTCTGTAAAAACAACATACAATCATCAGGCATTGTCTATGGAAAAAAAGCCGAAAACAGGGTATAATAGTGATTAGAAAGGTTATTAGGACAAGTCTGTCGATCGCAGCAGCAGGCAGAAGCGGGAGGATTCATGAACTGGATAGAAAATCTGTTGATCCTGGTAGGCATATCGCTGGATATTTTTGCCGGTATGGAGTGTCAGGGATCACTTGTAGCGAAAATAGATAAAAACATCTGACATTAGTATGCGGACTCATTGCCATCTGGCAGTTGGCAGCACTTTATATTGGTAATGTTCTGGCCGGATTGCTTTATGTTAAGGATCTTGCCAGAAATGAGCGTTTTATTGGAACTGTCATTGCAGCGGTTATTTTCTTCTGCCTGGGTGTCAGACTGATTGTAAAAGCAATCAAGAATGAGCGTGTGAATGAGCACAGGGAGGAGAATCTCGGTTTTAAACGTTTCTGGCGTATGGCAGCAGTGACAAGCATTTACACACTCCTTACAGGAATTGCATTTGGTTTTCTGGAAACAAATCTGATGGTGATTTTGATCATGATCGTCTGCCTGACCATTGCAGTTGTCATTATGGGTACCTATACCGGATATCATTTCGGGTTTGAACATAAGAGAAAAAGCTTATGTGGGTGGTGCTATTTTACTCTGGATTGCAGGATTTGATGTAGTATTCCGCTACGCAATGATGTAGGACAGGTTTTGAAAAAAGATAATAGGTGAAATACAAATGCGGAGTAGTCTCAGAAGAGGTTGAGAACTACTCCGTTTTGTCTTATAATGAGCATAATCATTTTACAGAAAGAGACAGAACATGAAAATATTTTTAACAGCGATCAACGCAAAATATATCCATTCCAATCTGGCGGTTTACAGTTTAAGAGCCTATGCCAAAGACTATCAGGATCAGATTGTGATTGGTGAGTATACGATTAATAACAGGGTGGATTATATTTTAGAACAGATTTATAAAGCAAAACCGGATGTGCTGTGCTTTTCCTGCTATATCTGGAATATGGATTATGTGGAGGAGCTGATCACAGAGTATCATAAGCTGTGCCCGGAAGTACCAATCTGGGTAGGCGGCCCGGAAGTTTCCTATGAGGTGGAAACTTTTTTTGCGGAACATCCACAGGTGACAGGCGTGATGATCGGCGAGGGTGAACGTACATTTCAACAACTGTGTAAATATTATGTAAACCGGGCAGGCTCCCTGGAGGAAATCAAGGGAATTGTGTTTCGGGATCAGGACAGTGGGAAAGACTGTTTTCACACCGGTACAGGAACCGATGAATATGTCCGATATTCCGTTTTGCTACGATCACATTGAAAACTTTGAAAACCGCATTATTTACTATGAATCAAGCCGTGGCTGTCCATTTAACTGCAGCTACTGCCTGTCATCCATAGAAAAAAAACTGCGTTTCCGTGATATGGAACTGGTGAAAAAAGAACTGGCATTTTTTATTGAGAAAAAGGTGCCACAGGTGAAGTTTGTATATCGTACTTTTAACTGTAGACACGATCATGCCATGGAAATCTGGCGATTCGTAAAAGAACACGACAATGGGATTACCAACTTCCATTTTGAGATTTCTGCCGATCTTTTAAATGAGGAGGAACTGGCATTGATCCATGATATGCGGCCGGGACTGATCCAGCTGGAGATTGGTGTACAGTCTACGAATGAGACAACCATCCGTGAAATCCACCGGACAATGAAACTGGAACTTTTAAAGGATATCGTCCGGAAAATCCAGAACGGTGAAAATATCCACGAACATCTTGATCTGATCGCAGGGCTTCCTTATGAGGACTACGCAACTTTTGCAAAATCGTTTGATGAAATTTATGCACTGAAGCCGAACCAGCTACAGCTTGGATTTTTGAAAGTGTTGAAAGGTTCTTACATGTATGAGCATGCGGCGGAATACGAGATTGTTTACCATGCGAAAACACCGTATGAAGTGATGAAAACGAAGTGGCTTAGTTTTGATGATGTGTTGAAGATCAAACAGGTAGAAGAGATGCTGGAGGTCTATTACAACAGCGGACAGTTTGAAATTACGATGAAAGTGATGGAACCATTGTTTGACAGTGCCTTTGCAATGTTTCAGGAGCTTGGTGTTTTTTATGAGGAAAAAGGATATTTCGGGATGAGTCATTCAAGAATCCGCAGAGCAGAGATATTACTGGAGTTTATGCGGGAAAGAAAGAGTGAGGATGCGGTACTGCAAATGCTCGAAGAGAGTCTGACCTTTGATCTTTATTACCGTGAAAACTGTAAGAGCAGACCGTTCTGGGCACCGTCACCGGCACAGTTTAAGGAGCAGACGAGATATTACTGCAAAAACGGTGTGAAATCTCATGTGGAACCATTCCATTACCGTTTCCCGGAAAAGAGTAAAAAAGCACTGAATGAAATTCCGGACGCCTGAAACAAGCCGGTTTATATGCTGTTTGACTATGAAAACCGTGATCCGTTGGATCATCAGGCGCATGTGACAGAGGTGGCGGCAGCCAGCATGACTGAGGAGGCAGAAAGTGTCGGAAAGGCGAAGTTATGTTAACTGATTACGTGGTGATCGACCTGGAAATGACAGGGCTGAACGCAAAGACAGACCGTATTCTGGAGGCTGGAGCTGCAAGGGTACGAGGAAATGTCGTGACGGCTACTTTTTCGGAGATCATCAATCCAAAGCGCAAGCTGCCGGAAAAGGTAATTTCACTTACAGGCATTACAAATGAGATGGCTGCGCAGGGAAAAGAGATGGATGCAACGCTTGCAGCATTTTTTGATTTCATCGGAGAGGATATTCTGGTGGGACAGAATGTGATTTTTGACTACAGTTTTTTTGAAGCAGTGGGCGGTGAACCACAAGCGTACTTTTTTTGAGCGGAATGCAGTAGATACATTAAAACTGGCAAGAAAATTTCTGCCACAGGAACAGAAAAAAGACCTTGCAAGTCTGTGCAGCTATTTTGGGATCAAGCGTGTCCATGCACACCGTGCACTGGATGATGTGATGGAAACGCAGCAGATTTTTGAACAAATGCAAAAAATGTATGAGGCAGGAGCAAAGGAGGCATTTCGACCATATCCGTTGCAATATAAAGTGAAAAAAGCAGTCCCCGGCGACACCACAACAGATCAAATATCTGAAACAGTTTGTGGAATTTCACGGAATCCCAATGCCGGAAATTTATAAGGATGCAACGCGCAGTGAAATCTCAAGGCTTACCGATCAGCTTATTGCACAATATGGAAAAATGAAAAAAGAACCAGCCGAATGAGCTTTACGACTCTCATTGCGGTGGTTCTGTAAAATTACGAGTTTTGTATGGTGTGTAACTGCTCTAAGATGGCAGATCTCATCATAGAATCAAGTGAGGATGCCTTATCGATCAGCTTCTGGAATTTTGCCGCATTTCCCTGTTCCTGTAAAAGTCCTGCGAGGAGCGTATAATTGGCGCGGATGTCAGAATCAATGGAGATGCCGAATTCCAGAACCGGAACAGCTTCTGCTTTAAATCCGTTTTTGATCAGACAGTCTGCGTAGGCGACAAGATTCCGTAAAAGGGTGGTATAATTTTGGTCATATTCTGACAAAGCAGGAAGATTCGCAGGACCATAGGCAAGCTTTAAGTCTGTATTGCTCTGATGGCTCAGATTTAGAATTTTCCGGGAGGCAAGGGTTTTCAGATCGTTTTCGTAATCTGTTAATTCTTCATCATCAGAGATACCTATTGGAAATTTTTCCAAGGGTATGGTAATATAGGGAAGATTGCTGATATCCTTGCGGCGGATCTGGTTCGCCTGATCTTCACGGTTCCAGAAATCTTCCGTCACTTTCTTTTTGCTGGGCAGTCGCACGCTTGCGATAATAGGCAGCAACCGAAAGAAAGATAATAAAGAGTCCTAAGAATGGAAATGCCATGTTGTATTGTCCTTTCTTTTGTATAAATTCAAGAATAGAAAAGAGGTAGTTCTATGTATAATTTTGGTAAGAAAAAAATCAAAAATTAATGGCTGCAATTGTGATCATTGTAGTCGCTGCAATGCTTATTACAACCGTGCTTGCCGCTTTCATGTAAAATATACTAAAATTCCGGAGGGCAGTCAATCATATTCGTGGTTATGCACCTTGAAAATCAGCCGGACAATAGGGTAAAATGTACGCGTAGGCAAAAGTGAGCATGAATGATAGGGCGAATGCCCGTCAGCCCGAAAAATCTGTGATTTGTCGGGCTTGCACTGCGGTGTGAAGAAAAAAGAGAAAGAGATCAGCTATGAATAATATTTCAAAAAAAAAATGGATGAAATGGATTCCGTTGTTTACGTTGACTGCATTGTGTATCGGTTTTACAGGAAAGGCAGGGCAGTCACCAAGGCAGAGACAGCAGAGGATCATAAAATTGCAGATGGCGTTTATATCGGAAATGTCTATGTTGGCGGCATGACAGAGGAAGAGGCAGTGGATGCTATCAGTGCGTATGCACAGAGCGTGGACGATGCTGTTTTGACACTGAATGCCAATGGAAAAGAGTGTGGAAGTGAGTGCACAGGAGCTTGGCATCACATTTCAGAATACCAATGCAGTGCAGGAAGCACTTGCGGTTGGACGAAATGGCAATCTGATCAAACGATATAAAGATAAAAAAGATCTGGAGCATGGAAGCAAAGTATTTGAACTTCCATTAGGATTAAATGAGACAGCAGCAAGGGAAGTATTGACTGCAAAAGCAGAAAAACTGAACAATGAAGCAGTTGACAACGGGCTGATCCGTGAGAATGGGCAGTTTCAGTTTATTGAGGGAAGTTCCGGCGTTGAAGTGAATGTGGAAAAATCCCTGATGACGATCGAAGATTACTTAAAAAACAACTGGGATGGCACGGATGCTTCGATTGACATTGTGGCAGAGGTTGTGGAGCCGGAAGGCACGAAGGAAGAACTGGCAAAGGTAAAAGATCTGCTTGGCAGTTACACGACCAATTACAGTACCTCATCTGCCGGAAGATGTGCTAATATCAGTGTGGCAGCAGGCAAGATCAATGGAACCGTATTATATCCGGGAGAGGAGTTCTCTGTTGGACAGACGATCGGACCGTTGACGGCAGCGGGCGGTTATGAACTTGCAGGTGCTTATGAGAATGGACAGACCGTGCAGTCTTATGGCGGCGGTGTATGTCAGGTGTCAACAACGTTATACAACGCAGTGTTAAAGGCGGAACTTGAGGTGACACAGCGCTCAAACCATTCCATGATCGTAACCTATGTAAAACCATCTATGGATGCTGCAATTGCAGGAGATTACAAGGATTTAAAATTTGTCAATAATCTGGACGCACCGATTTATATCGAGGGGTATACGGTTGGAAAAGACATTTATTTTAACATATACGGACAGGAGACCAGACCTTCCAACCGCAAGGTAACATATGAGAGCGAGGTCGTTTCTGAGGAGGATCCTGGCACACAGTTTGTGGCAACCGGGGATGCGGTCGGTTCTATTTCTACAACTCAGGGCAAACATATGGGATATGTGGCAAGGCTCTGGAAAATCGTGACAGTCGATGGCGTTGAGCAGAGCAGGGATGCGATCAATAAGAGCACTTACAAATCATCTCCTAAGATCGTGAATGTAGGAACTGCATCTGCGGATCCGAATGCAACGGCAGCGGTCAATGCAGCATTGGCAACCGGCGATGAGGCGACCATTTATGCAACGGTAGCCCAGTATAGCGGAGCAGGACAGACACCGGCAGAAGCTCCGGCAGAGACACCGGCGGACAGCTCTGCAGAAGCAGCGGCAATTCTTGGAACCGTGGATGAGAGCCAGATTACAGGAAATACAACAACAGAAGGACAGTAGATAAAACATTATGAAAGTTGGAAAAGTACCGGAGAACGTACTGAAACGTTCTGTTTTTAAACAAATTCATACCATGAGACCGGAAGTGGTTTTAGGAGCCGGAGTCGGAGAGGACTGCGCAGCAGTACAGCTTGCGGAGGATGAGACACTTGTGATGTCGACTGATCCGATCACGGGAACAGCAAAGGATATCGGAATGCTTGCAATCCAGATTACGGTGAATGATCTTGCGAGTGCAGGGGCGGAACCTGTCGGAGTACTTATTACGGTGCTTTTACCAACTTCTGTCTGTGAACAGGATCTGTGTCTGATGATGAAGCAGGTGGAGGAAGCCTGTGCAAAAGCAAATGTGCAGGTTATGGGCGGACATACTGAGGTTACAAGAGTGGTAAACCAGCCAGTCATCAGTGTCTGTGGCGTTGGAAAAGTGAAAAAGGACATCTGATCTCCACGGCAGGTGCAAGACCGGGCATGGATATTTTAGTCAGCAAATGGATCGGAATTGAGGGCACTTCCATTATCGCAAAAAGGAAAAAGAAGAAGAATTAAAAACGCATTTTGCCGTTCCTTTTATTGAGAATGCAAAAGCGTTGGATGCATATATTTCGGTACAATCAGAGGCCGCAGTCGCCGTCAAGCGTCTGGCGTTAGTGCAATGCATGACGTCACAGAGGGCGGAATATTCGGTGCGCTCTGGGAAATGGCGGAAGCATCTGGCGTCGGACTTGAAATCGACTTAAAGAAGATACCAATTCGTCAGGAAACAGTAGAGGTTTGTGAATTTTTCGGAGTGAATCCTTATCTTTTGATCTCCAGCGGATGTATGCTGATGGCGGCACAGGATGGAAATCATCTGGTGCGCGAACTGGAAAAAGCCGGAATCAAAGCGACGATCATCGGAAAAGCTACCGCGGGAAATGACCGTGTTCTGCTGAATGAGGATGAACGAAGATTTTTAGAGCCACCAAAGACGGATGAGTTATATAAAGTGATCGGAAGATAATTATTACAAGCGTAAAAAATTATCCGATCCTATGAAGTAATGTATGTGGAAGGAAAGAAAGGAATTTGTGGTTATGCGTGAAAAATTTTAACTTTTATAGAGAAAAACAGTAGAATTGATTTAAAAGAACTTGCAATTATTTTAGGTGTGGATGAGGCATCTGTTGTCAATGAGCTTCAAAAGATGGAAGAGGAACACATCATCTGCGGTTATCATACATTGATTGACTGGGACAAAGCCGGAATTGAAAAAGTAACAGCCTTGATCGAGGTCCGTGTTACTCCACAGCGCGGTATGGGATTTGACAAAGTGGCTGAGCGTATCTACAACTATCCGGAAGTGAATTCTGTATATCTGATCTCCGGAGGATTTGATTTCATGGTAACGATTGAAGGAAAAACACTTCGTGAAGTTTCACAGTTTGTTTCTGATAAATTATCCCCATTGGATTCTGTTTTAAGTACTAAGACAAACTTTATTTTAAAGAAATATAAAGATCATGGAACCGTTATGGCAGAACAGGCAAAAGACGAAAGGATAGAGATGTAATATGAGGAATCCGTTAAGCAAAACAATCACAACGATCCAGCCATCCGGAATCCGTAAGTTTTTTGATATTGTTCATGAGATGAAAGATGCTATCTCGCTTGGTGTTGGTGAGCCTGATTTTGACACACCATGGCATATCCGTGATGAGGGTATCTATTCGCTGGAAAAGGGAAGAACTTTTTATACTTCCAATGCAGGACTGAAAGAATTAAAAATTGAAATTGATAAATATCTGAAAAGACGTTTTGGTGTATCTTATGACTACAACAATGAGATCATGGTGACCGTAGGAGGCAGTGAGGCAATTGATATTGCGATGCGTGCCATGCTTGATCCGGGAGATGAGGTTCTGATTCCACAGCCGAGTTATGTGTCCTATCTTCCATGCTGTGTGCTTGCCAATGGAACACCGGTGATCATTGAATTAAAAGCGGAAAATCAGTTCCGCCTGACACCGGAAGAATTAGAGGCGGCTATCACACCAAAGACAAAATTATTAGTGCTTCCATTTCCAAACAATCCAACCGGAGCAATCATGGAGAAGGAAGATCTGGAAAAAGTGGCAGAGATCGTAAAAAAAAATATGACCTGTTTGTGCTGAGCGATGAAATCTATTCAGAGCTGACTTATACAGGTGATAACCATGTTACCATTGCATCACTTCCGGGAATGAAAGAGCGTACCATTTTGATCAATGGATTTTCCAAATCCTATGCGATGACCGGATGGAGATTAGGTTATGCATGTGGACCGGAAGTGATCATTAAGCAGATGTTAAAGATTCATCAGTTTGCGATCATGTGCGCACCGACGACGAGCCAGTATGCGGCAGTTGAAGCGCTTCGGAACGGGGATGAGGATGTTGCGAAGATGCGTGAAGAATATAATGGAAGACGCCGTTATCTGATGCACCGCTTTCAGGAAATGGGATTATCCTGTTTTGAACCGTTCGGAGCTTTCTATATGTTTCCGTGTATTAAGGAAATTGGCATGACATCGGAAGAATTTGCAACAAAACTGTTGAATTCGCAGAAAGTGGCAGTTGTACCGGGAACCGCATTTGGTGACTGCGGCGAGGGATATCTTCGTATTTCTTATGCATATTCTCTGGAAGATTTAAAGAAGGCATTGGATCGCATGGAGATTTTCATTCAGGAACTGCGTGAGGAGAAAAATTAGTGGCAGAGTTAAATATTGTATTATATGAACCGGAAATACCAGCAAATACGGGAAATATCGGAAGAACCTGTGTTGCGACAGGAACAAAACTTCATCTGATCGAACCGCTTGGTTTCCGACTGGATGAAAAAAGCGTTAAAAAGGGCAGGCATGGATTACTGGAAAGATCTGGATGTTACAACTTATGTAAACTGGGATGATTTCTGTGAAAAAAATCCAAATGCGAAGATTTATATGGCAACCACAAAGGGAAGACATGTGTATTCGGACGTGTCCTATGAACCGGACTGCTTCATCATGTTTGGAAAAGAAAGTGCCGGAATCCCGGAAGAAATTTTTAAAAGCGAACCCGGATACCTGTGTACGGATTCCAATGATCGGGGAGACAAGGTCGCTGAACCTTTCCAATTCTGTTGCGATTGTTTTGTATGAAGCTCTCAGACAGAATCATTTTGACCATATGAAGTTAGAGGGACAGCTTCATCGATTAAAGTGGGAGGATTAGACGGATGGGAATCATCAAAGCAAAACAGCTCGTTCATGAATATATCCGCCGGGACGAAGAAGGCAATGTGGAATCCATCCAGACAGCATTAGATCATATCGACCTTGATGTGCAGCCGGGGCAGTTTATTGCTATTTTAGGTCATAACGGTTCTGGAAAGTCTACGTTGGCAAAACATATCAATGCATTACTTGCTCCGACGGAGGGAAGTCTCTGGGTAGACGGAAAAGATGTGACGCAGGAAGAAAATATTCTGCCAGTGCGGAAAACAGCCGGAATGGTATTCAGAACCCGGATAATCAGATCATAGCCAGCGTGGTAGAAGAAGATGTCGGATTCGGACCGGAAAATATCGGAGTTCCGACGGATGAAGTCTGGCAGAGAGTGGAAGAAAGTTTAAAATCAGTTGGAATGTTACAGTACAGACACCATTCCCCGAACAAACTCTCCGGTGGACAGAAACAGCGTGTGGCGATCGCGGGTGTTATGGCAATGGAACCCAAAATGCATCGTGTTAGATGAACCGACTGCCATGCTCGATCCGAATGGACGAAAAGAAGTATTACATGCAGCGCATGAGCTGAACCGGAAAAAAGGCGTGACAATTCTGCTCATCACACATTATATGGAAGAAGTAGTGGATGCAGATTATGTTTATGTCATGGATAAAGGACATGTTGTCATGCAGGGAACACCGCGTGAAATCTTTTCACAGGTGGGAACATTAAAAGAGCACAGACTGGATGTTCCACAGATCACATTGTTAGCAGATCTGCTCCGTCAGTCAGGACTTGACATTCCATTGGGAGTTTTGACCAGAGAAGAACTTGTGGATGCGATTATGAAAATCGCAGGATAAGGTGTAAGCAGACAGCGTGAAATAACGCAGGGAAAGATTTCCTGAGCGGAAAAGAAATAATGGAGGGTGCCATGTCACTCATTTTAGATAAGATAAATTATGTATACAGCGAGGGAACTGCTTACCAGATTCAGGCGCTTAAGGATGTAAACTTAGAGATCAGGGACGGACAGTTTATCGGTGTGATCGGACATACCGGTTCTGGAAAATCAACTTTGATCCAGCATTTGAACGGTCTGATGAAGGCAACCTCAGGAACGATCTATTTTCATGGACAGGATATTTATGAGGAAGATTTTGACCTGAGAGAACTGCGCAACCGGGTGGGACTTCTATTTCAGTACCCGGAGCATCAGTTATTTGAGACGACCATTTTCGATGATGTGTGTTTTGGACCGAAAAATCAGGGGAATTGTCAAGGAGGAAGCCGGACTGCGCGCATTTGAAGCATTGAGAAGCGTAGGGACTGCCGGAGGAACTTTACTATCAGTCGCCGTTTGACCTTTCCGGCGGGCAGAAAAGAAGAGTTGCGATCGCGGGTGTACTTGCAATGAAACCGGAAGTGCTGATCTTGGATGAGCCGACCGCCGGTTTAGATCCGGCAGGAAGAGATGAAATCTTAGACCTCATCGCAAGAATGCATAAGGAAAAAGGAATTACGGTCATCCTTGTTTCACACAGCATGGAAGATGTTGCAAAATACGTGGAACGTATCATTGTGATGAACCATGGGCAGGTGATGTTTGACAATACTCCGTGTGAAGTGTTCAAACATTACAAAGAACTGGAACAGATCGGGCTTGCAGCTCCGCAGGTAACCTATCTGATGCATGAACTGAAAGAAAAAGGACTGAATGTAAACACGGAGGCTACAACCGTTGCGGAGGCAAGGGAGAGCTTACTGGAAGTTTTACTTGGAAGGGAACCGAATCACAGGGGTTCCAATCTGGAAGAGGAGAACTTATGTTAGAGATATTACGTTAGGCCAGTATTATCCGGCAGATTCTGTCATTCATAAACTGGACCCGAGAGTAAAATTATTTGCAACATTAATTTATATTATATCGCTGTTCTGCTTTAAGGGAATTGCTGCGCTGCTTGCAGCTACGGCATTTCTGTTTGCAGTGATCAAAACGTCGAAAGTGCCGTTCAAGTTCATGGTAAAAGGATTGAAGGCGATTATGGTGTTAATGCTTATCACAGCATTATTCAACCTGTTCCTGACACCGGGCGAACCGATCGTGCAGTTGTGGATTTTTAAGATCACAGCAGAAGGTGCGCAGAATGCAGTGTTGATGGCAATCCGACTGACATACCTGATTTTGGGAACTTCGATCATGACTTTAACGACAACACCAAATCAGTTGACAGATGGTCTGGAAAAATCACTCATGCCACTGAGCAAAATCGGTATACCGGTGCATGCTATCGCTATGATGATGTCTATTGCACTGCGTTTTATCCCGATCCTGATCGAGGAGACGGACAAAATCATGAAAGCACAGATGGCGCGTGGGGGCAGATTTTGAGAGTGGAAATCTGATTCATAAAGTAAAAAACATGGTACCGCTTCTTGTACCGCTTTTTGTCTCTGCATTCCGCCGCGCAGACGATCTTGCGATGGCAATGGAAGCGCGCTGCTACAATGGCGGTGAGGGACGTACCAAGATGAAACCGTTGAAATATGTGGCGGTGGATCATAAGGCTTATGCAATCAGCTTTGCGTATTTTATCGTGATCTTATTGTGCCGTACATTTTGCCTTGGCCAATGTAAAGTGACTGGATATACGAAAATTGTCTGAAGAGGTGTAGATGAAGAAAAGGGAAATTGGATGAAGCGAGTAAAACTGATCGTAGCCTATGACGGAACGAATTACTGCGGGTGGCAGGTACAGCCGAACGGAATCACCATTGAGCAGGTACTAAATGAAAACCTGTCAAAGCTGCTGGGGGAAGAAATCACAGTGACCGGTGCAAGCCGGACGGACTCCGGGGTGCATTCCATGGGAAATGTAGCTATTTTCGATACGGAGACAAGAATGCCGGCAGATAAAATTTCATTTGCATTAAATCAGAGGCTGCCGGAGGATATTGTCGTGCAGGATTCGTGCGAGGTTCCGTCCGACTGGCATCCGAGATATCAGGTCAGCCGGAAAACATACGAGTACCGCATTTTAAACCGTACTTTCCGTATGCCGAACCGCAGACTGGACACTTATTTTTATCATCACAAACTGGATGTGGACAAAATGAAGCAGGCGGCATCGTATCTTGTGGGAGAGCATGATTTCAAGAGTCTTTTGTGCAGTTGGGGCACGAGGTCAAAACAACGACGCGCACAATCTATTCCTGCGAGGTGGAGAAAGACGGAATGACATTATTACCATCCGAGTGACCGGAAACGGATTTTTTATATAATATGGTGCGTATTATCGCAGGAACGCTGATACGTGTCGGCGGCGGCGAGATGGCGCCGGATGAGATACCACAGATCCTTGGGAAGAAAGACCGCACAGCTGCCGGACCAACGGCTCCGGCGCATGGACTGACGATGATGGGGATTGAGTATGAGGATGCAGAAGGTATATCTGAAACATGATATTCGTAATTGGCTGACAATCCAAAGTGGATAAAGAGACGTGAAAATAGAAAATCATGTGGATAAGTACAAAAAAAGTCGAGAATTATAGAAATATTTTCTTGACACGCAAGGAGTCGTGTAATATAATATTTAAGTCTGTGATAGTGAATAAATGTCGAACCAAAAGCCCCGGTGAGACATTTAAACTATAAACAATTTATTTAATGAAGAAGCGATGTGTCCTGGACATTCACATGGTGGAAGCATTTCATAACATTATTTCTAGGAGGAAAATCAATGAAAACTTTTATGGCTAGCCCAGCTACCATTGATAGAAAATGGTACGTAGTTGACGCTGAAGGTATGACATTAGGACGTTTAGCATCTGAAGTTGCTAAAGTATTAAGAGGAAAAAATAAACCAATCTTTACACCACACATCGATACAGGTGATTATGTATCGTTGTACAATGCAGAGAAAGTTAAAGTTACAGGTAAGAAATTACTTCAGAAAGTATATTACAACCACTCCGATTATGTAGGTGGAATGAAAGAGACTACATTAAAAGAAATGTTAGCAAAACATCCTGAAAGAGTTATCGAGTACGCTGTAAAAGGCATGCTTCCAAAAGGACCTTTAGGAAGACAGATGTACACAAAATTATTTGTATACGCTGGACCTGATCACAAACATGCTGCTCAGAAACCAGAAGTTTTAACATTCTAATTAGGAGGTAAAGGACATTGGCTAATACAAAAATTACGGAACCGGAAGAAGAAAATCATCTGTTGCCAGAGTATATTTAGTACCAGGTACAGGTAAAATCACAATCAATAAAAGAGATATCGACGAATATTTCGGATTAGATACATTAAAAGTTATCGTTCGTCAGCCATTAGTAGCTACAGAGACATCTGATAAATTTGATGTTTTAGTAAACGTTAAAGGTGGCGGATACCAGGACAGGCAGGAGCAATCAGACATGGTATCTCCCGCGCATTACTTACAGTAGACGGTGATTACAGACCAGTTCTTAAGAAAGCTGGATTCTTAACACGTGATCCACGTATGAAAGAGCGTAAGAAATACGGTCTCAAAGCAGCGAGACGTGCACCACAGTTCTGAAAGAGATAATTCAACCGAATATCGAAAAGAGCAAATTTCCCCGAAAGCATCGAGTTTTTCGGGGATTTCTTTATATTATACAAATGAGGTTTATGAATGTCCATGTAATTTTGCAATAAGAGCATCCTTGAGGACTTTTGAATAATTGATGCCAAGATTTTCGCATGCAGTATTGAGCCATGCAGGAATACTCAAATATTAGAATGGATAGGTTTGAAAAAGTGTATTGAGAAGAAATATCATTATAGCAAAAACAAAATTGACGAATACCCTACATGGGTATATATTGAAGATGTTTTCAGAAATCCATTTTATTAAAATATGTTTCCACAATGGATTTCGTAATTGCAAATCAGGAAAAGGTGAATGCTATGATAAAAACAACATTAAAAATCGACGGCATGATGTGCGGTATGTGTGAGTCCCATATGAATGATCTGATCCGCAAAAATTTTCAGGTAAAAAGGTAACATCCTCTGCGAAAGACGGAGAAACAGTGATTATCAGTGATAATGAGATCGATATTCCTTGGGCAAAAAAGAGATCAAAGAGATTGGTTACGAACTCGTTTCCCACAAGAGTGAACCATATGAGAAAAAAGGATTTTTCCATTTTGGAAAATAATAGGAATATATGGAAGAATCAGGCAAAATGCGCAGGTGTTGTCAGGACATCTGCGCATTGTGGCATTACGAAAGTTATGCTACAATGAGCGGGGAAAAATAAAAAAAGGAAAGAGAAATTTATGATAAAAGCAGAAAAATTATCGTATTCCTTCCCGCAGAAGGACTTATATAACAAAATATCATTTACGTTGGAAGATGATGTGCACTGCGCATTTATCGGAACAAACGGAACCGGAAAAAAAGTACGTTGGTGGACATGATCCTGCACCCGGACAATTACTTATACGATGGCAGACTGATCGTGGATGTTCCGGGCAGAATCGGTTATGTCAGTCAGTTTTATTCGCTGGATGAGGAAAAAAGAAGTCACCGTTTTTGACTATCTGAGTGAGGAGTTTGTGCGCCTGCAAAATGAGATCAACACAATCTGTGATGAGATGGCAACGGCAGATGAGCTGGACGAGCTGATGGAGCGTTATCAGAATGTCATGGATCAGTTTCAGGCGATCGACGGGGATTTTTATGAGAGCAATATTCGTAAACAGTTAAAAATTGCAAATCTGAAAGACTATGAAAATCATCTTTTGACAAACCTCAGCGGAGGAGAATTTAAGTTGATCCAGGTGATCCGTGAGATGATGATCAGTCCGAAATTTATCATCATGGACGAGCCGGATGTGTTCCTTGATTTTGAACATTTGAATGCACTGAAAAACCTGATCAATTCCCACAAGGGAACTCTGCTAGTCATCACACATAACCGGTATCTTTTGAATCACTGTTTCAACAAAATTCTTCATTTGGAGAATGCAGAGCTTCAGGAGTTTGACGGCACATATGTGGATTATAATTTTGCATTGCTTGAGATGAAGATCGAGCAGCAGGAACTTGCGGCAGCAGATATGGAAGAGATTGAGCGCAATCGCAAAATTGTGGAACGTCTGCGGAATGAGGCGACAAAGGTGGACAGTGCGACAAAGGGAAGAAGTCTAAAAGCGAGAGTCTCTCTGTTGGAGCGTCTCGAAGCGCGGAAAACAAAATCTCCGTTTGTGGATATCAAACAGCCTCAGATTGAACTGCACACCAGTGCAAAATCATCGGATGATGTGCAGGGGAGATGTTTCAGGACAGACAGATACGGATGTGACCACCAGTGAAGAAGAACGGAACAGAATCATGAAAAAGTGATTCTGGAAGTGGGAAAATTACAGTGTCGCATTCGACCGGCAGATCATGGAGGAAGTGACCTTCTCCATGGAGGCTGGTGAGAAAGTGGCAATTGTCGGACCAAACGGAACCGGAAAGACAACCATTTTGCGTGATATTTACTAAAAACAACAATCCAGCCATTAAGCTTGATCCAGACCTTAAAATTGCCTATCTTTCCCAGATGCATGGGGAAGTTTTTAACGAGAGAGACAGTTTTGAAAAACTTTGCGGATGCAGGATTTGAGACAGACGCTGAGATTGTCCGTTATTTAGAAACCTACGGATTTGAGGAAGAGTTAGTCTATAATAAAGTAGAGAATTTATCCGGCGGAGAAAAAAAATCTGCTTCAGCTTGCAAAAAAATCTCCCGGATGAATGCGGACCTTTCTTCTTTTGGATGAGCCTACAAGCCACCTTGACACTTATTCCCAGCTTGCATTGGAACAGGCAATTGAAAAATACGAGGGTGCTGTATTGATGGTATCGCATGATTTCTATACAGACCAGAGTTTAACTTGTGAACTGCCGCTTATAGGTGGTGTTACGGATTTCCTGAGGTTATGTCGTATTGCATGCCAACAAAGTGTATAGAAATATAAAAAATAGAACTGTTTGTTTTCAGGAGCGCTTCCGCTTGTTGTCGCTGGCAACGGTACTAAGAAAGTATCCATCGTGATTTCAAAATCCAATTACATTGTCTTTTGAAATCGCAATGTCTACTTTCTAAGGACCGGCCGCTCCACAAAATCCTGAAAACAAATCAGTTCTATTTTTTATTCATCCAAAGCTGTGTAGCATGCAATATCAGTTGTGAAAATCTGTCAATTCAGGTTGCAAACGGCAGAGATCAAAGATGAAACTCCGGGATGGATGACTGGAAGGTCACTTAGTAATATAGGTTTTCGTAAGATAACAACGGATGAAGAATCTGAATGAAATATGCAGTTCTGAAGTTACAGAGTTAGCATTCAGCATTTCAATACCCTTAGACTCCCATTCTATAACCAGAGTTCCATAACGTAAATTGGCAGATCCTGTGGTGCGGTTCACAGTGTAAATTTGGCATGTATAAGCGTCCTCTCACAAGTCATTCGTAACGTAAATGAAAGAAAAACGGTGCAGACAAATATGATTTCCTTCGTGAGCTATGGAGCTAGGTTTCTAACAATCATGGAAGCTTCAGCTGAACATGATTGTTAAAAGCCCAGCGAAATGCCCGGCGAACAGGAACATCATATTTCGTCTGTACCGTTTTTCTTTTCATAAACCGATAAAATCACGACTTGCGAGAGGACGCTTATATCTGCCCTTCACAACGTATAAAGCACTACAGAATCTGTGACACTACGTCAATTAAACTCTGGCTATAGGATTCACCTATAGCTGATTCTAGATAAAATGAATTATGTTAAAAAAGCAAAATTCTGCTATGATGTATATATCCAATAAGACCTACAGAAACAGTGGGAAATTATAATAACCAATCACAGAAGACAGAAATATATTACAAGTAGAAGAAACCAGAGGTGCGACATGGCAGAAAGAAATCTTGACTTTGACAAAATTACAGACAGAAGAAATACAAACTGCTTAAAATACGATTTTGCAGTGAAAAGAGGTATGCCGGAAGATGTGCTGCCACTCTGGGTTGCGGATATGGATTTTCAGACTTCTTCTTATGTACAGGATGCACTGATCAAACAGGTGCAGCATGGGAATTTTTGGATACAGTGATGGACAGGAATCTTATTTTGAAGCTGTGAAAGGATGGCTGAAGAAACATCATGACTGGGAAGTACAGGGAAAACTGGCTGGTCAAAACACCAGGAATCGTGATGGCTCTGGCATTGTCCGTAAAAGCATATACAGATCCGGGAGATGCAGTATTGATTCAGTCACCGGTATATTATCCTTTCTCAGAAGTGATTTCAGATAATGGAAGAAAAATCGTAAGCAGTGACCTTTTCCTAGGAGAGGATAACCGCTATCATATTGATTTTGCAGACTTTGAGAAAAAAATCGTGGAGGAACAGGTAAAACTCTTTTTCCTTTGCAATCCGCATAATCCGGTTGGAAGAGTGTGGACAAAGGAGGAGTTGGAGACAATTGGAGATATCTGCTACAGACATCACGTGATCGTTGTGAGCGATGAGATTCATGCAGATTTTGCTTTTCAGGGAAAACATCAGGTTTTTGCAAATCTGAAAAAGGAATATGAGGAGATGACAATTGCCTGTACTTCACCGAGCAAAACGTTTAATCTAGCAGGTCTGCAGACTTCTAATATTTTTATCCCGAACCAGAAACTGAAAAATGCATTCAAAAAACAGTTGGCTGCGGCCGGATACAGTCAGCTCAATGCAGCCGGACTTGTGGCATGTGAGGCGGCTTACCGGGACGGGGAAGAGTGGTATCAGGCCATGAAAAAATATGTGGCTGGCAATATCGCTTTTACAAAAGAATTTGTGGAAAAAAATCTTCCGGGCGTGAACATGGTGGAACATGAGGGAACGTATCTGATCTGGCTTGATTTTAACGGACTTGGATTGTGCGCACAGGAGTTGGAGGATTTGATCGTTCACAAGGCAAAGCTCTGGCTTGACAGTGGAAGAATTTTTTGGAAAATGCGGAAGAGGATTCCAGCGGATTAACGTGGCTTGTCCGAAAGTACGTAAAAGAGGCACTGGAGCGCATCGCAAAAGTACTTCCGGCAGATACTGTAAAATTTGCAAGCTAAACCAGATATAGCAGCAGCACAGGCATCGTTATTGTAACGCAATGCATCTTAAGCCGGGTGCAACCATTATCGAGCCTACAAGCGGTAACACAGGTATAGGTCTTGCTTCAATCGCAACAGCTAAGGGATACAAGGCGATAATCGTTATGCCCGAGACCATGAGTGTTGAGAGAAGGAACATCATCAAGGCTTACGGCGCAGAGATTGTTCTTACAGAGGGTAGCAAGGGTATGTCGGGTGCCATTGCCAAGGCTGAGGAGCTTTCAAAGACAATAGAGGGAAGCTTTGTGGCAGGACAGTTCGTAAACCCTGCAAATCCTGAGGCGCACAGAAAGACTACAGGTCCTGAGATCTGGGAGGATACAGAAGGAAAGGTTGACTACTTCGTAGCTGGTGTAGGTACAGGCGGAACCGTTACAGGTGTAGGCGAGTACCTTAAGAGCAAGAACCCTGATGTTAAGGTTGTTGCAGTTGAGCCTACAACATCACCTGTTCTTTCAAAGGGTGCTGCAGGACCACATAAGATTCAGGGTATCGGTGCAGGCTTTGTTCCTGACACATTTAATGCAAAAAATATTAATTACAAATGATGATGGAATACAGTCAGACGGTATCATTCGTTTGGCACGGGCAGCAAAAAATATGGTAAAGTCTGGGTGGTGGCACCGGACGGACAGCGCAGTGCAATGTCACCGCGGGGATCACATTGCATGAAACGATAGAGTTTTTTCCGGTTGATTTTCCGGTGGAGGGTGTGCACGCGTATGCAAGTACAAGGGAACACCGGCGGATTGTGTGCGTTTTGGAATTTTAAATATTGTGAAAGAAAAGCCGGACTATGTATTTTCCGGTATTAATTATGGATATAACAGCGGAACAGATATTCAGTATTCAGCGACCGTAGGATCTGCGTTAGAAGCTGCGTGCGCAGGTGTGCATGCGATTGCGTTTTCTGAAGGTGCATCGGAGTGTCATGAGGTGACAGACGCTTACCTTGAGCAGATGCTGAAAGAACTGATGGAACAGCCTTTGGCGCACAATCAGATCTGGAACGTAAATTTTCCGCAGTGTGAACTTGAGAAGCTGCGGGGAATTTTATATGACAGAAAAATTGCAGACTGTGGATTTTTCATTGACGAGTATCTGGAAGAGGGGCTTGAAAATGGAAGAATACGACTGACTGTGCATGGAAATTATAATGAGAATGCCCCGGAGGGAACGGATTTCGGTCACTTGTCGATGGATATATTTCAGTGGGGAAGGTGAATAATCTGCGGTAAAAATGAAAGATACCGAATAATTGCAAGAAATCAAAAAATATGTTATTTCAAACAGGATGCCGGATTAATAAAATATAATTGAGGCAGTGTATACAAAACGACAAGAGATGAAAGGATGTCGGAAAGCGGAGATTGGAAATAGTATGCGTATAAAAATGATACAGAAGAAAAAAGGATTGTGGGGAAAATGAAAATACTATTAGTAGATGATGAAAGAACAGAGCGTGAGGGAATCCGGTTTTGATTGAAAAATTTCAATTTGAGCTTGAAGTAGCGGAAGCAGCTAACGGAAAACTGGCAATGGAGTATCTACAGAAATATCAGGATGTGGATATTTTATTGACCGATGTAAAAATGCCATATATGGACGGTCTGCAGCTTGCAAAATATGCAAAGGAAAACAGACCGGATGTGATCATTATTATATTCAGTGCTTACAGCGAGTTTGATTATGCGAAAAAGGCATGCGAGGTAAGTGCGGTCAATTACCTGTTAAAACCGATCGAAGTGGAGGAATTCAAACAGGTGATGGAGCATGTCATTGCACTTTGCAGACAGAAAAAGCAGTGGAAAGAACAGAAAGAAAATCTGTTAGTCGCAGATAAAAAATTATTGTTATACAGACTTTTTAACACGAAAGAATCTGTGACAGAGATTGTGGAAAAATTAAAAAGAATACAAGATTAATCTGGAAAATAAATATATCTGTTTCGTGAGTATTGAGACACGGAACAATTACTTTGAACTGTGCGAGGAAGAATTTGAAAAAATACTGAAACGCAATATGAAATTACCATATGAACAGATCGACTTTTATCCAAACCAGATTTATGTGATCATTTACAGCAGAGAGCCGATCGAGGAACGGAAAGTGGAAAATTCCATCCGTTTATTATACGCTGATCTGACCGAGGAAAAAGCAGAGATGCCATCGATCATTGTCGGAACAACATTCTTTGGAATAAAAGAATTTTCAGGCAGGGTAAAAGAAATGGAAGATGTCCGAAATGACACGTTCAGCTATTTTTCGGGAGTAATCTACATTGCACAGAAAGCAGCGCGGGATACAGGGAACGCTCGAGGAAACCATGCAGATGAAAGATAGTATTTTCCGAAGCATAGAGGATGAAAATATGCCTGCAGTGGAAGAACAGTTATTGGTATATCTGAAACGTCTGGAAAATGAAAAAGCGTCGAGTGCATTTTATGCAAAGTATCTGATTTTAGATATTGTCAAGGCTATTTATCAGAAGTACGGCATCTATAACGAGAGCCTGATCATGCAGACAGCAGATGAAATTATGAACAGTCATGATCTTTGGAAAGTGGGTGAAGTTGTGTCAAAAGTGATACGGGAGATCACTGTTTCCCAGAAACAGAGTCTGCCGGATACGAGCCTCACGGTATCCGAAATCAAAAAAGTCATCAAGAATGAGTATATGCATGATATCGGTCTGGAAGAGATCGCAGAAAAAGTCTGCCTCACAGCGTCCTATGTGAGCTTTATTTTCAAGAAGGAGACAGGATACAATCTTGTGAAATATTTGACAGACTATCGCATGAAGAAAGCGAAAGAACTGTTAGAGGAGAGTAACTGGAAGATCGTGGATATCGGAAAGGCATGTGGCTACACAAACCAGCCCTATTTCAACAAACTGTTTAAAAATTACTATGGTGTGACACCGAAGCAGTACCGTGAGCAGAAATAAACAGAAAAATTGGAAGTGAAATACAGTGGTGCGGTCATGTTGCCAGAAATACATAAGAAGTGGGGAGAAGGTCAAGTGAAGAAAATTTGTAACTGGTTTATACATAATGCGTCCATGCAGAAAAAGCTTATTATAAGTTATATTATTCTGGTGTCGATTCCGTTATGTATTCTCGGTATTCATTCGTTTTCTGCGGCAAATCAAAAATCTGCTGGACCAGACAGAAGTGACGATGGACAATAATTTACACCGTATGTGTCAGGAGGCAGACGCTATTTTTCAGAGAGAGACAGATTTTACAAAATATCTGGCGTACAATCTGGAATTTCGACAGACGTTGGAGGGGAATGCCTATAATGGTAGTGCAATCGCACAGAGCCTGAATAAGACGGTGGAACCGGTATTCTGGTACTTTATAACGAGTGATGAAAACTTAAAAATGATCAAATCGTCACACCAAATACGGCATCAGACATAGGCTCCTTCCTGGAGTCGGCGGAGCCATATGAGGATACGGTGTGGTACAAAAAGCACGAAAAAGATTTTAATACAGAGTGGACGGTCGAGGAGGACGGAAAGCTGTATGCAACGCGGACAATTTTAGATACGGCAACGACCAGCAGAAGAATCGGTGTACTGCGTGCGGAATTTTACTTAAACCGGATTTTGGAACCGTTTGATACGATGGATTATCTGGACAACGGGATCGTGATAAAAGACGGAAATGGTCAGGTGATTTACACAAAAAAATTGCTGATGAGCAGATGGAACAGAAAATTGAAGCGTACATCGGAGAAAACCCGGAGGATGCATCCGTCTTAAATAAAGAATATATTTTAAAAGAAGCGTCGATGGAAAAAGTCGACTGGAAAATTTACTATTTTATTGACCGGAATACAATCTCGGAACAGATTTATTCCATTATATTTTCTACAATCATAGTAGTACTTATTTGTGTCGGACTGACACTGGTGGTGATTGGAGTGCTGTCGCGTGTGATCGGTCAGAGAATTTTGCAGTTGAGGGATCAGGCGGAGCGTATTGCAAACGGCGATCTGCAAAATCCCTCGTCACACAACCGACACGGATGAGGTTGGCATGGTGACGAACAGTCTCGGAAGAATGACTGTGAAGTTAGATTCCATGATTAATGAAGTATACAAGATGGAGATTGAGAAAAAAGAATCCGAATTGAGAGCGCTGCAGGCGCAGATGAACCCTCATTTCCTCTACAACTGCCTCTCAGGTATCAAGTGGAAGGCGCTCAGAAAAGGGGATGACGATATCAGCGATATCACAGGACTTCTGGCAAAATTCTACCGCACAGCATTAAACAACGGACAACAGATCACAACGGTGAGCAGTGAGTTGGAGAATATCCGGGCGTATATTGAGATCCAGAAAAAAATGCATGAGGAACCATTTGAGGTGGAATACCGTATAGATGAGAGCGGTCTCGAATGCTGTATGCCGAACTTTCTGCTTCAGCCGCTGGTGGAAAATGCGATGAAGCACGGCATTGATTATATGGAAGAACCGGACACCGGAAAAATTATTGTAGAGTTTTGCAGAAAACCGGAGCAGCTGGTATTTTCTATTTACAATAACGGACCTTTGATCGAACTTGAAATGGTAGAGAAATTGTTGAATGAACAGGGAAAAGGCTATGGAATCCACAATATCAAGGAACGTCTGGAGCTTTATTACGGAGCACTCGGAAGTCTTGAAGTGAAAGTCACTGATGCAAAATATACCTGCTTTACGGTAAAGATGCCGGATACGCTGCAGAAGAAAAATCCAAAATAAAATACATGAAAAAGTATTACTTTTCCAAAGAAAGTATTATTTTATTCTGCTAGGTTCGACTGTATGATAAATATATCAAATGAAAAGAGAAAAACAGCAGCAGACAGCGGTATTTTCTTTCGGGAAAAGGAGAAAAAGGTATGAAGAGAAAAGTTTTGAGCGTATTGTGCGCAGCAATGACACTTGGGGTAGTAGCAGGATGTGGAAGCTCCTCGGATACGAGGAAGCACAGATTCAGCATCTAAGACAGAGACAAAGGGAGAAAACAGACTCTTCTTCGGACAAAGTGACAATCCGTATGTCTTACTGGAATAGTGAAGACACGGTACAGGCAATGTTAGATTATCTTGCAGAGGCAGTGACGGAGGTAGAGATTGAATATCAGTTTATTGATAACTCTAACTACGATACAATTATTGATACCCAGCTTTCCGCAGGCGAAGGACCGGACATCATCTGCGAGTCACCGGGTTCTGCATTAAAACATGCAAAATTAGGTTATCTGGAAGCGTTGGATGATCTGGCAGCTGATTATTACACAGCAGGTACAAGTGTTTACGGATATAACGGAAGTACCTATGCACTTCCGGGAATCAGCTGGTTTGAAGGAATCTATTATAACAAAGAAATTTTTGAAGAAAATAATGTGGAACTTCCAAAGACATTTGATGAGTTTTTAGATGTTTGTACAACATTCCAGAATGCAGGAGTTACACCACTTGCAGCAGGCTTAAAATCATGGGAACCGCTGTTAAAGAGTTCTATGGCATTTGTGACAGCAGAGTATCTGTCCACTGATGAGGGAAAAGGTTTTGGAGAAAAATATCGTAACGGCGAAGTGACAATGGACGGAACATGGAATCCATATATCGAGACGTGGTCACAACTGATCGATAATGGTGTATACACAGCAGACATGAGGTATTGATCATGATCAGGCATTAGAGCAGTTTGCAACAGGCGGTTCAGCAATGTTCTGCTCCGGTCCTTGGGATTATGATGCGATCATGGAAAAAATCCGGAGTTACAGCTTGACATGATGCCTTTCTATGGAACAAAAGAGAGCGCAGGCTGGCTCATTGGTGGTCCTGGCTGTGGATTTGCAGCAAATGCTTCTTCCAAGAACCTTGACGCAGTGAAAAAAAGTGCTTGCAGCAATTTCAACGACAGATGGACAGAACGCTTTATGGCAGAACAATCAGGGGGTTCTTCTTACTTAAATGGAGTAGAATTTGACCTTCCGGAAGCATATACAAGTGTCGCAGGTGCGTTAGCAGCAGGAAATGTTTACTGCCCATGGAATGAATGGGGTTCTGCAGCAGGTGCACATGAGACTTATGGAACAGAGATGCAGAGTTATCTTTTAGGTGCGCAGGATTTATCCACAACATTACAGACGGTTGATGAAGTGGTTTCTGAGCTATTATCAAAATAGATAAGAGTGCAGTGAAGATGCCTCAAACTCGGCAGTGAGGCTGGGTTTGAGGCTCTTTTTCTGCCTTTTTTCGGAAAGGAAGCAAGATTTTATGAATAAAAAACAGAAAAAAAGGGAATGTGGTTCACTCGGACGTTACTTTGCGGTGTTTATTATTCCGGCACTGGCAATTTATCTGATCTTTAGTATTTTGCCGTTTATGTACACCATTTTTTACAGTTTTACTGATTATACTGATATGAATCCGACAAATCTGCACTTTGTTGCATTTCAGAATTATATAAAAGTATTCCAGACGCCTTTAATGCGGATTGCAATCAAGAATTCATTGATTTATGCCATATTACTGACTGGATTTCAGGTAATTCTTGGTCTTCCGATCGCTGCTGTTTTGAATAAAAAGTTAAAGACAAGAAATCTGCTCCGTGCGGTTTACTTTTTCCCGGCAGTATTCAGTTCTTTGATTATTGGATATTTATGGAACTTTATTTTATCGTCCTCGGACTATGGATTGATCAACAATCTGCTTCACCGCTTCGGGTTAGATACGATTAACTTCTTCACGACAAACCGGGCGCTATTCTCTGTTATATTTACGCAGATCTGGCAGTGGACCGGCTGGGCGATGGTTATTTTTCTTGCCAACCTGCAGAGTATCGCACCAGAGTTATATGAGGCGGCACAGATCGATGGAGCAAACGGCAGACAGAGCTTTTTTAGGATTACGCTCCCACTCATGTGTCCTTCCGTAAAAATTATTGTAGTAACCGGACTGATCGGAGGCATGAAAGCGTTTGACGCAATCTACTCCATGACTTCCGGCGGACCTGGAAATGCAACGGAAACGGTTATGACAGTTATGATGAAGAAAGGTATCTCGGATGGCTTCTATTCGGTAGGTTCCGCTTTCGGTGTATGCTTCTTTATCATCGTATTGATCATTAGCGGTGTGACAACCAAAATAATGGGAAAATGGGGGGAGGCTATCTCATGATAAAACAGAAAAGTAGTGAAATGGGAGTCAGTAAAAAAGAAAAACGCGGGCTTGTTATTACAGAGATTTTTATGATACTTCTGGCAGCGGTATGGTTTATTCCAATTTATTACCTGATCGTGACGACATTTAAAAATCCGCAGGAGGCAACACAGTCTCCGTTGGGGCTTCCAAAAGTCTGGGTATTCCAGAATTATGTAGATGCTTTTGTAAATATGCAGTATCCGAGAGCATTGTTTAATACTGTAAAAATTACAGTACTTGCAGTTGCAATTATTGTTTTGGTTACATCCATGGCAGGTTATGCGCTGGCAAGAACGAAGTCCAGATGGGGAAACCGCATTTTCCTGCTGTTCCTTGCAGGTCTGGTTGTTCCGTTCCAGATGAATATTGTCAGCCTGTTTAAAATTGTGAAAAGTATCGGACTGATGAACACGGCATGGGCAGTCATTCTTGTGGAT
>VOFC01004228.1_pt1 | contig 31472 bp, 47 predicted proteins | sample 5384161 | NCBI WGS metagenome assembly VOFC01 (sample SAMN12384722, study PRJNA508395) | human gut metagenome | isolation source: healthy gut B | host: Homo sapiens
GATGCAAACATACAGTATTCAGATCTCTGAATTTACTCAGGACTCAGCACCCAGAAAATATTACCAATGCACGAACAGCATACACACCTGCAGCAGAGCAGAAAGCCAGTTGTCAGGCAGACGGTTTTGAGCCAAAAGATCCGGGAATGCTTGCTTCAGCATTTTCCTGGTTTACAACAGAAATCAAGCTGGGCATGAACTCTGATAATTTGAGATTGCCAAGGTTCTGATCGATGGATGCAGTATGGGGGATCAAAAACCCCTGGAAAGGCGTGTCAATGGCAACTCTGCCAGGCAGATAAAGTGCTGATTCCATTGCCCGGGATCATAAAACTTGAAGAAGAAATGATCCGTGAACTGGAGCCGTTTTTATAACTTGTCCAATCCTCGCCTTTCCGATATAAATATAATTTGAGGTTTTTATATTATGATATGCAAATGACGAATCGTTTTTGTTATATCTGTTGAAAGAGAGGAAAAGTATGAAAAAAATGCAAAATTTGCAGGTGTCCTAGCACTTACTTCTGTGCAGATCCCGGTCTACGCGACACCTCAGACGCAGGCGGCAGAACAGACCAGCCAACTGGTCAATATTGCCGGTGACTGCGAAATTACTGTCCCCAGTTCCCAGAGTGGCTATGGTGCGGAACGTATGACTGACGGAGACAGCAGCACAATGTGGATTCAGAACGATGGAACATGGCCGAGTACCGTGTCCTTAAAATTACCCGCCGATAATACAAAGCGGATCAAAAAGTCGTATTAAAATTTGAATCCGGTCAGAGTGCGTGGGGAGTTGACGTAACGCTTTCTCATGCACTGAACAACGTTACCAGTGACCTGGTTATAGATAATACTGCCACGGTCACATCTTTCGATGACGGTTATGAATTTACTTATGATACTGCCTTAAGTTTTACGCATACCTTCATTGAACTGTCAAATCCGACTAACAATGGTGCTGCCGGAGGATTCTGGCGGCACTTGCAGAGGTGGAGATCTGGGCTGAAAATGAAAGTGGTGAGGAGTCTCTTACCAATGTAGCCCCTGCTGCAACGATCACCTCGGTTGGCGGAGATTACGGCACAAAAAGCAACCTCACAGATGAGGACTATAGTTCTCTCTATGTATTTAATGGTGGTGGAATGTCCACTCTGCCAGACGGTGCATGGATCGAAATGGAACTGGATCGGGAATATCCTGTCAAATCCATGGAGGCTGCTTTTGAGCATCTGTCTTCTGACGAAAACAATTTCCAGTTTACCTTCGATATCTATGGGAAGAGTTCAACTGACACGGAATGGCAGACACTCTTTTTGCCGGAGTGAATGCAACCCGTCTGGATGACGGCTATCTTCAGACACTGACACTGGATTCCATCAAAAATCTCAAATCGGTCCGCATCGTCATCACCAGCATTACCAATACAGCAGGTGATCCATGGCCGGCACTTGCGGAATTTAAAATTTTCGCTGATACAAGCGGTTCCGGTTCAGAGGATACGGAAAGTATCGCCTATAAAAAGCCGGTTCATACAAATGCCGGAGGAGTTGTCTCCCGTATCAATGATGGTTCTACCATCAATACATGGACGGGTGAACGTTATCCGGCTTATGTAGATATTGATCTGGAGGCCAATTATAAGCTGGATGAGATTCAGGTTTATACTCCTTCTGCCGGTTATTCCCAGTATTCTGTCTATACTAGTATGGATGGACGGGATTTTGAGAAGTTAGCCGAAAAGTCTGACAAAGAAAACTGCCCTGCTAAGGGGAATCTTATCAAGCAAATAAAAAAGAAGCACGAATCGTACGTGTCTATGTGGAATATCAGTCTGAATCCTCCAAAGCACTGATCAACGAGATCCGTGTGCTTGGAAACCAAGTGGTACAGCTGTTCAGGAGACTCCTGCAGTACAGGTTGAAGATTTTAAAAACTCTGCATACAACGTAACTGTTACCGATCAGGATACGATCAATGAAGTAAAGGGAATTATTGAAAGAAGAATCGGTGCAGCTTATAAAGACTGGTTTACATTTGAACTTGCAGATGCTGCAAATGGATATGACTATTATGACCTTTTCCAGAGCAACGGAAAGATCCATATCAAGGGAAATAACGGTGTATCTCTTGCAACCGGTCTGAATTATTACCTGAAATATTACTGTAACGTCAATATTTCCCAGGTCGGCGATCAGGTCACCATGCCGAAAAGCATTATTCCGGTTGAAGGAACGGTACATAAAGAAACCAAATTCCCGGTTCGTTATTCTTATAACTACTGTACCCTCTCTCCTACTCTATGGCTTTCTGGGGCGAAGAGGAATGGAGAAATGAGTTAGACTGGCTTGCACTGAATGGTGTAAATGTAGTTCTTGGATGCCACAGCTCAGGAAGAAGTCTGGAGACGTTTCCTTACAGAACTTGGTTATACTCATCAGGAAGCCAAAGATTTCATTGCCAGGACCTGCCTACTATGCATGGGCCTATATGGCAAATCTTTCCGGTTATGGCGGCCCGGTTCATGATACCTGGTTCACTGGAGAGAACGGAGCTCGCAAGAAAAAAATCAGCTTATCATGAGAAAGCTCGGCATGCAGCCTGTCCTTCAGGGATATAGCGGAATGGTGCCGGTAGATATTACTTCCAAAGATCCTTCGGCAGAAGTGATCAAGCAGGGAACCTGGTGTTCTTTCCAGCGGCCAAGTATGCTGAGGACAGACAGTGAGTCTTTCACAAAATATGCAGCACTCTTTCTATAAAGTACAGAAAGAAGTTTATGGAGATTCCGCTCATTATTATGCAACAGACCCGTTCCATGAAGGTGGAAATACCGGTGGTATGGATTCCGCTGTTATTTCGCAGAAAGTCGTTAAAGCATGATGACTGCTGATCCTCACGCAACCTGGGTGATCCAGTCCTGGCAGGGAAATCCGACAACGGCTCTGCTTCAGGGATTAGGTGACAACCGCAATCATGCTCTTGTTCTGGATCTCTATGCGGAAAAGACACTCACTGGAATGAGACCAACCCTGGTTACTACGGTGGTGCAGAAGGCGGCGGAGAATTTCTGAATACCCGTGGGTTTACTGTATGCTGAACAACTTCGGCGGACGTATGGGACTGCATGGACATATTGATAATTATGTTGAAGGAATCGTAAATGCCTCTAAGCAGGCTGAACATATGGCAGGAATCGGTATCACACCGGAGGCATCTGTAAACAATCCGGTTCTCTACGATCTTTTTCTTTGAAACGATCTGGGCTGATGACGGAAATAACTTTACAGAAGATCAATCTTGATGAATGGTTTAAAAAATTATGTAACAAGACGTTACGGTGCAGACAGTGACTCCGCTTATCAGGCAATGGAAATACTGCACGACACCGTATACAATCCTGCATACAATATGAAAGGACAGGGTGCTCCTGAGTCTGTTGTAAATGCCAGACCGGGACTGGATATCGGTGCAGCTTCTACATGGGGAAATGCTGTTGTTGATTATGATAAGAAAAAACTGGAAAAAGCAGCCGAGCTGCTCCTTGCAGACTATGATAAGCTGAAGAACAGTGCCGGCTATCAATATGACCTTGCCAATGTACTGGAACAGGTATTGTCCAATACGGCTCAGGAATATCAGAAAAAGATGGCGGCAGCTTTCCGCTCTGGTGATGCGGAAGAATTTAGTACCCTTTCCGATAAATTCCTTTCTATTATTGATATGGTAGAAAAAGTAACCGGAACACAGAAAGAATTTCTTGTCGGTACATGGATCAACGGTGCAAAGAAACTGGCAGAAAATTCCGATGATTTTTACAAAAAGAACTTTACGAACTGAATGCCCGCAGTCTGATCACCACATGGGGAAGTTACGACCAGGCAATCAGCGGTGGACTGATCGATTATTCCAACCGTCAGTGGGCCGGTCTGACCAACGATTACTATAAAATGCGTTGGGAGAAATGGATCACTGAACGTAAAAAAAGAACTTGCCGGAGAATCTTATACCAATTACTCTGCTCAGGACTGGTTTGAGATGGAATGGGCATGGGCAAGAGGTACAAATAAATATTCCGGTACTCCGAATGGTCTTGATCTTCAGGGACTCGGAACCGATGTCCTTGCTAACTACTCACTCACCAATATGCCGAAAGATCCTGCCGAGGATGATTCCAGAGATCTTCCGCTTGAAGGCATGACTGCTACAGCAGGAAGTGAACAGGCAACGACCGAAGTGAAGGACCGGCATCCGCTGTACTGGATCAGACTACAGGTACGATCTGGCACAGCAAATGGAGCGGTGATGCTCGTGAAAATCTCTGGATCGATATCGCTCTTGGAGAGAGTAAGACGGTAACCGGACTGCGTATGCTTCCAAGATCCGGTGGTGGGAATGGAACTATCACTTCCTACCGCATCGAGATCAGTAATGATCACGGCAAGACTTATCAGGAAGTTGCCACGGGTACATGGAACAGCAGTGACAGTTGGAAGATGGCAGAGTTCCATGCCATCCAGGCTACCAATGTACGCCTCTATGCGGTAGAATCTGTATCAGACACCAGCAATATTTTTGCATCAGCAGCCGAGATTCGTATCATGGGACCAGCTACTGCAATCGTTCCGGCAGAGGAAACTATAGTAAATATCGCAACTCCTTCTAAAGAAGCAGATCTGTCATCTGCACAGGCTGCAAAGGAGACTGATAAATACACCGTCTCTACAGTCTGGAAAGATGCAACCGGAACAACAGTAACGGCTATATCAAAGGATAAGAATGCGACTCATGACTATACGGCGAAGATTACTCTCACCCCTGTCACAGGATATTCCTTTGACAAAACCAGTGTACCGGATACATTGACATTGAAACTCAACGATCAAAGAACCGTTGAAGCTATTCCGGTCACAGACAGTGTTCTCAATGATGATGGAACTGTCACAATTACTTACCAGTTCAGCAATATGTTCCAGGGAGGCTCATTACGAATGGATCAGTCTTCTCCTGAAAAATCTACGAACATGAGATTTGGATATGACTTTAAGTTACCGGAAGCTTCATCCGAAAAAGATGAGATTCGCTTTTAAAGGCTGTACCTGGTATTATGGAGTAGCTGAGGATGACTTAAAGAATACCTTCTCTCCAGACAAAACAAACTTTATAACGAATCCTGATAAAAAGGAGCTGAATACTACAGATCCAATATCGTATTCACAAATCTTTCATCCGGTGCTTATAAACGCTCTGTATATGCCAGAATCCTGGTAAAATATACAGTAAATGGAAAAGAACGCAGTGTGATGGGAACATTTGTAGATTCAAGATCCGTCAGCATGATCGTTGAAGGAATCCTTGCCAATACGAACGCAGATCAGACGGAAAAAGATTATGCACAGAAAATCAAAGATGCAATTTTAAAGTAATCATTTTTCTTCAATCATTAAAACAGGTGAAGCCGACGCATTTGCGTCGGCTTTATCTGACCTTATATCTTTTTTTTCAGAATTGACCATTTTTAACGGTTCACATTTGTTGTATAGTAGAGAGAGTTTGAAAGGAAAGAGGTTTAACTATGAATACAACAACAAATTCAAAACTGAAAAAGATCGTTCTTACCGCATTGTTCGCAGCACTTTCCTGTGTTGCAACTATGTCGATCAAGCTTCCTACACCGGGAACCGGCGGATATATTCATCCGGGTGATGCAATGGTAATCCTCTCAGGTGTCGTTCTCGGACCATGGTGGGGACTTCTTGCAGGCGGAATTGGTTCTGCAATGGCAGATCTCCTTGGCGGATATTTCGTGTATGTTCCGATCACTTTTTGCGATCAAAGGACTGGTAGCTGTCTGTGCCGGACTCTTATATCAGAAGATCGGTCATACTTCCAAGTCACGTTATGCCGCTGTCATTCTCGGCGGTATAGCTGATATCATCCTCGTAGCCGGTGGCTACTGCTTCTGCGAATACTTTTTCCTGTATGGTTCAGGTGCATTCGCAAGCGTACCTGCCAACCTGATCCAGGGACTCGGCGGACTCATCATTTCAGCAGTCCTTTATCCGATCCTTATGGCTGTCCCGGATGTAAGACAGACTGCCAATGCGGTAAATGAATAAGGAAACGAACAAGACTTAAAATTCCCTGACAGCAAAAAAGAACCAGTCATTTGCATAAGCAAATAGCTGGTTCTTTTTTTATATGCTCATTTCACCTCGTCCACAGTTTCGTTCATCTCAACGTCAGTGTATCGATCGGTTTCAATACGATCGCTGAGTATGCTCCCATATTCAGCATGATCTCTCCATCCTCTACAATGTACTCATCATAAGCTGTTGTATATCCTTGCTCGTAGGTATAGATCAGACGCTTCATTCGCCCACTCATCTCCATTCCTGTCAGCCAGACAGGTACTGTTACTTCTTTCAGGATACTGCTGTTATTCACAATAATAACCAACTGCTCATCCTTTTCAAACCGTCCATATGCCAGCAGATTCTTCCCTGCGGCAAGCAGCTTGATTGAACCTTTTCTGAGCGGTTTTTCCGTCTTATGGATACGGATCATCTCTTTTATGAAATGCAAGCAGCTCCTGATCTTCGTGCCCCCACGGATAAGTCCTTCTGTTATCCGGGTCAGTAAAACCACACAGTCCCACTTCATCTCCGTAATAAACCGTCGGTGCACCTACCCACGTCATCTGCATCACAACTGCTTCACGCATGACCGCAAGGTTTACACCCTCTTCTGCTCCTTTTGTGCCATGCTGGCTTACCCGTCCGACTTTATGGTTCGTCCTTGTAAGGAAACGGGAATGATCATGGTTGGACAGTTCATTCATAGCCACCTGCAGAGACGGGGTCAGCATACTTGCCATAAAATGTCTCATTGCCCCGATAAAATTATCTGCATTGCCCCACAGATCCGTTCTACGCTCATCGCTGTGCTTCTCCATACCGGTCAGGAACCAGGTCACGGGCTCCATAAAGGCGTCATAGTTCATCACCGTATCCCATTCGTCTCCCTGAAGCCAGTCTTTGGTATCTCCATAATGCTCCGCCAGGATCAGTGCATCCGGGTTCACACTTTTGACCTCTTTACGGAAACGTTTCCAGAATAAATGATTATATTCATTGCTGAATCCGAGATCCGCTGCGACATCCAGTCTCCAGCCGTCAATATTATAAGGTGCAGACACCCATTTCTTTCCGATCCGCATAATGTAATCTTCCAGATCCGGTGACTCCTCATACGCCAGCTTCGGCAGTGTATCATGTCCCCCACCAGCCATCATATGTCCCATTGTACGGCCATGCTGAATCCTGGTTATTATGGAACAAAAAAGCTGCGGTACGGACTTTTGCGCACTCACATACGCCCCCTTCGGGTAATCCGGCTGCGGTTCATAGATTCTCTCTCTGTCCATCCATTTATTAAAAGAACCGCAATGATTAAATACCCCATCAGGATCACTTTCATTCCCCCGCTGATGCATTGCATCCACCAGCTTTGCAAATAACTGGTTGCTGGCTTCCCAGATTCCGCAGGTCTCCGGTTCTCTGCTGATACTTCGTTGCATGGATATTGTCCTTTGCACCCTTCGGAAGTACTTCTCCGTCATCCACTACGATCTTTCCGTAATGAGGATCAATATAATCATAATCCTGAATATCGTATTTGTGGTTGGAAGGGGAGACAAACAGAGGATTAAAGTAAATCACCTCGATTCCAAGATCCTGCAGATAGTCCAGCTTATCTATGACTCCCTGCAGATCTCCGCCATAAAAGTTCCTGGATATCCATGGGATGCCGGAGCCTGACTCCAATCCTTAATTTTTTACATGGAGCTCCGATATAAATATATTCATCATCTTCTACGTCATTTGTCGGATCTCCGTTATAGAAACGGTCTACAAAAATCTGATACATGACCGCCCCTTTTTGCCCATTCCGGTGTGGAAAATCCCGGCTGGATAATAAGGAATAGTACTCTTCTGCCCGGTAGGTCACACCATACCGGCTGAAATAAGCAGATCTCTGTTCCTTTCTTGATCTCAAAATAATAGCGGAACGGCTCAGTTTCCCAACTGATATTCAATCTCATAAAAAAATCAAATTCACCCGTCGTCTGCATTTTCCATAAAGTATAGATCTGTTCTCCTGCATGGAGCTTCACCTCATCCACATCATTGTGGGCTGTACGAAAACGCAGAACCACCTTTTCATTTATCTCCGGTTCTGCCGGAATGACATAATCGCCTGTTCCATCACAAAATAATGCTTCTCTGTTCATTCTCACCCTCCTCCTCCCGCTCCTTCATATTCTGGATTCATAACCTATGAGAGAACCTGACACTGGCAGTTTCTCCTGCATACTCTGCTATGTCAGAAAACCCCCGGCCGTCAGTTCCTTCTGACGACAGAGGGTATACAGTAAACCTTTTTCAGGCATCCGTCTCACTTTCCTCAAACAGTGCTTCAAATTCGCTTCTGGTTATCTTCTCTTTCTCAAGCAGCAGTTCTGCACACTTTTCCAATACAGGATGGTATTCCTGAATAATACTTCTTGCCTGTGCATAACACTCATCTATGATCCGCTTGACTTCTTCGTCGATCGTTCCGGCAATCTTTTCTCCGTAACCTCTTGAAGTATGACCAAAATCTCTTCCGATAAAGACTTCATCACTGTCATTGTCATAATTGAGCAGTCCCAGTTTCTCAGACATACCAAACTTGGTGATCATTGATTTTGCAATCGCTGTCGCCTGCTTAATATCCTGTGATGCACCTGTTGTAATATCATCAAAAATCTCTTCTTCTGCGACACGTCCTCCAAGAGATACCGTGATCTCCTGAAGCATATGTCCCTTTGTATTGAACATATCATCTTTTTTCCGGAAGCGGCATTGTATATCCGCCTGCTCCACCCGTTGGAATGATGGATACACTGTATACCGGTCCTACATCCGGCAACACATGGAACAGGATCGCATGCCCTGCTTCATGATACGCTGTGATCCTTCGTTCCTTCTCTGAAACGATCCGGCTCTTCTTCTCCGGTCCGATCCCGACTTTTACAAATGCATGACGGATATCGGACTGCTGGATGAATACCCGGTTCTCCCTTTGCTGCGAGGATCGCAGCTTCATTGAGAAGGTTCTCAAGATCTGCTCCTGAAAATCCTGCTGTCGTCTGTGCGATCTGCTTCAGATCCACGTCATCCCCCAGCGGGTTTATTTCTTGCATGTACTTTCAGAATCTCTTCTCTTCCGCCCACATCCGGTCTGCCGACAATCACATCACGGTCAAACCTTCCCGGACGTAAGATCGCCGGATCAAGGATGTCTTTCCGGTTCGTTGCCGCCATCACGATGATGCCCTTCATTTACACCAAATCCATCCATCTCCACAAGAAGCTGGTTAAGAGTCTGCACTCTCTCATCATGTCCACCGCCCATACCGCTGCCACGTCGTCTTGCAACAGCATCAATCTCATCAATAAACACGATACAAGGTGCATTTTTTCTTCGCATCCTGGAACAGATCCCTGACACGGGACGCACCGACTCCGACGAACATCTCAACGAAATCCGAACCTGAAATACTGAAGAACGGAACTCCTGCTTCTCCGGCTACTGCCTTGGCAAGCAGGGTTTTACCTGTTCCGGAGGTCCCTCCAGCAGAACTCCCTTCGGGATCCTTTGCTCCAAGCTGGGTATATTTTCTCGGTGCCTTCCAGGAAATCAACGATTTCTTCCAGATCCTCTTTCTCTTCTTCCAGACCTGCAACATCTGCAAATGTCACCTTTGATCTCATTCTGTGTACTCATTCTTGCACGGCTCTTTCCGAAATTCATCGCTTTTGAATTTGTTCCGCCATTCTGACGGTTCATCAGCATAAACAGTAAAAAGATACCGCATAAAGTAATCAGTGACGGAAGGACTGCTGACATGATGATGGACTTTCGGAACATCCTCAAGACTGTATTTCACATCATTTTCCTGCAGAAATTCTTCCACCTTCCCTACGTCCGAAACATTCAGGCTTCTTACAGATGAATCATCTTTCAATGACAACGTCACCCGTCCGGTCGGCACAGCACTGTTCTGTCTGATATCTGCCGCCGTGACATTCCCCGCTTCTACTTCTTTTACAAAAAGTAGAGTAGGAAATTTCCTGCTGGTGCATCTGCACCTTGTTCGCCATCCACAGGATGCCTCCTATGATAAGGATGAACAGCAGGATCGAGCCCCAGTTCACGCCTCTGTATTTCTTCTTGTTCTCCAAGGCTTATAACTCCTCCTTATTCTACACCTTCCACAACTCCGATATACGGAAGGTTTCTATATTTCTGTGCGTAGTCCAGTCCATATCCGACTACAAATTCATCCGGGATCTCAAATCCTGTATAATCCACCTTTACATCCTTCACACGACGATCCGGTTTGTCCAGAAGCGTGCAAAGATGAAGGCTTGCAGGCTTTCTTCTCTGAAGTACATCCATCAGATAATACAGCGTATTTCCTGAATCAATGATATCTTCCACGATCAGCACGTCTTTTCCCTCGATGGACTCATCCAGATCCTTTGCAATACGCACTACACCGCTGGACTTTGTTCCGTCTCCGTAGCTTCCCACGCACATAAAGTCCATGGAAACCGGTACCGTAATTCTCTTTGCCAGTTCACACATGAAAAAGCTGCCACCCTTCAGTACACAGATCAGATGAATCTGCTTTCCCTCATAATCTTTGCTGATCTGCTCTCCTAATGCTCTAATTCTTGCGTCAACTTCTTCTTCTGGAACTAATACTTTTTATACTCTCTGCCATGATCCTATTCCTCCACAATCTTTATCTTAAGAATCTTTGTTGTCTGATCCCCAATCTGATATGCCGCACTCATCCGCATACCCGGGATCCATACGATCTGTTCTTCTTCCGCGATCAAGTATCCGGTCCCTTTTTTCCTTTGGGACTTTCTCATTAATAAAATAAGACTTCAACTTCTGCCGCTTTCCCCCGGCTGTCAATCACCAGCTCATCACCGGGTCTTCTGTATCTTATACAGAGTCCGCTTTTTGATTATATCATAATCAAAGCATTTCGTGTAGCTTTTTTGTGACAACTCTTTCCCTGAAACTGCTTCTTCTCTTCCACAGATCTCACAGCAGACTTTCTGCCCCGTTCCGGGACATAAGTTTCCCCGGAATCTTCAGTTCCACGCTCTGCTGCCCGGTGCCTTCTTCTTCCTGAGCCTTTTTCTGATTCTTTTTCTGATCCCTGTCTTCAGATCTTCGCCGGATCTCAACTCCGGCATAGGTTCTGACCGCCCGGAGCTGATACGGAAGATCCCTGCTTTTTCCGACCTGCCTGCCAAATAACCCTCTTACTGCTTCCATATGCACTGCTTCAATATCTTTCTGTGCTTCTGCCATTTCACAGATACACCGACGGATCAGAAGAGACTGTAAAATGCCCGGAAGTTCTGCATATTCTTCCTCTTCAATCCTGAGTCCTGCCGGCTTTTCTTCCTTTTTTTCCCCTGCTGCTTTTCTTCCGGATTTTCCTCCGAAACATCCACCGGATGGACCATCTGTCTCCATGCCGCATCCGTCTGCAGGTTCAGATACTCCCATATTTCTTCTGCCTGTAAACTCAGACGGTTGATATGCTCTACTGTCTGACGGTTGATCTCCTGTTCCATAACCGGAAGAATCTTGTGCCGGATCCGGTTGCGGGTATACTCATCTTCTTCGTTCGTCTCATCAGTACAATAGGAAATCTGCTCCTCTTCCAGCCACTCTTCAATCTCTTTCCTCGTCAGACAGAGCAGCGGACGGATCCGGTTTCCGTAAACCGGACGAATCCGCACATTCCCTGAAGCCCGCTTCCCCTCGCCAGATTCAGAAGTACTGTCTCTGCATTATCATTTTTATGATGTGCCGTTGCGATCTTATTCGCACCGGACTCCCTGCATACAGTCTCAAAAGCATTGCTCCGTACGATACGGCCTGCTTCTTCAAGAGATTTTTTCCCATTTTTTGCAATTAATTCCACATTTTCATGAAAAATCCTGCAGGGAACATCAAGTTTTCTGCACAGCTCTTTCACATAAGCCTCATCCTGCTCTGCCGCCTCTGCTCTCAACTGATGGTTCACATGGCAGACGATCACCTCAAACCCAAGCTTTTTCCGCAGTTCGCAAAGCACAAAAAGCAGGCATACCGAATCTGCTCCACCCGATACACCTGTCACGATGCGGTCACCCCGCCCGATCATCTGATACTGTTCAATATACTGCTCTACTTTTTTTTCTTTTTTTATCCATCATATGTAAACTATACCGAAATACTTTTTAATTGTAAATCCCTGCTGTTTAACTTTTCAGACTTTCCTGTCACGCTTTCCATATCCCGACTGCAAGGACTGTCATATCATCCTCCGGTTCTCTTCCCGTCCAGCTCAGAACCTGCTGAAGAATATGATGTGCCAACTCCTTCGGATTGCTGATGGCAGTGCCTTTGATGATCGTCTCCAGGAGCAGATCCTGTTCTCCCACCGGCAGTGCATCCATCACACCATCCGTTACCATAATGATAAAATCTCCATCTTCCAGTTGCCGACGCACCGAATCGATTTCTATAGAATTGATCACTCCGATCGGAAGACTGGTGGAATTTAAATGTTCCACTCCGGCTTTGCTTCGGATAAATGTTGAAGATGCTCCCGCTTTGATAATCTCACATTCCCCCGCTGTACAGGTCAAAGATCGTCATGTCTACCGTCGAGTAATGGATTTCCTCACGCCCCATCACCAGAGTTGTATTAATCATCTGGATTGCAGTCTTTTCCGGAAATCCCGCCTCCAGAAGTTCTTCTAAAAGCTCCACCACCAGGGTACTCTCCCTGCACGCGGTTTCACCTGAACCCATCCCATCAGAAAGCACCACGCCCTTTTTTTCCACCTGGCAGCTCCATCATGGCAAAATTATCGCCTGAAATGCTGTTGCACCCCTTGCCGATCCGGGCAACTCCCGGAATTGTATAATATGCCGGTCCTTCCCTGCAGATAACCGTCATATAATTCTGCCCGATCATCTGGGCACTGTCATTTTCTGCGACAAACCGTCGTCCTGTTGCGGCTGATACGCACCGCACCAGTTCCCGGACAGTCATTCTCTTTTTCTGCATCGCTCTCGCAGTCACATGAACTTCGTATTTTCCTTCCCGGTTCATGAAAAACTGCGTATACAGAACCTTGACGCCACGCTTTTTCAACTGCCCGGAGATCCGCCGCTCCATCCGTTCATCCGTAAAAATACTTTCCTCCAGTTCCCTTGCACTGCTCTGAAGCATATCCGCAAAAGTATCCAGTTGGATCGCACATCCCTCTCTGCTTCTTGCAATCCGGTTGATCCAGATCATGTTCTGTCTTGCATCATGAAATCCTTCCAGCATTTCCTGAGAAACCTCGGTGCCATGATGCAACGCTGCATCAGTTTCCGCTTGGTTTCTGTATTCAGATCATTCCCGTAATGATCCACCGCAGACAGGACTTCATATCCCATCTGATAGGTATGGATAAAATTTTCTCCCCAGCACCATTCACATTTCTCACATTTTGAGCAGACTTTTTCTTTCAGACGACGAAACATCATCTCGATCTCCTCATCCGAAAAGGCTTGCTTTTTTTCTTCCAGCCCAAGAAATATCTGTGAAAGCTGCTTTACAGAACCCGCAAAACGTTCAATCTGTTCCACATAGGGGCTATTATGCAATGTCTGCCCGTCGTTCATATCCTGTATTCCGCTCCTTCCTGTCAGATGATAAAAGCTCCGGGAGAACTTCTCTCCCGGAGCTATCTTTTGTATCTCTATGTAACTGACTCTTTTATGCCTGTCTACTTGATCGGCCTGAAAATAATCTCATTCGGATCTGCCAGGTGCAGCTTATCCTCTGCTGTCTCCCTGATATACTCATCTGTCTGAACATATGCCTCATATTCTTTAATCTCTTCTGAACGGGTCTCCTCAGCCTCAATCTGTGCCTGAAGCTCTGCTTCCTGTGCTTTATAGGCATTATTCCTGCTCCAGAGACTGACAGAACCTGCTGTAACCATTCCGCCTAAAAAGTACGATTACCAGCGTCGTCAGGACAATGCCCCTCTTATGCCAGCGAAGACCGCTGTTCTTACGGCTTTTCTGCCGTCTGTTCCTTACGTTCTTATTCTTTGCCATCCAAGATTCACCCTGCTTATAAATGATACTCCAAACTGCTACGCTCCCTCAGATCCGAAAACTGCTTTCCCCTTCAGATTTTCGGACAACATAATTATTTTATCTATTTTTTAAACTTTTCAAGGCTTTTTTTCTCAGATTTGATAACATTTTTTCAACAATATTTTCACACTTTTCCAAAACAACATTCCCAGCAGGATTCCGGCTATAAAATACCATCGGATACTGCCATAAGTCGTCACATAAAGCTGACGGAAAAGGTAGATACTGACTGCGACAGAATAAAGAATATCTTCCACTCCGACCAGGAAATCGTGATGCCGGATGATCCGCCTGAACCACCGCAATACATCATAACCGGCCAGAACGGTCAGACCGGAAAGTCCTGCATATAGAAAGATCATTGCCTCTGCTCCAAGTCCCGGCATCTTTCCCTCCTACCGGAACAGCCGGGACAGGAAATTTTCTCCTGCTTTCTCTGCCGGAGTGGAACTGGAATAAGCAATGCTGTCGATATTTCCCGACAGATCAACCTCTCCCTTTTCCACACTGAGCCGATTTACATGCAGATCCGTTCCCTTGACCATCAACATTCCCTGCTCCGTTTCCAGAAGAATCTCATTGAGGTCAAAGGAAAGAACATCCAGAACCCCGGTCACCATACTCGTCTTCCGATTATTCACCACAAGCTTATGTGCTTTGGCGATCCTCTGCTCTTCCATCTGCGTACCTCCCTTTTTAGTCCAACACTCTGCACATCTGATATATATGACGGGTTGTACGCTTTTATGACTGTAAAGTGAGAAGACAGCTTCAGATCACAGTACACTTTCCGGTCTTCCCGATCAATGAAACCGGTTAAATATAACGGAACAGCTCTTTTGCCTCTTCTTTCTTCGTTGTCTCCTGAAGATCAAGAACTTCCACTTTCACCGTTCTCGTTCCAAACTGGATCTCAATGACATCCCCGGCTTTACCTTTACAGATGCTTTTGCAGTCTTTCCGTTCACAAGGACTCTTCTTCCTGCATCACATGCTTCATTTGCCACGGTTCTTCTTTTAATCAGCCTGGATACTTTTAAAAATTTGTCTAATCTCATCTTTTCTGATTCCTTTTAGTGCTTTTTCATTGTATAACTTCCATTGCTTGCCCGGAATGCATGAATGATATACCTCGCCCCACATACAAAGGACAGAACATATCCGATCGCCAGATCTGTATAATAATCACCTGCAAGACCTGTCTGATCCAGAATCTCTCCCAGATACTGGTAACTGTCAAAAAATGTGAATCCCTGATCTTTCAATGCATCATATGCATCCCAGCTCCATGCGATCCGGTTTCCAAAATAGATCATCACAACCATGATCACCGAGGAAATGACCACTCCCTTTTTATCAAGATGGCCACCAAGCATCTCATATCCTTTCATCGCACAGATTCCGATCGCTGCTCCTGCGATTCCTGCAATATAGCCCAGCTTATAGATCAGGATCCACAGAATGCATCCGATCAGAGAACCAAGTACCGCACCCACGATCCCTTCTGCTACGCGACTCTTCTTCGCCTGGACTTCCTGCTGGTTCTGCTGCAGATTCTGACCGATCTGCCCTGCACAATTTTCACATACCAGATGATGCATTCCATTGATCTCATAATCTGAAACCGGTACATTCTCTGACTTGCAGTACTCGCATCCGCTGGAATATCTTCCCATCGTCAGGTACTGGATCACCGGCATCACTGCCTCATTGATCGCTGCCGGACACTTTGAACCAAATGCAGGCATCTTCACATTCATCAGAAGTGCTGTCGGACTGATCTTCGCATCCAGAACACCTTTTACCTTCGTCTTATGTTCTGCAAGAAAAGCAGCCAGCTTCTGATTATTCACATCATCATCAGAATGGGCATTAATACAGATCTGATAGAATCCATTCATCTGGTTCACCATGATCTCATATCCTCTGTAACTTCCGCAGAGGCATTTTCCCTTATCTGTCAGTTTCCCCTCTAAGATCTGCACCCGTACTTTTTCCTTAAACATAACCTTTCTCCCTTCGTATCTCACATAAAATAATGCTGCGTCAGTTGCCGGTGTCCTGTGCCTGTATAGCCACAGGCTCCGGCTCATTGCCGCAGAAAAAAAAACAGACAGGCACTGCAACCATTTCCTTGCAAAAACCTGTCTGATCCGATTCATTTCATCCGCTCTTTCTGCAGAAGATTAGTTGATTGCATCCTTTAATGCTTTACCGGCTTTGAACTTCGGAGCCTTACATGCTGCGATCGTCATTGTCTCACCTGTCTGAGGATTTCTTCCCTCTCTTGCTGCTCTCTCGCTTACTTCAAATGTTCCGAATCCAACGAGCTGCACTTTATCTCCTGCCTTAAGCTGTTCAGCAACTACATCAACAAAAGCCTTCAGTGCTTTTTCTGAATCTTTCTTGGAAATCTCTGCTTTCTCTGCTACTGCTGCAATAAATTCTGTCTTGTTCATGGATTATTTCCTCCTTCATTGTACTTAAATACAATTTCATACTTATTTTTTTCAAAGGCTCCATGTCCACTGTCCGTCCACATGGATGCACCCTTATGTACTGTTATAACGGTTCAGTCCTTATTTGTCAAGGAATTTCCGTTTATTCCACCTTTTTCAAATTACAGGTGTATCCCGAAAATAGTTTTCAGAAAATTCGTCTTTTCTTCTTCCTGATTCACCGCAAGTTCCAGCTTCTCCACACTTTTTTCAGGCAGCCATGCCTTATTCGACCTGCAATAACTGCTGGCAGTCTTCCAGAACTTCTCAGGATAGGCAAGCTGAAGCGCCAGATACTCCCATTCTCCCGGCTCCAGCCGGCGTTGTCTTTCATACGCCCGCATGATCCCAACCCCCAGTTTCTGCTTCCACCGATATTTTCCATCGCTTTTTCTCAGAAAATAATACAGATCCTGCACCTGGATTCCAATCCGCATATGTTCAAAATTGGTGATCGCAGTATCTCCCGGCAGGATCAGAATATTATGATAATTATAATCTCCATGCATCATCCGGTTTTCCGCAACGTTTTTTTCATAAATCTGCATACAGCCTGACTGTTCCATCGCTGCGGTGATCGCACAGGCCTTCTCATACATCGCTTCAAAAATGCTTCAGATACAACGCTTCAAACTCATTTTTACGACCCTTTTTCTGATAAACGAACGGACTTTTTTTCATTTCCCGGTTATGCCGCAGCATTTCATCCAGCGGACTGCGTGCAGCAGGCGGGCAGACCTGAAACTCCTCTTCCGGGAATTGTTGCTGTGGCACAGGCTCTTTTTCCTTCTTTTCTGTTACTGCTCCATTTCCCGATACCGCTGCATTTTCTGACACTGCTCCACTTTCCGATACCGCTGCATTTTCTGACACTGCTCCACTTTCCGATACCGCTGCATCTTCTGATCGCACTGCATACTTGCAACGCAGCGTTTCCAGCTCCCCTGCTGTCGGTTCCTGCCATTTCAGATGCGTATGCAGAATCCCGAGTTTCTCAGCGGCAAGCAGGAGTTCCTGTTCCTTTTCATATCACATTCCCGCCCGGAGTACCACTTTTTCATCATATAACGAGTCCCGTCCCTGGCAGCAACGATCAGCTTTCCATCCCTTGAAAAACCGGTGCATCTACTTTTTAATTTTCCCGTCTTCTCAAGCCGGTTCAATGTCAGATAAAGCAATGCCGCTCTTTTTTTCAGAAGCAAGGGTTTCTTTCATCAAGAATACTTCTGTATCTGCATTGCCAACGCAAAAAAACGCACCCCCTTGTCCGACGGGTGCTTTTAATCTCTATCTCGTACTGTTCCCGCACTTCCTGTTCATCTCTCATGACATCCCCCTGTTCCCGTGTGCGGACGCTCTTTTAACGCCCGCACCTCTATTCAAGTTCTTTCTAATCTATGAACAGGTTCTGCCAAGTATGCCTGAAAGCTGCGATCAACTTAGAGGTTCAATTTATTTTTTACATATGCACAAAGGATTTCCTTATCGTTTCTTGCAGGATCATCCAGTACATATTCCAGTAATTCACTGAGCATACTGCCCAGCTCACGCCCCGGCTTCATTCCGAGATCCATCAGTTCACGACCTCCGACCGCAAGCTGTCTGAGCGTCACACACTCCTGCTTCTTTATGATCTCCTGATACAGCCGACGCATTTCTACGATATTTTCAATCTTTTTCCCTTTTCTGATACGGACTCTGTGCCTTTACATCCGCAAGACGCGCTGCCAGATAATACGGGAACAGCTCCACACCGATCCGGTTCATGGCTCTCCGCACATTCTTTGGTGTTGCCTCCACCCGGTAATCATGATAGCAGACCAGCTTCGTAACCGTTCGGATCGTCTCATTGTCAAACTTCAATCTGTGCATGATACTTCTTGCCAGTTCCTCACTGACCAGTGCATGTCCACGGAAATGATCCCGACCATTCTCATCGGTGGTCTTCATCATCGGTTTTCCCATATCATGAAACAGCATCGTAAGCCGGAGAATCTTGTCACGTTTCACATTTTTCAATGCCCGCAGTGTATGCTCTGCCACATCATATTTATGATGCGGTGTATTCTGTGCCACACCTTCCATTGCATCCCACTCCGGCAGAATCACCTTCGTCAGTCCCAGTTCGTATGCATCACGGATTCGCTCCGGGTGAGGTGATACCAAAAAAGTTTCACCAGCTCCGCCTGAATCCTTTCCGCACTGATATTCTGCAGATTCGAGCAAGTTTGCGGATGGCATCCGCTGTAGCCGACTCGATCGGGAAATTCAACTGTGCCGAAAAACGTACCGCACGAAGAAGAATCCTCAGTGCGTCTTCCGAAAACGCTCCTCAGGATCTCCCACACACCGGATCAGATGATGGTTCAGATCCTGCATTCCGCCAAATACATCCACCAGACGCACCTGGTCATTATACGCCATGGCATTGATCGTAAAATCTCTTCTCCTCAGATCCTCTTCCAGCCGGTTGGTAAACTGTACCTCCTTTGGATGTCTGCTGTCCTCATATGCACCATCGATCCTGTAGGTCGTCACCTCAAAGCTGTCCTTACCGAAAAGAACCGTAACCGTTCCATGCTCGATCCCTGTATCAATCGTCCTGCGGAACAGCTTTTTTATCTCTTCCGGCTTTGCCGAAGTCGTAATATCCCAGTCCTGTGGCCGTCTTGCAAGGATCGAATCTCACGCAGCCCCCTACCGCAAATGCCTCATACCCATGAAGCTGCAGATTATTGATTATAAATAAAACTTTTTTGGCAGTTCTATTTTCATGTATCTATCTTCCTTCCTGAAAACGTCAGCATCTTCTCAAAAATTCCATTTCTCTTCTCTGACAGCTTAATATTATAACTTGTCTTTCCTGCTGACTCAACCATTTTAGTACAGATTGCAGTCTTTTATCATCATAAAATGCAAAGGTTTCATCCAGGATCACCGGAAGTTCTTCCTCCTGGAAGCATTTCGGCTGCCGCCATCCTCAGGGCAAAATAAATCTGCTCCACCGTTCCTCTGCTCAGCCGGTATGCCGGAATCCGCCTCGTTCCGTCCCATACAGAAATTTCCAGTCTGTCACTGATATTGACTCCCGGATATTTTCCCTCCGTAATTTCGGAAAAAATCTCAGACACTCTCCGGTTCAGTCCTGCTGCTGTCCGCTCTCCAAGATGCTCTGCCGCCTTTTTTCATCGTCTCTTCTGCCAGTTCCAGTGCCTCTCTCCTCTCATAGAGTCTTTCCTCTGCTTCATCCGGCTGCAGTTCTCTTTGCTGCTCTTTCAAATTCTCGTACCGGAGCTTCTTTTCTTTCCACTCTTCCCTGATCTGTTCCTGCTGCCACTGAAGCTTCTGTTCCTCAGGATCGTTCTGCTTCCGCCAGACTTTCTCACCATTCTGCTCCGGCTGTCCGGTCTGAACCTTCTCTTTTTCCTGCACTGTGCGGATTCCGCTGGATTTTTCTGTTTCTTTTATTATTTTTTTTCTGTCCTGCCCGGTTACGGATTCCCACAACAAACAGCACACAGCCCGCGATCACTAAAAGTACTGCCAGCAGTACAAATGCGGAAGACCGCTCCAAAAGTACGTCAACTCCGGATTTATCTCTTAAAAAATATCCCCCACAAAAGCCCTGCCAGTCCGGCAATGATTCCTAAAAAGCCACCAATGATCATTCCACGGCTGTTTCTTCCGGTTGTTCAGAAGCGGATTCCGTTTCACCCGGATGTAAATCCGTTTCTTTTGAATCATTTTCCTTCTGTCTTTGTTGCAGCAGACGGATTCTCTGCTGATTTTCTTCATACTGTGCCTGAAACTTTCTCATATCTTTTTTTCCAGATAAGTACATTCCTGCTCCATGGAAAGATACTTTTTTTCTCTCTGTTCTCTTGCAGATCTGCACTGTTGCTCTACTGCTTTTTTTTCCGTTCTTTCAGATCTGAAATCGCACCGCTTAAATCCAGTTCCCCGCCACCGGTCTCATAATAATTTGCCGCATAATTTTTCAGACTTTCCGCCAGTTCCTGTCCCTGGTCTGCTCTTGAAACTGTCCGATTGAAACCGTATTGTCATACATCCCCGGAGTAATCCCTCCCAGCAGCATATCCAGATCCCCATGCTCTACCGAAAGCTCTTCTCCATCATCTTCACAGACCAGTGAAACCTGCTTTGAGATCCGGTCAAAACTCCGTTCCAGCCGGAAATTCCTGTTACCACAGCGAAACCGCATTACTCCGGCATAATAATTTGGATTTTCCCACGGCTGGTACTTACTGAAATCATCCTTTGCCGCAGCTTTTCCTCTTCCCCTGCTCCATTCCGAACAGCATCGCCCTGATAAATGCCTGCAATGTAGATTTTCCATACTCATTTTCTCCGTAAATGACCTGAACACCATCCTTGATATAGAAATGCTGCTCTGAAAATCTGCCAAAATTTTTGATATATAATTCCGTTATCTTCATTTTCCGTTACCCCTTATTCTTAAGGAGTACTTCAACCCCTCATACAATGCCTGATATTCTATGCTGTCCTTTTCGCAGTCTTTAAACCGACGGATATACTCTCCCAGCAGATTTCCTTCATTTTCCTGCAACAATTCTTCCATATCATACTGCGGAGCGGTCTCATCAATCACTTCCAGAAGATTCCCATCCCGGTCCATTCGCTCTGTATCAAACCGCAGATCCGGGTCTCGATATCCCGTAAGAATGATCTTATACATATTTTCTGCTCCATAGTCCTTCACGGCCTCCAGAATCTTTTTTCCGCACGCTCCCCATTGTATCTTCCGTATTAACCGGAACTTCCAGATGAATATAGGATCTCATTGCACACGGAATCCACTGCGTATGAACCCCGGCTTCCGTAATCTCTCCCTTTACATAGCCGTGTGGCCCTACATCATTCCGGTCAATGGGTTCTAACGCTCCCGCATAAATGATCCGGTCTTTCATCAGTGCCTGCGGTCTGTGGATATGTCCCAGTGCAATATAATCAAATCCTGACTCTTCCAGCTTTTTTTTCACCCGGAACGGACAATGCTTTCATCTCCACCATGGGCGAGAAGAATCTCATACTCCTGGATTCCTCCCGCAAACGCCGATTCATACAGAGGCTCTCTGATCTCCCTGCTGTAATAACTCAGACCATACACTGCCGTCCTCAGTTCCGGGAACTCCACATATTCCAGTTCCCGCCCGAATAAAGGGATTACATTCTCATTCCACTGAAACGTTCTGTAATAAGAATCCTTTCTTATATAATCATGGTTGCCAGCGATCAAGACTACTTTTGTATGCGTCAGCTCTGCAAAATAATAATTCAGCTCTTTTTTAATTCCCTGCGAAGCGGCTGCCCGTGAAAAATGTCTCCTGCGATCAGCAGAAGGTCTGTCTGCTCTTCCTCGCAAAACCTCAAGAACCGACTGTAGTGTCTCCCACAATTCCTGTGACCGGTTCTGACTGTATGCTCTGCCTGCATCCGGCTCTGCACCAAGATGAAGGTCTGCTATATGAATAAATTTCATTTCCAATTCTCCTGCTTTCGTATGATAACCTGATAACTTTTACTTCTTGTTGCTCAGCGTCTATAGATATGGAAGTCATTTCACATCTGATAGAATCTGATACTCTATACTATAAGGCATTTTCTGAGCTTTTGGCAATCAAAAAACAGACCACCAGCTCACGCACACAGAAATGTGCATCAAACGGCAGTCTATCTTTATTTATGATGTCAGGGTCAAAAGGTCTGAAACCACGTGTGCTTGCACACTGGTGGTAGAATGACCTTGAGACCCGCCCCGATATGAGCATAAAAGTGGGATGATAATCCCACGATATGCGAATATTGGGTAGGATTGTGGGAGTGCGTAGCATGAAACAATCCGTTGGCATCATTGTTGGGGCTTTTGACCCCAACATCTTATTTATTTATAAGCTCAAAGGATCCATTCTATTACAGTTCACAGTTATTTACAGTTCTCGGGAACGGGATCACGTCACGGATATTCGACATTCCTGTCAGATACATTACGCAACGCTCAAATCCAAGTCCGAAACCTGCATGTCTTGTAGAACCATATTTTCTGAGATCAAGGTAGAAACCATACTCTTCCTCTTTCAGACCCAGCTCCTGCATTCTTGCAAGAAGCTTTTCATAGTCATCCTCTCTCTGACTTCCTCCAATGATCTCACCGATTCCCGAACAAGACAGTCAACAGCGGCAACCGTCTTTCCGTCCCCATTCAGTTTCATATAGAACGCTTTAATCTCCTTCGGATAATCCGTTACAAAGACCGGCTTCTTATAAATCTCTTCCGTCAGATAACGCTCATGCTCTGTCTGAAGATCGCATCCCCATGAAACCTTATAGTCAAACTTGTCATTATTTTTCTCAAGAATCTCGATTGCTTCTGTATAAGTCACACGTGCAAAGTCAGAATTTACTACATTATGAAGTCTGTCTAAAAGTCCTTTATCTACAAAGGAATTAAAAAGTTCATCTCTTCCGGTGCATTCTCAAGCACATAGCGGATAACATATTTCAACATGCTCTCAGCTAACACCATATCATCTTCCAGATCTGCAAATGCAATCTCCGGCTCAATCATCCAGAACTCGGCCGCATGTCTTGTCGTATTGGAATTTTCGGCACGGAATGTCGGTCCAAATGTATAGATGCTGCGGAATGCCTGTGCATAAGTCTCGCCATTGAGCTGTCCACTTACAGTAAGGCTTGTCTCTTTTCCAAAGAAATCCTGTGTATAGTCTACTGTTCCATCTTCATTCTTCGGAAGATTCTCCATATCCATCGTGGTCACACGGAACATCTCTCCCGCACCTTCACAGTCACTTCCTGTGATCAGCGGAGTATGCACATATACAAAGCCTCTCTCCTGGAAAAATTTATGGATCGCATACGCTGCGAGTGAGCGGACTCTGAATACAGCCTGAAATGTATTCGTTCGCGGACGCAGATGGGAGATCGTTCTCAGATACTCAAAACTATGACGCTTCTTCTGAAGCGGATAATCCGGGGCACTTGCACCACCCTCCACTACAACTTCATCTGCCTGGATCTCGAACGGCTGCTTTGCCTGCGGTGTCGCTACGAGCGTTCCCTTTACGACTACTGCTGCACCTACATTTAATTTGGAGATCTCTGCAAAATTCTCCATATTATCATGATATACTACCTGAAGGTTTTCAAAGAAAGATCCATCATTTACAACGATAAATCCAAATGTCTTAGAATCACGGATACTTCGGATCCAGCCCCCAACTGTCACCTGCTTGTCCAGATATTCTTCTCTGTTCTTAAATAACTCACGAATTGTTGTCAGTTCCATACCATTAAAACTCCTTCAAAAATTGTCTGCCAGACGCCGTACCTCTCATACTGCGATGGTTCTCTCTCATTCTGCTGTCCTTCTCTTCTTTGGACAGCCTTACAGATAATTATACCACTCTTATCCTCAGGAGTAAATATAATGTTGCTTGAGTTTCCGCAGTTTGTTCCTTCAATAAATAATTGACAATCGAACGCTTGTTTGTTATAATAAATACATAACAGTTGGGGCACGAATGGAAATGTGAATCATTCCTTTTTTTTTCATTTTCGTTTTCTCCTTTCTCGAATTTGAGTAATCTATTTTGTCTAAAGCAATTACTTCTTCACCTAAAGGAGAAAATTCCGATGCAAAACGGAACTGTTTTGAAAAGATTTTTTGAAAAAGGATTTTTATATGGAGCACAGAGAAGATTTTTTTTGATGATTCGGATAATCCGGGATCAGATGATACGATAGAAAAAGAAGAACATTATAAATGGACGATTGCACTGGAAGAGGAAACTAAAGAATATGCTGTCATCCCGGAAGAGGATTTACTGGAACAGGCAGAACCTGAGGTTGCCGAACGGCTGATATTAAAAAAGAGATCTGCGAAAAAAGCTGCCATTGCAAGAATGGCAGCAAATGATGAAGGGCGAATTTTTAGATGTGATATTTGACTGTCCTTGTTTTGGTCTTCTGGGACTGATGACCGCACTTCCAACCACATCGGAATTTATCACCTATGATGCGGTGTATCTTCCCAAGAATCATTTCATCAAACAAGAAACGCTTTCTACGGAAGATTACCTCGCCTACTTTTTTTCCTTTTGACAAGATCTCTTTTTGTAAAAAAAGGTCAGGAATCTATGTGGAATACAGATAACCGGGAAATGTTTGCGGTAATTATGACTTTACAAGATAAGCCACAAACAGTGCTTATGAGCTTTCAAAAAGGAATATGGCGAACCTTATGAATGGGTTACCACGCTATTCTCTGACTGGGCTTTTACCTTTGTTACCAGCTTTCTGTATTATCAGGATTATGATGCATTGGAGGAAGCAGAACGGAATGTGTACCGAAAAGGAATGGAATGTTTTGGCGGCATTGCACCGACTTACCACATAGAACTTTTGGATAAACCCACCATTGTCTGGGATTTCCATTCCTTGATGCTCGCCATTCAGATGATGTTTTCCTTTATGATAACGGATGAAAACTCTACGCTGAAACTGTACAAGCACTGTGGAAAGATATTTGTAGCCAGCCGCTCCAATGTGCAGTAACATAATGATAGTATATATATATATATGATGACAAAGAAGGAAAAACAAATGCCATTTCCATAGACAAAAAACATGGTGGATGAAGATTTGGAATTTTTTAATGACCACAGTATCCGAAAAAGTTTGGCACTCCGGCGAAGAAGAATGGTATCTTTCGGTTGTTGATGTCGTACAGGTACTGACTGATAGTTCTGACCCCAAACAATATATCAAGAAGATGCGTGCCCGTGACAAAGCACTTAAATCCAAGTGGGTACAATTTGTACCCCACTTCAAATGTTAGCACCTGATGGGAAGATGCGAAAAACACAGGCTGCCAACACAGAAGGAATTCTTAGAATCATTCAGTCAATTCCTTCACCAAAAAGCTGAGCCATTTAAAACATTGCTGGCAAAAGTTGGTGCAGAAAGATTGGAAGAAATTGCTGATCCGAGAAAGCAATGGAACGTGCGGTTGCTACATATAAAGCAAAAGGGTATTCAGATGAATGGCAAAATGCAGGTATAAAGGAATCAAAAGAATTTGCAGCACTTACCAATATTCTTACCATCGCATGGTCATTTTATGGTTATTTTTAGAAAATCTGTTCCCATCGCTGTAAAAAATTATAGCTGCTTTTTATATTCGATGTCTATCGCCCCTGTGAAAAAAATAGGGCGAATATTTTTCTCTATATCTCCTCTATGTAAATATTGATCGCAAGATGTATAAACATATGATATTCCCGCAGATCGACGCCGGTAATCTCTTCAATTTTATTGATTCGATATAAAAATGAATTACGATGGATATGCAGTTGAGCCGCACTGTCAGACGTACTACATAAATTTCGGATATATACTTTCAATGTATCCAGAAAATCCGTTGAATGCTTTTTATCATATTCCCTGAGTTTTTCGATAACCGGAGATATGTAATTATTTCGCGGCATTTCATTTATCCGCGGCATCAAAATAGCCGGAAGATAATAATCTTTATAAAAATGGATTCGGCTATGCACGTCTAGTCTTTTTCCGATACACATAGCGTCTGCCGCCTGTATTTTATAATCTCCGATATCAAGCAGATTTTCAAACGAGTTGCTGACACCACAGTGAGCGTTAAATTTGCAAAAAAAATATATAATTCATTAGAAGCCATCTGCGTCATTTTCGGAAGAAGACTATACTGTAATATATAAAGCACACGATCTTGGATCAAAAGCATCTGGTCGGAAAATAAGTTTTGAAAATATTTACTGATGTAAGACAGCACGTTCTTCTCAGAAGATGAATTCGTATTTACTGTAATAATGCGGTAAGGAGGTTTCGGAAAGAAACGACAGTTCTTCCGCCACAAGTCTAACTGTTTCTCCGATACGATCCTACCGTTAAACAATTCATTGATAAATGTTTTAAGATAAACCGATTCCATGCTGTTTTCCGAAGTTTTCCCCTTTAACATAAGACTGCACGCTTCCTGGATAATGCTCATCGCCTTCATCCGTTCCTCCGTGATCTCCCCTTTTTTACATTGCATGACAACATAACCTTCTACGATATTGTTAATCTTTATAACCCCTAAAATCTTCGGAAATTCTTCTGTCGCCGCTCCCCAGTCAACTATATAAGGTGCTTCCTTTTCATTTACCGACTGCATAATTCCATCAGTATATAACTGCACGGTCATGTCCATATCATATCTTTTATGCTCTACAAGATAATCCCAGTAATAGTCACCTGTTTTATTTTTCGGAACAGCTCTGAGAAGATTGTATGCAATATCTACGGCAAGGATCGGAACTCCCGTGACCTCATAAGATACATCCATTAATTCTTGCATCTTTCCGTGTGAAAGTGTCTGAAATAATCTCTGATACAATGCCAAAAATCAATTTTCTTTTCCATGATGTCTTACTCCCTGTCAAAATGTATCGTCATTATAAATGTACGTTAAAACCGGATATCCCATTATCTCAATCCGTCAAGTTTACGGTTTCCTTATACGAACAAGCATATTATACTGCAAAATCAGTTAAAAAGCCTCGAAATTTGAGATTATTTTTTATATTATTGTGCATTTGCACAAAAACCACTCTGCAATTTCAGGCAAGGATCTGATGAAAAAGATTGTTAAAAAACTATACAATCAAGCTATAAAACAGACACGAAAGAAATGTCATCGGAAATGAATAAGGAGGACAAAATGAAAAATTACTTTGATTTAACAGGACAAACAGCTGTGGTAACAGGTGCATCTACAGGATTAGGCGTTCAGATGGCAAAGGCATTCGCAAGTCAGGGAGCAAATCTTGTATTGATCGCAAGACGTCAAAATCTGCTTGAAGAAAATGCAGCAGCCATCGAAGCAGAATTTGGTGTAGAGGTTCTTCCGTATACATGCGACATTACGGATACCGAGAAAGTAAAAGCAGCAGTGGCAGCCACTATGGAAAGATTCGGACGGATAGATATATTAGTCAATAACGCAGGAACAGGTGCGGTCGCTCCGGCAGTAGATATCACAGACGAACAATTCAACAACGAATTAAAAATCGATCTTTTTCGGTTCATTCATCTGTGCTCGTGAATATGCAAAAGAAATGATCAAAGCTCACTACGGACGTATTATCAATATTGCCTCTATGTACGGTCTTGTGGGAAATATGGCGGCAACATGCGTGCCTTATCATGCTGCAAAAGGCGGCGTTGTCAATATGACAAGAGCTCTTGCGGCAGAATGGGGCAAGGAAGGAATCACAGTGAACTCTATCTGCCCGGGATATTTCATAACTCCGCTTACAAAAGAAAACTCTTGACTCCGACTGGTTTACAGCATATGCAAAAGGGCAATCCCTGTAGGGCGTTATGGAAATGAAGGAGAATTGGATACTTGCGCTCTGTTTCTTGCTTCTTCCGCTTCCTCATACGTAAACGGACAAAACATTGCTGTAGACGGAGGATATACAGCTATTTAATTATTTTTCGATCTTATACCGTTAAAAAACAGATATTTACAAAAAACATTTTAAAAAGGAGAAAACTACTATGGGGTATGAAAGTTTATTTACACCTTTTTAAAATCGGAAACATGGAAGTAAAAATCGTATCGGTCTGTCTCCGATGGGAACAAACTCAGCATTTACTAACGGAAGAAAAGACGCCCAGGAAATCGATTATTTCATTGAAAGATCAAAAGGAGGAACCGGTATCCTTTATATGGGATGTCAAATGTTAAACGAGCAGATCGCACAAGGTTCTATGGAAGGTTATCTTGATACATATACAGTCCTTCCTTCTCTGACATCTGTGTGCGACGGATGCCACAGATACGGTGCTAAAATTGTTTGTCAGATCAGCCCTGGTACAGGACGAAACGCATTTCCTGATACATTCGGAAACCCTCCGATCTCTGCATCAGCGCTTCCGTCTGTATTCAATCCCGACGTAATCTGCCACGCACTGACAAAAGAAGAAATCGCTCAGATGATGGAAGGATTCAAATTTGCCGCAGGCGTTGCAAGCGATGCCGGGTTTGACGCTATCGAAATCCATGCACACGCCGGATATCTGATCGATCAGTTTATGTCTCCTGTATGGAATAAAAAGAACAGACGAATACGGCGGTTCTCCTGAAAATTGTGCACGCTTCCCGAAGGAAATCGTAGAAGCGATCAAAAAGCGTAGTCGGTGACAGTATGCCTGTCATCTTCCGAATTTCTCTTGATCACAGATTTGAAGGCGGACGTACGTTGGAAGACAGCATGAAACTTTTTAAAAGTTTTAGAAGCTGCAGGCGTAGATGCCTTTGACATCGACGCCGGATGTTATGAGACTTTGGATTATATCTTCCCTCCGTCTTATTTAGGAGAATCCTGTATGTCTTATGTATGCGCAGAAGCAAGAAAAGCTGTCAGCGTACCGCTTATTAATGCCGGATCTCATAATCCTGATTCCGCAGTTGAATTGATCGAAAGCGGAAATGTTGACTTTGTAAACATGGGACGTGCATTGATTGCCGATCCGTATCTTCCCTAACAAACTGATGACAGGACATCCCGAAGATGTCAGACCTTGCCTTCGCTGCAACGAATATTGTATCGGGCGCATTTGGAATAAACATACAAAAAAACTTAGCTGTGCGATCAATCCACAGGCAATGGAAGAAGTTCGGTTTGAGATCAAAAGACAGACTCCCGAAAAAATGTTGTCGTAATCGGCGGAGGTCCGGGCGGAATGGAAGCAGCCAGAGTTGCCGCAATAGAAGGGCACAAAGTGACCCTGTTCGAGAAAAAACTCAAAACTCGGGGGGGGAGTTATGGGGGATATCTGTACTGCAAAATTTAAAAATAATATTAAAAAACTCACAAAATGGTACACCGTACAGTTAGTTAGAAAAAAAACTAGGCGTAGACGTCCGTCTAAATACAGAAATAACAGGCGATGAATCAATCCTTGAAGAATGCGACAACATCATTATCGGATGCGGTGCCGTTCCTGTTACTCCTCCTATTCCGGGAATTGACGGAAACAATGTCATATCGATCTTAGACGCACACCGAGATCCTTCCCTCATAAAAGGTGAAAAGATCGTAATCTGCGGCGGAGGAGCTTCCGGTCTTGACGGAGCACTCGAAATCGCTTCTGAAATGGGCAAGAAAGTAACAGTCGTAGAGATGCTGCCGGAATGTGGAAAAGACGTATTCTTTATTAATAAAATCACATTGTTTACCAAACTTGCTGAAAACGGCGTTGAACTTATGACTAACACAAAAGTCGTATCCATTGAAGAGAATGGTCTGACCGTCGAAAAGCAGGACAAAACAACAGAGACAGTTCTCGCCGACACAGTCATTTCCGCATTCGGAATGAAACCTGTTCTTACAACAGTAGATGCTGTCAAAGCAAAATATCATCTCAAAACGAGAGTTGTCGGAGACAGCAATAAATTAGGTAAAATAGGCGAAGCTGTACGCGACGGTTTCTATGCGGCTACAAGTTTATAAAAATCATAAATTTTTAAGGTAATCGTAAAATTTTAAACTGATCATGATTTTTTAAGATGATCGTAAATTCTTAATCTGTGGCAAAAAAACACCCACACAGGAGCATTTCTACTCTTTGCGTGGGTGTTTCTTCTTGCCACACTCTTTGAAGGTGTCACTCAAAATTCTCGTTTTACGAAAATCCCTTTGTTGCACCGCCAAAAAGCGAGGCTTTTCTACTGTCTGTGGGGTTTATTACAACCCTCTGTTCTTCTTTTCTGATTATCTATTGTACTTTTTTCTTCTTATTTATAACCATTGAGCCGCCACTGACAACCAGCAGAGCCATCCACAAAGCAAGATTTGCTGTATCGCTGGTCTTCGGACTCCTGGCAGACGTTCCAGCCTTGGTGCTGCTATTCGTTGTTGTATTTGGCTTTGTATTTCCCGGCTTGGTATTTCCTGGCTTTGTATTGCCCGGCTTCGTATCACCCGGTTTTGTATCTCCAGGTTTTGTATCTCCGTTGTTATCTTTAGCTTTTTCCCAAACAGCTACATAAGTAACATCTCCTGTTACTTTTTCAGCAACAGCCGGCTTCCAGCCTTTGAAGACATATCCTTCTCTTGTCGGTGTTCCCTTGAAAGCAGGTGTATCGACTCCCGACAAAAGATTTCCGTATACCTGATCTGCAAAGATTACTTCTTCATCCACTCCGTCCGTATATCTGACGGTGTATTTGGTCTCCTCATCGTCTGCGATACCATTATTATTTTTATCTTCTCCCCACGTTGCTACATAGGTAACATCTCCTGTTACTTTTTTCAGCAACAGACGGATTCCAGTCTTTGAAGACATATTCTTCTCTTTTTGGTGTGCCCTTGAATGCAGGTGTAGCCACTCCTGACAGAAGATTTCCGTATACCTGATCCGCAAAGACTTCTCCGTCTACTCCGTCTGTATACGTAACCGTATATTTCGTTTCTTCGTTGTCGTCAATGCCGTTATTATTTTTATCTTCTCCCCACGTTGCTGCATAGGTCGCATCTCCTGTTACTTTTTTCAGCAACAGCCGGCTCCCCAGCCTTTGAAGACATATTCTTCTCTTGTCGGTGT
>VOFC01006690.1_pt1 | contig 31469 bp, 51 predicted proteins | sample 5384161 | NCBI WGS metagenome assembly VOFC01 (sample SAMN12384722, study PRJNA508395) | human gut metagenome | isolation source: healthy gut B | host: Homo sapiens
AAGATATACAGAGATTCTTGTACAGTCGGCAAGAAACTATATTCAGGAGCATTTTGCTGACGAGGAGCTTTGGCCGGAAAAATAGCAGAAGCAGTGGGAGTGACACCTAATTATCTGTCCAGAATTTTTAAGAGTATTACAGGAGATACCTGTGTCAGTTTCCTGGGCAAGGTAAGATTGGATGAGGCAAAGAAACTTTTGCGTGACTCTTCATTTAAAAGCTATGAGGTGGCGGAGGCGGTGGGGTACAAGAATCCTAATTATTTTGGTGCTATGTTTAAAAGATATACCGGGTATACACCGAAGGAGTACCGGGAGGCTTCGTATGAAGATAAGAATTAAGTCTGTCAAAAGCAAGATAATCGTTTTCTTTTATCGGTCTGGCAGCGTTCCAGATCTGTGTGATGGCAGGGTTTGCCAAATTGCAGTTGGAGCCATCCATTGTGAGTATGTATTCAGAACATTTAGAACGATTTGCAGATGTGGCGTTAACAGAAACGACACAGGAGACGGAGAAGATAGAACGTTATATGGTAAATATCATCGGTGATGCCCAGATTCAGGGATTTCCTCCGCAGAGCGGACGAGGAGCAGAGTGCAGAACTGCCGCCGGTGTTGTCTACAGAACTTCGCAACCGGATTCTTAGCTATACAGATTACGATAATATTATTACGGCAATATATCTCGTGGATAATTATGGAAGGATTTACAGTAATCTTGGGAAAAGCCCTATGCAGACCTTTATGAACCGCAATCAGGAGTTGAAAGACAGGAAGGAGGAGTCTGCTGTCTGGTATGGAGGGGAAAATGGAAATACCATAACGGTGTACCGGAACGTCAATAATAACACCACAGATCTCACACAAAAGATCGGAGCGTTGTGTATTTTTATAGACCGCAAGATGTTTCAGGAACGCATTGATGATCTGATGATGGAAGAAGAACAGCATTATGTTCTGGAAAATGAGGAGCGGCACCTAAAGATTTCTTCAGATCAGGATGAGACAGAAGAAAGGGACAGTATTGTGGTGATGAGAACGGATGGCAGGTGGGGGCTGAGAACCTGGATTGAAAAGGATATCATTTACCGACCGGTGAAGATGATGATGCGGATCCTGCTAGCAGAACTTTTGCACTGCTTCTGGTGAGTATTGCTCTGGTGGTATTTCTGTCAGAACGGATTACAAGACCAATACGTAAGCTTACTATTGCCATGAAGGAAATTGGAGCGGGAAATATTGATACGGTGGTATTAGATGAGGGGAGGATGAACTAGGGCTTCTTGCAGCAACCTGAACCGAATGTCAAAAAGCATCAAAAAGCTCATGGAGCAGATTCATGAGGATGAGAAACAGAAACGATATCTGGAGCTAAAGGCTATGCAGTATCAGATTAATCCTCATTTTCTCTATAACACACTGGACTCTATTGCCATGTCTGCCAGAAGAAATCAGGATAGGCAGAGTGAGGAAATGACCCATGCTCTGGCTGAATTTTTCAGAATCGGACTAAGCCACGGAGCGGAATATGTAACAGTGGAAATGGAGGTTCGGTATGTAAAAGCCTACCTTGAAATTCAAAATATGCGATTTCCCGATTTATTGACATGGGAGTGCAGTATAGAACATGGACTTGAGGAGATAAAAATTTTAAAATTTATTTTGCAGCCGCTGGCGGAGAATAGTATTTATCATGGCTTTCGTGACTCGGGGAGAGTGCGGTCACATAGAGATTCGTGTATATACCAGCGGAAAAAATCTGCAACTTTGTGTATCCGATAATGGAATTGGAATGATGCCGGAACAACTGGAAATTCTAAAAAGCAGGATGGCTTGGAAACAGATGACAGAACAGAGTATTCAGGAGGGGGGATTTGGGCTGCAGAATGTACAGCAGAGATTGCAGCTTGTGTATGGTACGAAAGCCGGACTTCACATAGAAAGTGAGTGGGAGGAAGGCACCAGGATCACGGTAGTGATTCCGGATATAATAAAAACACATTCAGAAAAGGAAGGGAGTGTTTGATATGGAAAAAGCAAGACCGGTTTCGTTGAAAGAGATACGTATTAGGGATAACTTTTGGGATAAATATCGGAGACTTGTAAGGGAGGAGATTCTGAAATATCAGTGGTGCGCTATGAATGATCAGATTGAGGGCGCGCCTAAAAGTCATTGTATTGAAAATTTCCGCATTGCAGCAGGAGAAAACAGGGAGAGTTTTTACGGGGCTGTGTTTCAGGACTCAGATGTGGCTAAATGGCTGGAAGCGGTAGCATATACATTGGCAGAGAAACCGGATAAGGAACTGAAGAAACTGGCAGACAGTGTAATTGAACTGATCGGTAGGGCACAGGAGCCGGATGGGTATTTTAATACATATTTTATTCTGAAAGAGCCGGGACAGCGGTTTAGAAACTTAAGAGAAGGGCATGAACTATATACTTTGGGGGCATATGATTGAAGCGGCAGTGGCATATAAGCGGGCGACTGGTGAAAAACGGTTTCTGGAGATTGTACAGAAGATGGCGGATCTGGTGGCAAATACTTTCGGAGTGGAAGAGGGAAAACGCATGGGAATGCCTGGGCATCAGGAAATTGAGCTGGCTCTTATGAAACTTTATGAGGAAACGGGTAAAGAGAGCTATAAGGAACTGGCAAAATATTTTATTGATGTACGTGGCTGTGGAAATAGAAATTATTTTCTGGAGGAGATGAAACAAAAGGACGTAAAGCGTATTTTTCCGGAGCTTAACGACTATCGTCCGGAATATTCACAGTCTCACCTTCCGGTGCGCAAACAGCGCACGGCGGAAGGACATGCAGTGCGGGCAGTTTATATGTATGCGGCAATGGCAGATATTGCAGCGGAATATGATGATGAAGAGCTGCTTGGCGCGTGTGAGACGTTATGGAATAATATGGGCATAGACGGATGTATGTGACAGGAGGAATCGGATCATCCGGGATTTTGGAACGCTTTACTGCGGATTATGATCTTCCTAACGATTATAATTACTGTGAGTCCTGTGCATCTATCGGACTGGCGTTTTTTGCGCGGCGCATGATGCAGATTACAAAAAAAGCAAAGTATGTAGAGGTGATGGAACGGGCTTTGTACAATACGGTTCTTGCAGGTATTGCAATGGATGGAAAGAGTTTTTCTATGTCAACCGTTGGAAGTATGGCCACCGAGCTGTATGGAGCGAACCTCCAAAGAGCATGTGAAAAGTGTAAGGCAAAAGTGGTTCGAGTAGCATGCTGCCCGGCCAATATTTCAAGAACGCTTGCGTCATTGGGAGAATATATTTATGCCTGTGAGAAAGATACTATCTATGTGAATTTGTTTATAGGAAATGAGACGCAGATTACAGTGGGAGAACAGAAGGTTCACCTGTCATTGGAGACTGACTCCCGTGGAAAAAATCAATTCAAAATCAACGTTTCCGGCGTGAAGGAAAGCGTACAGCTTGCAGTTCGTATCCCAGAATATGCGCAGGATTATAAAATTTTCTGCGAGGGAAGGGAGCAGTTTTACAAGGAAAAAGATGGATATGCCTACATAACCTGTGAAAAGAACGGAAGGTATGAAGTTCAGTTTGTTTCAGAGCCACGCTTTGTGAGGGCAAATCCAAAAAGTAAGAGCAGATGAAGGAAAGGTCTGTGTGATGTGGGGACCACTGGTATATACAGTAGAGGAGACGGACAATGGAGAAAATCTTCAGGCTCTTTACATAGATACTGCCAAGCCGGTAAAAAAGTGAAAAAGAGGAATTTCCAATGTTGATTGCAGCAGGAAAGCGTATATGTGAAAGCGGTTGGGGCGAGGAAGAACTTTATGGAAGTCATCCTTTGGAATTTGCAGAAACAGAGATTACGTTGGTACCTTATGCTTATTGGGGTAACCGGGAAAACGGGAGATGGCAGTGTGGTTGAAGGAGTATCTGTCTGATAGAAATAATAAGTAAAAAAGGATATGTTCCACTTGATATACTACCCTCATAATAGGACAATGAAATATAAAAGTCCTATATGAGGGCAGTTTCATGTCCAGAAAAGTAAGATAAGTCCAATATAAAAGGTCAAAATAGTTGAGCAATAGTTATATGTTTTGTGAGAGATCAGTGTTGAAGTGGAGACGAATATGATATAATGAATCCTATCGGTTCATATTAGAAGTTCTCTACGGAACTTCGGATGCGCAGAAAGCAGCGCAAAAGATGATAGGGCGAATGCCCGTCAGTCCGGGAAATCTTTGATTTCCCGGACGAGCACTGCGCTACAGGAAAAGGGAAAGTTATTGTGCCGCGCCCGGACATTTGCCGGAGCGTAGCTGATTTGCATGCCGGGCACTGCGCTACTACCAGAGGAGAAAACAATGAAAACAGTTGCAATCGTGGCGTGTTCCAACGGGCAGAAAGAAGAATATCGAAGCCAGAACGAGGAACTGGCACGGTATCTGGAGAAAACAGGACACAAGGTTTTATGGAGCAATGATATCTATGAAAAAATGCCGCATTTTCAGGTACGGGAGCAGAGCGCGCCGCGGAACTGATGCGTTTCTTCAATGATCCGGAGGTGGAGGAGATCTATGACATTTCCGGAGGAGATCTCGCCAATGTGCTGGACGGGCTGGATTATGCCGCCATCGGAAAAAGCAGGGCAGTTTTCTGGGGCTACAGCGATCTGACGACGGTCATCAACGCCATCTATGCACAGACCGGGAAAAGCAGCGTGCTCTATCAGGTCAAGAACATGGTCTGGGGAGAGAAAAAGAGGTGCAGCGACGGAGATTTGAGAACCGTACGGCGCTGTTTGACCCGCAGGTTCGCTTTGTGCAGGGGGAGAAGATGGAAGGCGTTGTCGTCGGCGGGAATATCCGCTGCTTTTTGAAGCTGGCGGGAACCCGTTATTTCCCGGATCTTTGGGACAAGATTCTGCTGTTGGAAGCATACGGCGGTGAGGTGCCGCAGATGGCGACGTATCTGGCGCAGCTAAAAGCAGCTGGGGGCTTTGAGAAGGTTGGAGGAATTTTACTCGGAACATTTACGGCGATGGAGGCATGCAGCCCGGATATCACTGCACTGGTGAAGGAGGCGGCAGGAACGAAGATTACGATTGCAAAGACACAGGAAATCGGTCACGGAAATGACGCGAAAGCAATCCGGATCGGAGAAAAGATATACTGCTGCGGAGACGAAGCATGTCGAAGCGTTGTTACAGATGCTGAAAGGAGACAGTTGGAAACCAGATGAAAAAAAGAGATGACATACACAGAACTAGCGAAAGAGACGGCAATCCTGACGGCTGCCGTGGCGATTATCGCCGCAGCCGTATACTTTTTCTGGTGCCGAGCCACGCATCCGTCAGCAGTATCTCCGGTCTCGGGATCGTGCTGTCCAACTTTATACCGCTGCCGCTGTCCGCGATCACGGTGATCTTAAATGTTGTGCTCTTAATCATTGGATTTTTTACCTGCGGAAAGGAATTTGGCGTGAAGACGGTTTACACCAGTGTGGCGCTGCCGGTATTTCTGGGAATTTTTGAGAGAATCTTCCCGGATTACGAATCGCTCACCGGCAGCCAGGAACTGGATGTGCTGTGCTATATTCTGGTGGTCAGCGTGGGACTCAGCATTCTGTTCAACCGGAATGCGTCTTCCGGAGGATTGGATATTGTGGCAAAGATCATGAACAAATATCTGCATATGGAACTGGGAAAAGCCATGTCGCTGTCCGGCATGTGTGTGGCGCTTTCGGCGGCACTCGTCTATGACAAGAAGACGGTTGTGCTCAGTATCCTGGAACCTATTTCAACGGCATCGTGCTGGACCACTTTATTTTTGACCACAACCTCAAGCGCCGTGTGTGCATCATCACCGAAAAGGAAGAGGAACTGCGCAGGTTTATTATAGAAGACCTGCACAGCGGAGCAACGATCTATGAGTCGATTGGTGCGTATAATATGCAGAAGCGGAACGAAATCATTGCTATCGTAGACAAGGTGGAGTATCAGAAACTCATGAATTATATCAGCCGTGAGGACCCGCATGCATTTATTACGGTATATACGGTGTCGGATATCCGCTATCAGCCGAAGCGGTAGCAGACAAAATGCGATAGGAATGAGGCAAAAAGGAGAAATATACATGGGAAGCTATGACAACACAGACAGTTCATACAAAGCTGCGAGGCGGAGACTTATCATCTGCCGATTCTGTATACAGAGGACGAGCGCAGCAGCTACGCCGCGTGGGGCATAAAAAAAGAAAAACTGTTGCTGCCGTTCGCCGTTGCCACGATCCTGATTGATGTGTTTGTGCTCTGTGCCACGGTTGTTTATCTGTTTGCGGTAAGAGAGGCAGACACCGGCATTTTCGGTCTGGATTTCGTGCTGGGGCGGTCTGGTCGGTGATGTCTCCTACGGTGTGGCGCTGGTCTTGACGGTTCTTATTTTAAAGCCGCTCGACTGGCTGTTGGATAAAATCATGCACAGACCGGAGGAACCAAAGATGCTGCAGGTGACACCGAAGGAAACGGGCGTCTCGTATTTCCTGCTTCGCGGTACAACGGTACTTGCGCAGGGAATGCTCACGTGGGATGCGTGGGAGGCTGCGCTTGCTGTGGGAGACGAATGAGATATTGCTCGAGGGGCAGAGACTGCGGATCGGAAGCAATACGATCGCATCGATCTATCCGCCTGAGAAACAGAAGCCGTGGATGGATCATCCGGCGGAGCAGATAACGGGAACCATCAGCCTGGCGCATATCCGGAAAAATATGCAGGGGTACCGGGCGTCCCTGGAAGAACAGAAAAAGGGAAGCAGAGTGGAGACGGCAGAACCCATAGATCTGCCGGTGGAAAATAAAAGAAAATGGAGACAGACACAGATGAGATATCCGAAAAATTTATCCGAACATGGAACGATTGGTTTTGTGGCGCCATCCTTCGGGTGTGCGACTGAGCCGTATCACACCGCATTTTTTGAACGCACAGAAAAAATTCCGGGAAATGGGACATCCCCTGGATCTCGGACCGAATTGTTATGCCGACTGCGGAATCGGGATCAGCAACACGCCGGAGGCGTGCGGCAGAGAACTGACAGAGTATTATTGCAGCGATAAGAATGAGGTGCTGATCTCCTGCGGTGGCGGGGAACTGATGTGTGAGACACTGGACGCGGTGGATTTTTGAACAGATCCGGGCAGCGGTACCGAAGTGGTACATGGGATATTCCGACAATACGAACATGACATATCTTCTGGCGACGCTCTGCGATACCGCATCGGTCTACGGCCCGTGTGCGGCGGCGTTCGGCATGGAGCCGTGGCATCAGAGTCTTTCGGATGCATATGCACTTCTGCGCGGACAGAAGCATACGGTAAACGCATATGATCTCTGGGAAAAGGAAAGCTTAAAGATGCCGAGCATCCGCTTGTGCCATACCATGTCACGGAACAGCGGATTTTGCATGTTTTCCCGGAACCGATGGAGGCACTTACGGTGCAGGGACGCCTGATCGGCGGATGTGTGGACTGTCTGGTGAATCTTTTGGGGACAACTTATGATAAAACAACCGGGTTTGTGGAAAAGTATAAGAATGACGGTATGATCTGGTTCCTGGAATCCTGTGATCTTAATGTGATGGCGATCCGGCGGGCGGTCTGGCAGATGAAGCATGCCGGCTGGTTTTCCCATGTGAAAGCTTTTCTGATCGGAAGACCTGCCGTCTACGGGCAGGAACTGATGGGGCTGGACCAGTACCATGCGGTGTGGGATCTGTTGAAAGATTACGGGGTGCCGATCATTATGGATGTGGATATCGGACACCTCGCACCGATGATGCCGCTGGTGTGCGGAAGCTATGCAACGGTGCAGGTGAACGGAAATGACATCTCCGTGAAGATGGAGTATTTATAGAATAATGTTAATATTTTTGCCGATGCCGGTGTTTAAGAGGGTATCCAGATCCAGACTCTGGGATACGATCTGTGCCGCAGTGGTGGCAGTGGCGTCATCCGGACTCTCTGTGGCACCGGATGTGGTGGTGCCGTCTGCTGCGGAAGAACCTGTGGCAGCGGCATTTTTTTCTGCATCAGCAGGTTGTTATCAGAGGTAACGAGCGCCTCGCCGCGGCTTGCAAACCGTTTGGCATATGTTGAGGTGCGCTGCATGTAAGCCGCATCAGCGGAAAAAGTTCCTTGAACTTGAGAGATCCGCACTCTCAAATAAGGTTGTACGGCTTGTGAGTGTGCCGTCATCATTGACGGTGATGCCGATCTTATCGAGTTCGGAAGAGTATTCGCTGGTAATATTTTTCAACTGCTTTGCACTGCGCTCCAAGGTACGGTCCGAGGAACTGCCGGCAGAGGAAAAGCATGTTGTTGTAGGTCTGGATATAGGCGAGCACGCTGTTGCGTGTGTTGGCGTCCTGGTCATCCGAAAATCAGAGGAAGTCAGCCGGCGTACTGCCTGACGAAGCGCCCTGCCGTCTGCGAGAGCGAGCTGGTTGCCACTGAATTCACGGCGTTTGGAGGAAGTCCCGGCTTCCCGGTTGGAACGGTAGAAACTGCGCAGGTAATATTTGGAACTTAAGGTGGTGCCGGATCCGATATACGCTGTATTTGACATAGTGATTCCTCCTTAAAAAGATTCTCTAATATGTTTCGGCAGAATGCGGCATAGAATTAACCATAGAAAACAAAAAACGGATATGCTATACTAAATTCCAAAGAATTCAGCCTGGGAACAGAAAATACTGAATTCTGGCGACTGGGGATGTATGAGAGGAGGATATCATATGGAAGCAATGATCTGGATAGGTCTGATTATTTTTGTGGTGGTTGAGATTGCGACGGTAGGACTGACGTCCATCTGGTTCGCAGGGGCGCGCTGATTTCCCTGATTCTGTGCCTGTGCGGCGTGGGACTGGGCTGGCAGATCGGCGTATTTTCGTGGTCTCAATGATTCTGGTGGCATTTACCCGGCCGTGGGCGATGAAGTATTTAAAGCCGCACCTGATCCGGACCAACTACGAGCAGGCGATCGGTGAAAACGTGTGTCTGACGGAGACGGTGGATAATCAGAGAGGAACCGGCACTGCGGTCTACAAAGGGACAGGAGTGGACGGCGAGAGCCAGCGAGGATGGAAAAAAGATATGAGGCGGGAACGATCGTGAAGGTAAAGGAGATCCGCGGTGTGACCATGTATGTCACGGAAAGCGGACTGATGCCGCAGGTTCCGATCACCGCCGCAGACAGAGCAAGAGGCAGAATAATATGAAGCTTGGAATGGTATTTGAGGGAGGCGCCAACCGTACGGTGTTCTCCTGTGGAGTGATGGATGCGTTTCTTAAGGAGCGGCTGATGCCGGATTATCTGATCGGCGTCTCCGCCGGGATTGCATACGGTGTATCCTACCTGTCGGGACAGAAGGGCAGGAATATAGAGGTTGTGGAAAATTATATCGCGGACAAGCGGTATATGGGCATGCGGCATCTTTTTAACCGGAACGAGAAAGCGTATTTCAATACGAAGTTCGTGTTTGAGGAAGTGCCGAATGAACTGATTCCGTTTGACTATGACGCGTTTGCGGCGTATCCGGGAAAAGTCGAAGCAGCAGTGACCAACATTCATACCGGAAAAGCCGAATATGTCGAAGTGCCGAGGGGACGGGACATGCGCGATACGCTGGTGGCGAGCTGTTCGCTGCCGATTCTTTTCCAGCCAGTGAAGCTTGGCAGACATTATTATCTGGACGGCGGGATTGCCGATTCCATCCCGTATGAGCACGCGCTGGCGGAGGGATGCGACAGACTCATCGTGGTGCTCACAAGAGAGCGCGGATATGTGAAGAAGACGGAGAAGGCAGTCCGCTTTACGGACAAGCTGTACAAAAAAATATCCGAAGATTGTGGAGAGCATGGATTCCCGGGCGGAGCGCTACAATGAATGTATGGCCAGACTGCAGGAACTCGAGCAGGAGGGAAAATCTTCGTCATCGCTCCGGAATCCACCTATGGGGTGGGACGGACGACCACGGACGTCATCAAGCTCCGGAGGCTTTACGACGAGGGTTATGAACTGACAGAAAAGCGCATGCAGGAACTGCGTGCATATCTGGGATAAGAAAGAGAGGAAACAAACGATGAAGATCGTATTTCTGGATGCAAAGACGATCGGTGATGACATCGATCTGTCCGGCTATGACGCGTTAGGCGAGGTTGTAAAAATACGGATTTTCCACACCCGAGGAGGCAAGAGAACGCACCAAAGACGCGGATGTGATTGTTCTCAACAAGGTTGTGATCAACGAGCAGTCCATCGGTGAAGCGGAGCACTTAAAGCTGGTATGTGTGACGGCGACGGGAACCAACAATCTCGACAAGGAATATCTGGATCAGCGTGGGATTGCATGGCGCAACGTGGCGGGCTATTCCACGGAGACAGTGGCACAGCATACATTTGCGTTATTGTTTTATCTGTTGGAAAAATTGAACTATTACGATCAATATGTAAAATCAGAAAAATATGTGGGGATGTTTCCTTTACACATTTTGACAATGTGTTTCATGAGCTGAGCGGGAAGACATGGGGCGTCATCGGTCTTGGCGCGATCGGCAGAAGAGTGGCGGACATTGCGGGCATGTTCGGGTGCCGGGTGCTCTACTATTCCACCTCCGGAAAACACGATCAGCCGGGATACGAGAGAGTAGATTTTGATACGTTGCTCGCGGAGTCGGACATCGTGTCGGTGCATGCGCCGCTGGATGCCAATACGGAAGGGCTTATGAACGCCGGAGCGTTTGCAGAAATGAAAAAATCTGCGATTTTCCTGAATCTTGGAAGAGGACCGATTGTGGTGGAGAAAGATCTCGCGGAGGCGTTAAAGAGCGGTACGATCGCGGCAGCAGGACTGGATGTGCTCTCGGCGGAGCCGATGCGGGCAGACAATCCGCTGCGTGAGATCAAGGACAGTGATAAGCTGATGATTACGCCGCATATCGCATGGGCGAGCATCGAGGCGCGCACGCGTCTGATGAAGATCATTGAGGGGCAGATCCGGGAATTTTTCCATCTGTAAAAGAATGCGCCCATTTGGGGGCGCATCAGCTTGGAATCCGCGCATCCAGACCGCTGTGGAAGGACAGATTGCCGTATTCTTTTAGAAATTCCAGAGTGAGCTGTTTCTGCAGCTCACTTTTTGGTTCTGTATGCAGTAATGTGTGAAGCTTTCGTATCATGGTAAGGCAGCGCGCACTGCTTTTTTCGTACAGATCAAAAAAGCTTTCCGTGGAGACGCGTGTGGCATCCCAGGGATTCTTCCAGGAGGCATGCCTCAAGTTAAAAGGATCCGTGCGGAAAAACAGTGTGTCGCTCGGTATCAACGGGGAAAATAACGGGTATCCCAGAAAATGCTTCTCCATGAACCGGAAAAGAACCTTTTTTTGTCCGGTTTCATCGTGAAGAATCCGCATGCCGAGCGGAAGCGAGATGATTCCCATCCACATGGTGCTGCGATGAATGGAAAGTTCGGGGAATGCGTAATGATAGGCATCGTACAGGAGCCCGGCAATCACGCGTTTCTGGGCAAAAGTCAGCTGGATCGTATCGGCGGCGTGGAATTCACAGGGTGTCTTGTGGCGCTTTCTGGCAAGCAGTTCGGTGTCGATCTCTGTCTCGAGATAGGCATGTCTGGAAAAATAGCTTTTCTCCTTCTTGTCATGGTAATGCGTCATGGCATAGATATAGGGATGGCATGTGGTGTCGAGCAGATAGTGCCCCAGGAAACCGGAGATGTAGGCTTCGGCAATGCCCCGGTCTGCAGCGGACGAGACGCCCGTAACTTTCCAGCAGTCCGCGGAAAAAGGCACGCGGCTCCGTGGTGTGTGCGAGGGCACCGAGATTGTGGCGGTGCAGGGCATAGGGACGGAAGATAATAGAAAAACAGATCCGGTCCCTGCAGTCCGAACGCATAAGCACTGCGGTTATAAAACAGATTTTTTTTCTGGGAATTACATTTTAACCGTTTGCAGGAATTCCTCCTTTCGTTCATCAAGAAGATTTCGTAAAATGAGAGAAATTTGAAAAAGTAATAAAACAAATAGATTGACAATCAGTGTTATATATCACGTAGTAATGGCTCATTCTAATCAAAGCAGGATTGTCATAAGATGATAGACCAGTGCATGCAACCTCCATTGTACAGGATGCTGGGCAGCAGAGTATGGTCATAAATTAAATCTGACATTTGATGAGTTAGACAACATTGTTGATCTTGCAGAAAAGTTCATGGGGGTAAGGAACGGGCGTATATTTTTATATGATGACCGGTGGAGAACCACTGGTGCGCAAGGCTGATATTATCCGTCTGTGTGATGGATCCGACCAATGACTGCGCATTCCATTGCTACACAAACGGAACACTTGTAGATGAGAAGCTTTTATATGATGACCGAGGATATGAAAAGACGATATCATTGTCTGGAAAGCACAACTTTCCTTTCCATTTCACAAACCTCTCGTAGACCAGGATTTGTGAAGATGCCAACTGATTATCCATCAGCCTTGAGGAGGATTTGAGGAGGCCAATGATTTCCGCCGCGGCGAAGGTGTATTTGACAAGGTTCTTCATGCAATGGATCACCAGCAAGAACATGGATGCCGTCACATCGGATGAGTTCTTTGATCTTCTGATCGAGCACGGAAGCCGTTTCGCATGGTACTTCCATCTGATGCCGGTAGGTATGAAGGCTTCACCGGAACTGATGCCGACCAGAGAACAGAGAGAATATATTTACCACAGAATCCGTGAGGTACGTGGATTTACAGGCGGTAAAGAGATCTTCGTTATGGACTTCCAGAACGATGGAGAGTATGTTGGCGGATGTATCGCCGGAGGAAGAAACTACTGCCCATCAACCCGAAGGGTGATGTTGAGCCGTGTGTATTTATTCACTATTCAGAGCAAATATCCGTGAGAAGTCTCTGTTAGAGTGTTTACAGCAGCCGCTGTTCATGGCATACAGAGACGGCCAGCCGTTCAATGAGAACATGCTTCGTCCATGTCCAATGTTAGAGAATCCGGAGCTGCTCCAGAAGATGGTACACGAGAGCGGTGCACACTCGACCGATGTTGAGGAGGCGGAGCCGGTAGAGCATCTTTGCGGAAAATGTATGGAGTATGCATGCCAGTGGAAAGAGACAGCGGATAAGCTGTGGGCAGAGCATCCGTACCAGCAGAAGGGCTACACCAACTTTAAGAAAAAATAAGGGGCGATCGTTATCAGCAAGGCGAAAAACAGATCTTAAAATGGGCATTGGTACTTGTCATCATCGGAATCATTGTTTATACATTCCGGGATTCAGCAGGACCGATCTTAGAACAATTAGAAAAAACGACACCGGCGGTCATTGCAGGCATCTGTGCAATGACTGTCGTGTATCACTGTGTCGAGGCGTGATTACCACGCTGCTTGCAAAACAATATAATCGTGAATTCACATTAGGCATTCAATTACCAATGCCTTTTTGTGCTCTTTTTACCGCGTGGCGACACTTGGCAGCGGAGCAGGGGTTGCCGCGATTGTCTATCTGGGAGAGCACGGTATAGAGTATTCCAAGAGCTTCGGAATGTATATGCTGCAGTACGCGTTTCATAAGATCAGTATCGCGTTTTTCTCAATGATTCTGTTCGCACTGAACTGGAATTATATGCGGGTACATTTTGGGGAGTATATGTGGCTGCTGCTGGCGGGATATCTTGTAACGCTGATCATCACCGTGGTTTTAATTCTGTTCAGCTGTTCCAGGCAGTTTCACCGCATGTTGCTTTGGGTGGTGGATTTCTTCAATGGAAAGACGAAAGGGCGGTTTGATCCGCAGGCAGCAATGCTTCATGACCAGTGCCAGATGTTGGAGGATGCATCCAGACAGTTGATGGGAGAGAAGCGGCTGGTTGCGGGTGCAGTGGGATTGAACCTCATCAAGTTCGCATTCTGGTACTCCATCCCGTATCTGATCTTTCTGGGGCAGGGGGAGATTACGCTCCCGCAGACGATGGCGGTCACATCGCTTTCTGTCATGCTTGCGGCAGTCATTCCGTCACCGGCGGGAATCGGCTCTACCGAGTTCGTCTTTACTGCACTCTTTTCCGGTATTGTCGGAACCGGACTGGCAGGCTCCGCGTCGCTTCTGTACCGCTTCGGTACCTTCGTATTCCCGTTTCTGGTGGGGGCGGTTGTGGTCATCATACGCCGCATCTACCTCAAAAAACGGGACAAGCCAAACGATAGCGCCAGCTATGATATGAGGCTGGACACAGGGCGGAGAGAGAACTGTGGGCTGCAGTAATAATAGAAAATCTGATGTTCCAGGGAAAGGCAGAGCGAAACATTCGTTGGAACAAAATGCGAGAAATTTCTTCTCTGCCGCTTTTTATATCCAATTCCGTGTTTTTCCAAGTTTTGACAATCCGCGGGATGTGTCCGACACGCCGACAGACAATGAGCGGACTTTTTTAGTGTTCCTAACATCACCGCTTCACAGACAATATAAAACCGCGCGAACCGAAACTCGAATTGGCATCTGCTATTGAAAATAAGGCAGATGCCAATTCAGACATCGGCTTCGCGCGGTTTTATGTTTTGTTCATTGGTGATGTAAGGAACACACAAAAAGTCCTTAAATTGTCTGCGGCCTGCGGACACACCCGCGGAGTGCTCAAAACTTGAAAAACACGGATCATCACAGATGTAAAAAGCGGCAGAGTTAGAAATTCCGTATTTTTGATCCGAATGTTTCGCTCCTGTTTCATCTGGAACACCGGTGATATTCTCTGATTTTAATGCAACCGGCAGCGCTCCTCCGCCCTGTGTGTGCGAGCCTCATTTTGCGCATCTTTTGAAAAAGTTTAAGGTTTGGGAAATTGACAAACGCACAAGTCATGATAAAATTAACGTTGGCATGCAAAAAATGTGTAAAGAAAGTGTAAATAAGGGAACATATGAAGATAAAATTATATTTTGACAAGGGTAATTTGGGCAGACTTGCGGTGGCGATGATCTTCGCCGCGGTATTGTTCTGGAAAATCGGCTTTTCGGTGTGGGCGCTGCCGGTATTCGGAGTGTGCTACTTCCTATTTAAGAGTCTGGAGGTGGAACTGTCAGAGAAGATCCCGTGGGTCTGGACCGGACTGATGATCGGCGCCAGCAGTATTTTCACGGCGTATCATGTGCAGTATCTGCTGCTGGATGCAGAGCTTCGCGCCAAGATCACACAGCCGAAGATGCTGCTCAATATCTTGTGCTGTCTGGTGGTATTTCTGGCGGTACAGGTTTTTACCAATAATACGGAACTTACCTGCATGATTTCCCACATTTTTCTGGTGTCATTGGCGGGAATCAACTATTTCGTATATCTGTTCCGGGGAACGAATTTATTTTCAGCGACCTGAAATCCATCCAGACCGGACTTTCGGTGGTCGGGCAATTATGCGTTCGTGATGGATGACCGGGCGGGCTATGTGATTCTGATTTCCACGCTCTATGTGGCGCTGATTCGCAAGCTTCACGTTTCCTTTAAAAGAGAGTGCCGATGGCGATCATCTGTATCTCTCTTGCCGTGCTGAGCGGCTGTATATCGGTCATAAGACGGAGTACATAGTGACAGAGACCTGGGAGCAGAAAGGAAGCTACCGCAACGGATATATTCTTGAATTTTGTGCTGAGTGTAAGAGACTGTTTTATCGCTGCGCCCGACGGGTATTCCAGGAAGGCGGTGACAAAGCGCTGGAAGAGCAGTATTCCGGCGGGGGCGGCGGGAAGAAGTTAGGGTAAACGGCAATGCGGAATGATCCGGGAGAAAAGCCGGCCATTATCGTGGTCATGAGCGAGTCGTATGCGGATCTTTCGGTGGTGGGAGATTTTTCTGACGAATGAACAGGTGACACCGTATTATGATTCCCTGAAGGACAATATCATGAAGGGACATGCCCTTGTCCTCCGTTTCGGTGCAAAGACGCCGAACTCGGAGTGGGAGTATATGACAGGGAATTCCATGGCATTTCTGCCGAGCGGTTCGGTGGTATATCAGCAGTATATCAGCGATACGCCGACTTCCATTGTGTCCAATCTTAAAGAACGACGGCTATACCTGTGTGGCAATGCATCCGTACTATGAGACCGGATGGAGCCGCAATGCGGTGTACCCGGATCTCGGGTTCGATGAGACACATTTTATCGACGATTTTGACCAGACCAAACTGCTGCGGAAATATATTACGGATCAGGAGCTATACGAGAGCATTGTAGAGCGGTATGAGAGCAAAAAAGCGAACGAAGATCTGTTTATCATGAGTATTTCCATGCAGAACCATGGCGGTTACACGGAAAAATACCCGAATTTTAATGAGCAGATCCGGACACTCGGAGCAAGTTATTCCGATGCGAATCAGTATCTGTCTCGCTGCTTCATGAGAGCGATAAGGCGCTGGAATATCTCATCATCAGCTATTTCCAGAGCGTGGATGAGATCAGCACGGAGGACGCCGAAGCTGGCGCGAAAGGCATATGATGCAGGTATCACTTTTTTGATACCGCGAGATTCTACACAGACAGCGAGGAGAAGCTTGAGAAGCGTTTGAGGGCATGCGGGAAAAAGTCTATATTGCGACGAAAACGGCGGCTGCCAACGCGGACGAATTCTGGGAGCAGCTTGGCATTTCCCTGCACAATCTGCGCACGGACTACATCGACATCTATCAGTTCCACAACCCAGCCTTCTGTCCGAAGCCGGGCGACGGAACCGGACTTTACGAGGCGATGCTGGAAGCGAAGGCACAGGGAAAAAAATCCGCCACATCGGTATCACGAACCACCGGCTTGCCGTGGCAGATGAGGCGATCGAGTCGAGGACTTTATGAGACGCTTCAGTTCCCGTTCTGCTATCTGGCGACAGAGAAGCGACATCGAGCTGGTGGAGAAGTGTAAGCAGGCGGGGATGGGATTTATTGCAATGAAAGCGCTCTCGGGAGGATTGATCAACAATTCGGCTGCAGCGTACGTGTTTGAGGCACAGTATGAGAATGTGCTGCCAATCTGGGGCGTGCAGAGAGAGCGGGAACTGGACGAGTTCATTTCCTACATTGAACATCCGCCGGTCATGACGGAGGAGATCGCAGCGGTGATTGAGCATGACAGAAAAGAACTCTCGGGCGAATTCTGCCGTGGCTGCGGTTACTGCATGCCATGTCCTGCCGGAATTGAGATCAACAATTGTGCGAGAATGTCCCGATGCTGCGCCGCGCGCCGTCGGAGGTCACAGCTGACGCCGGAGATGCAGGCGAAGATGAAAAAATTGAGGGCTGCCTGCACTGTAACAAATGCAAGAGCAAATGTCCGTACGGACTGGACACACCGGCACTGCTTGCGAAGAATTATGAAGATTACAAGCGGGTACTGGCGGGAGAAGTCAGCGTAAAATAAGAGATGTGCAGATATGCAGAACGACATGCAATGCGCGTAATGCACACGCGAGGCGAAGAGGAGTGGGAGAATGAAGAAATATGAGACCGTCATTTTGATCTGGATGGAACACTTTTGTATACACTCGGAGGATCTGACAAAAGCGACAAACTATGCGCTGCGCAGGATGAATATGCCGGAGCGTACACTGGATGATGATGCGCCGGTTTGTCGGAAACGGTGTGGCGCGCCTGATCGAGCTGGCGGTTCCGGAGGAACGGCACCGGAAGTCTTTGAGCAGACGCTTGCGATTTTCCGGGAGTATTATGATATTCACTGCAATGACAATACAAAAGCCTATGACGGAGTGATTGATCTGCTCCGGGAACTGAAGGCGGACGGATATGCGCTTGCGATCGTGTCGAACAAGCCGGATTCTGCGGTGAAGGAACTGGCGGAGATTTATTTTGAGGGATTGTGAAAGTGGCAATCGGCGAGAGTGCCGGAGTGGCGAAAAACCGGCGCCGGATACGGTCTATGCGGCATTAAAGGAGCTTGGCATGCCAAAGGAGGGCGCCGTGTATGTCGGAGATTCCGAGGTGGATGTGATGACAGCGAAAAATTCCGGTCTGCCGTGCATTTCCGTCCTGTGGGGATTCCGGGAGGAAGTGTTCTTAAAAGAACATGGTGCAGATCATTTTGTCCGCGAACCGGAGGAGATCAGAGATTTCTTTCTGAATGCGTAGGTCTGTTGAGAAATGTTTCACTTTTGGTAAGGAAGTACCATTGCATGATTTTTTTGTACATAAAGTACAATAAAAACAATGAGAAACACAGAAGAGTTGTGCGGAATCACAACAAGGAAGGTGGCATGGTATGAACAGAAGAAGTGTGAAACATACGTTAACGATGACCTGTCTGATGCTGGTATTACTGGCATCCCTGTTGCTTGGGGGCAACTTCCATTTTCAGTATCCGGAATACGACCAATATGGCGCTGACGGAATATGAAAGTGCGATGGATTCCGGTTACAACACAGAGATCAAGTCTGAGGTCCAGACGGTGATTTGTGCTGCAGGCAGAATATGATAAGAGCCAGGCAGGGGAACTGACAGAGGAAGAAGCGAAAGCAGAAGCGAAGGAGATCGTCCGCGCCATGCGTTACCGCGATGACGGAAGCGGATATTTCTGGATTGATGATACGGATTACAATCTGGTAATGCATCCGATTCTGGCGGAGCAGGAAGGAAATAACCGCTACGATCTGGAGGATCAGAATGGTGTCATGATCATCCAGGAGATTATGAAGGTCTGTAACAGTGCCGACGGAGGCGGATTCAATGAATTTTACTTTACGAAGGCGGACGGTGTGACGGTTGCGCCGAAGGTAGCATATTCCGGAGTTGTTTGCACCGTGGGGATGGGCAGTCTCCACCGGTAACTACGTCGATGACATGCAGGTAGAGATGACGGGTGTGGAAGGACGCATCAACCAGAAGTTCGAGGTTTCTGCATTGTGATAGTGATAATGATGGCTGTAATGCTTGTGATGGCGTTCGTGTGGGCGAGAATCTATGCGGCGAAGCTCTGCAAGCCGCTGGTGGAGATCCAGGGGCTGGCATCCAGACTTTCCGACGGAGATCTGACAACGACCGTGAACGTAAGGGAGAAGAACGAGCTGGGAGACACGGCAGAGGCACTCAATGCCGCGCAGAAGCAGATTGTTTCCCTGATAGGAAGCATCAGCACGGCATCAACAGATCTGCGGAATGCACTGCAGTCGTTTACTGGTAATTTCTCCTCGATGCAGGAGTCCATCGGAAACGTTGCGGTTGCCGTCAATGAGATTGCGGAAAACAGCACGACGCAGGCAGGATCCACGACGGAAGCGTCCAACGGTATCATGACGATCGCGGAAGGCATCGAGAAGATCTCCAGCGAGATGGAAGAACTGGTCGGCAATGCCAATCAGATGCAGGAGTATTCCAATAAGTCGCTCGCTAAGCTTCGTGAATTGATCGATACGAACAATAAGACAGAGGCGGATATCGAGTCGATGTATACACAGACGGAGAGTACCAATGCATCCGTCAATAAGATCAGCAAGGCGGCGACGCTGATCAGTGAGATCGCAGATCAGACGAATCTGCTTTCACTGAATGCTTCGATCGAGGCGGCGCGCGCGGGAGAAGCCGGACGCGGATTTGCGGTAGTTGCGGAAGAGATCGGAAGTCTTGCGACACAGTCGGCAGATACAGCGCATGAGATTAACGACATTATCGGAGAGCTGACAGAGAATTCCGAGAAGTCGATGGGCATTATGGTACAGATGAATGATGCGTCGAAGCAGCAGGTAGAGGCGCTGAATCATACCAGCGAGATGTTTCTGGATATGCAGAAAGCACTGGAGGCGTGCACGAATTCCATCCGCGTGGTGACGGATATGATCCGCACTGCGAATGAGGAGCGTGAGAAAGTTACACAGAGCATCGAGGTGCTGACGCATCTTGCGACAGATAATGCGGCATCCACGGAGGAGACTTCCAGTATGACAACCGAACTGGAGGGAACGGTGGAGCGCTCCAGCGGAATGATCGAGAAGCTGGAGGGCGACATGAAAGTGCTTGCAGACAGCATGGAGCATTTCCGGTTGTAGGAAGACTGCGGCAAGAATACAAATGATAAGATGAGATGAAAGCGGGCGTGTCAGAAACTGACACGCCCGTAATTTCATGTCTGCAGATATTCCGCGAATGTGAATATATAGCTGGGTACGAATAGGGAAAAAACCTTTTATATTTCACATGCGGCATCATATGCTGATTTAATGGCATGATCGATATTGCTCGGACACTCTCCGGCACAATCGCCAATATAATGAAGCGGGAGCGGACAAGCCGAAAGATCCGGAAGATTCTTTCTTGCGCCAACAGCCATTACAACGAAATCCGATCTGATCTCTAAGACCGAGGTTTTTTCATTTTCTGTTTTCTCAACAATAACTGCATGGTCATTGATCTCTGATAGTTTTGCAGAGGTAAGGATCTGGACATTGGAATGCTCTAATTCACTCATCAAAGTTGGGAGAATCGTGCTGCTTTCTTCCTTTGCAATCTGATCCATCATTTCAATAATTGTAACGTTACATCCGCGGGCAGCAAGGTATTCCGCAGTTTCAACACCTACAAGACCACCGCCGATGACAGAGACGTTGCCGAATACAATTTCTTTTTAGCAAGAATATCCCATGCACTTGTAACGATTGGAAGATCTTTGCCCGGAACGGAATGATTGCATTCGTTGCACCTGTTGCAACAATTACTTCATCAAACGAATCATAGTCTTTTTCGGTAAATTCTGACCCAGACGGAATGTCACTGATAATTCGGGAAGCACGTTAAGATAGTAGTTAATGCTTCTCATCATTTCTTCTTTTCGGGGTGGAACGCTGGCAATAAGAAGCTGACCACCGATCTGGAGTGACTTTTCAAATATAGTTACCTGATGGCCTCTCAGAGCGGCGACACGTGCTGCTTCAAGTCCTGCAATTCCTGCACCGATAATTGCAGCACGATTCTGAATATTGTCTGTACATCCTTTATTACACATCATACATGTTCTGACATCGCAGCAGTGTCCATCGGCACACTTGTTTGCAAAATCAGGGTCTGTGAGAAGAGAACGACCTGAATGCAATAATATCAGCAGAGCCATTTGTAATAACGGCTTCAGCAGCTTCTGGTGTTACAATACGACCAACCACGGATACGGGAATGGAAACGAGTTCCTTGATTTTTTTAGAGTATGAAACCATAAACCATATGGCTGTGTTCCCATGGCAGGGATGGTATCCCCCATATTTCCGGTGTGGTTAGCCTGCGCGACATGCAATGTGTCAACACCGGCAGCTTCTAATTCTTTTGCAAAAATGCAGGCCTCATCAAGTGGAAGACCACCTTTTCCTCTAAAACTATTTTCTCCAAGAGGAGTAACTATAGGAAGCTTGTAGTCGATAACCATGTCAGGTACAATTGTTTTTAATTTTTTACGAGTGTTAATGCAAAACGTGTACGGTTTGCAAGGTCTCCGCCATATTCATCTGTTCTGTGATTTAAAATAGGAGAGCAGAGCGATCCGACAAGGCGGTCTCCATGTACTTCGATACAGTCAACACCAGCTTTCGTGTGCTAAGATAGCACAGTTTTCCATATGCTTTATTATTTCATCAAGTTCTTCTGCAGTTACTTCATTTACAAAGTGCTGCATATCATGGTGAAGTTTAGCTCTTGCCTCCTGCATTTTGCCCTGATGAAACATATCGTTTAAAGCTTTAACATTGTAGTCAGGATGGAATAACTGAATTCCAAGCTTTGCACCATTTTCATGACATGCGTCAGCAAGTTTTTTGAAGCTTTGAACCTGCTCAGGTGAATAAAGCTTTTGGTGTAGGAGAGAATGTTGAAAGAGGAGCAACGTCTCCAATGACAATGTATCCAACACCACCTTTTGCAAGGCGCTCATAGAAACGAAAACTTTGTTCTCCAATTGAACCATCTTTTTTCCTCATATCCTGTTGTAAGTGGTGGGAACATAATACGGTTTTTAAACTCAATATTTCCAACTTTTATAGGCTCTAATAATTTCATTGTTCATACATCCTTTCAAATTGAATATACTATTTAAGTGGTGTTAAAAACTCTAACATTAATTTGTCTAATTCTGCTCTTGCAAAAGCACTGGCAAAATTGTGGTTAGCGCCTTCAATTGTTTTATAATTGCATTTTCCATTGTAAAGTGACTCATATTTATGGCATGTTGCATCATCTACCAAATCATCTGCAGTTCCTCTTATAAGGAGGACTGGTCCGTTGTATCCTTCTGCTGACGAGAATGGCTCATAATTAAATAAATCATAATTAAAAGATGTTGGGAAAGTGAGTCCTTCAATATCGGCCTTGGTGATCCCCTTTAGCTTCCATGGCTTCAGCACGATCCTTACATCCAAACCACATTCCAGCACCCGGACACATAAGCATGAGAGCATAAGGATTAACAATAGGAGCGGCAGTAGCAGCTGCGTATCCTCCCATACTCTGACCAGATAAGATAATCTTATCTGGATTGGCAAAATCTTGTGTTTTAGTCCAGTTTATAATATCCTCGATATCGTGTAGGATACCTGTAAAGGTCATGTCCTCGAATTCACCATCGCTTTCGCCATTTCCGTATAAATCAAAGCGGACGCTGGCAAATCCGTTTTCAGCCAGAAATCTGGCTGTGTGGGTATAGATATTTTTGTAACCGCTTTTATTCCCTGTAAAGCCATGTACATTTACAATAGCAGGAAATCTTGTGCCATCTTCTGGAATGTTAACTATTCCGCGTAAGATGTGTCCATCACGGTTTGTGATTTCTACTTGTTTTGTCAATGTAAGATACCTCGGTTTCTGAAGTTATTCTGCGTTTGCAGCATTTCGTTTGTCTGATAAATTCTGTAACATTTCAGCTGTTTTCTCTTTTGTAAGAGGGTAGATAAATTTTAATACCAGAACAGCTAATAAATATCCTACAACATATAAACCTGTATATGTTTTCCAAAGATGTCCTGAGAATGCTTCACTCTGGACAGCTTCATTAACCTGAATCCAGCAATTGCAAGTGCAAAGCTGCTCATACTTCCGGATACGGCATTAGCAAGCTTACGGAAGAATGTATATGCCGAATATACAATTCCTTCATTACGTTTTCCTGTCTGAAGTTCTTGATAATCAATTGCATCATTTACAAGTGCCCAAACTAATACTTGGAAACCACTTACCCAAGATAGCAGATTCCGTTGATGATAATAAAGAGCATTGGGTTCTCAAGTGGGAAAAAGAATAAAATAGCATAAACAACAACTGAGAAAGTTGCACTATACATAATCCATTCTTTCTTTCCAAATTTCTTTGCAACAAATTTTGTGCCTACGAATGCAATAAGTGACCAGAGTACACTTAACATACCTGCAAATGCCATGATGGCAACATTTCCAAAATAATCGCGGAATAAATAAGTATTTAATCCGTTAACCATACCTGCTCCAACAATACCGATAAAGCTTGATAACATAACTCCGAGTAATGCTTTGTTTTTAGTAATATCTTTAATTACCTGAAAGTAGTTAAACTTTTCTTTTTTCTCAACAACTGGCTCTGTAATAATACGCTCTTTACACCAATGAGATGTAAACATAAGACAGATTAATCCAATAACTGCACAGATTGCTGACATAATAAGGAAATGGCTAGGTACTGGCTGGTTATCTTTATATAAGAATAATGGTCCGGCAATAACGATAACGGTCATAAAGATTGTGCCGCCAAGACTTCTGAAGCGTGAAAGGTCGGTCCGTTGGTTTACATCATCTGTCATAACACTTGAAAGACTACCAAATGGAACGTTGACACATGTGTACATAATTTCGTAAACAATATATGTAATGAACATATAAGCAATACGTGCACCATAAGCGAAATTGTTTACGTTAACAAATCTAATATACAGAGTACTGCGGTTGGGAAAGCAAAGAATTTAATCCACGGAATGAATTTTCCTTTTCCTTTTGTTTTTGTGGCTATCAACAAGTGCACCGATTAATGGATCGTTTATGGCATCCCAAAACTTTGTAACAAGCATAAGGATTCCTACGTGTACTGGATTAACTTTTAATACCAGTGTATAAAAAATAGCAAGATACATGGCACGGAACTGCTCAGTACAGCAACATCCCAAATCGCCAAGAGTGTAACCAATTTTGTCCTTCATGGAAAAAGGTCTTGTTTCTTTCATGATAATTTACCTCCAAACATTTATATTGTTTTAGTAGCTACAATCTTATTATATTGGGGTTATGCTGATATCCATATACAAATATTGCTTGCAAACTACGAAAAATTGATATATTGTATATTTTGACGAAATGAACAAAAATATAATAGGAAAGTGTACAAAATAGACATATGAAAAAGCAAGGCTACAAAATGGAATATTTGAAAATATTGGATAGTGCCCAGCGAAGCTTTTGGGCAAAAGGAGAGCTATACAATTGTATTTATAGCTGGTGGGATAGGGTATATGCACCAGGAGGACGATAATATTGTATGTACTATGGAGGATTTGATATTTATTAAGCCAGGTAATAAAGTAAAGCTTGAATATCGTAAAAATAAGTATCCTCTTGAAGTTTATGTTCTTTATATAGGTGGAGAACTTTTAAGGAAATTGTCAGATGAAGAAACAAGACTTGATGAAGCGTTTGATTTTGTTCCGTATCAAGTTAAGATTGTTCATTCTGAGACTGAATCGGCTATGCTTATAAAGAATATATCAAAAAAGCTCTATTCGATGAATAATGAGCCGCCTAAATTTGCCCACTCATTATACGAGAAAAGCCTATTAACTATGATTCTTGTACTTGCACTTCGCTCATCTGTTCAGGATGATGTACAGATTAAGACGAAGAAGAAAAACACGTTGTAATGGATGATATTTTTATTTATATCAGAGAACATTTGACAGAAGATATCTCGTTGGAGCGCTTGGAAAATGAATTTTATATAAGCCGTTATCATATAGTAAGAGAGTTTAAAAATTGACAGGTGAGACACCTCATTCATACATTGTAAAGAGCAAACTTGATTTATGCCGCCATTATATAGAGCAGGGGAAAAGTATTCATGAGGTATATGAGCTTGGTGGATTTGGAGGGTATAATCATTTTTTAGAGCATTTAAGAAAGAATATGGTGTTACTCCAATGCAATATTACAAAGATTTAAAGATTGACAGGAATGAAAAGTAATGATTGTGTTTGTAGAATAAAAGCAAATAAGGGGCTGTCGCTTTAACGATGCGACAGCCACAGCATTTTTAAAATTTTCAATTTGATGTGAATACTGTTCATTCATAAGTGATGAATGAATCATAAAATCCGCAGTTGCAATATTATTTGCAATCGGAATATCAAACACCTGTGCAATTCTAAGAAGAGCTTTAACATCTACATACATCCAATCTGTCATTTTTATCTATCATGCAAAAAAATTGATATACAGTTCTTGACTTGAATATTTTGTATGCTGGCAATATACAACTTGGAAATTCTGGATTATTACATGAATTAGGATAGAATTGAGTTTCAAAACATACACCGCTTCGCTTATTATATATAGCACCATCTTTTCCTATTTGACCATTTAAATAATTTCCTGTATAAACCTGTAATCCACATAAATCAGAATAAACATCCATCCCTGATTCCACTGTCTGCCCCATACAGTTTTGCAACTTTTCTTGTCTTTCTGTCATTTGGAAATATATAATTATGATCATAACCACCTGCAATTTTTATCTGTGAATTATCTGCATCTATATCTTTTTCCTATCTGCTTACTTTTTACGAAAATCAAATGGTGTATCACTAATATCTATAATTTCTCCTGTCGGAATCATATCATTACCAAGCTCAAGCATCTGTCCCGAATATATTTCCATATAGTGTTTAAGGATTGTACCAGAATTATGCCCATCTAAATTAAAATAACTATGATTTGTAGGATTTACAACCGTAGTCATATCACTAAGCATTTCATAATCAATTATAAATTCATTTTTATCTGTGAGTGTATATCTGATTTTCTGCTCTAAATTTCCTGGAAATCCTTGCTCCATATTAGGACTATATCGTTCCATTTCCACAAACTCACATGCATCAGTCTTTCCATTTCTTACACTGTAAAGTTTATGATGTGATCTATTAAACCCACTGTGAAGATTATTTTGATTATCATTTTTATCCAACAGATACTTTATATCTTCTATTGTTACTTCTGCCCCTGCAATACGATTAGCATTTCTGCCTATATATGCACCAAAACCTGTATTCTGTTCATAATAATCCATCAGATTATCATAACCAAGTACAACATCTCGTTTTCTTCCATACTTATCAAGTACATAAATGGATAATACCAATGCTCCAAAATCAGATAATTCCACACTCATACCTTTATTGTTTACCAAGATATATCTATGTGCTTTTTTTTTCCTTCTTTCGTCACACCAAAAACTGTATTCCACATTTCAATTCACCTGTCCTTAAACGAAATGTATTGTAAATACTATAATACTGCTAATTCTTTATAGTACAGACAAAAAACCGTTTAAATGCAGCAAATCCCTTTTCTGTGCGTTTATATACACCTGCACATTCCAGAACTTGCACAAAACAATCTGCAATTTCATTCTGAATAATACTCTCTATATTTTCTGTTGTAATATCATAAGAATCCAGCCATTCATCTACCCAGTCGGCATGAATTTTTATTTCCTCTATATCATGAATGTTTTTCCCTTCAATAATAGCTTTCGCAAGTATATCCATTTCTTTTTTCAACTCTGGAAGGAAGTACTGCAAGCCCCATCACTTCTATCAATCCAATATTTTCTTTTTTAATGTGATGCAGTTTTTCCTCTGGATGATACACACCCCATGGCCTGTCCTCTGTCGTAATATTATTTCTGAGAACTAAGTCCATTTCATACAAATTTCCATTCATGCGTGCAATTGGCGTAATTGTATTATGTGGTACTCCATCTGTTTCGCTAAAAATAAATGCCTCTTCATCCGTATACCCACGCCACTTTTGCAAAATATAGTCAGACACTTTTGCAAGTCTTCCAATGCTGTTTCCCTGCAATCTTATGACTGACAGTGGCCACTTAACACATCCAGCTGTCACATCTTCAAATCCTGCAATCTCAAACATATACTCATATGGAGCTTCTGCCATAGCAAAAGTATATGCTCCACCTTGAAAATGATCATGGCTAAGAATTGAACCTCCTACTATCGGCAAATCCGCATTTGAACCTAGTGTATAATGTGGAAACTGTCTTACAAAATCCAATAGCTTTACAAAAACAGCTTCATCAATCTTCATCGGTGTATGTTTTGCATTAAACACAATACAGTGCTCGTTATAGTACACATAAGGCGAATACTGCATGTAATAATCTTGCCCATCTAGCTTTAGTGGAATAATTCTATGATTTTGCCTTGCCGGATGTGAGAGTGTTCCTGCATATCCCTCATTTTTTCTGCACATAACAAACATTTAGGATAATCATTCTTTGTTTGAGTTGCCGCTCTCGCTATGTCCCGTGGATCTTTTTTCTGGTTTAGAAAGATTAATTGTAATATCTATCTTGCCATACTGTGTGTCTGCTTTCCATTTTTTATCTCTTGCAACTCTGTCCTTACGTATATAATTTGTATCGACTGAATTGATAATAGAAATCGGTTGCTTTTTTGGATTTTTGACATATAAATCTGTAAATTTTGCTCTGACCACAGATGGTGCAGGTGTTAAAATCCCCATAATTTTAGTATCAAATAAATCCCTGTATACATTTGTATTTTCAGGTATAAATCCATGCTCCGCTGCATAATCAGTCATATCAGATAGGATTTCTGATAACTGTCTGATTGCTTTATCCGTCTGTGTATAACTGTCAAGTTTAAACAACTCTAAAAGTCTGTTAATCACATAAATTTTATCGTCTTCCTCAACCAATCCTTTTCAATACCGTAACCTACTAATTCTGAAATAAGTTCATTCATGTTATACCTCCTAGTATCCGTCCGGATGATTTACATGCCATTTCCATGCTGTTGAAATAATCGTCTCAAGATCTGCATACTGCGGTTTCCACCCAAGCACTTTCCTTGCTTTTTTCACTGGATGTCATAACACTTTTATGCCACCATATTTTCTTATTCTCAAGTCTTTACAAGAATCTTTACCAAATATTTTATCCATTTCGTATTTGTAATTCTCCACATATTCATTCTTCACAAACGCCTGTATGGTTCCAGCAAAACCTCCTCCATGTACCCTGCATACACCATTTTGTCCCAAAACATTTCGCTTACAAATAATGCCAAAGATACATTCTGATTTTTTTATATCCTGATTTGAGTAAACATTCTGCAGATATTTAAAAGAAGAATTGCCGACGCTTTCACATCATCCAGAAATGCTCCTATATTTCCTGCTTTCAATGCACTTACTTCTTTTTTGTACTCTTTTTATTTTCATAGATAAAATGCAATGCCCTAAGGACACATCTGTCTCCAAGTTTTTTTTCTTAAATCAGTAATATTATCCAATACATCATTTATAGATATGCCGCACAACACTTCTTTTCCAAAATATTTTGCAACCAGTTTCATTTCCTTTGGAATTGCTGCATATTCGTCTGTTAAATCAGCATGTGAACCTTTTTGTATCTGTAATACATAACCTATAACCATACTTTTTCCATATCAAAATCAATTTTTTCTACATATGGGCATTCTGGGTTGGCAAAATCAATATGAACAAGATTACCAATTGAACTTGCCATCTGATCCATCAGACCACAAGGCTTTCCGAAATAAACATTTTCAGCATACTGTCCAATAATGGCTATCTCTGTTGCTGAAACTGTTCCACATTATAAAGTCCTGATAAAATTGTCCCAATCAAAGTTTCAAATGCTGCTGAAGATGAAAGACCCGCTCCAATAAGCACATCACTTGTTATATATGCCTGAAAGCCTCCAACCGAATAATTTCTTTCAAGGAATCCAGATACCACACCTTTTATCAACGCCTTTGTTGTTTCCTTTTTTTTTCCTTTACAGATACATCATCAAGCCGGATAATGATTTCATCATAGTTATCAGAAACCAATCTGATTACATTATCATCCGTCTTTTTAACGATCCCAATAGTATCAAGATTAACTGAGGCTGCCAAAACCTCTCCATTCTGATGATCTGTATGGTTGCCGCCAATCTCAGTTCTTCCCGGAGCACTGAACAACTCCACATCTCCCAGCTTATAGCACTGCTCGAATTTCTTTATTGCATTGATATAGCGTTCTCTTTGATAATAAATTTTCGTCTCATCAGCATACACATCTAAAAAGTCTCTCATCATATACGCCATCTATGAAACTTTGAATCAATATATCTGTCTGCATCTCAATCACCCCACTTAAATCAACATTTATCGGATAATATATAATAATGAATAATTTTTATCAGCCAATCATATCCAATTATACTTACTAATAAAAATTAATCCTATTGTTATTCTTTATTATCCGTAAAATCACCTTGCATTCTTGTTATACGTAATATACAAAAAATAGCCCAAAAAATCCATATCATAAATTGTACAGATTATGCACAAAACAATATTATTAGTCATCCCGGTTAAGCATAATTTTTATTTCCCTAATCCATTATGCTTTTCCATTCAAAGCCTATAATTCAGATAATTTATAACATTACATTAGTTTGTTTCATTTATGACTTGTTTTATTAAAGCAAATAGACATTATATGCATAAAATGATAAAATAACATTGTATATTTAATGATTTCCTATATTTGCAACAGTATATATATATTATTTTTTAATTACAAGTAAAGGGGGCTTTATATGTATACCAATAACGCATACTTGAACAATTCCACTATTGACAGGAAAGATAAATCAAAGGAACTACTTATAACCATGTGTGGTACCTATAAGCTTTATACTAAGCAAAAACTTCCTACATGGCGTCCGCGTGGCAGACTGGTTTCAATTACTTTTTATCGCATCTGGAAAAGCCCACTTCCACTTTTAATAATGATTCAGATGAAACCATCGTTCATGCTGGTCATATGGTATTATACAGACCTAAGAACCTCAAAAATATGAATATTATGCGAAAAGACAATGTAGAAGTTTACTGGGTACATTTCACTGGAAATAATGTTACCAATCTTCTTCGTTCCTATGGATTAACTGATGACAAAAGAGTTTTCTACTGTGGTTCTGGATCTGAATATCAGATTCTGTTTCGTGAAATGATCAAAGAACTGCAGATGTGTCAGAATGGATATCCTGAAATGCTAGAAATGTATCTACGACAAATTTTTATAAGGCTACATCGGCATTTTTTTATCTTCTGTATCTCATGATAATACACATAAAGCTGATGAAATAGACAATGCTGTTTCATACTTTAGTGAACATTATAATGAGCAAATTAATATTGATAGCTATGCAGAGCAAAAAATAATATAAGTACAAACTGGTTCATTCGTAATTTCCGCTTATATACTGGTATTACACCTAAACAATTTATTATGCGTAAAAAGAATATACAATGCAGAAGCACTTCTGCAGAATCCTCAATATAACATTAACGAAATTGCCGGGATTGTGGGCTATGAAAACCCTCTGTATTTCAGCCGAATATTTCAAAAGTTAAAAGGTTTATCACCATCTGAATACAGAAAAAACTGATATAATAAAAGCAGAAGAATATTAGGGTTCTCTGCTTTTTCTGAACACATGTTAATACACAACAAAATCCCTTTCAGCTAATGCTCATGTTATTTTTGTTCTGCATATAATATCCATTTTTTCAAGGTTGATATTTTCTCTAAAATTTTTGGCTACATATTCCACCGCATTGTAAATCAGATCATCTCTTCCTACTACACTTTTATCAATCAGTGGCATTGTTGTGAAAACATGTGCTAAAAAATCATCACATGCATATGCCTTTATCAGCATTGATTGCCATCTTTTATTTCTGCCAAATATTTTATAGCATTTACGGATACACTTTTTCTTTTTCACAACTGATTTTCAGTTTGTAATTCTGAAGTTCTTTATAGTATGAAATAGTTTTTGGATCAATTAAATATATTACCTTATTCTTCTTTTTTCCCAAAACGATAATGATGTATTACATTAGGGAATATTATTGCAAAAATCCCCTTCATCCATATGGAACAATTCGGTTTACTCCAAACTCTACTTCTCCGTCGTTACATACACAGCTTCTATTGCTTCCATGCAAGTGCGGCGGCTTGTACTGGTTCTTTCCACTCGGATGATAATCCCGTATTTTTATTTTCATA
>VOFC01003537.1_pt1 | contig 31448 bp, 45 predicted proteins | sample 5384161 | NCBI WGS metagenome assembly VOFC01 (sample SAMN12384722, study PRJNA508395) | human gut metagenome | isolation source: healthy gut B | host: Homo sapiens
AATTTGCTGTACGCCTGACCAAAATCCTCCACACTCATGCTGTCGATAACTGATAATCGCCATATCGTCGGTTTCTTTTTAAAATAATCTGATATTGATTCTGATAACTCATAATATTTCCCGTCCTTTCAAAATCCATAAGATGCTGTTCCAGCTCATGCACAATACTATTGGTTTGTGTCACTTGCTGCTTTAAAATTTCTTTCTGCGCAGATAATTTTGAAATAAGTATACTCTGATTGTCGGTGGACAAAAGCTGCTGAATTTCACCAACGAAAATCCGTAGCGTTTCAGACGCTGAATCAATAACAGTTGCGACACTTGACTGGTTTCGTAATAACGATACCCGCTTTGCGAATCAATATACGCGGGCTTCACCAAATCCAACTTATCATAGTGATGCAGCGCTTTGATGGTAACTTGACACGCGCGGGAAAATTCTCCGATACTCAACATACTATCCACTCCTCTAAATTTCACCAATTCGAATTGTTATATCTATAATGTCTGACCTTAGGGCAGAGTCAAGAAGTTTTTGAAAAAATTTTTTGTCGAATTATTTTCCGAAATAATCGTCGCAATAGAATTGCTGTCGAGCTATTTTATTTTTTTGAAGGCGGGAAATTTTTTTCGACGAAAAAATATTTCCCGCGCAATAATTTGGCAGGAAATAAAATCGTTCTTATTTATTTTGCAAAAGCTCGTCGGTAATCGCCAGCACTTTTTCGGCCATTCTTGCGCATATACTTGGTGAGATACTATTCAAGGGGCACAGCCGCTATCATCAGCAACAAGCCAACCAATCCAATAAAAATGCCCGGCACAAAATAATTTTCCCAGTTTCCTCAATCGTGACGCAGCACAGCCCGACGCCAAACAACACTGTGCCTATTAAGCCCACAATGATTGCCGCAATAATTCCGGGCAAATTGGTTTGCCGATCCAACTTGCGCAACTGCTCCATTTTATCCTCCACCGGCGGCAGATATTTTTGCCGGATAGCCAGTATTTCCTCTTGCTGACGGGCTGAATAGGTGTATGAAAACTTTTCTTTTTGTTGCTCGGTTAAATTTTCAACGCTCTTTTGATTTTCGTTCAACATGCTTCCCCCACTTTTTTATTATTTACGGCAGACTCTGTGCCTTGCTGTGCTGCAATTTTTTGCAGCTGCCGGTTGCCATGTACAATCATATACAAAGCCATGCCAAATAGAAAACACACACACCGCGCTGCCGGTCCAAAACTCATCGTGCGCCGCAAAGACAGCGTTCCCCGAACGATTGAAACATGGCTGCCTGCAAAGATAGCATAGAAACCATCGCCGTAGCAAAGCTTTATCATTTTTGCTGCCGATAAAATAGGATTGTACAACTTTCTGCATTTGATCATATTTTTTATGGCATTTCCAAAAGCGTAAAAAGGCATACAGCGCCACTACATAGATGAGATAGCCCGGATATTGGCGGCCATCGTGTCCATTTATCATCTGCCAGACAACAATAGTCATAGCCAAACTCATCAGCAGCAACAAACCGCCGCAAAAACGATACTTTTTCAAGCTCATCTGCAAGCTATCGGTTCCTAAATGCCGCAACAATGAAAATTTAATCAGGCTCAAAACAAAGTAATACACACCCAGCGCACCAAACCAAGGCGAGCGGTCATACACGCCTATCGCAACATGAAAGGCGGCATACAAGCCGTGCATGCAGAAAGATGGATACAGACCCAGCCGCGTACGAAACACAAAATCGGTAAGATAACGGCTGCTGAACTGATGATGATACAAAAACTGCCGGATAGCCCGTCCCTGCTTCCACACCAATGCGCAAGCAATCACCAGCGCATAAAAGGAAATCGCATAAACCACATAAGCCAGCAGCGTATCTTCTTTCTGGGCAGTAAAAATATATACCAGAGCTGCTGCGGAAAGCAGGGATAACAAAACCACCCACAGCCAGCCGGGATACAGACAGCGCCACAAAAAAGGCCTGCCAACGCTTTTTTCGCTCATTTTGGCAACCGCACGGTAAAGGTGCTGCCTACACCGACAGCACTTTCTACCGATATTTCCCCCGCCAATAATATTTACAATACGTTTCACCAGCGCTAAACCCAAGCCATTGCCCTGCGTGGCATGGGAGCTGTCGCCCTGATAAAATTTTTCAAATATATGCTGTCCCACTTCGGCGCTGATGCCGCAGCCAGTATCTGCGATACTGACCACCGCCCATCGGCCGGTTTCTGTTACAGTTACGGCAATGGCACCGCCGTCATCGGTAAATTTAATGGCGTTGGAGAGCAAATTATTCCACACCAGCGTCAACAATTCGGCATCGGCTTCCACCTGCACATCGTCAATGGCAATTTCCAACTGCAAATTTTTTTTTCTCCCACGAATCCTCCAAGGCTAACACACATTCCCGCAGTTGTTCTCCCAAATTGTACTGCGTTACATCGGGAAAAATATTTTGATTTTCCAGCTTATTCAACCGCAAAATATTAGTAATCAATTCAGAAAGTCGTCGCGAAGCATCGGCAATGGCGCGGGCATATTCTACGCGCTGCGCCGCGGTGAGATTGGGCGCTTGCAGCATAGTGGCGTAGTTTTGCATCACTGCCAGCGGCGTTTTTAATTCATGGGACACGCTGGCGATAAAATCGGTGCGCAAGGTTTCAATGCTGGACAATTCTTCTGCCATTTTATTAAAATCGGCAATGATAACGTCAAATTCATTCATGCGCTCCAAACCGTGCAGCGGCTGGATACGCGCAGAAAAATCGCCCTGGGTGAGCCGCTGCGTGGCTTGCAAAAATTCGTTTCATGGGACGTTCCACCATATAGATATGCCGCACACTGTCACAAAGCGTAAATAACAGACTGAGAAACATCACATTACAAAAACGTAATCACGGCGCTGCTGCGCATATCGGTGATGGTGATGCCTAAGGTATGCAAAAATAACAGAAAGCTACTGGTCACCACAAAAGAAATCAGCAGAAAAAAAATCACATAGCGCCGCGCTGAAAATAGGCTGCGATGGACTTTATTTCTGGCGTTATCGGCCATCATTTCAACACCGCCTTATAGCCCAAACCATGCACCGTTACGATTTCAAAATCATCGCAGGCCGACAATTTATCCCGCAGCTTGGTGATATACACGTCCACCACCCGCGGCCCGGAAGCGCTGTCAGCGTCCCAAAATTCGTCCATCAACTGGGCGCGGGTAAAGGTTTTGCGCGGATAGGACAGCAGCTTGTAAAGCAGATTAAATTCCCGCACTGTCAGCGCGATTTCCGCATCGTCCAAATAGGCGGTATGCTCTTCTGCGTCCAGCGTCAACGCCCCCCACCGTCAATTTTTGCTGCTGGCTATTTTAGAGCGCCGCAGCAATGCGCTGATACGCAGCACCAATTCGTCCAAATCCACCGGTTTCACCATATAATCGTCAATACCGGCGCGAAAACCCCGCTGTTTGGCCGATAAATCGTTCCGTGCGGTTATAAATAAAATAGGAATTTCCGCATTCAGCTCCCGCACTGTTTGGGCAAATTCAAACCCATCCACACCGGGCATCATAATATCTGAAATAATAAAATCGAAGGCGCTGCCATACATGGCGTCGTATGCTTCCATAGCGCTCAGACAGCCTGTGACCTCATAGCCCTGCTGCGCCAGAAAAGAACACACCACCTTATTCAGCTCCTTATCGTCCTCTACAACCAAAATACGAACCATAGCTGCACCCCCTCTGTGATTTTTTTTTATTATACCACCTAATTGTTAAAGTTTTGTTTACATTTTAAAAAGCAAGCAAAAAATCCCTGCCTGTGCAATGGCAGAGATTTTTTTTATATACAACTGCTGTGGATAGAGAACACAGCGCTTATCTTCCATCATATCAATTGTGGATTATTCCGCTTTTTTATCCACAGTTTGGTCGGTTTCTGCTTTTTCTAAAAAGGTATCCACAAACTTATCCTCAATTTTCTGGTAGTTACCCACAACTGTGCTTTCAATTTTTTCGTAAGTATCCACAACACCGTCGCGAATTTTTTCATAGGTACCTGTTACCAGCTTCTCTACACCTTTTGGTGTTTTCAATTGATAGTCGGTCATATTCTTCATACTCCATCCTTAAAAATTTTTATCGTATGCCTTTCAAAATAGGAATGAGACACAGCAACAGCACAATCCCAAGCAAACCAATCACAACGCCAACCGCCAGATATTCGGTCCAAACCATGGTCAGACACATGCCCAAGCCAAACAGCAACACGCCTACAATGGTCAACAAAATAGCGCCGATGGTTTTGCCGTCCGGCACTACAACCACTGCTTTGCCTTCCATCTTGCGGCGCACCATAACCATAATCAATAAGACAATCAGCCCGGCACAACCCAATACCAACCCCTGGGTAAAGGCATTCCATTCCGGCAGCAGGCACATGCACATCCCTAAGGCAAATAGCACAATCCCTACTACGCTGAGCAACAACGACACAAAATTTTTCTTTTCCATAATTTCTGCAAACCTCCTGTCATTTCGGGCGTTTCATCCACCCGATGCCTGTATCTTACGCCGCCGATGTTTGCAAATTGATAATAAAATGTTTCCGAAATGTTAATCTTGAAAAATTATGGTAAATCAAAGAGCCTGCCGCAGCAGTATCGCAACCAATACTGCTGCGGCAGGCTCTTTTTTGCTAAAAAATATTGTACTAATTTGTTTGGCTCACCAAGCTGTTGCCGACCATGCCCGCGACGACGATAAAAATACCGCACAGGCCCAACATATCGGGCACGCTGTCGCCTAAAAATAAAATGCCGCCCAGCAAGGTGAACAGCACCTCGCCCGATTGGGTAGCTTCGATAACAGCCAACTGCCGCGGATTTTCTTTTACCAAATCAGTCGCCTTAAAGAACAAAATCGTGGCAATCACGCCGGAGAACAACGCCACCGCCAACGACTGCACCACCTGCCCGCCGGAGGGCAGACCTGCGCGGCCAAAAGCCACTGCGGAACAAATCAACCAAAAGGGCATGCTGCACAGCGTCATGCCAAAAACCCGCTGTAAGGTGGTTAAATCAGACAAAATCATCATCTTGCGGTTGCCCAACGGATAAGAAAAGGCTGCAACTAAAATCAGCACCAACGGCATAAAAATATTTTCCACAGCACCAGCGCGAATATTGGGCACCTGCAGCAAAAAAGATGCCGCACAGCACCAAACAGGACATCAGAAAATTTTTCACCGGTACAGCGCGGCCGAACAGGGGCGTCAGTAAAACGCCTGCCACAATGGTCAGTTGCCAAGTAGCCGCCACAAACCATGACTCCCCATAGATAGAAGCCATGGTAAGCGGCATATAGAACAAGCCGAAGCCGACGGTACTCCACAAAATCCAGCGCTTAGGCTTGCGCAAAATCTCTGTCTGAATGTGGGACCAAGCATGTTCGCGCCACACCAACACTGCCAGCATGGGCAGCATAAACAAATAACGCAGACAGGCGCTCCACAGCCAATAGCCGCCGCCCAAATTCATGCTGCGATTTAAAATAAAGGTAAAGGCGAAGAAAAAAGACGCCAAAATGCCATAGCCAAGTGCTTTCTTCATGTTGTTATCGCTCCTGTTGTCTCATTGTTTCCTGTACCTATATAGTGTAGCATGTTCTGCCGTTTTGTTGGTGTAAGCATTCTTAATCATAACTATCCATTGACCATTTGGGTCTCCTGCCCATAGGCTTCCGCCATTTCCGGCTCGATAATTACAGTGGTTCCCTCCAGCCGGGTCTTATTAAAAAAATTCTTCAAAAAAGCCAGCGGAACAAAAAGTATGCCCTTCATCAATCACGATTTCTTCTGCCGCTTCCATTTGCCGGCTCAGATTAATAATCGTCAGTTTTTCCTTCAAAAAACAATCGTTTTCGTTCCCTGCCGCAGCACTGCTTTTTTGCGTATAGGCGTCCTCCACTGTGACCTCGCCGGTTTCTGCACACCAAGCAACAGAATAGCCGAGCGCCTCTGCAATCGGGCGAAGCGGAACCATCAGCGTTTCCTTTTTCATAATAAGGCATACAAGATAAGTCGCCAAGCGCTTCCTGTTCTGTGCCAACCAAGATTTCAAAAGTGTTCGTTTCTTGCCAATGAGCCGGTTCTGCCGCCCAAGCGGAAGCGGTCATTGTCAGAAAAAGAACGCTTGCCGTCAAACAAAAACGCCATAAAAATTTTTTCATGTTCATACCCCATTTCCTTTGTATAAAGCATTGCTTTCTTTGTAGACGAAAAGATACCGCAGCCGGTTCCCTAAAAACTGCCAAAAGACAGGTCTTTTCTGCACCTTATCAATTTTTAACGCTGCCATTCTGCATATCGGCAATTTCCTTTGTTGTTTCCCTATACTATTTGTGATAGAATGATAGCGTTGGCTGTGCGAAAACAGCTTTTTTTCGTAATTCTGTAATAATACAGTATACAGGAGGAAGTCATGAAAGAAAAATTGTCCTTTTCCCAACTGCTGTCATTGTCTCTGATGCTCTTTGCGCTGTTCTTTGGCGCTGGAAATATGATTTTCCCACCGGCAATGGGACAAGCTGCCGGCACAAATGTATGGGCCGCGCTGGCTGGCTATATCACCACCGACGTCGGACTGCCGCTTATCACCATCGCCGCCGTTGTGTTTGCCGGACGTTCTCTGCTGAAATTATTGGGCAAAGCAGGCTCGCGGTTTGCCGCTTTCTTTGCCGCATTGATTTATTTATTAATCGGCCCTTTGTTCGCCATTCCCCGCACAGGCAGCGTATCCTTTGAACTGGCGCTGCTGCTGCCTTTTTGGGAGAAGGCGCCAACACAACGCTGTTTTCTGTTTTATTTACGGCAATCTTTTTTGCGCTGACCTATTTTTTATCGGCCAATCCGCAAAAAATTGTCTATATCGTGGGAAAAATTTTAACGCCGATTCTGCTGCTATCCATTTTCATCATCGGACTGGGCGCAATCATCAATCCAATCAGCCCGCTGAGCGCGCCGGCAGGCGATTACAGCGCTATTCCCTTCTTCAAAGGATTAATCGAAGGCTATCAGGCGCTGGACGCTTTGGCTGCCGGTGTTTTCGCGTTAATTGTCATTGAAAATGTAGAAGGCATGGGCATCAAAAAAGAAGGCAACATTGTAAAATATACGCTGTTAGCCGGCCTATTGGCCGCTATCGGTTTGGCGGTAGTATACGGCATTTTGGCTTACGTGGGCGCCACTTCCAGCGCGCTAGGTGAATTTTCCAACGGCGGCCAGCTCTTATCGGCGGTGGCCAATTACATGTTTGGCACAGTGGGAATGCTGATTTTAGGCGTTGCGGTGTTATTCGCCTGTTTAACAACCGCTATCGGTTTAACCACCTCGTTCGGCGATTATTTCAGCAGCGCTTATGTAAAACTGGAATACAATCAAGTGATTATCGCCGTTTGCGTGTTCAGCTTTTTCATCAGCAATATCGGTCTGACCCAATTAATCAGCATTACATTGCCGATTTTGTTGATGGTTTATCCGGTATTGATGGCTCTGGTAGCCGCCTCCTTTTTGGAGAAATGGCTGCAAGGCCGCAAAGCCATTTATATCGGCGTTTTTAGTTGGCACCGCGCTCATCAGCATTCCCAACGGTTTAGAAGCATTAGCCGGCAATTATGGCTTATCGCTGGGTATCCTCAGCCAATGGCTGCAGCTAGTGCCCCTGTATAATCTCAGCCTGGGCTGGATTGTTCCCGCTATCATTGGCGGTTTGATCGGCGCACTGATACACGCCATATCAAAGAAACGGTAAGAACAAAAATTGCAAATGTTTCACGTGAAACATTTGCAATTTTTTTATTGCGCCCGTTTGCCTTTTGCGCTGCTGAAAGTTTGTGTCGCTGAAAGACAGGTTTTGAAATCCTTCCTCAAAATAGCCAAACGGCAGTTATCTAATATCGGCAACTGCCTGATAAACTGGAAGTTTTCTGGTCAATCTCCCGTTTCACATTTTTCGCGATGTGCCGTTCACATTTCTTCTACGTACTCGGCCAATTCATATACCCTTGTTTTCGTCAATTCTGCCGCTTTCATTGCTTCCAGCAACGGCTGCAGGCTTCCGCCCCCATTCTCCAACCCGACGGCCTGCACTTCCGCGTCCTTAGATGCAATCCACGCCCTTTCCTCTTTCCGCAAAACTTCCATGTCATCTTCGTTCAGATTCGCTTCCAGCAGTCTCCACACAGCGTTCAGGGTATCGTCCCACAACTGGTACATCTCTTTGGCAGTTTCATTCATCTCCGTCTGCGTGACAGCTTCCTCCTGCATTTTCTCTATTTCTTTCTCCACTTCTTTTTCCCCTCCTCGGCATAGGAAATCTCCATGGCGATTCTCTCGGAAAGGCTCTGTTGGGAGGAATCTTCCTCCGTCTGCTCTGAATTCTTCCCCGGTGCACCGTCAGGGAAGGAATAGACATCCCCAGCCAGAACTCCAGCCGCATCCGTGATAACCATCACTTCCGCCTTGCTGCCAGTGACGGAGATGTCCGCCAGCACATAGGGGTCTTCGCTGGTAAAACGGAGCGTATCCCCCCTCCCAGACTGCTGTACCCTCCAATTGGGTGGTGCGGTAGACGCTGATTTCCACCGCATAGGTTCCATCCGCCTGTAAAGCAAGAGTCAACTGGCTATAGGCGTCAGATGTGCCCTGTTTATCGGTATAGATGCCGGAGACATCCTCCTTCTCTGCCTGCTTCGCATCTTCCATCTGCTCTGGATTTGACGTGCTTCCGTCGGGCTGATTTGTCTTGACAGACAGGAAGTTCCCACTATCCCCGCACCGCAGCCGGACAACAGAAAAGCGCTCAGCAACAGCGCCAGTAGTATTTTTTCATGGAAATACCTCCTAAATGCGTTACATAAAATAGCCAAACGGCAGCTATCTGATATTGGCAATTGTCTGATAAACTGAAATTTTATTTCCCTATTGCATTTTCTTTTTTGTATCATTTCCAACCAATGATTTTGAAAATTTAAAATGGAAGTTTTGCATTCCTCTCTTAAATAAAATCGGTGCGTGTCTTTCCGAAGTTGATTGCAAGCTACTTCAATTTGTGTACAACCAAAATCTTTTGCAAGCTGACAAGCATTTGCAAGCATTTCTTTTCCTATGCCCTGTTTCCTATATGTTTCATCAACAGCGAACTCCATGATCTCTGCAATACACTCTGAATGATGTAGCTGCTCCTCGAATCTTAAATTCAAGACTCCAATTACGTCATTATCATACTCACAAACAAGGCAATAATAATGTCTATTGTTTATCTGCTCTTGATATATCGAATAAAATCTGTCAAGAGGAAGCTGCTTACATTCCATATCACAAATTAAGCTATAAACCTTTTCGCAGTCATTCAATGTCGCTTTTCGATACATTCTATGATACCCCAAAATCCCGATTTATCATTCTGATTATATCATGGACCACTTTACACCTCCATGTTAGATTGGTGAATTCCTCCACGTCCAAATCCAACAACATAAAAGGTAAAAAAGGACTTTTATTGTCTGCTTTGCCGATGGCCAAGCAGACAATAGGCTCTTCCCTGTTATTTCTTCTTCACTTTCGGCGCGGTGAGCCGGTAGCTCTCGCCAATCATGTCGCGGATATCGGAATCGTCTACGGTGCCGTTGAGAATGACGGAGTTCCAATGGTCTTTATTTAAGTGATAGGCTGGGATAACGGCTTCGTATTTCTGCCGCCAAAACTCCAACCAGCCCGGCGCGCATTTGACGTTAATCCAGATATGCCCTTGCCGTTCAAAAAAGTCCAGGCATAGGCTTTTTTATTTTGCCCGTGCCGCATCACAGTCCAGTTTTTATCGGCAAAGGGATAGTCCTCGTACACATCGGGCAACTGCAAGCAGCAAGCAATGGCTTCCGCTCTGGTTTGCATAATCCTCCACTCCTTTTCAAACCAAAAATGTTTCACGTGAAACATTTGCAATTTTTCTGTTCCCGTTCTATCAGGCGGAACAACCGTCGGCTTGGGCAATGGCTGGCACAAACCGCAGCCATTTTGGCCGTACCTTCCAGCGGCTGCGGTTGACCTGCTGCTTGTCCGCCTTTACAATACGCATAGACTCCGACAACAAATCGGCAAAGAGCTGATTCAGCGAACTCCCCTGCTGCAATTTCCACATCACCGCTTGGGCTTTTTCGTTGCGCAGACAAAACTCCCAGCGCGTCCATTGCTCCGGCAATCCTGCCAAATGAACGCCGCGGGCATTCTGTTCCAGCCGTTTATCGTACACTCGCAAATATTGGTCAGAATGGATAGAGCCCATATAAATCACCGCTTTATCATTCATGCCACTAGCCAAGGAATAACCCATACTGACATCGCAGCCGCGCCATTGACTAATAATTTCCATACTACGGGCATGGTCAACCAACTGGGCTACGGTATACCAATTTCCGGTTTTATCATCCAAAGCCAAATCCAGCCGCGTCACCTGCACACACAAAGCGGACAACGCCATAAACAAATCCAAAAAGGGCATCACCTCTTGCAGATAGGCACAGCCCCGCCCCGTTATGATAACATGAACTCCTTTCTGCACACCACCATCGGCCCAAATGGTAATCATTCCATCGGCACCCAGCGTGTACTTGGTGCAATACCCATAATAACTTCCCTGTGATTTTTGAAACTGCTCCGGAGATAACCTGAGAAGCTGCTCCATGATGGCCGGAACAGAAAAATCCCAGAGCGTAAACTCAAACCAGTCTAAACCCGCAATACAATGCCCCTTGGAGGCGATTTTCCTTGTATTGTCCACCCCACTATTAGAGCTACCAATACAAGATTCTCTTTCGTTTTTATCCATGCCGTTCTCCTTTGCTGAAAAAAAATGGCTGCAAATAGACTACCTTTTTTGTAAATTTTTTCTTTTCCTTTATTATACAGTACAGTAAAAAGAAAAGCAAGAAAAATTTGTAAAATATGAATTTAATTTCCTTGACACAACGCGCTCTGTTAAAAATTTTTCTCATCACGGCATAAAAAAAGACAGCCCGCAAAGGGCTGCCCGTTGGATAATCTTATAAAAGATGCTTTACTTTTTTGTAGATATCGCCGACACCGTCGTTGCGCAGCTTAGCCGCCAGCAGATTGTGCAGCTCCTGCTTGTTTTTGCTGCGCTGTAAGCAGTCTAACACAACGGCAGCCAAACCGGCGTCGGCAAAAGCGCCTCCACCTGTTGCTGCAGCGGATCCTTCGGCGCTTGCGCCGGCTGCTGCACAGGCTGTAATTCGCCAGTCTGCACAACGGTAATCTGCTGCTCGGACCAGAAGCGCACCACGCTCTGAAAGCCCGTATCGTGGCTGATAATATAAAAAGGATTGCCCCGAATTCTGCGCAATCAGGTATCCCAGATAGCTCACCAACTGAAAATCCAGCGCATTCTTTTTACAAGCCCCGACTTTAAAATAATGAATTTGCGCTTTCGATTCATTCAAGCGGCGGTGTAAATCGAAGGTTAACCGGTCCGCGTGTTCGCTGTAAAAGATAATCACTTCATCGGCTGCCGTTAACTGTTCTACGCCCTGCAGCCCTTCTGTATTCACATTTTCATAATCAACTAAATAGAATGCCATACGTCTTCTCCTTACCTTGCCAACAAAATTTATACGATAAATTTAGTTTAACATCTGCCCTTGGCTTTGTCGATGTTTTTCTTTTTCCAGCGTTGTGCTTCCATGTTGCTTCGCTAGCAGAAAACCGTTATATAAAACAAAAGAAGGCACGCAATGTACCTTCTTCTATACGCTATCAAATTTTATCGGTCATCATCTATTTCTGATTGCCTTCTATATTTATTTGACTATTTGACTGGCTTTAACTCTGCGTATCCGCTCCAGGCAAACAAGGCTTCTTCCGTTTCATCTCCATACACCTGCTCCACATTGCAAATATATAGATAATGGTCGCCCACTTCATAATACTCCTGCAAGCTGCACACAATGGCTACACGACTGTGTACAGGAATTTGTATTTCGCAATCTGCGACCGATTTCAGCTCAATTCCAAACTCTTTTGCTTTATCGGTGTCCCGCCCAGTCGTGCTGCCGCAGCCCATCACTTCTGCCGCCATAGATGCACCGGGAACTGTGAGAATTACAGTTTTATGCGCCCGCACCATTTCTCCGCTGTAAGATGTTTTTGCCATAGCAAAGGCAATCATGTTAGGATGAAACGATAGATAGGTCCACCAGGAAACTGTAGCCAAATTGGTGCCGCCGTCGGGCCGTTTGGTGCAAACAACCGTCACCGGATTTGGTGATGTCAGCTTAGCTGCTTTCGGTAAATTTATTTGTTGCATAAGAAAGACTCCTCTCTGTTTTTATTGAGCTGCACTATGCTTGAATGGAATTTCCCAAACGATAGGCGTCCTCCAATTCCTTTCTCCCTTTGATATCGCCAATTTCCATCACGCCGCCGCACAGCACTTTGCCTAAGCTCTTCCAACCTAAATGCCGTTCTAATCGGTCATACCAGTATTGGCTTTCTTCAAAGCCGTAGCCTTCAGCGGCCATCAGCAGCACCGTTTCTTTTTGCGGATTGCGATAGTTGGCGTCACATTCGGCAACGGCGAACAGTCTGTCGAAGGCTGTCTTTAGCTGTCCGCTTATGGTCCAGTAATATAAGGGCGAGGCTAACACCAAAACGTCGGCTTCTTTGTAAGCCGGATAAATTTTTTCCATGTCATCTTTTTGTACGCAGGGACTGTCCGGATTTTTCCGCCGCCAAAACAGCCTTTGCAGCCGTTAATCTGCATACTGCCCAAATCAAACACTGTTACGGTGTTGCCTGCCTGCTCAGCGCCGCGCACAAACTCATGCACCAAAGCTGAGGTGTTGCCGCTTTTGCGGGAACTGCCGTTTAATACGATGATCTTTTTACCCATTTGAAGTTTCCCCTTTCCAATCATGCAAATTTTATGTTCTTTCTGCATTGACAATCCTTTCTTCTATAACTAGAATTATAGTCAGAATTTACTGTTTGAGAAGTACGCACATTTTGGTGCGATACTTACATCAACTTTATATACTTACGCAAAGGAGAGTGTCTGGATGGAAACGCGCTGTATTTCTGCCGAATCGTTGGAAACCACTGGCTTCAGCTACACCCTATCGCTTATCAGCGGAAAATATAAAATGACCATTCTGTATACGCTGATGGAATTTGGCGTGGTGCGGTTTAACGAGATGAAAAAAAATATATCGGCGGTATTTCCTATAAAACGCTGAGTGCTTCTCTCAAAGAGCTGGAAGCCGACCAACTGGTCCATCGGGAAGAATATCCGCAAATTCCGCCTAAAGTGGAATATAGTTTAACAGAGCAGGGGCAAATCGTTAATCCCGATTTTAGACGGCATGTGCGAATGGGGCGAGAAAAACCGTCTGCCATAGGCTGAACGATAAATGGCCAGAAAAAAAGAAACAGGTGCTTTCCTGTTTCCTGTTTTATTGTATAATGGAACCGCTGTGAAATTATAAAAGAAAGAATGTGATTGTGTTATGAATATTGGACGGAATGACCCCTGCTGGTGCGGCAGCGGATTAAAATATAAAAAATGTCATCTCAATGCAGACGCCAAGGTGGCCACCTATGCTTTGAAAGGCTTTGAAGTGCCAGACTTTGAAGCAATCCGCACGATAAAAGAGCTGGAAGGCATTCGAGCCAGCTCCGCCATCAACACCGCTGTGTTGGACTATGTTGCCGCCCATATCCATGTGGGAATGTGTACCGAGGAAATCAATACGCTGGTGCATGACTTTACGATAGCCCATGGCGCCATTCCTGCACCGCTCAACTATGAAGGCTTTCCCAAAAGCGTTTGCACCTCTATCAACAATGAAATTTGCCACGGCATTCCCTCGCCGGACGTTGTGTTAAAGGAAGGCGACATCGTCAATGTGGACGTTTCCACCATCTACAAGGGCTTTTACTCCGACGCCTCCCGTATGTTTACCATCGGTCAGGTGTCGCCGGAACGCCGACGCCTGGTGGATGTGGCCCGTGAATGTTTGGAGGCCGGTTTGGCTGCCATCCGTCCGTGGGGCTTTCTGGGCGATGTGGGCGCTGCTGTGCAGGAACACGCCGAAGCCAACGGCTATTCGGTTGTGACCAAGTTTGGCGGTCACGGCTGCGGTATTGAGTTTCACGAAGAGCCTTTTGTGGCCCATGTGGGCCAACGGGGCACCGGTTGTCTGTTAGTGCCGGGCATGACCTTTACCGTAGAGCCGATGATTAACGCCGGAGAGTCCGATTTGTTTATCGACAAGGACAACGGCTGGACCGCCTACACTATTGACGGCAAGGATTCGGCACAATGGGAGCATTTTGTGCTGGTAACGGAAGATGGCTTTGAAATTTTGAGCTATTAGTAGAAATTTAGGAGAACGCCTATGTTTTATGAAAAGCTGCTTATAAAGAACTAAAACGCAAAACCTCCCGCGATTGCATGATTTGTCTGGGCAAGTGCAGCGGTCACAAAGAAATTGATGAAAAAAAGAGCCTGTGAGCATTTTAATCGCCGCGCAGGGGATTTTTCTGGAGCGGGCTAAGGGGCAAGACGCCATTGTGCTGATGGAACAGGTGCAGAGCTATAAGCAAACCGACAGCAGCATCGTGCTGAAAACAGCAGATCCTATGGCCAAACGCTTAACGCTGTACATTCGCAGTCAGCTAAACCGCAATAAGGGCTGCAAGATTTTGGAGAAACACATAACGCCTGCTGCTCCCAGAGCAGAAGAAAACTGAAAACACAACAACGGAGAGAGGAGTCTGTAAATCACCGACCCCTCTCTTTTTCGTCATATCTCTGGTAATCCTGGCCTGGCGGCCAACGGAGGGATTGGCGAAGGATAGCAAACAAAAACGGATAGGTAGCAAAAAAAACGACAATAAATTTCCCCAATACGCGCATTGACACACTTCTTATCCCTGTGCTATCCTGATACAGTGTACAAAATTCAATTCAATAAGAGGAGGGCTTTGCTGTAATGGAGAAACGCGAACGGTTTTCTTCCCGCTTGGGATTTATTCTCATTTCAGCAGGCTGTGCCATCGGACTGGGCAATGTATGGCGATTTCCGTTCATTACTGGACAATATGGCGGCGCAGCGTTCGTTTTAATTTATCTATTATTTCTTGTCATTCTTGGTATGCCCATTATGGTTATGGAATTTGCGGTAGGTCGCGCCAGTCAAAAAATCAGCGGCACGCAGCTTTCATGTTTTGGAGCCTAAGGGCAGTAAGTGGCATCTCACTGGCTATGCCGCAATGGCAGGCAATTATCTGCTGATGATGTTTTACACCACAGTAGGCGGTTGGATGCTGGCTTATGTACTTAAAATGTTAACTGGGGAATTTAATGGCTTAACGCCCGATGAAGTAGGCGGCGTGTTTAACAGCATGCTGGCGCAGCCCGGTTACATGACCGCATGGATGATTGTGACAGTGCTTATCGGCTTTTTGGTGTGCAGCATGGGCTTGCAAAACGGCGTAGAACGCATCACCAAAGCTATGATGAGCTGCCTGTTTATCATTTTGATTGCGCTATGTATCCGCAGCGTTACGCTGCCCGGTGCCAGCGCAGGTATTGCCTTTTATTTAATTCCCGATTTTTCACGTATGGTGGAAGCAGGCATGGGCGAAGTTATTTTTGCCGCTATGGGACAGGCGTTTTTCACTCTGAGCTTAGGAATTGGCGCTATGGCCATCTTTGGCAGCTATATCAGCAAAGACCGCTCTTTAACCGGTGAAACCATCAGCATTTGCGCGCTGGATACACTGGTGGCTCTGCTGGCGGGCTTAGCCATCATTCCTGCCAGCTTTGCCTTTGGTATCGACGCTGGACAAGGGCCGGGTCTGGTGTTTGTGACACTGCCTAATATTTTTAATCAGATGGCTGGCGGACAACTGTGGGGAACGCTATTCTTCATCTTCATGAGTTTTGCGGCTTTGTCCACCATCATTGCTGTATTTGAAAATATTATCAGCTTTGCCATGGATTTATGGGGCTGGGAGCGCAAAAAGCTGTTATCTTCAACGTCATTCTGATTATCATCCTATCCATGCCCTGCGTGCTGGGCTTCAACTTATGGAGCGACTTTGCGCCATTAGGCGACGGCTCCACCATTCAGGATTTGGAAGATTTCATTGTATCCAACAATCTGCTGCCATTGGGCAGTCTGCTCTATCTGTTATTCTGTACCAGCAGATACGGCTGGGGCTGGGATAACTTTATCGCTGAAGCCGATACCGGCTCTGGGATCAAGTTTCCAAAAGCAATTCGCTTCTACGTAAGCTATATTCTGCCGTTGATTATCCTCTTTATCTTTGTAATGGGCTATTGGCAGAAGTTTGCCGGCTAAACGAAAACAGACCAGAAATCAAAACGGATTTCTGGTCTGTTTTGTTATTGTTTTGCTACATCCTATTCCCCCACTGCAGTTTTATTCATCATAGATGACGATTTTTCTTTCTTTTTCTATAATCACTATAATACGACAAAGCGGAGGAACTTCTATGTGGAATGTCGTCATCTGGGATGATGAACAAACAGTGCAGCAAGAACCCTATGCCCTGTGGAAAAGCATTTTGCGATAGAAGCATTTCAACATCAACTGCCCATGTCCCGCCGCAAATATCAACAACTTAAAGCACACATAATGAACTTGTAAAGCTACCACTTTTACAGGAAAATTGACTATTTTTGTAGAAGCTATTGCAATAAGAACTTTTTAGAAAGGCTGAAAAAAATGACTGTAAAACAATATGAAAAACTGCAAGAGGAAGTAGAAAAATTACATTATCATATGAAGTTGCTTTTTGATGATGTTGCCGCATGATATAAATTATACATTCTTTCAATGTGCAATTGATTTTAATTTTTCTGAAACAGAAACCGCAAAAATCTTAAAAACATTGGGAAAAAAATTAGTGACAAATTGAACAACAGAAATATTCCAGAAAATTATTTATACCGTAGGCAATGAACCCATTCCTTTCGATACATCTGTTCCTCTTGAACAATTTGGAGCACAATTTACAGACTATATACAAGTGCTATTCCCAGACAAAGAAATCAGCCCCCAATTTTTATTGAAAGCATGTAAACAACAACAACTTTATCCAGAAGTATGCGATTTATTATTAGAACAATTAGAACGAGTGCAATGATGGCAGCCACTTTTGCAGAAGCTATGACAGTTATGACTTCTTACGATACAACAACACGACAAAAATTTTACAACAGGTAAGGAGACGATCTTCCATGGAAATCTTGATATTCGCAATCATCCTATTTATGCTTATTGGCACCAGTTTTATCATTTATCAGGCGAAATGGGAGCCCTTCTTCCAAAAACCTGCGTGGACTTGGCTCCAAACTGGCTATATCCTGGGAAAAAGCGAAGCAGGAAGCTTTGCAAGAGGAACTAGAAGTGGCTGACGAGAAACAAACGGAAAATCCACCTTTGTCTTTACGTTTAGCACTACCCTTGCTCTACGCTCTGCTGTTTCCCATATTTATTGCTTTGTTTACGGTATGGACTTGGTCTCCCTTTGCGCAAAAAAAATCCGCTTGTATTGTTTTTCTATGTATTTGCCATGCTAATCTCATTGGTTTTCTATGTATTGCAGAAAAATAGTCAAAATTTCCGTATGAAGTTTTGGTTTTGCTTGCTTATCTCTCTCATTGTAGAATTTACGCTGGCATTCTTTGGTAAACTTTTATTGGAAGGATATTATTTTAGCTCCGTAAATAGAATAAAATACCTGAGCGCTCTAGGTTTCATGTTTTTTCTTTTTATAGAAACTGCCTTACAAACACAACGCAATTGGCTGCAATGGCGCCATCCTGCTAAAATTAAACAAGAGGATACTTCCCATGATGAAAACGGCTGCTCTCCCGACATTATAGATTAATAAATGGGCTGTAGCTATTTTATTGGGTGTCTGTTTAATAGCCGTTATGCTCAATTTATTGTTTTGGAAAATAGAATTGACACAACTTTTATTAACATACGGCACTATTATACTCATTAATAGCAGTGATATAACGCCTGTTATGAAAAACAGCATCCCACCAAGGCAGACATCTGTAAAGTAATGTGACTACAGCATACAAAACGTACTAATTGAGTACAAAAATAAGGCGGTTATTGCCAATTCTGTTACGATACCGCATAAAAACACTTTCGGGCAACAGTGCTATTATCCTGCGCTGAAAAATAGCTAACAAGTTTCCAAAAGCAATTCGCTTCTATGTAAGCTATATTCTGCCGTTGATTATCCTCTTTATCTTTGTGATGGGCTATTGGCAGAAATTTGCCGGCTAAACGAAAACAGACCAGAAATCAAAACGGATTTCTGGTCTGTTTTGCTATTGTTTTGGTTGCCGTATCAATGGACTACGTGTATTTTCTTGATTATTAGAAAAACTAGAGGTCCTACAGATAAACTATCAAGCGCTCAAGAAAGAAAGGTAGAAATTTGCTATGAATTCATATATAATTTAACATAGCATAGAAGCAGAAAGCTCCAGGCTTATAAAATACTTTTAAAAGATAAAAATTGATAAGAGGTACGAAATATGCAGTCTGCTAATAACCGAAAAGTATGGATACAGATTTTGTTGGCCTGTATTTTGTTAGCATTTATCGTCGTTGTATTTGTCATTTTCACAAAAGAAAATAACGAGCGTATTATCCGGCAAAATGAAAGTTATGTGGAGGACGCCACGGTTCAGGTGGCAGAACGGATTGATGACACTTTGACAGGCGCGCAGAATAGTATCAATACTATGGCGTATCTGTATGGAAAATCGTTAACATCGCTCGAAGTTGATGCAAAAGCATTGAAGGATATGACAGAGAATTCGGCTTTTGATTATGTGGAGTTCGTAGATAAGAACGGAAAAAAAATCTTACGTCATCTGGAGAAACGGTAGACGTTACAGACCGTGAATATTATATAGAGGGTATGAAAGGAAATTCCGGCGCCTTTGTGACCTTACATTCCAGAGTGACAGATGAAAGGCTGGTAACCTTTTATACGCCGCTATTTTACAAGGGAGAGATTATCGGTGTTTTAAATGGAATCTATCGGGAAGATGCTATGCAGCGAATTCTTTTCTACTGAATTCTTTTTGGGATACAAGCAAAAACATATCTCTGTACGGGAGATGGAACGGTGATTTCCAGTGTTGGTGATGAGAAAGCCCCCCGAAAACATGCTTGAGGCATTGCCAGGAACCATAAGAGTATCTGAAGACTCTCTCTTAAAGGCATCCAGCAGGCATTTGAAAACCATGAATCCTGTGGTTTTCGATATGGTGGTATCCAAGGAACAGGAAATGCATATCTCACAGGGATTTCTCAGAATGACTGGATGCTTATGCAAACATTTCCGTCTAAGGTTACCAATAATATGATAGATAATGCCAACGCAGCCGGAATACATTTGGAAGTCTGTCTGATTTTTGCTTTCAGCATATATATTCTTAGTTTAATTATATTAAATTGGAAGCAGCGAAAGCTGTTAATGTCGCAAAAAGCAGGAAATGTCCCGTATTGTCGATGGGGTGACAAATTTATTTACCCGATTTGTTGTTGTGGATTTGGAAAATGATACCTATGAATATCTTAAGAATGCGGAAACGGAACAGCTAACAAAGGGAAACTATTCGGATTTAATAACCCATTCTCTGCCTCAGTATATTGTAGAAGACAGCATGGAAGATATGCAAACTGTCATAGCGAAGGATTATATTCAGACGCATATGGATGAAAATACGCCGTATCTGCAATTTGAATATCGTGTTCAGCGGGAGACAGAGCGTTGGGAACACATATCCATTTTAAGCCTGAAACGGGAAAACGGTGTTCCAACTATTATCTTACATGCTATTCAGGATGTAACGGAATTGAAAAGAGAAGAACTCAGAAACCGAACTGCTTTGAAGGAAGCCTTTCAAGCAGCAGAAGCAGCAAATCATGCTAAGAGTGATTTTTCTTTCTAGGATGTCCCACGATATCCGCACTCCTATGAACGCAATTATGGGTATGACAACTTTGGCAGTTATGAATATTGATGATAAGGAACGGCTGAAAGACTGTCTTAATAAAATTACGCTTTCCAGCCGTCATCTGCTGGCCCTGATTAACGACGTGTTGGATATGTCTAAAATTGAGAGCGGCAAGGTAACATTATCCGAAGAAGAATTTGACATGGCAAAGATGGTGGAAAATCTGCTGGCGATTGTTCATCCGCAAATTCAGAAAAAAAATCAGCAGCTCAAGGTAAATACTTCTAATATTATCCACGAGGATGTGATTGGAGATTCCTTGCATTTACAGCAGGTGTTTGTGAATATTATGGGGAATGCTGTGAAGTTCACTCCAGAGGGAGGTACGATTTCTTTTAGTATCTGTGAAAAGCCCTCCCGTATTCAGGGAAGCGGATGCTATGAATTCATTTTTTGAAGATACTGGCATTGGCATGAAGGAGGAATTTATCAAAACAATCTTTGAACCCTTTACCCGTGAAAATAGTGCCAACAGTCAAAATATTGAAGGAACAGGATTGGGAATGTCCATCGCCAATAACATTGTTGAAATGATGAACGGGCATATTCAGGTTGAGAGCACTCTCGGTGTAGGCGCTAAATTTACTGTGCAGGTATATTTAAAATTACAGAACGTGAAAACGGAAGCGATAGAATGTCTAAAGGATTTAAAGGTGCTAGTGGCAGATGACGAACCGGATGCCTGCGAAAATGCCTGTGAGATTTTGAACAGTATTGGCATGGCTTCTGACGGTGTGTTAAGTGGAGATGAGGCCATTCAAAAATTATCAGAAGCACATGAAACTGCAGAAGATTATGCCGTAGTAATTTTGGACTGGAAAATGCCCGAAAATGTGGTGTGGAAACGGCAAAAAGAAATACGGAAGCTGTTAGGAGAGGAAGTCCCGATTATTATTCTTTCTGCCTATGACTGGTCCTCAATTGAACAAGAAGCAAGAGAAGCAGGCGTCAATGCCTTTATCGCAAAAACCATTATTTAAGTCACGTTTGGTTTATGTGTTGAAGTCCCTGATTAAGAAGCAAGTGGGAGAAGGAACTTCAGAACTTGATGCGTTGGGACAAAAAGATTACAGTGGAAAAAGAGTTCTTTTAGTAGAAGACAATGATTTGAATTTGGAAATTGCCGAAACGCTGCTGGAGTTTATTGGCATTAAAACGGAAACTGCAAGAGATGGACAGCAGGCAGTAGACATACTGTTAGAAAAACCGGAAAATTACTTTGATTTGGTTTTCATGGATATCCAAATGCCTAACAAGAATGGATATGAGGCAGCAAAGGAAATTAGAGCGTCTTCCAGAGAGGATTTGAAAATAATACCGATTGTCGCCATGAGCGCAGATGCATTTTCGGATGATATCCAAAGAGCTTTATCAGTGGGAATGAATGACCATGTAGCAAAGCCAATTGAGCTGTCAAAATTGTCGGCAGCCCTAGAAAATTGGATACAATAATTCATTTTACCATTCATGAAATATCGCTAGCCGATTGTGCAATGGTTTCTTCTAATGAATATCACATATAACAAATATAGTGTCGGCTGGTATTGGTGGGCTGGCATCATTACTGCAGAAAAAATCAACATGATTTGCGGAACAGAAAAAAAAAGAAATCTTGATGAAATAAAAAAGAACTGTCTTGAATGCATTGTTCGTGACAGTTCTTTTTCTATGCTATTTTATTCCTGCGCCATCTCAAAAAACACAACACATACACACCTTCCGCACCGATACCCTTTGTGTTTTCTGTAATCATGAAAGGCTCCATATCATCTAAAATTTCAATTTTTTCTTCCCAACTATAATCGGTTGCCGATTGATAAATCTTCCACTGACCGTGCGGCAAACCATCTTCATAATAGGCGCCGTCAACCATATCTGCATTTAAAACGATTATGTTTGCGCCGGGTGCGCAAGTATAAACAGGATATTCCCATGTATCCCCCATATCATCACTCCAAGTATCTGTACGAACATCACAGACCTTGGTGATACCTAACTGCAAATTTTTATATTGAAAAAATTTGTATATCCATTTTTTCCGCTTCCGATATTTCCTGGTCAATATAACACAGCATTACCGTTCCATTTTCACGGCTCACTGCAAATGAAGCATTTCTGCCATTTTGTAAAAATGAATACCATCCCCGTCGCGATTCATCAGAAGAATATCGGTACACAGTATAGGTGGGAATGCCCCAAATATCATAGCCTGTCGGATTACAAACACTACATACGACCTTATCTCCTTTGGTAAAGATAATACTGCGCTGTTCTTCACTGACACCTTCCCGAATAGAAGCGCTTTTCAGATGCATTACGCTTTCCATCTCTGCCCGTGATGTATAGGGATCAAAGCTGTACACCATATCCCACGCAAACGGTACTGCTTCTTCTAACGTTACGGAGCCCTCCGGCAAATCCTGCAGCGCAGCCTTTAATTGGTGATTATGCCAAGCAACCAACGGATTACCAAACAACAGCAAAAAAACTATCAACAAAACGCAACACAAAACAACAACGCCCAATAAATATGGCAATTTTTTCTTCATAACAACCCCTCCTCACAGATATTTTCCATATTCATTTTATCATCACACAATAGAATATACAACAACAACGTAAAATCGCTATATCTTCACAATTTCTTCACATTTTTTGACGGAAAAAAATTTTCATCAGCCCGATTTTCTGCTACAATAGGAGGTAATGTTATTGTGTTTGTGAATAACACAGGAAGGAGACCGTCTTATGAAACGGATTACTTACGCCATTAGCTTATCGCTGATTTGCGCGCTGCTGCTGACAGGCTGTGGCGGTCAGAACAGACCAGTTCAAACGCCAGAAGAAACAATTGATACTGCATTTTCTGCATTAAAGGATTTGGATATGGCTACTTTTAACGCCTGCACCAATAACAAGGTTGGAACCAGTTATCAGTTGTTCAGCGATCTCTTTCGTAAAAAACAGTTGGAAAGCAACAAACTGCTGGCGCAGGAATTGGTAGCGAATCTTTCCTGGGAAATTAATTCTGTACAAATTGAAGACGATATTGCCACAGCCAGCGTGACCATTCACAATAAAGATTTTTCCAATGCAGTGGGCATTTATGTGGCCGATTTAATTCAAAATATTAACAACAACCAAAAAAGTAATCCCAATTTGACATCTCTTATTCACAGCACCATTGACGAAGCTCGTAACAGCCCAGAAAATTTATTGCCCTATCTGCAAAATTGCACCGGCGATTTTACTACAAATATCTCGATTACATTGAAAAAAATAGATAACAACTGGCAAATTCAACTGGACGATTCGCTCTGCAATACTTTAACAGGAAACCTAGGCAGCGATAATTTTTCGGAAGATGTAGAAAAAAATATCCGCCGCAGAAGAACTGCTGACCCGTAATCTGGACCGTTGGGGCGTAGACGTAGAAAAGAATGCTGACCAATGGGCAGAGCAGTTGGAAGAAAAGTTAAATCAGCTTTTCAATAAAAAATTGTTTTATCAAAAAGGATGATTTCTATGCGCCAGTTTTAAAGAATATAACACAGCTTGCGCCGAATTAAAGCGTGTTTTCTTACTGCCCTCTTACCGCGGCAAAGGTTGGGGAAAATTTTTGCTGCAAAAAATTGAGGCGTTGGCAAAAGCGAATGGCTACACCTGTATGTTTTTAGAATCGGGCGAATTATTGACATCAGCCATGCATTTATATCGCAGCAACGGTTATCTTGAAATTGAAAATTACGGCCCTTATCAAAATGATACAGAGGCTGTTTGTATGAAAAAACTCTTTAAACTATCGCGCTTCAATTTTTCATGCGCAATAAAAAGGACATGGCGCCATCGTCATGTCCTTTTTATTATGCGTTACTGTTTTTCCGGCACAATTTCCAGCCAGTAGCCATCAGGATCGTTGATAAAATAAATGCCCATGGCTTCGTTTTCAAAACAGATGCAGCCCATCTCTCTTTGTGTTTGGCATGAGCGGCGTCAAAATCTTCCACGCTAAAAGCCAAATGCACTTCGTTATCGCCCAAATTATAAGGGCGCTCCCAATCGCGCAACCAGGTTAATTCCAAATTAAAGCTGGTTTTTCCATCGCCCAGATAAACAAGGATAAAGCTGCCATCTTCCGCTTCCTTGCGGCCCACTTCCTTCAAACCCAGCGCTTCTTCATAAAACGCTATAGATTTTTCTAAATTTAAAACATTGTAGTTATAATGACAAAAACAAAATTGCATATTACATGCCTCCTAAAAATAATTTTTTATTGTTCACGGCGATTGCCCTGCCGGTCAAAAGTTTTATCGATTGCATTCTCTTAACATAAATTGCAGAAAGAAGCTGCCGTCACCCAAAATATAAAATTTTGTTTCATATCCGTTTCACCTCATAACAGCAAATCCAGAATTGCTTTCTTACACTGTACCAATGCAGGCCGTTCTAGTTGGCGGGGATACTCTTCCACAACAGAAAAGTCCATTGGTGATGCCCCTTTTTTCAGCACTAAAATTTGTTTTGCAATGAGCAAGGCTTCATCTACATTATGGGTAACAAAAATAACTGCCGTGTTGGTTTGCTGTTGAATTTCAATCACTTTTGCTGCAGCGCCATGCGGGTGAAATAGTCCAACGCAGCAAAGGGCTCATCCATCAGTAATAAATCAGGCGCATAAGCCAAGGCGCGGGCAATGGCTACGCGATGAGCCATGCCGCCCGATAAAGCATCAGGCTTGCTGTGTAAATGGCGAGCATCTAAGCCCACCAATTCCAAAAAGGCAGTACATCTGCATCGCTCCATTTATTTTGCGACAGCATAATATTTTCCGCTACATTGAGCCACGGCAGTAAACGGCTTTCCTGAAAAAAACCATACCGATTTTTAGGCTGAATGGTTTCTTGATTGTGTATAAAACTGATTTTCCCGTGCTCCGGCTGTTCTAATCCGGCAATCAGGCGCAACAGAGTTGTTTTTTTCCGCAGCCGCTTTTGCCTACTAGAACTGTTATCCCTTCTAAGGGCAAATCCAGCGTTAAATCGAAAATATGCGCTGCACGCCTTTTTTGCAGCGGATATTCTTTTGTCATATGCTGCAGCCGACAAATAGACGCCACTGTCATCTGCATCCACCACCTTTTGTATCCTCACAACTGCTGCAAAGTTGTTCAGTGGTATTGTATCAAAATTATAGCAGAAACACAAACAACAATCCTCTTATTTTCAGGTGATTTATCTGTAGTAATTTTTCATTTTCATAGTCAAAATTTATTTTTCACCATTCTTTATAAAAAACGCACAAAAAATTAATATCTGTACCTATGGGCAGGATGACAATGAAATCTCAATTGTGTTATAATATACGTAATTATGTAAAAAGGAGGCGCTCTATGTACGATAGTATTATTGTAGGCTGCGGCTTTGCCGGGGCAGTGGTTGCCCGAGAGCTAGCAGAGCGCGGCAATCAAAATGTATGTATCATCGAAAAGCGCAATCATATTGGTGGCAACTGCTACGATTTATATGACGACGAAGGGATCCTAATTCATCAATACGGACCGCATATTTTTCATACCAACAAAAAAAATGTTTACGATTATTTGTCCCGTTTTACCCAGTGGTACAACTACAAGCATGAAGTTGTTGCCAACATTCATGGACAATTTATGCCAGTGCCATTTAATTTGAACACTTTAAAGCTGGTCTACGGTGAAGAAAAAGCCGCCGTGCTGCGAGAAAAATTAATCAGTACCTACGGCTTGGAAAGCCGCGTACCTATTCTGCAACTAAAAGAAAATGCCGATAAAGATATTCAAGCCATTGCTGATTATGTATATGAAAATATCTTTCTGCATTATACATTAAAGCAGTGGGGACAAAAGCCGGAGGACATTGATCCCAGCGTAACGGCCCGTGTGCCGGTGCTCATTTCAGAGGATAATGGCTATTTTCAGGACGCTTATCAAGGTATGCCGTTAGAAGGCTTTTACACTGCTATTTGAAAAAATGCTGGATTATCCCAACATTACACTGATGCTGGATACCGACGCTAACGAGCTGCTCAGTTTACAAGACGGACAAATTTATTTTCAGGGAGAACCATTTGCCGGACAGGTCATCTACACTGGTCCTATTGACGAATTTTTCTCCTGCTGCTATGGACAACTGCCTTACCGCTCCTTAAATTTTGTATTTGAGCATCACGAAAAAAGCGATTATCAGCCCAAAGCGGTGGTAAACTATACTGTCAGTGAAGACTACACTCGCATTACCGAATTTAAAAAGCTGACTGGACAGAAAATGCCTGAGCACACCACCATCATGAAAGAATATCCGATGCCTTACAGCGGCAAGCCGGGCGAAATCCCCTACTATTCTATCATCAACGAAGAAAATTTAGCGCTGTACGCAAAATACTGTCAGCTACTGGAGGGCTATCCGCAGTTTCATTTATTAGGACGGCTGGCAGAATATAAATACTATAATATCGACGCCATTGTAGATAAGGCATTAACATTGGCAGACACTTTATTAGGTTAAGCAGGAGGCTATTATGAAGGTTTTATCCATTGCAATTCCCTCTTATAATTCAGAAAGCTATATGGCAAACTGCATTGAATCGCTGTTAATTGGCGGCGACGATGTAGAAATTTTAATTGTTAACGATGGCTCCAAAGATAATACGGGCCGTATCGCAGATGAATACGCAGCCAAATACCCCAATGTCATCCGCGCCATTCATCAAGAAAACGGCGGACACGGCGAAGCAGTAAACACCGGTCTGCGCAATGCCACCGGCGCCTACTTTAAAGTAGTAGACAGCGACGACTGGGTGGACCCAAAGGCTTACAAAGAAATTTTAACGTTGCTGAAACAAATGCTGACTGAGCATCGCCAATTAGATATGCTCATTTCCAATTTTGTTTACGATAAGCAAGGTGCGTCGTTCAAAAAAAGTAATGAACTATCGCTCGGTGCTGCCACAAAATGAAATTTTCACTTGGGACCAAATTGGGCATTTCAAAAAAGGCCAGTATATTTGATGCATTCAGTAATCTATCGCACCCAAATGCTGCGGGATTGTGAATTGAATTGCCGAAGCACACTTTCTATGTAGATAACATTTTTGTGTACCAACCACTGCCGGCCGTAAAGACCATTTATTATTTAGATGTAGACTTTTATCATTACTTTATTGGCCGCGATGATCAATCGGTAAATGAAAAAGTGATGATTAAAAGAGTTGACCAACAACTGCGCGTCAATAAGCTGATGATTGATTACTACGATTTATCCGATAAAACCATGATTCCCAGCAAAAAATTGCGCCAGTATATGTACAATTACCTAGAAATCATGATGACTATATCTTCTATTATGCTCATTCGTTCCCATGATGCCACCAATCTGGTCAAACGGGACGAGCTGTGGGAATATTTGCAGTTGAGTAATCCGCGCATGTATAAAAAATTGCGCTACGGATTATTTGGCCGCGTCATGACGTTACAAAACCCCGCCGGACGCAAATTTGCGGAGTTGTGCTATAAAATCGCGCAAAAAAAACATTCGGCTTTAATTGATGCAGAAAATTTTTCTTCAAAGGACACAAAAACAGGAGCTACGCCTCCCGTTTTTTGTGTCTTTAATTTTTTCTATACATAGTTTACGCCTCTTTCAAAAAATAGTTGAAAATTTTTATTTTTATACAGACAAGAACAAACTAGTCTAATTTGAATTTTCGTCACAGTAATGTTTATTTTAATATTTATATTGCAAAAAATTATTTATTTTTTATACAATAATTTCAAAATGAAAAAGGAGGATTTTCTTATGAAAGTAGGAATTATTCGTTGTATGCAAACAGAAGATTATTGCCCAGGCACCAATGATTTTAAAATGGTGGCAGAAAAGAAAGGAGCTTTTGAAGGCGTAGAGGAATCGATTGAAATCATCGGTTTTATCAACTGCGGCGGTTGTCCAGCAAAAAAATCGGTACTGCGGGCTCGTGAACTAGTAAAACGAGGAGCAGATACCATCGCCTTTGCTTCTTGCATAACGAAAGGTAATCCTATCGGATATCCTTGCCCATTCGCAGCTAAAATAAAAGATTTAGTGAAAAAGAAGTAGGCGAAAACGTAAGAATTTTGGATTTTACTCACTAAAAATTTTAACTTACACCAACTTAAAATACAAGCTCATAAAAAGCTACGCTGATAAAAAATCAACGTAGCTTTTTTCTATAACGAATTTTTGCAAATGTTTCACGTGAAACATTCAAAATTATGCACAATACTTTTTCATTGCCATTTTCACACTAGTTCCTCTTAATATTTTTTACGCTCTTAAACTACTTAGTATTAACTTTTTAGTTGATACTGCCCAACTATTAAATTCATTCCTTTTTAAATATATCTAATGTTAAACTAAAAATAGTTAATAGATTTAATTATTAAATAGTTTATTAACTATATTTTTTTCAACAGAAAAACGGCCGAAAATTTCTGTACATGACATCATTACTATAATTTGAAAGGAGTTTTTATATGAATACAAGTCAACCTGCACACAATATCACTGTTCGTGAAGCAAAGCGTGAAGAATGTCAACTGATTTGGTCCATGCTTTTTGAAATGATGGAAAAATGGCAAAGTGCTCCAAAAGGTAATGCAAACGCTTTTGAAAAAATGGTATTTGACGAACACGCGGCTGGTGTATTATTAGCTTTATATGATGATACACCGGTAGGATTTTGCTTTTACACCAAAGGAGTTTCCCCCGCATTTTGTATGCATTCCATCACAATTCAAAACCTTTATGTGCAAGAAGCATACCGTCGTAAGGGAATCGGTACTGCCATGTGGAATTACCTAAAACAAAAAGTACAAGAAGAAGGTTTACTAGGTCTCAAGTTATTCGTTGATGCGTTAAATTCAGAAGATAATGCTTTCTATACTGCTATGGGTATGAAACCAAAAGACGTGCGACTAAGTTATCGTTGGAATACAAAATAAACATACTTTCACTTTTTCCCTTTCTGAAAGGAGAAATTATTATGGCAAGTGCAAAAAAGAAAAATCATTAACTGTTCGTATTATCTCTCTAATAGCAGTCGCTATTATAATTTTAGCAGGAATTTTTATTGAGCCACCAGAAGGTCTTGATGTACCTGCATTTCGGTGTTTATGTATTGTTGTGTCTGCTTTTATTTTATGGTTGACAGAAGCATTACCGGTAGCCATTACTTGTATTTTACTGATTCCGGCTTTTTGCTCTGCTTGGCGTTCTAGCGCCAACCGATATTTACGCATCTGCGGCTAGCAGCGGACTCTTTTTCTTATTGGCAGGCTTTTGGTTTAGGCGCTGCCATTTTAAAGACAAACTTTGCTTATATTTTGTTACGTTTCGCTATGAAAAATAGCAAATGGTGATTCAAAGAAGATTATCAGTGGTTTTGTTATTATGACTGGAATAGTTTCTATGCTTGTTAACAACGCCGCTTCTGTTCTTTGCTTTTTAGGTCTTGCTGTGGCTATTGTAAAAGCTATTGGAGATCCTGCTCCTGGTACCAGTAACTTTGCAAAAGGTTTGATGCTGGCTTTACCAATGGGAGCCGCCTGCGGTGGCGTAGCCACTCCTGCTTCTAATGGGTTAAATGTCGTCCTAAACGATTTACTAGGAACTGCCACAGGATTAAATATTCCATTTTTACAATGGTGCCAGTTAGGTATTCCTTTATCAATTCTTTTTACTTATTTTTGTTGCTTGGTGGTTACCAAAAAGGTATTCGCCCTGAGTCATTATCCGAAAAACAACTTGTCAGTGTAAATGAAATGTTTGACTCTATTCCAAATAAATTAGAAGCGAAAGACTGGAAATGCTTGGCTATCTTCGCCATTATGATTATTCTTTGATTGCTAGCAATTGGATAAAAGCAATTGATGTAACATTAGTAGCAATTTTAGCTGTTGGAGTTTTCTTTTTACCAGGTATTAATATTTTGACAGGAAAAGATTACATGTCTAACGTAAAACCCTTAGGTATGATTATGATTTTATGTATTATGCCTTTGGCAAAAGCAGTAAAAACAACTGGTGCCGCTGACTGGATTGTTAATGTTGTTTTCAGTAGCGCTGACACATGGTCCAGCATCATGTTACTTTTCATGATTACATTAATGGCCATGATTGTCCATCTTTTTGGTTCCATCCGGTACATCTAATGGTACTCTTTGCGGTACACTTATGATTCCAGTCGCTTTTGCCGCCGGTTTGCCTTGTACTGCAGTTGTATTAATCCTTGCTGCTATGTGCGGTAATAACTATATTACACCTGTCGAAGGGTTATATTCATTCACCTATGCATATGGTCATTTTGGATTTAAAGATTGCGCCAAAGTTGGTATTATTATTACAGCCGTGATGTTTCTACTCTGCTGGTTAATGATTCCTGCTCTAGCATCTCTATTGGGAATGTTTTTAAAATATACGCTGGATATTCTATTATCTCTTAGAAGCAGATTTTATAATATCCAGCTTTTTTTCCAATAAAAAACAGGAGTATTTTTTTTATATGAATGATAAACAGCTAAAATCTTTTATCACCGTTACAGAATGTGGAAGTTTCACAAAAGCAGAAAATTTTTTTCTTTTTTCTCAGCCCAAGCTTTAAAAAGCAAATTGATTCATTAGAAAATGAATTAGGCTTTGCCCTCTTCCTTCGTTCATCGAAAGGTGTCGTTCTTACTGCAGCAGGAAAAAAAATTTTTATGAAGAAATCAAAAAAATTTTAGAACAATTAGAACAAGTAAAAAATAACGAGCCGTGAAATCGCTTTACATGAACAAGTAATTCGTATTGAAAATCCCCTGCATCCCCGTTTACTATTAGAAGACGCTCTAAGTGAATTCTCCCAACAATACCCTGAAATTAAACAAGATATAATTTTTCGTAAAAATAGAAAAGATATCAGCAGCCGCATTTTAAATGGCACAATAGACATTTCAGAATGTACATTGCGACCAGACCTTATAAAGCCCGGCATTGCTTATACAAAAATTAAATCCTTAAACTATATGGTACTTGTTTATCAAAAATCATCCATTAGCAAATAAATCAGAAATAAAGTTCGAAGATTTATCTAATATGCAGGTTTATCTTAGCCATACCCTCATACTTAGATTTATTTAGAGATTTTGAACAATATAGTTGTAATACAGTTCTAAAGGATACTGACACCGATGATATCGCAAATATTTTTAATATCTGTTTCAATAATGCTGTATAT
>VOFC01004328.1_pt1 | contig 31441 bp, 50 predicted proteins | sample 5384161 | NCBI WGS metagenome assembly VOFC01 (sample SAMN12384722, study PRJNA508395) | human gut metagenome | isolation source: healthy gut B | host: Homo sapiens
TTATCCAGCCCTGGCCATTGCAGAACGGTTAAAAAAATCTGCATCCAGAGTGTGAAATTTTATATGTGGGCACAGAAAGGGACTGGAAAACAGGATTGTTCCGCAACGGGGGAATTCTTCCAGACCATTGCAGTAGAAGGATTGCCGCGCAAGCTGAGTCCGGCGTTGGTAAAAGCCATGGGCAGAGCTGCCGGGGGGCTGTTTGGAAGCTCGAAAAATTGTGAAGCAGTTTAGGCCCGATTTGGTAATCGGTACGGGCGGCTATGTGTGCGGTCCGGTAGTGCTGGCGGCCCATGGCGGCCGGCATTCCAGCTATGATTCATGAGCAGAATGCTTTTCCCGGCGTGACCAATAAAATTTTGGCCCGTTTTGCTAACCAAATTATGGTAAATTTTCAGGCTTCCGAAAAATATTTTGTACATAAAGAACGAATTTGTGTGACAGGCTTGCCGGTGCGGCAAGAGGTTTTGAATACCAAAAAGCAGGATGGTCTTGCTTATTTTGGCTTTTCGGCAGATAAAACAACGCTGCTGGTCAGCGGCGGAAGCCGCGGTGCAAGAAGTCTGAACCGCGCCATGGCGGCAGCCTATCCGGATTTGTTGCAGCATGAAGATTTACAGATTTTTTTGCATTTGACCGGCGCTGCCGATTATGAAGATACTTTGAAAGCCATCAGCGAAAAAAAGATTGTGCTGGCGGACTATCCGCAGCTTCAAATTAAGCCCTATTTGGATGAAATGCAGTATGGCTTGGCTGCCGCTGATTTTTGCGTAGGACGCGCTGGCGCCACTTTTTGGCAGAAATTACAGCTTGCGGTTTGCGGGGATTTTAATCCCCTATCCCTATGCGGCAGAAAATCATCAGGAATACAATGCAAAAAGCACTGGTGGATCAACAGGCTGCTGTGATGATTTTAGATAAGGATTTGACGGGGAAATTGCTCAGTCAGAATATTTTGGATTTGTACCAAAATCAGGGAAAAAAAGGGCACAAATGGCGGAATGTGCCCAAAAAGGCCGGAAAGCGGGACGCTTTGGCGCAAATTATTCGGCTGGTGGAACAATATTGTTAGGAACTTAGGGGGGATTTGCCTTGCGGAATCTAGAGCAGAAGCATATTTATTTTATGGGAATTGGCGGAATCGGGATGAGCGGAATTGCGGAAATCCTGTTGGATTTTGGGTATCAGATTTCCGGTTCTGATATTAAAGTGTCAAACGTAACCGAACGGCTGCAGAAAAAGGGCGCCGTGATTTATATAGGACAAAAAGCGGAAAACATCACCGCTGATATTGATGCTGTGGTGCGCTCCAGTGCCATTCGCGACAACAATCCAGAGTTGGTGCGGGCCAAAGAACTGGGTATTAAAATTTTGCATCGTTCCCAGATGCTGGCCATATTGATGGAAGATAAACGGGCCATTTGTGTGGCCGGCGCTCATGGGAAAACAACGACATCTTCCATGATTGCGCTGATGCTGGAGCTGGCTGGTCAGGACCCTACCATTGTGGTAGGCGGTGAAATCAGTCAGATTGGCAGCAATGCCAGTAAGAGCGATATTTTAGTGGCAGAAGCCGACGAAAGCGACGGCTCCTTTCTCAATTTGCTGCCCTGGATGGCGGTGATTACCAATGTGGAGGAAGACCATCTGGACCATTATAAAAATTTAGAAGAAATTCGCAATGCTTTCATTGCTTTTGTCCAGAAAACAGGCGAAGCCGGTGTGGCTGTTTTGAATTTTGACTGTGCTGGAAACCCGCAATATGGCAGCGTTGGCGCCGGGAAAAATTATCAGCTACGGGTTTGCCGACGATGCGCAGATACAGGGCCGTAACTGGCGTTATGAGCAGGGTAAAAACACGGTGGATGTTTACCGGCAAGGCCAACTGTTGGGTACGCTGCAGTTGCAGGTACCGGGAAAACATAACATCAGCAATGGTTTGGCCGCCATTGCAGCTGGCTTTGAATTGGGCATGTCTTTCACAGACATTGTTGCTGGTTTGGCACAGTTTGGCGGTGCGCGGCGCAGATTTCAACTGCTGGGCAGAGTGCAGGATATTCAGGTTATCGACGATTATGCCCATCATCCAACAGAGATTGCCGCTACCATTCAGGCAGCTAGAGGGGTACATCAAGGCCGTTTGGTGGCAGTGTTTCAGCCCCACCGTTACAGCCGTACCAAATTTTTGGCCGATAAATTTGCCGAAAGTTTTCATTTGGCTGATGAAGTGATTTTAACTGATGTTTATGCCGCCGGCGAGGATTTGTCGGAAGGGCTGAGAGTCAGGTTATTCTTGATTGTATGCAGCAGTCGGCTCAGATGGTTCATCGGGAAAAACTCAATGCCTTTTGCTGGAATTTGTAAAGCCCGGCGATTTGGTGCTTATGATGGGCGCGGGCAACATCTGGCAAAATTCTATGCAGTTGGTAGAAGATTTAAAACATAAGCAATGCTAAATCAGAAAACTCACAGGTGATTTCGATGAAAATAAAAGAAAATGAACCTATGCGCAATCATACAACGTGGAGAATTGGCGGTCCGGTCGAATTGCTGGTGCAGCCCGAATCGACAGAAGAACTGCGGCAGGCATTGCAGGAAGCCAAAGCAAGTCGGAAGCCTTTTTATGTCATCGGCAGCGGGTCCAATTTGCTGGTTGCCGATGACGGTTTGGCTGGAACGGTGATTAAGCTGGGCGGTAGTCTGCGCGGGTTACAGATTACAGATCAAACTATCGTTGCCGAGGCCGGTGTGCCGCTGCCGTTTTTGGCCAGAAAAAGCGGCGGAGCATAATTTGTCCGGCTGGAATTTGCCGCAGGCATTCCCGGCACCATTGGCGGCGCTGTGGTGATGAATGCCGGCGCCTATCAAAGTCAAATGTCCGATATTGTAACAGGGGTGACCTGCTGCGACGCGGGGGCGAGCTGCTGACGCTAAGCACCGAACAATGCGGCTTTTCCTACCGCAACAGCCGATTTAAACAACAGAAGGACTTGGTAGTTGTTTCTGTGCAATTGGAATTAAAGGCGGGAAAAAAGAGGAAATTCTGGCGCAGATGCAGAAAAAAATACAACAGCACGCAATGCCAAACAGCCTGTGGAGTATCCCAGCGCCGGCAGCATTTTTAAAAATCCGCCGCAGGATGCAGCAGGGCGGTTGGTGGAACTGGTCGGTGCGAAAGGCTGGCGGCAGGGCGACGCTATGGTTTCTGAAAAACACAGCAATTTTATCATCAATACCGGCGCAGCTACCTGCGAAGATGTACTGCAGCTAGTAAAAAAAGTAAAACAGGCAGTTTTGGACAAGACAGGCGTGCTATTGGAGGAAGAGATTTTACTATTAGGGCGAGAAAATCTTTAAAGTGGAGTAGACAGGTTTCAAATCCTTTGTTATAATAAACTAGATAAGAGTGTAAAGTCGTGATATTATGAAAAAAACAGACAAGATCGTTGTTCTGGATGACTATAAGTCCAATGCAGAGAGAAACATGCCTATGGAAAATGCAAAGATGGTATCTAAAAAACGGCTCCGTTTTAGAAGGCCAAAATTGATAAAAGTTTTAGGCTTGGCAGTGGCCTTTTTCGCCTTGCTGTATTTGTTGGGTTGTTTGCCGTTTTTTCAGGTTTCAGAAATTGCAGTGGAAGGCACGACGGCTTTAACTGTTGATAAAGTAATTTCTCTGTCTGGTATTCAAACAGGAGATAACTTCTTCTATCTGGATACTTGGAACGCCAAGAAGGATTTAAAAAGCAAAATCCTTTTTGTGGAAGATGTCAAAATCCGGCGCATGTTGCCCAATAAAGTTACCATTGTCGTCACAGAGCGGAAGTCAATCGGTTATATTGTCACCACCGACGGATATATTCAGGTTGGGGAAGATGGCCGTTTGCTGGCAATTCAGCAAACGCTGAGCAATTATAATCTTCCAGTCATCAGCGGTATTGATCTCAGTGAATTGCCTGCTATTGGCGGGTTTATTGAAAATGAAAAATTAAAACAGGCTCTGGAAATTTTACAGAATTGCGACCAGTCGCTGTTGGATAATATTGCAGAGCTGAATGTGGGACAAGAGTATTACATCTTGGCTTACACCAATCAGAAATTGGAGGTTCGTCTGGGCGGTCTGGATAATATTGAGCAGCGCCTGCAGGATTTGAACGGAATCCTGACGAATGGTAGGAACAAAAATTGCGTCGGACCAGATTTTGTACATAGATATGCGGTATGAGGGTTCGCCGGTGATTAAATTGAGATCATAAGTTTATGATTTGCATTGGGGAGAGTGTAAAGATGTTTGAACTGGAGAAAAATGAGACTGGCAATTTAGCTTGCATAAAAGTAATTGGTGTTGGCGGCGGCGGCGGTAACGCTGTAAATAGAATGATTGCGGCTAACGTAGAAGGCGTAGAATTTATTGTAGCCAATACCGACGCGCAGGCGCTGGAATTATCCAAAGCGCCGACAAAAATTCAGCTAGGCGGCAAACTGACCCGCGGTTTGGGTGCCGGCGGAAATCCTGAAGTTGGCTGTAAATCAGCGGAAGAAAGCAGAGAAGAACTGACACAGGCCTTAAAAGGCGCCGATTTGGTTTTCGTAACGGCTGGAATGGGCGGCGGTACTGGTACCGGCGCAGCTCCAATTGTCGCTGAAGTGGCCAAAAGTATTGGGGCATTGACGATTGCGATTGTAACCAAGCCCTTTACCTTTGAAGGAAAACGTCGCTTAAAGCAGGCTTTGGCTGGCATTGAGCGGCTGTCTGGTCAGGTAGATTCCATTTGACCATTCCCAATGACCGTTTGCTGCAAATTGCCGATAAAAATACAACCTTAGAATCTGCATTCTCTTTTGCCGATGATATTTTGCGTCAAGGTGTGCAGGGCATTTCCGATACCATTGCCAAAGCGGGGATTATCAATTTGGACTTTGCCGATGTGCGCACCATTATGGAAAACACCGGCGTAGCTCTGATGGGCGTAGGGATTGCAAAAAGGCGAAAACCGTGCTGTTACAGCAGCCAAAGCGGCGATTTCTTCCCCATTGTTAGAATTGTCTATTGAAGGCGCCAGTGGGATTTTTGCTCAATATTTCCGGCAGCAATTTAACCTTACTGGAAGCACAGGAAGCGGCCGACTTTATCTACGAATCGGCTGGCACCGATGCCGATATTATGTTTGGTGCTTTTGATGATGACAATGGCTCCGATGAAATCAAGATTACCATTATTGCCACCGGCTTTAACCGGCAGCAGCCTGCGGAACAGCCCGTTGCCGCGCCGGAAAAGAAACCGACGGTTACTGCAAAGGATAATGTGCGTCCGGCCCATCAGCAAACGCCGGTGCGCGGTGAAATTCCAGAAATCAAATCGCCGTTGGACAGCGTAGTGATTCCAGAATTTTTATTGAGAAAGAAAAAAAAATTAAATTTAATATTTTTTTTGCCGGATATTTCCTGTCAACAGGGAATATCCTTTTTCTTGTTTTTTTTTTCTCAAAGAAACCGTAAATATACGCTCGTAAATCGACAGATTTCTTTTTATCGGAAGGGCTTATAATAGAGAAAACAGTTTGTTTCGATGGGAGCGCAGATGCATGACTGTTTATCTGGATGAGGTATTTGCAGTGAATTTGTGCATGGATTGGTTGATTTTGTGGGCCACAGGCACTTTGGCGCAGAGCGGTGCGAAGCGGTGGCGATTGGGAATGGCTGCATTTTTGGGCGCGCTTTATTCGATTGTTATTTTTTTTGCCCTGGGGAGTTTACCTGGCTATTTTGCCTGCGAAGATACTCTGCTCTTTTTGCTGATGATTGTGGTGGCGTTTCCGTTTGTAAGCTGGCGAAATTATCTGAAAAATGTAATTTATTTATATCTAATCTCTTTTTGTTTTAGGCGGCGCTTTCTCTCGGTGTGATGTATCTTTTCGGTCAGCAGTTTGTAGAAACCTGGAATGGCATTGCACTGGTGCAGATTGATTTTCAGTTCTTTTGGCTGGCGGTGGCTGTGAGTATGGTGCTAGCGGCAACATTTTTTCTGCGGCAGCATTTGCGGCGGGATTTATCAGCAGCACCTTGTATTGTGACAGCACAAATTCTTATGGCGGAGAAACAGGTATCGTTGCGGCTGTTGGTGGATACGGGCAATAGTTTGGTCGATCCGTTGACTGCTCAGCCGGTAATTGTTGCGGAGCAGGAGCATCTATTGCCGTTGTTTTCTCTGTTATTCGCGCAGCAGTTGGCGCAGACGGCCTCCGGTTCTGCACAGCTTTGCTGGCTGCGCAGCAAAGCGAGATGCCGGGCCGTTGGCGGTTAATTCCCTATCGGGCTGTGGGGCAGCAGGGGATGCTGCTTGGTTTTCGCCCTGACTGGGTGATTTTGCAGCATGGAAAAAGAATACAGGCGTTATTCGAATGTGATTGTAGCGTTATCGGAGCAAAAATTTTCTGCCTATGAAACCTATCAGGGTCTGGTTCCGCCAGAGTTACTGTAAGAGAGGAGCGCATAAAGATGGGACTATCAGAAAAAAGTAAATCTGATGCTGGTTTGATGATGAAAAGTTGCATTTGCAGGAGGAGGTGTACTACATTGGCAGCAGTGAAACCTTACCGCCGCCGCTGACACCGGAAGAGGAACAAGCACTGCTGGTCCGTCTGGACCAGGATGGCGATGCTGCTCGAACTGAGCTGATTGAGCACAATTTGCGGCTGGTGGTTTATATTGCCCGTAAATTTGAAAATACCGGGATTCCTGTGGAGGATTTAATTTCCATCGGTACCATTGGTCTGATTAAAGCGGTGAACACCTTTGATTGTCATAAAAAATCAAGCTGGCCACCTACGCCTCCCGCTGCATTGAAAATGAAATCTTGATGCAACTGCGCCGTACCAGCAAAATGCGCTATGAAGTCAGTTTGATGAGCCTTTGAAAATTGATTATGATGGTAATGAACTGCTGCTTTCTGACGTGATGGGCACCGATGAAGACACCATTTATCAACATATTGAAAAAGATATTGATTATTCGCTGCTGCAAACCGCTATGTCCAAACTGTCCAAACGGGAGCAAACCATTGTGGAACTGCGTTTTGCCTGCGTGGGCGGGAAGAACGAACACAGAAAGAAGTTGCCGATTTACTGGGCATTTCTCAATCTTATATCTCGCGGTTAGAAAAAAGATTATCAGCCGATTGCAGCGGGAGTTTCAGAAGCTAGAATAAAATTTCTAAATTTTTTAGGGAATTTACCAGAATAATCTGTAAAAATAGTTTCTGCTTGCAGTTGTTTTGTAGTATAATATTCTACAGAACAAAAAAAGTGAGCAGGTGACGGTGTGCGGATTGCAATTTGTGATGACAATTCTTTATGCTGTGAGCAGCTAGCGCTGCTTGTAGCGCAGGAAGAACAGGAACCGGGACAATTTGATGTGCAGATATTTTCCAGCGGAGAAGCGTTGTTGCAGCAAATGCAGGAAAAACAGCCATTTGATTTAATCTTTATGGATATTGAAATGGGCGAAGGGCTTTCCGGTATGGAAACAGCGGTACAAATTCGCCGGCAAAATCAAGATGTGATGCTGGTGTTTGTCACAGCGCATATCGATTTTGTGTTTGAGGCCTTCGATGTGCAAGCTATGCAATATTTGGTAAAGCCCATTGATGTGCAGCAATTTCAGCGGGTGTTTCAACTGTGCCGCCGAAAATATTTTAACGAGGAATGTCGCATTCCCTTTCGTATTCGCAATGAAAAAGGCCAGGAAGAATTGTTATTGTTGATGGCCAAGGAACTTTTGTATGTGGAAAGCTATTTGCGCAAACTGCAGATACATACCATTTATGGCCGTAGTTTTGAAGTGGCAGGAAAAATATCGGAGATGGAGGATTTATTAATCAAACGGGGATTTATTCGTTCCCATAAAAAGCTATTTGATTAATCTGAACTATCTGCGGCTGTTGGAAGCCGATCAGCTTCTATTGGCAACGAAACAGGGCGAGCAGCAAATCAAGCTGCCCTTGTCCCGCCGCAAAAAAGAGCAGGTGAAAAAAGCCTTTCTGCAATATAAGCGAGAAGATTGGGGATAGGAAAAGCGTACTTGCAAGGCAAGAGCAGGAGATAATCGTAAAATAGTTAAAAACGGCGTAGCTTGTGGGCTATGCCGTTTTTGCTTTCCCTATAGTGAACAGCTAGCTATATGCAGACTTCTTTCAGATTTTGCGCGCCGTTGTTTTGTTTCCCATCGTTTTGTGGTATGATACTATACAAAGAACTAGAAATCTGCAAAGGAGGAATAGCGGTTTATGATTGATAAAAATCTCTGGCGGCAGATGGGCGGTCATAAAGGATTGTTGCTAGCCAGCACTGTTTGCGGAATTTTATGCGCTGTGGCAATTTTGTGGCAGGCTTTTTACGTTGGCTGGCATTTTGAATGCTGTCTTTTTGGAGAAGGTTGTATTGGATGGCCTTTGGCCACAAGTAGGACAATTATTGTTTTGGGTTACCTTACGTTTTGTGCTGCAAGCTCTGGAAGAATATTTTGCCTTTCGGCTAGGACAGGAGATACAGTTCGATTTGCGGCAGGCGTTTTTGCAAAAAATCGACAGGATAGGGCCGGTGGCGTTGCGGCAGGAACAAAAAGGCCAGTTGCTTTATATGATAAACGAGGGCATCGGTACGCTGGAAAGCTATTTCAGCAAGTATTTGCCGCAGCTTTGCAGACGGCTGTTATTCCGTTGTTGTTTTTATGTTTCATTTTTCCCCGGGATTTGATGTCCGGCTTTATTTTATTGGTGACTGCACCGTTGGTGCCTTTTTTTATGATGCTCATCGGCAAGTGGACCAACAAGGTAAACGCGCGGCAATGGAAAATCATCAATCGGCTCAGCGGCTATCTGCATGATGTGATGGCCGGTTTGACAACGCTAAAACTGATGAACCGCAGCGCAGAACAGGGCGAAAAAAAAAATTGAGCGGGTGGGGCGGGAATATGCCCAGGCTACGCTAGCCGTTTTGCGCTGGGCCTTTTATCGTCGCTGGCCTTGGAATTGTTTACCACCATCAGCATTGCTCTGGTTTCGGTGGGCTTGGGCTTGCGGCTGGTGGAAGGACAGTTGGACTTTGCCACCGCTTTTTCATTTTGCTGATTGCGCCGGAATTTTATCAGCCGTTGCGCTCTTTGGGCGCTCAGTTTCACACTAGCTTAAATACCAGAGAGAAGCCGCCGCTGAGTTATTTGCCTTTTTGGAGCAGCCTGAATGGACGGAAACAGTTGCAGAAGTGCCGAAGCAGACAGCAGCGTTGGAATTTTGCCATGTGACGGCTGCCTATCCACAGTCGGACAGTCCTGCATTGCGCGATGTTTCTTTTTTACATTGCGGCCCGGCGAGGTGGTAGCGCTGGTAGGTGCCAGCGGTAGCGGCAAGACGACGGTGCTAAACGTCATTCAAGGTTTTTAAAACCGCAGCAGGGCAGCGTTTCTGTCAAACAGATACCCGCTGCCATTCAGCAGAAGCCTTATATTTTTGCCGGCAGCATTTTGGATAACCTGCGCTTTGGCAATGAGGAGTTAAGCGAAGCAGAAATTTTACAGGTGTGCCAGCAAACAGGTTTAGCCCAGTTATTACAGCGCTTGCCTGCCGGCGTGCATACCCCAGTGGGGCAGGGCGGCGTTGGCTTATCGGGCGGACAACGACAGATGATAGCCATGGTGCGGGCCATTTGCCAGCAAAAAGAGTTTGTGTTGTTTGATGAGGCCACTGCCAATTTGGATTTGGCCACCGAGCGGCAATTAAACCAGAGCCTGCGGCAGTTGCTAAAAAGGCCGCACTGTATTGATGGTGGCACATCGTTTCTCTACAATTCAAATGGCAGACCGGGTGCTGGTGCTGGAGGATGGAAAGCTGGCAGAGCAGGGTACACAGGCGCAGCTTTGCGGCGGCAGGGTGCTTACTGCCGATTGCTGGAAATGGAGGTGGAGGCATGAAGCGAAACAGGTATTCCGTTGGCTCTTAAACTTGCTGCGGCCTTTTCGCTGGCTCATTGCCGGTACGGTATTGCTGTCCGCTTCCACTGTATTGGCCAATGTGGGCTTGTTATCGGTTTCGGCAGTGTTGATTTCTATGGCGGCGCTGCAGCCGCCGCTGTTGGATTTGATGGTGTACATTGTAGGCGTGCGCTTTTTTTGGCATCTCGCGGGCATTGCTGCGTTACAGTGAACGCTATGTGTCCCACAAAGTAACCTTTCAGATTTTGACTGCGCTGCGCAGGAATATTTATAACCGCATGGAGCCAGCGGCGCCAGCCGGTTTACAGCAATATAGTCAAGGGCAGTTATTTGACCGCTTGCTGAACGATATCGACATATTAAAATATTTTTATCTGCGGGCCGTTTTAGCGCCGGCAGCGGCTCTGGTGGTGCTTTTGGTGTGCAGCGTGGTGCTGGCTCAGTTCAGCTTGGGCGCTATGGTTTTGCTGGTTGTCCTATTTGCGCTGTTCGGCGTGGGCGTACCGCTTTCCATGCGCAGTGTGACAGCAGGAAAAACGGCGCGGCTGGCAGAAGAAAGAGAGCAGTGGCAGAGCCTGCTGGAGGATTATCTGGGCGGGCTTAGCGAGTTAAAAAATACCGGACAGCAGCAGCGCTACTATCAAAAACTGCTGGAGCGTTTAACGTCTATGGCCAGCTTGGAACGGTGGCTTGGCGTCTGCGGCAATCTGACCACCAGTCTGATTACCTACGGCAGCAATCTGTCTCTGGTTCTGGCTTTGCTGGCGGTGGTTCCTGCTGTAGCGGAGGGCAGTTTATCGGGCGTTTACTGCGCCATGGTATTGCTACTTATCTGGTCCAGCTTTGAAGCCATTCAGCCCTTTCCGCAAGCATTGCTTCAACTGCAGCAGTCCTTGGAAGCTGCCGGTCATTTGCTGGATTTGCCGGAAACAAAAGAAGATACGAACGAGCAATGGCAACAGCCCGCCCAGTTGGATATCAAATCAGTCATATTGGCTTTGCCTATGAGGATGGCCATGTTGTTTATGAGGATTTTTCACTGACTTGTCCGGCGGGCAGTCACATAGCATTGGTGGGTACCAGTGGCAGCGGTAAAAGTACGCTGGCTTCACTGCTGGTGCGTTTTTGGGAGCCGCAGCGGGGCAATATCACGCTGGGCGATATTCCGCTGGCCCAATATCCCAAGGAGCAACTGCGGCAGTTGATTGGCGTGGTGGAGCAGGATACCTTTCTATTTTCTGCTACCGTGCGGGAAAATTTGCGTCTGGCCTGTCCAGATGCTACAGAGCAGCAGTTAGAGCAAGCTCTGGCCTTTGCGGAGCTTACCGATGTCATTGCCGCTTTGCCGGAGGGCTTAGATACTGCCTTAGGCGATAATGGCTATCGGTTATCGGGCGGACAGCGACAGCGGCTGGCTCTGGCCCGGGCATGGCTGCGGGATTGCCCCATTGTGGTGCTGGATGAGATTTTTCAGGGCTTGGATGTGCGCACTGCCAGTATCTTGCGGCGACGTATCGCCCAGTGGGGAAAGGCCGCACGCTGCTCTATATCACCCACAGTCTGCAAAATCTGGAGCAACTGGACTGCATTTATGTATTGGAACAGGGAACTCTCATCGAACAGGGTACAGCGCAGACATTATTGCAACAAGAGGACGGGATATTTTATCAGATGTGGCAGTTGGAGCGGCAGCAAATTGGCGCTGCTGTGGCTTCCGATAACAGAAAAGAGGGATAATATGTTTCAGCGGGAAATACAAGGCCGCTTGGCTATTTTTTAAATCGCCTTTGCTAAAAAGGCAGCAGGGCTTAGTGCATGGCTTCAGCAGCCGGGGCGGCGGATACAGCACCGGCGAGTATGCCCTTAAACTTGGGCTTAACCAGCGGCGATGCAGTCATGGATGTGCGGCAAAACCGGCTGCTGTTTGCTACCACCTTAGGCATCGGGCCGGAGCGGGTGGTTTGCGGTCGGCAGGTACACAGCACCAATATTGCTCGGGTGGGCCGGGATGAAATGGGCAGGGGCTTTTTAGATGCTGCCCAGGCTTTGCCTGATACTGATGGCTTGGTAACCAACGAGCGCGGCGTGGCGTTGCTGACGCTGTTTGCCGATTGTGTACCGGTGTTGTTTTGTGAGCCGACACAGCAGGTTATTGGTGTTTGTCATTGCGGCTGGCGGGGTACCGTCGGCAAAATTGCCGCCAAAATGGCGGGCATTATGGTGCAGGAATACGGCTGTCAGCCACAAAATATCTGCGCCGCCATCGGACCGTCCATTTCCCGGGCCGCCTATGAGGTCGATAGGCCGGTGCTGGAGCAGTTTCAGCAAGCCTTTTCTTTTGCTGACAGGCTTATCACACCGGTGGACGAAGCCCACGGCAAGGTCGATTTGTGGGAGGCCAACCGCCTGCAGCTGCTGGAAGCCGGTTTGGACGAACACAATATTGATATCAGCGGGCTGTGTACCTATCAAAATCACCAGACCTTTTTTTCAGCCATCGGGCCGACCATGGCAAAAACAGGCCGCAACGGCGCTTTGCTGATGATGCTGTAATGGTAGCAGATGAGAAGAACAGATCGCATACCCCCATAGGAGTTTTAGTCCTAAGGCAAGTATGCGGTCTGTTTTTTATGGCGCACACCGGCTGCAATCTGGATAGCAAGCTGCAAAACCTGTAGCGTCACGAATCGTGACGGAACACGTTTTGGCTGGAGGAAATCTCGCTTGGGCGTTGCAAATAAAACTTTATAACGGTGGATATGCTAGGTATCATGTTCTTATGTTCTTTACAATAAGAAAGTGTTATAGTAGTCTCAGGAAGTACGAAGTGAAACTTTTCATTTTAAGGAGGATAAAAACATGACAATTCGTAACAAAGCTTTAGCAGAAAAAATTGTTTGTATTGGGCATTGACGGTCTGGACCCGCGGTACAGCCGTAAAATGCTGCGGGAAGGAAAAATGCCCAATTTACAGAAGTTTATTGATCGCGGCGCTTGCCGTGAAGATCTGATGATGTTGGGCGGACATCCTACCGTGACACCTCCCATGTGGTCTACCTTATCCACAGGCGCTTATGCCAATGTGCATGGCGTGACCGGTTATTTCCGTCAAGGCAGAGAAATTGACAAAATCGTAGGAAACTTTGACTCCCGCAACTGTAAAGCAGAGCCTGTCTGGAATGCGCTGGTAGAAGCAGGGATTAAAACAGCGGTGTTCCATTGGCCTGGCAATGCTTGGCCACCAACCAGTGACAGCGAAAACCTATATGTATGCGACGGGTCTACGCCGGGCGGTTTAGGTATGGGCGCTGCTACTATTGCCGATGAATTTATCTGTATGGCCGATGCCAAGGCCCAATCGGTCACTTTTTGCCAAATCTGCAACAGCCGATCTGGAAAAAGCTTGCATTGTAAAACCAGAAGAGGCTGTGGCAGCAGTTTCCTCTGCTGAGTTTGCAAGAAATACCGGTGAAAAAACCAAATTGATCATCGATTATCACGACGGCCTGAACGCCACCAACATTCCTGATCAGCTCTCTGCAGCCATCTCCCCCATTATTGAACCGAAAAACTGGGACATTGATGTTCCGGAAGGCGCCAGAGAATTCACCCTGCTGCTGTCTAAAAGGCCTGATCCGCCGCTCTGGACTGGCTCTGAAAAATGCCGAGGGCAAATACGATAGAGTGGCCATCTATAAAAATAAAAAGCGGCGGAACCCTTTGTTGTCTTGGAAGTCGGAAAAATTAAATCTCAGATCTATGATCAAGCGGTATCCTTTGATGGAGAGACCAAAGATTGCAATTACAACATGAAATTGTTAAATATCAATGAGGATGCAAGCCATTTGGAAAATTTTTATATCAAACGGTACCGATATGCACGCAGATTTTATCTTCTCTCCCAGTAGCCTGTTCTATGAAATCGCAGAAAATGTGGGCTATATTGCGCCGAGCTCCTACTGCGGCAACAATGATCCTAAAATGGTTACCGACTGCATGTTTGATTGCTGGAATGTAGTATGCGATTGGCAGAGCAGAGCCATTCATTATTTGATAGAAAAGAAGAATGTACAGGTAGTGTTCTCCCATCTGCACAGCATTGATATGCAGGAGCATCGTTTCATTCGCTTTATGAGTGAAGGGGACAAAGAATATGCTAAGGATTATGATGCCAAAGAACCAGAAATGTATCAAAAATTTATGGATGACGTCTATGAACAGGCCGACAAGTATATTGGTACCTTCTTGCATCTGCTGGATGAAGGCTGGACGGTGATGATCACCTCTGACCACGCACAGGTATGCCCGACCCACAGACCTGTCATGCTGGGCGATCCGCAAGGGGTGAATCTGGGCATCATGCAAGAGCTGGGCTATACGGTGACTAAGGTCGATGAAGAGGGCAATACGGTGATCGACTGGGATAAGACGAGCCATCGCCAACAGAGAATGTAATATTTATATCAATGTAAAGGGCCGTAACAAACATACACTGCCTGACGGCACTGTGGTAGATGGGATTGTAGATCCTGCAGATCAATATGAGCTGGAGGAACAGCTGATGACCGATCTGTACAGCTACAAAGATAAGAAAACCGGTCATCGTGTCGTTTCCCTGGCTGTCCCGCAACAAAGACGCCGTGCAGTTTGGCTACGGCGGACCGGAATGCGGCGATATCTGCTACTTTATGGCCGACGGCTACAACACAGACCATGCAGACGGCCTGTCCACCTGTGAAGGGGACTGCGAAACAAGTCTGTCTCCGTTCTTTGTGGCTGCCGGAAAAGGTATCAAAGCCGGATATAAAACAGACCGCATGATCCGTCAGGTTGACTTGGCCGCTACCGTTTCTGCATTGATGAATGTGAGAATGGCTGCCCAGTGCGAAGGCGCGCCAGTCTACCAGATCTTCGAAGAAGAATTTTAATATTTTGGCAGTGCAAAAGGTGTAAACTGACATAAAATCGCAAGCTGATAAAACCGCAAACGGAACAACTGCTGTATTAGCGGTTGTTCCGTTTGTTGTTAAAGAATGAATGCATTAAATTTAGGAGAATAAGATACTGTGAAAAACATACATTGCGCTTGGTGGATTGTTGTGGCATGCTGTGCAATCAATTGCTGTAGCGGGATTGTTGGTTATAGCGCAACTAATTTTTTGACCCCGTTGCGAAAGATTTGAATGTAGGATTAGGATAAGTTACAATTTATGTAATAATCGAGTCATTAACAATGCCGGCGTTACTTTCTGTTGCAGGGAAATTAATAGAAAAACATTTAGGAACTATTTTATTATTATCGAACAAAAATACAATATGGAATGTTTGCATTCATGGGGACTTTTCAATATGTTCAGCAATTTTAGTTTGCGGGGGTTGCTATTAGGGGGCGGTATATCTATTACCTATTTAATAGCAACGCCTGTATTAGTTAATATGTGGTTTCGTAAAAACAGGGTTTGCCTTAGGATTTGTACTATCTTTTCAAGGGATTGCTGCAGCTTTGTTTAGCGTAATTGCAGGCAATATTATTGCATCGATGGGTTAGCGCAGTGCATACATTATTTGGGCAATTTCGGGAATGATTATTTATATTCCTGCGATATTATTTCTTGTAACAATACCGAAGGAAAAAGGCATATTACCTTATGGTGCTAAAAAAGAAAGTATTGAAATAATAGGTGATAAAACAAAGCAGAAAATTACATTAAAAAAACAAGCAATAAGACAGCTGGTATTTTATTTAATCATTTGTTGCGCTGTATTGTTTACAATGGTTATTTCTGAAAGCACACAAATTTCAACATTTTCTTCAGAGTATTTTTGGCATGAGGATTGGAATGGCAGCTAATGTATATGCGATTAATAATATTGGATTTATGATTGGGAACCTAATGATAGGTATTATAGATGATAAAATTGGGCATACAGGGGTATTTATGTTTGCTATTGGTCTCATCATAAGTGGACAGATAATGTTAACTTGTTCCATAACATTGGTTCATTGGTTTCGTTTGCGGGATATAGTATTTGATGCCTTTAATTGTTGGCTCTATTTTTTGGGCAAAAGAATATAGTCGTATATGGTCATTTGTTGCATCCGCAGGGGCATTTCTAGTGCGATTATAGTTCCTATTTATTCAGCAATTTTTGATATGACCGATTCATATTCTGTAGTGTTTATTTTAGTGGGGTTTCTTGGTATTTTAGCAGTGATAGCGGGAGTTATGGCTATGAAATTTAAAACACAAGGATAAATTAATATTAAACTAGGAGATGGTTAAAATGGGATTAGGAGAAAAACTGAACTTAGTAGAAATAGAAAGAATCCATAAAGATAAAGAACGTTTGGAGGAGTTAAAAATGCGCACCAAAAAACTGCTGTTGCCGGTATTGCGGCGGAAGCTGGGCCTGCGCCGCATTTTTGTATGGGACGGCCAACAGCGGCCGGGTGGAAATTTTTTGCGATGATTGCGACCGCATCGAGTACGGCGTGAATCGGGAAATCTATCAAATCGCCAAGTATTTTGTGGACGAATTTGCCTTTAATCACTATCCGGACAACGACGATTCCAGGAAGACCTATCAGATGAATGTAGCCAAGGTGTGCGATATCATCGCCTGGGGCTGCAAAAATCTGGACATCTTAGATTATGACGGCTTCAAAGTCCCCATCACAACATCAACAACACCATCCTGGGCGAGGAAGTGGTCTTGTATCAAGCGGACCTGGACGAGGAAGTGGAGATTCGAGATATGGACGAGAATGCTATCTTTGGCAGAAATACGGGGGAACATCATGTCTGTGATCATCAAGGCAGAGAATTTGGCCTGCCAGTCAGGACGCCATTATTTGGTGCATCAAATCAACTGGGAAGTGAAGAAGGGCGATCACTGGATTCTGTTCGGTATGAACGGCTGCGGCAAGACGACACTGCTGTCCATGATCGCAGGCTTTAAGGGCTATACCCAGGAAAATTGCAAGTTTTTGGAGAGGCGTACAACGAGGACAATATTTTTGACCTGCGCAAGCGAATTGGCTGGGTGTCCAGTTCCTTTTTTTTGATAAATATCTGTCCTGGGAAAGCGCGCTCAGTATTGTCTTATCAGGCGTCAGCGGCACGTTAAGCGTGCGCAAGGGGATCCAGGACAACCATGTAAAGCGCGCCATTGCCTTATTGACAGAGCTGCGCCTGAAAGATAAGATTGATCAGCCCTTTGCCCTGATGAGCAAAGGGGCGGCAGTGCGTGCTGATCGCCAGGGCGTTGATCAGCGATCCGGAAATTTTGATCCTGGACGAGCCGGGAACGGGCTTGGATATCTACGCCAGAGAATATGTGCTGCGGGCGGTGGAGGATCTGGCACAGCACAGCGATATGACTATCATCTATGTCACCCATTATGCGGAAGAGATTCTGCCCTCCTTTGACAAGACCATTTTCATGAAGGAAGGGCGAATCTTCAAACAGGGGAAAACAAAGACCTGTTTACCGATGAAGTATTCAGCTCTTTTATGGAATATGACGCGGCGGTGACGCAGCACGACGGCGCGGTGGAAATTAAAATGGAAATTGAAGAGACCTTTGGCAAGTTGTTACAGAAACCAGAGCGGGAGGCGGATGAATGATGAAAGAGCGGGAAACAAAATTTGCAAGCGCCATGCGCAACAACGAGCGCAAACACTTTCACAATGAAGACCTGCAGGCCGGTGTTGATTTTGAGGCGGCCCTGAAGCTGGGTTGCTTTTGACAAAGAATTTTTGTATTATGCGGTGGCCTACGACACGCCCCAGGGGATTGCCTGCCGTGTCAGCGCCAAAGAGCGGGCTATGCAGCATTTCGTCCACGACGCGGTGGAGGAGGGCCTGTATCCCACGCCCATCAAGCGCTATATCAAGCGGCTGCCAGCGCCGTCCGGTCAGGAAAATGAGATCAAGATCGCTGTCAAAAAAAGAGGCGGCCAGAGCAGTTTTCGCCCCTGTACAACGACGCCTATTTCCAGTGCTTGGGGCGCTTGGCAAGCATAGAGGCCAACGATCAGGCCTATGGGCTGCTGGCCAACTGGCAGGATGATCTGGAAGGCTTATACCAGCGGGATTTGCTGGAGTTGTACCGGAGCCTGGTGCACACCGCGCTGGAAAGCAAGGTGCTGACCATGAAGGGGTATCTGGAATTCAAAAAATGGATGGGCAATATTGACAGGCAACTGGAAAGCGACATTCTCCCCAAGGGTCAGTACAAAAAAGAACATGACGGCCTTTGCCTATAAGAAAGAGGGCCAAGCTTGGCGCTATTTTTATGATGCTTGGGAAGAGGTCTCCATCAATCAAAAGTACAGCTATGATTTGCAGGGCTATCTTACGACGCCTGTGTTTACCCGCACCAGATGGCTGAACGATATGAATGAATTCAGGGCGATGAGGGGAAAGCTTTATGGCCGATTACCAGCGTTATTGCGAACAGGGCTATCTGGCGTGCCTGATGCAGATCAAAGCGTTGCCGGGGGTAATCTCCCAGGGCCTTTATGAACAGCAGAGCGCGCTTGTGAGCAGAATTGCTCCCCAGAAGCGCTGGAGGCCTTTGGATGCTATAAAAATCGCTGGAATATCCGCTAAACTGAGCCTTGCTGAAGCCTGTGTGGTGATAACCAGTAGCCAAACCAAAGGGGAGGGAGTACCTTGGCTAGAAGGCCAGTTGAAAACATATGGTTGTATCAAAAAAAAAACATGATAACACGTGGCCTGCGCTATTCATAATTCTTCTTCAAAAAAAAAAAAAAGTGGTATATACTATCCTCATAAGATATCTTATATAATTCATTAAGGAGAATGCAATAGAACTGATTAGAAATACTGCTTTAACAAAAAAAATGTTTGCTTATGGTTATTTAGAGTATAGGAGGATGATACATGATGAATGTTATCGACTGGAGAATAAGACCGCCTTTTTGGCTCTTATATGGGAAGCCCGCTTTATCCTAATGGTTGTTCTGGGACGGTGGATGATGTAATAAAGCTTATGGATGAAGCAAATATAACAGTAGGTGTTTGTCCTTTCCGCAAAGGTATGGATAATGCAGATTGCATCAAATTGGCAGAGCAGTATCCCACTAGGTTCAAAAAAGTTTAATTCATATAGATCCGTGGGACGGAGCTGCTGGTTTGGAGGATATTGATAAATACGTAGTGAACGGCCCTGCTTCAGGAGTCATCATAGAGCCGGGGCAGGTTTTTATTAGAAAAGCCGATGACTGCAGATGATAAGATGCTATATCCTATTTATGAAAAATGCGAAAAGGAGCAGGTTTTGCTGACGATAACCTATGGTGGAATGGCAAACTATGATCCTGGGCTTTATATGCCAAGCTACATTGCCCATGTCTGCAATGATTTCCCCAAGCTAAAAATTGTTGTTTCCCACGGCGGATGGCCTTGGGTCGCCGGAATCTGTCATGTAGCTTATAATCATGAATTTTTGTATATTTCTCCGGATGCCTATATGAAAAAAATTCAGCCGGGACATATGGACTATGTATATGCAGCAAGCGGTTGGCTAAAAGATAAGATTTTATTTGGCTCCGCCTATGCGTACGGTGGAGCGAGCTTGAAAGATACGGTTCAACAGTATATTGATTTGCTTCCCGAAGAAGTAGTAGAAAAAGTATTATATAAAACTGCTGCTGGCTTATTAGGCTTAGGGCCGTTAGAAAAGTTCCATGTGATAGGATAAGCTATAATGGAAGATATATTTTAAATCAAACGAAGAAATAAGAGGTGTGTCTTATGAGTGAAAAAGATTTCTGCAATCAAAAATAGAGAAAATATGAAATCTTATATAATTTTAGGCATTTCTTTTTTTTATTAATGATATTTGTGGGGAAATTACCATCTTTTGGTCAGATGACAGCGTACGACATGGAGCTTTTAGGAATATTTGTAGGATGTATTTTTTGGTTGGGTATGTGGTGTGAACGTACCGGTGTGTTTATTGGCTATCGTAATGGCCGGGGTCTTGGTTGATGGACAAACGATTGACAATATATTGGTAGCCCTACAGGGAAACCAAAATGTATTGATCTTATTTTGGGCTTTGATTTTTTGTATATGGCTTAGGTAAATGCGGTATCTTAAATTTTTAGCCAATAAAATAATGGGGATAAAGCTGTGTACCAAATCTCCGTGGCATTTAGCGGTTGCTTTATGGTTTTGCACGATGATTTGCGCCGCTTGCGCCAGTCAGCCTTTTTGCTACAATGGTTTTGATGTTCAGCATGTACTATAGCATCGCGGAAAAAATCGGCGCCAAAAAAAAAGAAGCAGTTATTCCGGATTTGTCTTGGTGGTAATTGCGGCGGTGTCGGCGATCGGGGTGGGCTCTGTCCCTTATTCGGGCATGATTATTATGGCGTTGACCATTATGTCTGCCGCAGTTCCTGATATAGCATATAATATCCCGTTAATTTGTGTAATCAATATCTGTGTAACAGCAGGAACTATCGTTTTTGCAGCAATTTTATTTAAGATTTTACTTGCCTGCAAAGTGATTAAAGTTGAATTTGATATGAACAATGCGAAGGATTTGGTGGACAGCACCGTAAAATGTGATACGAAAGTAAAATGGGGCTTCTTTTTTTCATTGCTTTTTTTAATCATAAGCATGGTATTGCCAAACTTTTGCCAGCTGACTCATTTATAACGCAGCTGCTTAATCGTGGAGGAACTTTGGGTAAGCTGATGTTTATGGTTACGTTGATGTGCCTGATCCCAGTTAACGGAGAACGAATTATAAAATTGGAAAAAAGCAATCAAAGATGGTGCTGTAAACTGGCAGGTATATTTTATTATGGGTACCGCATTGGTAATTTCGGACAGCTAGTTACCGAGGAAGCAGGATTAGCGTTAACGATCCAAGATGCTTTGGGCGGATTTGCCGGTAATATGAGTGTCTATATGATTTGCTTAATCTTTACTTTAATTGGCTTGGCTCTAACCAACTGTATTACCAATATCGTTGCCATGCAATTAATTATTCCGCTTATTGCAATTTTTATGGTGAATAAAGGGGTAAATCCGGCATTTGTTATCGGTCTTTCAGGCATAGTGCTGGATCATGGTTTGGTATTGCCTTCTGGTTCTCCGTTGGGCGCATATATCCATGGTAACAGCGAATGGATGACGTCAAAACAGTGTTACTTATATGCAACTTGTGCAGCTATATTCTTAGCTTTGTCAATAGCTCTGATCGGCCTGCCGCTAGCCTTATCTTTTAGTTAAAAATATTGTTGAAATCCATGCGCCCCTGCACCTTGAAGTCGCAGGAGCGCATCGGGTATAAGGAGGAACAAGTTTCGTGAAAGCTGTTTTTATCAATGGAAGTCCCAGGAAAAACTGGAATACCCATCAGATGTTGGAGAAGGCTGCGGAGGGCGCCAGAAGCGTAGGCGCTGAGACAGAGCTGTTCCATCTGTATGACTATAACTATAAGGGCTGCAAAAGCTGTTTTGCCTGTAAGCGGAAGGCAATCGGACCCAGGGCTTGTGTATCATAGCTGATGAATTAAAGCCTATTTTGGAGCAGGTAACGGAGGCTGATGTCCTGGTAGTCGGCACATCGATTTATCACGGCAATGCTTCCGGAGGGGTGTATTCCTTTTTGGAGAGAGTTTTGTTTCCGTCTATCACTTATGAGATAGATGAAAACGGCAATAAAGTATCTCAGCTTAAAAAGAAGAAAAAATGCGGCTTGATTTTTTACGATGAATGCCACAGAAGCTATGGCAGAAAAAATGGGCTATAAGCAAAGGATGCAGGATATGAATGAGACGCTCAGTCGGGTGTTAGGCAGCTGTGAGACCATTTATGCCTGCGACACGGTGCAATTTGCCGATTACTCCAAGTATCTTGCTTCCATGTTTGATGAGGAGAAAAAAAAGCTCGTCAAAAGATGTGTTCCCATTGGATTTGCAAAAAGCATATGATCTAGGTAAAAAGCTGTGTGAATAACGGATCAACGGAATCCTTGCGAGCCCAATTTACACAAACAAGAATTGTTTTATAAGTGAGACGAAAATCATGGTTAAAATGAACAAAAATATGAAATTTTATTCTACTATAATAATTTCTTTTATTATTATGGTGGGGTTTGGTTACTTGCCTCCATTTGGCGCGATGACGGTGTATGGTATGCAGATGTTGGGCGTATTTTTAGGGTGCATTTATGGTTGGCTAGTTGGCGTAAATATTCCTGTTACATTATTGGGAATTGTAGTAGCAGGTATTTTAATTTCAGGCCAGACGATTGACAGTATGATTACAGCGGTACAAAGCGCACAAATGATACTTGTGATTTTCTGGGCGTTAATTTTTATTTATGGTCTAAAAAAGTGCGGTTTAATGGACTATTTGTGTAATAGAATGATGTCGATTAGTTGGTGTAAAAAATCTCCTTGGCATTTAGCTGTATCTTTATGGTTTTGCACAATGGTATGTACCGCATTTTCCTGCCAATCCTTTGCGGCTATGATTTTGATGTTCAGCATGTTTTATAATATATCGGACAAGCTTAACTTGCAACGAAGAGGGGGCTATACGGCGTTTGTTTTAGTTATGATTGCCGGCATTTCTACAATTGGAACTGGCTCAGTACCGTATTCCAATATGCTTTTTGATGTCAACAACCATAATGAAAGCTGCTGTGCCTGATGTCATCTATAATATTTCTCTGATGTGTGTTGTCGATATTGCTGTAACATTAGGAACGATTTTCTTTATGGCAATTTTATTGAAAATCCTTATAAAAACAAATGTCATCAAGTCGCGATTTACGATGGAGGATATTGACGTTTTAGTTGATAAAAAAGTAGCTTTAGATGCCAAGATAAAATGGGGATTTTTTCTATATAGCCTTATTGGTTTTCGTATTGGTAGTGCCAAGCTTCTTGCCGGCAGATAGTGCGTTAACAGCGTTATCCAATAAAATTGGAGCAATAGGCAAATTTTTATTAGTGGTCGTATTAATGTGTCTTACTACTGTAAATGGGGGAAAGATTGCTTGACTTAGAAGCCGCAATGAAAGATGGAGCAATAAGTTGGCAGGTGTATTTTATGATGGGTGTTGCTTTGGTCGTATCTAGCCAATTAGTGACAGAGCAAGCCGGTTTAGCAATCACGATACAAAATGTTTTGGGAAATTTCGTAGGAGAAATGAGCCTGTATGCTATGTGTCTCATCTTTATTTTAATAGGAATTGTAATGACCAACTGCATTACAAATATAGTCGCAATGCAATTGATTATTCCTATTATAGCTACATTTATGATAACAAAAGGAGTGAATCCTTCGCTAGTAATTGCAATTACCGGAATTACGCTGAATCATGGTTTGGTCATGCCATCAGGTTCGCCTATCGGTTCGTTTATCCACGGTAACAGTGAATGGATGACTTCGAAACAGTGTTATATATATGCTACGCTGTCCTCGATTTGTTTGGCTATCAGTATTGCGTTGTTTGGCTTACCTCTTTTGTTGGTGTTATCTTAATAATGATGATGGGGTAAACTATTTAATTAAGGAGGAAATAAAAATGATTATTGACTTTAGATTAAGACCACCTTTTGCTGGTATTGAAGATCAGCAGCTGTATAATGTTGAATATTCGATAAAATTTGCCAAGATGTTTCGGGCTGAAACTGCGCAATCGGTGCATCAAAAGTCCATGGAGCTTTTGTTTCAGGAAATGGCGGAGGCAGGCGTAGAGAAAGGCGTTTGCGCTGTTCGCAAAAGGAATTGATAACAAAGAGTTGGCGAAAGCTATCGAAAATATCACGATAAATTTTATGGCTTAATGAATGTAGAAATAAAAGCGGGAGAGAAAAGCGTGTCGCAAGAGGTTTTGGCAGAAATCGACGAGTTGATTATCCATGGCCCGCTGACCGGCGTCAGCATGGAGCCGGGAATGTTTTTGGAGGATTTATGTGTAGATGATCCCCGTTTATTCTCTGTTTATGAAAAATGCCAGGCCGCGAATATTCCGGTCATGTTTACGTCTAATATTTATTCTCCAGATCATTATGCGCCGATGCGTTTAGTCAATTTGTTCCGCAATTTCCCAAAAATGCGCGTCAGCTTGGTACATGGCTGCCCGCCTCATTCCCTGGCTGTCTGCCAGCTGGCATATATGCATGAAAATCTTTTTATCTCACCGGATTGTTATATGCTGGGAGCGCCGGGGCATCGTGATTTCATCGACGGAGCCAATACGCTCATTCCGAATCAAATCATTTTCGGCTCGGCTTACCGGCTGTGCCAATCGGGTTTGCGGTCAAGTATTATCAAAATTGTGGACTGCGTGAAGATATCATGGAAAATGTCATGTGCAATAATGCGCTGCGGGCTTTAGGTCTTGATAATAAAACGGTGCTAGACGTCCCGCGCATGAATCGGTATGGGGCAAACAAATAATCCAGAAAGTCTATCGAGATTGATAGAGAACGGGCTTTAAGAGCATATAAAAAGTTTATAAGGGATAAGCGAGGTTGTTCAAAAAATTGTTGAGATTTCAGAACGGCCTCGCTTTTTACTTTTTAATCGTTTGCTGCGAAAACACAAGCAGGCTACAACTGTTTTGTAACCAGCGCTATAGGGTATGCTTGATGCTTAATTTTTTGAAAAGTGCATTGAGAAAAACTTTTTGGTTTGAGGAGTTGCCTTAAAATGATTATGACAAATCAATGCCAAATAAACAAATTTTTGCGCGCAAAGGGTATGCGTACAGTATGATTAATGTTGGGAATCCAGTATGGCGCACATGGAATTTGAAATGCAAAGGTCATACAGTTTTCGTAATGAATTTTCCGTTCAAATAAAAGTGGATTTGTTTCAAATTGGACATGCGACTGCGTTGACCACATATCAGAGAACGCTTCGACGCATTGTCTGAACGCAAGATGAACTGTTGTGATTCCAAATCCTTTAGGAAATGGAAGAAGCCTGTGCCAGCTCATGGGAAGGGAGCATAAAATTCTCACATCGGATTTTATTAAGTCGTATGCATGCATATCTTCCGCTGTAATATCTTCATATAACTCTAAACCGTGAAACGTAATTAAAAAAGCTCGGATCATTTCTGAGTATATCATAGGCTTTGATTGATTGAAAGTTGGTATTTGCAGGTGATTCCGCTTTTTTCAGATAATTCATGCTTTCCAAACAGACATCCATGGTCAAAAATGTAACAGTACCGCAAATTTGCTCAGCGTCGCACAGCTGTGCAGATTGCAAGGCAGTGATCCCTTTGATGAATTGTTTGGCCAGAGCTACCGTTTTGTGGCCATCTTCGGTCAGCTGTGAGCCTTTGTTGGTCCTTGTTAACAGGGTAAGACCCTAATTCTTTTTTCCAAAGCCTTCACAGAATGGCTGAGCGCCTGGTAGCTGATATGCAGCTTTTCGCTGGCCACATTGATGGATGGGCTGTTGCTGATCTCGATTAAATATTTCAGTTGATCCATGTGCATAAAAATGCACCTCCCAAATGCACTTGAGTATTCTGAATAAGGTGATTATACCATAAAATAAAGGCTGGGGAAAATATTTTTGATCAAAATAATTAGCTGTGGACGGGGCAGCTGTTTCTTTATACATGGGATTGCCGATAAAACCTGTTTGTCCCGATTCTTTGCCCAAATCTGCTTGACGAGGAACGAAATTATCTGTTGTATCTCCTGGAAAATCGTGCTATAATAAAGCCATCAACAAAAATTTATCTTTTCAACAGGAGTGTGGTTTCCATGCTGGCAAAAGAAATCATGACCACAAATGTGGTAATTGTAAATGAAGATACAACCATTGACGAAGTGAGCAAAATCTTCGTGGAAAAAATATCAGCGGTCTGCCCGTTGTCAACCAGTATCAAAAATTGGTGGGCGTTATCAGCGAGGGCGATTTGGTATACAAACAGAAGCCAGTGAAACCGCCGCTGTTTATCAATCTGTTTGACGGTCTGATTCCTGTAGACCGCAAAGAGTTTCAGGAGGACATGAAACGGATTGCCGCTTACAAAGTAGGCGAATTGATGAGTAAAACCGCCGGTTTACGCCTATGAGGATACGCCGGTCAGCGAGATTGCTTCGCTGATTATTGACAGAAAAATCAATCGGGTGCCCATTGTCAATGAGGGCAGGAAGTAGTAGGGATTATTACCCGGCACGATTTGTGCGCAGTATGGTAAGTGAATAATGGAATTATAGTTGGAGAGAGCTGCCCAGAAGGATTGTATATGCAATGGGCAGCTTTTTTGTCAGTCAAGGCGGGCTGGAAAAGGCGCTATTGCTATTTTTTTTGCAAAAAGGGCGTACAAAACTTTCCTTGCTTGTTGACAAAACAGTCCTCTTTCACTAAAATTAATTAGATAGGATTGTTGAAGCGAAAGGATTGAGAACATGCTAACCACAAGACCGACAGGGACCAACGATTTTTCTCCCTGGTGAAAGCGAAAAATGGCAATATATCGAGCAATTATGCCGTCAGGTTTGTGCCGAATATGGATATAAAGAAATTCGCCTGCCTATTTTTGAGCATACCGAAGTGTATCTGCGCAGCGTGGGCGAAACCAGCGATATTGTAGAAAAAGAAATGTATTCCTTCGAGGACAAAGGCTTTCGTCACATGACGCTGCGGCCCGAGGGCACTGCCGGTACGGTGCGGGCTTTTTAGAAAATAAGCTGTATGCCGACCCGCAGCCAACCAAACTGTATTATATGGGGCCCATGTTCCGTTATGATAAGCCGCAGGCTGGCCGTTACCGTCAGTTTCATCAATTTGGCGTAGAGGTATTTGGCGCTGACCATGCCAGCATTGACGCCGAAGTCATTACGCTGGCTGTAGAAATTTTTCGGCGGCTGGGGCTGACCGGTTTGACTGTGAAAGTAAACACGGTGGGCTGTGCCGATTGCCGGCCTAATCATATGGAAGAACTGAAACAGTACTTCCGCCAATACGAAGACAAGCTGTGCGCCACCTGTCGGGACCGGCTGGAGCGCAATCCGCTGCGTATCTTAGATTGCAAGGAAGAAGGCTGCAAGGAGGTTTGCAAGGGTGCGCCCACTACCATTGAAGCGGCCTGCGATACTTGCAGCAGTCATTTTCAGAAATTGCAGCAATATTTGAACGCTGTCGGTGTCGATTATGAAATTGACACCAATTTGGTGCGGGCTTGGACTATTACACCCGCACAGCCTTTGAAATCGTCATTAACAGCGTTGGCTCGGCACAGAACGCCATTGCCGGCGGCGGTCGTTACAATGGCCTGCTGGCCCAGTTTGGCGGCGACGATTTGCCGGGCATCGGCTTTGCCATCGGTTTGGAACGGCTGCTGCTAACGCTGGAAGAACAGGGCATTCAGTTGCCGGTTAGCGGTCATCCAGAGGTCTATATCGCGCCGTTGGGAGAAGCGGCGCAGCAGCAGGCTTTTTGTGTTGGCGCAGCAGTTGCGGGGGGCAAAGGCATTCGCACAGAGAAAGATTATCTGGGCAAAAAGCCTGAAGGCACAGATGAAAGCGGCAGACCGGTTTCAGGCAAAGTATGTTGTGATTATCGGCGATAGTGAATTGGAAAAACAAATTGCCGTTGTGCGTGAAATGGCCACCGGCCAGCAGCAGGAAGTGCCATTATCCCAGTTGGTAGAAGATTTGGAAGGAGATTAAAATAAATGTTAAAACGTACACACAATTGTAATGACCTGCGCAAGGAGCATGTAGGTCAGGAAGTCGTTCTGATGGGCTGGGCGCAGAAGCGCCGCGACCATGGCGGCGTTATCTTTATTGATTTGCGGGACCGCTCTGGCATTGCCCAGGTAACGGCCAGTCCGGAAACCTGCAGCCAGGAAGTGTTTGCCGCAGCCGATTCGGTGCGCAGCGAATATGTGTTGGCTGTGCGGGGTACCGTGCGGCAGCGTCCAGAAGGCATGGTCAACGAAAAACTGGCTTCCGGTGAAATTGATGTGGTAGCCACCGAGCTGGTTATTTTGAACAAGGCCAAAACACCGCCATTCTATCTGACCGATGATGTGGACGTCGATGAAACGATCCGTCTGAAATATCGTTATCTGGACTTACGCCGTCCAGAAATGAAAAATAATATCATTCTGCGGCACAGAGTGGTAAAGGCTATGCGCGATTACATGGATGAACAGGGCTTTTTGGAAATTGAAACGCCCATTCTGCAAAAGAGTACGCCGGAAGGGGCCCGCGATTATTTAGTGCCCAGCCGTGTGCATGAAGGCGAATTTTTCGCGCTGCCGCAATCTCCGCAGCAGTTTAAGCAGTTGCTGATGGTGGCCGGTATGGAAAAATATTTCCAGATTGCCCGCTGCTTCCGCGATGAAGACCTGCGTGCAGACCGTCAGCCCGAATTTACCCAGTTGGATATGGAATTATCCTTTGTGGATGAAGACGATATCATGACCTTAAACGAAGGCTTGATTCGGCATATCTTCAAAGTGGCTTTAGACCGCGATATCCCAACGCCATTCCGCAGAATGACCTGGGACGAAGCCATGAATAAATACGGTTCCGATAAACCGGATTTGCGCTTTGGCTTGGAAATGGTGGATTTAAGCGATATTGCCGATGGCTGCGGCTTTAAAGTATTTGCCCAGACTGTGGCCAATGGCGGTGTGGTCAAAGCCATCAATGCCAAAGGCGGCGTACACAAGCTGAGCCGCCGCGATATTGACGCGCTGACCAAATATGTGGCTATTTACGGCGCCAAAGGTTTGGCTTATTTCCATATCAGCGATGAAAACGAAGTGAAATCTCCGCTGTTGAAATTCCTCAGCGAAGCAGAAGTGAAAGCCATCTTTGACCGTGTTGGCGCAGAGCCGGGCGACATTATTTTCTGTGTGGCCGACAACTTCAAAACCACCTGCGATGCCCTGGGCCATTTACGTTTGGAATTGGGCAAACGGTTTGGCCTAATTGATGAAGACGAACTGTGCTTTTTATGGGTAACCGAATTCCCACTGCTGGAATGGGACGATGAAACCCAGCGGTATTATGCAATGCATCATCCGTTCACCTGCCCGATGCTGGAAGATGTTCCGCTGATGGAAACAGACCCAGGCAAAGTGCAGGGCCCGCGCTTACGATATGGTATTGAACGGCGTAGAAGTCGGCGGCGGCAGCATCCGTATTCATGATAGTGAATTGCAGGAAAAAATGTTCAAGTTGCTCAACATGACGCCGGAAGAATATACCGAACAGTTCAGCGGCTTGCTCAATGCCTTCCAGTATGGTGCGCCACCACATGGCGGCTTGGCTTTCGGTGTAGACCGTCTGCTGATGCTGATGGCCAAACGGGAAACCATCCGCGATGTCATTCCATTCCCCAAAACGCAGAGCGCTATGGACGTCATGATGGAAGCCCCATCGCCAGTGTCCAACGCCCAGTTGCGTGAACTGCATATCAAGCTGGATATAAAAAAAATAAGTGATTATTAGGCAATGATAACGAAGCGGCGGTCAGAGCAATCTGGCCACCGCTTTTTTGCATGAATACCCATCCGAGCGTTCATGTTTACGTTACCCAGGATAGAAATTGCACGTTTTTTATTGAATTTGCTTGAAATTTGCTTGACTGTAAAAGTGACTTTATACTTTCTTAGGTAGCTTGTCCACGTTGTCCAGCAGATATTGTATAAAATATTTGCTGGCGATGGGCAGGCTGTCTTTGTCCTTATAGCCGATAGCCAAGTTGCGAAAGATGGGCGGCTCGATGGGCAGGCAGACGATGTGATAGTTGTTGCGGCGCAGCATGAGTTCGGCCAGAATGCTGACGCCTAAGCCTGCTTCTACCATAGTCATGATGGCGTAGTCGTCATGGATGGTGTATTTGATTTGAGGCGTAAAAACCGGCGGCGCCGAAGGCTTCTAGCGGTTCGCTGTAATGGCCCTCTTCCAAGAGGATAAAGGGTTCTTCTGCCAGTTTTGCAGCGGCACGGCAGTTTGTGCGGCTAAGGGATGGTGCTGGGGCAATACGGCCAGCATTTCGCCGCGTTTGACAGGAATGGTTTCCAAATCGCTGACGGCTGGCGGTGTGATAAAGCCGAAATCTACAGCGCCGATTTTAATCCACTCTTGAATGGAGGTATAATCGCCCTGATGGAATAGGAACTGTACGTTGGGATAGCGCTGTTGAAATCCGCTGATAAGCTGGGGCATCCAGTGGCAGGTGATACTGGAAATCGTACCGACGCGGATGACGCCAGTATCCAGCCCGCGGATTTCTCTGGCTTTTTCCTGCATAGCCTGATACTGCAAAATGCTGCGCTCGATAAAAGGATACAGTTCAGCGCCTTCCAAAGTGAGTTTCACGCCGGTGCGGGAGCGGGACAGCAGCTTGATGGATAGCTCCTGTTCTAAAGACGCAATCATCTGGCTGATAGAGGATTGGGTATAGCCCAGCGCTTCGGCGGCCTTGGTAAAGCTGCCCAGCTCTAAAATTTTTTGCAGTGCGAGATAACGATTCATTCGACAAATCACCTTTTCTGATATTAATATTAGAAAAATTCGTTTTACTTATTATAACTGCCTGCGTATAATAAAGTCAAGCAGAGAACTGGCCGGTTTCTGAAACAGACAAACAGAGGTGAAGGATGGATGGAGATTGTAGCCTATCAGCCCTGTTATAAACAGGATTTTATTGCGCTCAATACTGCTTATGTGGAAAAATTTTTTGTGATGGAGCAAGCAGACAGAGATATTTTAGAACACGTGGACGAATGGCTGGACAAAGGCGCTATGATTTATTTTGCCGTAGAAGAAAATCAGGTGCTGGCTACCTGCATGGCCCAGCCGTTGGGCCATGCTGTATGGGAAATCTGTAAGCTGGCCGCCGATGAGCAATACCAGGGCCGCGGCGCAGGTCAGGCTGTTTTTCAGGCCGCCATGCAATATGCCATAAGGCAGGGCGCCGAAAAGCTGACGTTGATTTCAAACCGTATTTTAAAGCCTGCGCTGCATATCTATGAAAAATTCGGCTTTCAAGAAGTGCCGCTGGAAAAAGCCTATTGGGGATATGATAGAGCCGATATTCAAGTTTGAATATCTAGTTCCAGTAAAGATGAACGCAAAAGAATAAGCTGTATAAAAATAGGAGGTAGCATCATGCAGAACAGAATGGTTGTAAAGAAAGAAGACGCCAAAAAGCGAACCTTTAAAGGCGTATCTTTGGATTCTCTGGCAGTGGGGAGAAAACTCTATGGTGGCCAAAATGAACTATGTAGATGGCAATTTGCCACGACCCATCAGCATCCTCATGAACAGAGCGGCTATGTGATTTCCGGCTCTTATCGGCTGGTAATTGCCGAGCAGATGTTTGAACTGCATTCCGGCGACAGCTATGCCATTCCCGGCAATGTGCCCCATTCCTTTGAGGTATTGCAAGGCGGCCAGGTAATCGATG